>JAABUX010001318.1_pt1 | contig 37919 bp, 29 predicted proteins | sample 5561851 | NCBI WGS metagenome assembly JAABUX01 (sample SAMN10711883, study PRJNA513361) | rock metagenome | isolation source: Antarctica rocks | place: Antarctica: Victoria Land, Richard Nunatak red sandstone | collected 2016-01-03 | reverse complement strand
GCAATGGGCCCGGATGCGGATGGCCGAGGAGATCGACGCCAGAGTCGCCGGGCTCCGGTCGCACCGCGCGACGCTGGACCTCGGGGCGGTCGAGGCCGACCGCGCGGGCGCCGCCGACCGGGCGATCTTCGACCCGTCGCGGGGGGCGACGCTGGCGCGGAGGTACGAGGCGGCGGCCGAGCGGATGATGTACCGGGCGCTCCGCGAGATGGAGGCGGTCGAGGCGGCGAACGTCGGTCGGGTCGAGCCGGCCCGCCCCGGGGTCGACGGCCTGGCCCGCGACCGATTGGGTTCGTTTCTCCCCGGGGCCGGGGTCGATCCGGAAGACCTCGGGCCGCCTGAGCCGGCCCCGAGGCCCCTCGCCCCGCCCGCGACGGCCCATCCGGCGTCGCGATTCGAGTCCGACGGGGGTTCCAGCTATGTGCCGATCACGATCGGCCGGGTCGGCTGAGGCGCGGGTGTGCTCTTGTTGTCGGGTGGATGAAATCCACCAGGCCATCGGCGTGGCCCGGACCCCGGACCCCGTCGGGCGGGCGTGCCGGGCGAAACCGACCGACCCCTCCGGCGTGGCCCGAACGTTGGTGGATTTCATCCACCCGGCAAGAGCCAACGCCTCACCATGCCGGTGCTCACGGCCAATTCAACGGCAACGACCTCAACCTTCCCTCACCGGGGTGAGGGCCGGGGTCGGGGCGCCGCCGTGGCAACTGTGGTGGCCCGGCCGTGTCGTTCGTGGTAGTCTCACGCCTGCCGATGGAGATCGGCCTCGCGGGAGGGCCGGGACGAAGGGGCCCCGGGCCTCGCCCCCCACTCGACTTCAGGGATGAGACCCATGAGCGACCCCATGAGGCGGCTGGCCGACAACCTCCGCCGGAGCAGCATCGTCCGCTTCCTCGACCATTTCGCCCGGCTCTTCCCCGACGCCCACATGAAGGACCTCGTCGTCGACGAACTCGGCCCCGGCCGGCTGATGTCGGTGGGCGGGCGTCGCGTGATGAACTTCGGCTCGGACAGCTTCCTCGGGCTCGATCAGGACTCCCGGGTCGTCGCCGCCTTGGAGCGGGGCGTCCGGGCCTGGGGCACCCACAACGGGGCGTCGCGCGCGTTCGCCAGCGTCCGGGCCAACGCCGAGGCCGAGGCCCGGCTGGCGCGGTGGCTGGGGACCGAGTCGGCCCTGATCTACCCGTCGGTCACACTGACCAACGTCGGCGCGATCCCCGCCCTGATGGGCCGCAACGACGTCCTGGTGCTCGACGCCTCCGCGCACAACTCGGTCCAGGAAGGGGCCAAGATCGCCGGGGCCAACGGCGCCAAGGTTTTGACCTTCGCCACGTCCGACCCCGTCGCGCTCGACCGGGCGCTCCGCGAGGCCGGCCCGGCCCGCGCGGCGATGGTGGCCGTCGACGGCGTCTTCAGCATGAGCGGCGCGGTCGCCCCGCTGGCCGCGCTCAACGAGGTGGCCCTCCGCCACGGCGCGGTGCTCTACGTCGACGACGCCCACGGGACCGGGACGCTCGGCTCGAAGGGGCGCGGCACGGTGCTAGAAGCGCTGGGCAACTACGACAACGCGATCGTGGTCGGCTCGCTCTCCAAGGCGTTCTCGTGCTTCGGCGGCTTCGTGGGCTGCTCGGCCGAGCTGAAGGAGCTGCTCAAGATGAAGTCGAGCACCTTCATCTTCGGCGGCCCGGTCCCGCCCCCCTACCTGGAGGCGATCCTGGCGGTCCTGGAGATCCTCGACTCCGACGAGTACGAGTCGATCCACGCCCGGCTCGCGGCGAACGTCCGGCGGATCGCGGCCGGGATGGACCGGCTCGGCCTGGCGGTCCTGGGCGGGACCCAGCCGATCCTCTCGGTCCTGGTAGGCGACGAGGCCGACACCCTGGCCGCCGGCCGGTTCCTCTTCGACCGCGGCTACTACGTCCAGTCGGTCATCTTCCCCGCGGTCCCCTACCACGCGGGGGTCCTCCGGGTCCAGGCCAACGCCAACCACACCGACGAGGCGATCGACGGCCTGCTCGGCGCCCTCGAGGCCCTCGGCGCGGCCGTGCCGATGCCCGGCCCCGAGGTCCTGGCCCGCCTGATCGCCGCGTGAAGGGGCCCGCAACTAATGATGACAGACAGGTATAAGATGGTGCTGCTGATGGTCCTCGCCGTGGCCACCCTGGCCCTCGGCGAGGCCGTGATCGCGCGGGGGATGAAGCAGGCGGGGGCGGACGGTGGCCCCGGCTGGTGGCCGGCGGCGCGGGCGGCGCTGGGCAACGGCTGGGTGGTCGGAGGCGCGGCGCTGCTGGGGCTGCACCTGGTGATCTACGCCACGGCCCTGGCCAAGGCCGACCTCAGCCTGGTCATGCCGATCACGGCCGCCTCCTACCCGCTGGGCACGATCCTGGCCCGGTCCTTCCTGCATGAGGAAGTGAACATGGCAAGATGGACGGGCACGGCCGTCATCGCCGTCGGCGTGGCGGTCGTCGCCTGGGGCGAGGCCCGGCCGGGCTGAGCCCGAGATGCGACCGACCCGGTTGGGCTCTTCGTCGGGTGGGCCGAGTGGGGGGGGGGCCCCCCCACCCGCCCGTGGGGCGAGGCCCACCAGACCGGCAGGGTGGGCCTCGCCCCACTCGGCCTACCCGACACAGATGGGCTGAATCGACAGCGTCGTGGTCAGGCCGCGTCGCGGGCGGCGGGCCCGGCGGGCGTCGCGGCGATCTTGGCCTGGAGGAGGTCGAGCATGTCGCCGACGGTGGCGATCTCGGCCAGCTCCTCGGTCGCCAGCCGGACCCGGAACTGGCGCTCGGCCTGCATCACCAGGCCGACGACGTCGACGGAGTCGAGCCCGAGGCCCTCGCGGATGGCGACCTCGTCGCCCAGCGACTCGATCGTCTCGCCGAGGTCGTCTTCGAGGTAGGCGTGGAGGGTCTGGCGGATCGATTCGCGGTCCATCATGGGTCGTTCCGTCCGTCCTTGGATATCGTCGGGGGTCCACCGGGGCCCGGGCACTCTTCGCGATGGGCGGGAGGCCCGATGGCCCTGGCGAGTTTACCCGGCCGGCCGGAATCGGCAAGGTCAGCTCCGGGCCGGCCGGAATCTCGACTTGCGTGCGGGGGCCGGCTCGGGGAGAGTGTTCCGGGGCGGGCGGTCGGGGGATGATGCCGACGCCTTTCGAGGGGTGCCCGCCGTCACGGAGTCCCGATCCTTGGACCGCTCGTTCGCCGGCCGCGTCGCCGTGATCACCGGGGCTTCGAGCGGGATCGGCCGATCGCTGGCCGTGACGCTGGCCGGGGCCGGCTGCCGGGTCGGCCTCGTCGCCCGCCGCCGCCCGGCGCTGGAGGGGGTCGCGGCCGAGGTCCGCCGGGCCGGCGGGGTGGCCGATGCGGCGACGGCCGACGTGTCCGACCGGGCCCAGGTCCGCCGGGCGATGGCCGACCTGGCCGGGTCGCTCGGGCCGGTCGACCTCGTCGTGGCCAACGCGGGCGTGGGCGTGCCGACGACGCTCGACCCGGTCAACATCGACGCCGTCGAGGAGACGATCCGGGTCAACGTCCTCGGCGTGATCTACGCGATCGACGCCGCCCTGCCGGCGATGCTCGCGCGGGGCTCGGGCCAGATCGCCGCGATCTCCAGCCTGGCGGCCTACAAGGGGATGCCCGGCGAGTCGGCCTACTGCGCCAGCAAGGCGGCGGTGAACGCCTATCTCGAAGGGCTCCGCGTCCAGGTCCGCGGCCGGGGGATCGCCGTCTCGACGATCTGCCCAGGTTTCGTCCGGACGCCGATGACGGCCGTGAACAACTTCGAGATGCCCTTCGCCCTGGATGCCGACGAGGCCGCCCGGCGGATCGTCCGGGCGCTCCGGCGGCGGGCCAAGGTCTACGACTTTCCCTGGCAGACCGCCCTGCTGATGCGGCTGCTCCGCCTGGCCCCCGACCGGGTCGTGGCCCGGGTCTTCCGCGACTACGTCGAGGACCTGCCGATGCCCGGGGTGGCCCCGGCGACCGCGGGGGGCGACTGAGCGATGGTCGACCTGGCGATCAAGATCCTCCTCGACGACAAGGCCCGGTTCCTCACGACCGTGACGGGCGTGGCCTTCGCCGTGGCCCTGGTCTACGTGCAGGTCGGCCTCTTCGTCGGCCTGCTCGCCAACGCCTCGATCACGATCGACAAGATGGACGCCGACCTCTGGGTCGTGGCCCGGAACACGCCCAACGTCGACTTCGCCAACCCCTTCTCCGAGGCCTACGTCCAGCGCGTCCGCTCGGCCCCCGGGGTCCGCCGGGCCGACAACCTGATCGTCTGGTTCGCGACCGTGGCCCTGCCCGGCGGCGCCAAGGAGTCGGCGGTCATCTATGCGTTGAAGGACTTCACCCGCTGGAACCTGCCGTGGAAGGTCCTGGAGGGAAACCCCGCCGACCTCCGCCGCGGGCGATACGTCTTCCTCGACGACTCGGCCACCCGGCGGTTCGGCGCGTTCGCCGTCGGCGACCGCCGCGAGTTCTCCGGCCACCGGCTCAAGGTGATCGGCCGGACGGCGGAGGCCCGGTCGTTCACGACCAGCCCGATCGCGTTCCTCGACTACCGGGTCGCGCAGTCGCTCACGCCCGACGAGCTCGACCGGCGGTCGACCTATGTCGTGGTGAAGCTCGAACCGGGGGCCGACGCCGGGGCCGTCGCCGCCGCGATCCGCGCCCGGCTCCCGTACCACGACGTCCACACCCGGGCCGAGTGGTCGAGGCGGTCGCGCGACTACTGGGTCGAGAGCACCGGCCTGGGCCTGACGATGTTCCTGACCGTCGCGCTGGGCTGCCTGGTCGGCGTGATCGTGGTGGCGCAGACCCTGTACACCTCGACGACCGAGCACCTCGCCGAGTTCGCCACCGTCAAGGCGATCGGCGGCCGCGACCGCGACATCTACGGCGTCATCATCGAGCAGGCTTCCATCGCCGCCTGCCTGGGCTACCTCCTCGGCTCGGCCGCCACCCTGGCCTGCGTCCCGGCCCTCGCCCGGATCGACATGCCGCTGGCGATCGGTCCCGAGCTGGCGGCGACGATCTTCCTCGGCACGCTCGGCCTCTGCCTGCTCGCCTCCGCCTGGTCGTTCCGCCGGATCGCCGCGCTCGACCCGGCGACCGTGTTCCGGGGCTGAGCCGGCGGACGTCTCGCCGAAGGGGGAAAGCATCGATGCCCGTGCTCGAGGCCGACGAGATCCGCAAGACCTATCGCGACGCCGGCCAGGTCGTCGACGTCCTCAAGGGGGTGAGCCTGACGCTCGGCCGGGGGGAGATCGTGGCCTTGGAGGGGCCTTCGGGGTCGGGCAAGACGACGTTCCTGAGCATCCTCGGGTGCCTGCTGACCCCGACGTCGGGGCGGCTGCGGATCGAGGGCCGCGAGGTCGACCCGGGGCGGCCCGACCGGCTCTGGCGGTTCCGCCGGGAGTCGATCGGGTTCATCTTCCAGCAATTCAACCTGTTCCCGTCCTTGACGGCGGCCGAGAATGTGGAGTATGCCCTGAACATCCGCGGCGTCCGGGGCCGGGGGGCGAGGGCCGAGTCGGCCCGTTGGCTCGACGCCGTGGGGCTGTCGGACCGGCGGGACTTCCGCCCTCGCGACCTCTCGGGCGGGCAGAAGCAGCGGGTGGCGGTGGCCCGGGCCCTGGCCGGCGGGGCGCCGATCATCCTGGCCGACGAGCCGACGGGCAACCTCGACCACCAGGCGGGGGAGCACGTCCTGGACCTGTTCCGCGACCTGGCGGGGGGCGAGGACCGGGCGATGCTGATCGTCACCCACGACCCGAAGGTCCGGCGGATCGCGGACCGGGTGGTGGCGGTCCGCGACGGCCAGATCCGCGACGAGGAGTCCTGAACTGATGTCGCCTTCGATGTGGGCCTGGAGGGTGCTGGTGCCGGGGGTCGGCGTGGCCGCGTGCTCGCTGGTCCTCTGGCGATCGACCCGGGCCGAGCCCGCGGCGGGCCTCGTGATCGCGCCCTCGCCGGCGGCGACCGCCGCGAAGACGCCCGCCCGCCCGGCGCGCGATCGGGTCGTCGCCGAGGGGCGGATCGCCGCCCGGCCCGGGGCCGAGATCACCCTCGGGACCGAGGCGGGCGGGACCGTCGCGGCCGTGCCGGTCGTCGAGAAGGCGGCCGTCCGCAAGGGCGACCTGCTCGTCGAGTTCCGCGACGACGACCTCCGGTCCGCCTTGGTCGAGGCCGAGGCCCGGGTCGCCGAGGTCGACGCCGAGCTGGCCTTCCTCGGGCGCGAATACCAGCGGCGGGCGAAGGCATCCTCGCAAGGCCCGCAGTTCCAGGCCGACCTCGACGGCAACCGCCGAGACCTGGAGACGGCCGCGGCCCGCCGCCGCGGCAGCCTGGCCGGGGTGGCTCGGTGTCGATCGGCCCTGGGCCGGGCCCGGGTCACGTCGCCGATCGACGGCGTGGTGATCGCCCGCTTCGTCGAGGCCGGCGAGACGGCCCCGCCCTCCGCCCGGCTCGTGACGGTCTGCGACCTGGCGAGGCTCCGGGTCGAGGCCGAGGTCGACGAGTTCGACGCCGCCCGGATTCACCCGGGCGACGACGTCGTCATCACCGCCGAGGGGTACGGCGACGCCTCCTGGCCCGGCGCCGTCGAGGAGATTCCCGACCGCGTGGGCGAGCGGACTACGCGGCCCGAGGACCCCGGCCGGCCCTCCGACACCCGCGTCCTGGTCGTCAAGATCGCCCCGGCCCGGCCCTTGCCGCTCCGGCTCGGCCAGCAGGTCGAGGTCGAGATCCGGCCCCGACGCTGACTTGGGGTAAGCCCGGCGGTTCCGGTGGTGCCGCGGTCTCGACCCCCCACCCCAGCCCTCCCCCACAAGGGCGGAGGGAGGCCGTCGACGGCGGATCGATCGGGCAAGGCGGCCTCAACCCATCGGGTTCCCTCCCCCCTTGTTGGGAGGCTCAGGGCGGGGGGACTGCGTGTCTCCACCAGAGAACCCGAGCACACCCCTGGCCCGCGGCCGACCTTGCCTTGCCGGCCCGGGGCGATTCGGGTATCAACGGCCGACCGCCTCGCCCTCGGGAACGGAGTCCTGACCGATGCCGCGCAGCCGCTCCCGCCGCCCGCGGGCCTCCGCCCGGGCCACGCTGGCCTTGGCCCTCGTCGCCGCCTCGGGTTGCAACCATTACCGGCCGACCCAGACCGGCTACCTCGGCGACTATTCCCGGCTGGAGAAGGACCCGTTCCACATCAACCACGGGATCGGCTTCCAGCGGGCCAGGACCCGCGACGCGACCCACGAGGCCGCCGGCGCGATCGACTCGTTCTCCATCGAGCCGGTGGAGTGGCTCGTCGACCCCGCCAGCCGCGCCGGCCAGACCCCGGGGCGTCGCGAGGCGCTGAGTGCCAGCCTCGACGAAGCCCTCCGCGATCAGCTCGGCCGGCTCCGGCCGATCGTCGACCGGCCGGGCCCGCGGACGGCCCGGATTCGCTCGGCGATCACGACGGTCCGGCTCTCCCGGCCGATCCTGAACGTCCTCCTGACGGCGACCTATTTCACGCCCCTGGCGATCGGGCCGGTCTTCTTCGGCGGCGGGGCGGTCGAGGCCGAGGCGATCGGGCCCGACGGCCGCCAGCTCGCGGCCGTCACCTCCGCCTCCTCCGGCGGCTGGATCGACCTCATCGGCTTCTACAGCCGGTCCGGCCACGCCCACAAGGCCATGCGGCGGAACGCCAAGGAACTCCGGGAAGCCCTCGACCACTGAGGACCGGGCCGGGATCGGAAATGGGTGATGGGTCATGGCTGGTTGCCCATGAACCATCGCCCATTTGTCGAGAATCCCCGCCGTTCCCGGGGGCTGGTCATGGCGGGGCGAGCGGGGTTTAACGGGCCGGCGCGGGCCGGGCCTCGACGATCCCGACGTCGATGAACTGGCCGCCCTGGGTCTGGCGGCAGTGGACGGCCAGGACGTTCCGACCCGGGCGGATCGCGGCCCGGGCCGGTTCGAGGATCGGCGCGGCGACGTAGTCGTTGGCGTAGCCGGGGAGCCGGGCGGCGAGGGCCCCGTTGATGAAGACCTCGGCGTCCTCGTCGTGGAAGGCCGAGAGCGCGAGCGAGGCGGGCACGGGGTCGGGCATCGCGAACTCGCGGCGGAGCCAGATGTCCGCGGTCCGCCACTCGGTCCGGACGGCGACCCCGGGCATCCCCCGGCCTCCGAAGCCGCCGGCCGCCGCGGTCCAGGACGAGTCGTCGAAGTCGGCCCCGGCCCAGCCGTCGGGCTGACGCCGGAGGCTGTACCGCCAGGACGTGGCCGAGCGTCGCGAGGTCGGCACCAGCTCGCGGGAGGGCACGGCCGCGAGGTCGGCCCCGGCCGGGTCGACCCGGTAGATGACCCCGTTGTCGAAGCCGACGACGTAGAGCTCGCCCTCCTCGTCGGCCCCGAACGAGCTGATCCGCTCGGGCGATCGGCCGATCTCGACGATCGAGGTCAGCTTCCGCCCCTCCTGCGTCACGGCCCAGACCCGCCGGGTCTCGTAGTCGCCGAATACGTACTTGCCGACCAGCGCGGGCTGCTTCTTGCCGCGGTAGACGAACCCGCCGGTCACCGAGACGCCGACGCGGTGGCTGTAGGCGAAGATGGGGAGGACGTAGTCGGCCGAGGGCGATCGGAACCGCTCCGAGTGGGGCCGGAACCCCTCCAGGACGTTCCAGCCGTGGTTCTCGCCGGCGCGGACGATGGCCACCTCCTCGTACCGCCCCTGGCCGACGTCGCCGACCCAGAGGTCGCCGGTGGGCCCGTCGAAGCTGAACCGCCAGGGCTCGCGGAACCCGTAGGCCCAGATCTCCGGGCGGGCGCCGGGCCGGTCGCGGAACGGGTTGGTCGCCGGGATGGCGTAGGGCCGGTCCCCCTCGGGATGGTCGACGTCGACCCGGAGGACCTTGCCGAGCCACTGGCCGAGGTCCTGGCCGTGGCCCAGCGGGTCGCCCTGGGGGCCGGTTTCGCCCATCCCTATATAGAGGAGGCCATCGGGCCCGAAGGCGAGGTGGCCGCCGTTGTGGATCTCGGAGACCACCGGGATCTTGAGGATCGGCCGCGACGGGCCGCCCGAGTCGCCCCGGCCGTCGGCCGAGGCCCGGCGCTCGACGATGTGGATCGAGAGCTTGCCGGCCTCGCGGGGGGGGTGGAGCTTGAGGAAGTAGCGGCGATTGCGGGCGTAGTCGGGGTGGAAGGCCAGGCCCAGAACCCCGGTGATGTTGCCGGGCGCGGTCTCGCCGCCGAGGTCGGCGAAGAGACCCTTCTCGCCCCCGTGCGCCTCGTCGTCCAGCAGCCAGACCCGCCCCCGCTGGTGTTCGAGCACGGCGAAGGTCCCGAGCTGGCCCGGCAGCGGCCCGAACCAGACCGGCCGATGGAAGGCCCGCTCACGCGAGTGGATCGGCACGAACTCCACCGGGCGGGCGGCGTGGGGGATCTCGTCGGAGTCGACGGCCTCGTGGGGCCCGAGCGCCTGGGGCAGGGCGAGGTCCCCGAGGTAGGCCAGGAGGTCGGCCATCTCGGCGGGCGTGAGGCCGGCCTGGAGCCCCGCCGGCATCAGCGAGACCTCGGCCGGCTTCTGCTCCTCGACCTCGGCGATGGGCAGCCGGACGGTCTCGGTCTCCGACGTCGCCACCTCGATCTCCGAGTCGCTCACCGGGCGGACGATCCCCTGGATGACCCGGCCCGACCTGGTGGCCAGGAGGGTCGCGGCGTAGTCCGGGTGGATCGCGGCCGAGGGCTCGAGGATCGCCCGGAGCAGGTCGTCCCGCCCGTACCGGCCGCCGACGCCTTCGAGGTCGGGGCCGAGCTTGCCGCCCCGGCCGTCGATCGCATGGCAGAGGTTGCAGCGGCTCCGCTTCGAGTCTTCGAACAACCGGCGGCCCCGGCCCGAATCGCCCCGGGCCTCCAGGACCGAGCGTCGGTAGCCGTCGAGGTCGACCGGGGCCGGGGCCGTGCCGGTCGCGGCCTCCTGGCCCCGCGCGGCGCCGGCCGCCGCGATGAAGGCGAGGCAGGCCAGGGGCAGGGCCAGTCGTCGCGCGGCCGGCCGCACTGGGGTGTTTCGCATTCTGCCTCGGCTCCGTCGGGTCCGTCGACCGGACCCGGGGCGGCGGGCGCGGGATCGACAGACCGGGGGTTGTGGTGGGGCGGGCTCGGCTCGTCCGTCGGACGCCCCTCATCCTAATCCGCGGGGGCGGTCCCAACCAAGGGGCGACCATGCCGGCCGGTCGATCAGCGACCGGCCGGCCAGCCCGGCAGCGGGGCGGGATCGGCTTGGCCCTGAATGAGGCGATAGGCGGCGTCGGGGCGAAGCCGCTGGTGGCGGTCGACCTGCCCGTCGGGCCAGCGGACCTCGACGGCGACGGGCCCGCCGTCGCCGCCGGCGCCGAGGCCGAAGTGGAGCCGGCCGTCGCTCGCCGAGAGGAAGCTGCCGCCCCCGATCCGCCGGGCGACCTGCGGCCAGCCCGGCGCCGAGGCCACCCGGACCCGGGCGCCGACGCCGTCGCGGTTCGATCGGGTGCCTTCCAGGAGGAGCGTGAGCCGGTGGCCGCCGCCGGCCCCGAGGTTGCGGAAGTAGGCGAGCGGGCCGGACTGGGAGACGATCAGGAGGTCCTGACGGCCGTCGTTGTCGAGGTCGCCCACGGCCAGCCCCCGGCCGACCCTCGGCGTCTTCCAGCAGCCGCCGGCGCGGCCCGAGACCTCGACGAGCCGGCCTCCGCCCGTCCCGAGATAGAGCTGCGCCGGCATCTCGTAGGGGATGTTGGGTCGATAGTCGTTGACGTGTCCGTTGGCCGTGGCCAGGTCGAGGCGGCCGTCGTCGTTGGCGTCGAGGAATGCGGCGCCGAAGCCGAGGACGTACCGGCTCGGGGCCATCAGGCCGGCCGAGGCGGTCCAGTCGTCGAACGAGCCGCCGCCGAGGTTGTGGAACAGGGTCGTCGACTCGCCGAAGAAGTTGGTCACGGCCAGCTCGGGCAGGCCGTCGCCGTCGAGGTCGCCGCAGGCGACGCCCATGCCGGCCTGGTACCCGCCCTCGCCGTTGGTGGCGGCGCCGGCCATCATGCCGGACTCCTCGAAGCGGAGGCCGCCGAGGTTGCGGAAGAGGAAGTTGGCCGTCATGTCGTTGGCCACGTAGATGTCGACCCGGCCGTCGTCGTCGAGGTCGGCGAGGACTACGCCCAGCCCCCGGCCGTCCTTGTCGACGATCCCCGCCTCGGCGGACACGTCCACGAATCGGCCGCCGTCATTGCGATAGAGCCGGTCGGGCTCGGCCTCGAAGGCCCGGGGCACGCAGTAGACGTGGGTGCCCGGCCGCTCCGGGTCGGGGCAGGGGGCCGACTCGCCCGGGGTCCAGCGGAGGTAGTGGCAGACGTAGAGGTCGAGGTCGCCGTCGCCGTCGAGGTCGGCGAAGGCCGCCGACGTCGGCCAGCCGCGCGGGCCGCCCAGGCCCATCCGCTCGGTGGCGTCCTCGAAGGTGCCGTCGCCCCGGTTCCGGTAGAGGGCGTAGGCCCCGAACCGGGTGACGAACAGGTCGGGCCGGCCGTCGTTGTCGACGTCGCCGACCGCGACGCCGTGGCCGAAGCCGCGGGGGAAGGCCGCGATCCCCGATCGCTCGGTGGCGTCCTCGAAGGTGCCGTCGCCCCGGTTCCGGAACAGGCGGTCGCCGCCGCTGGGCGACTCGGCCCCGGCCGGGAACTTGCCCCCCTGCACGCAGTAGACGTCGAGCCGGCCGTCGCCGTCGTAATCGACCAGCCCGACGCCGCCGCCCATCGTCTCGGGGAGCCGGCGGAGCGGGGTCTGGTCGTTGTCGTAGAAGAAGCGGAGCCCGGCCGCCTCGGCGTCGTCGCGGAACGTCGGGATCGCGAGCGATGCCGGCGCGGCCGGCTTCGCGCTTTGGCCTCCGGCGACGGCCCGGCGGCGGGGGATGAGGTCGGCGAGGGTCCGGCCCGAGGTCCCCTCCGGCGGTCGGTCGGGGCCGAGCCTGGCGTAGGCCGCGCGGGCCTGGTTGTCGTCGGGGGCCCGGCGAATCCGCGTGGTCCACCAGCCTCGGGCCTCGAAGCGGCGGCCCAGCTCCTCGGCCACCCTTGCCAGGTCGGCCGCGTGGGAGGTGTCCTCGGCGGAGACCTCTCCCGTGAGCCACCGGTACTCGTCGCGGGCCCGGTCGATCGCGTCCTTGCGGCGGCGGAAGCGGTCGACCCGATCGGCCTGGCCGGCGGCGGCCGCGAGGTCGGCCAGGCGGCTCCAGGCCGGCGCGTCCCCCGGCTCCAGGGCGACCCGGTCCTCCAGCGCCCGGCGCTCGGCGTCGTCGTCGCCGTCGAGGGCGGCGAGCTGGGCGCGGAGGCCGGCGACCTCGGCGGGCGAGAACCGGGCGGCGGGCAGGCGGGCCAGGGCACTCCCGGCGTCGACGGGCCGGCGGGATGCCAGGGCCCAGTCGAGCCGGGCGTGCCAGACGTCGGGGTCGTCGGGGCGGCGGCCTTCGCAGCGGCGGAGCCAGCCGTCGGCCTCGTCGAAGAGGCCGGTCCGGGTGGCGATGTCGGCCCGACCGAGCCAGACCCGGTCGTCGTCGGGGGCGTGGCCCGCCATCTGCTCCAGGCGGTCGCGCACCGGCCCGACCGGCATCGGCTGCGAGTCGAGCAACCAGTGGGCCTTGAGGAGCCCGACGGGGTCGCGATCGGTCGGCCACCGCCGCCGAAACCGGCCGGCCAGCTCCCGGCCCCGGCCCGAGAACAGGAGGACCTGCTCGATCAGCCGGCTCGCCTGGGCGCCCACGTCGCCCCCCCGCCCCTCGGCGCGGGCCAGGCTCTCCTCGGCCACGGCGAGCCGGCCCCGCTCCAGCGCCGCGCGGCCCCGGGCCAGCTCGGCGGCGGGGGCCAGGGTCGAGTCGGCCGGGACCCGGCCCCAGGCGTCGATCGCGGCGTCGGCGTGGCCGAGGATCGACTCGCAGATCGCCAGCCGATATTCGACCTCGTCGCGGCCGGGCCATCGCTCGGTCAGCCGGGCCAGCCGGGCGCGGGCCGGCTCGGGCCGCCCCGCGGCCATCTCGGCGAGGGCCCGGTCAAGCTCCGCCGAGGACCGCCATCGCCCGATCGCCCAGGTCAGGCCCCACCCGGCCGAGGCGAGGATCACGCCGATCATCATCGCCCGGAACGCCGTCCGGCGGGTCAGCGGGCCGATCAAAGGGGCTGCTCCTCGGGTCCGATTGACCGACCCTCGACCGCCCGCCCGCCGCCGAGCGGGGTCGGCCAGGACGACGCAACGGGCGGGCGGGGCGGGCCCGGCCTCGACCGGAGCCGGCCCCACCCGGCGTCCGATCCGATCAGAAGGCGTCGGCGCTGACGATCTCGCCGCCGGCCCGGGTGCCCAGGCCCCACCAGATGTTCATCGAGATCGAGCTCTTGACGAACTTGACGCTGCCGTCGGCCATCGCCACGTTGCAGCCGCCGGGGTGGTTGCTGGTGGCGTTGGTGATGTTGGAGTGGTCCGACGACTCGACGCCGCAGCCCTCGCAGCCGAACCGGCACTGGCCCCAGTTGTACTGGGTCGAGTTGGGCGGGACGATCGTGTTGAACATCGTCATCGTGTCCGCCCCCCAGCCCCAGAGCCGGCCCCGGTTGCTGCTGAGCCCGGCGCCCGGCTTGGCCGTGGCGAACGCCGTCGAGCAGGCCTGGAGCGACGCGGCCATCACGGGCCCCGGGGCGGGCGTGTTGGGCGTGGTGATCGACGCGAAGACGTCGACGCCCTGGTAATTGCTGCCGCCGGGGATGTTGATCCCCGTCACGTAAGGCTTGGGGACGTTGCCGCCGGAGCCGACGAGGCCCTCGCTGAAGGCGACGGTGTTCGACGTGCCGTCGGTGACGTTCTGGATGCCGTAGGACGTGGCGTAATAGAAGAGGCCGGTGCTCCCCGTCTTGTTGCCGCAATTGGTGATCGCGTTCGACACGCCGCTGCTGGCGTAGTCGGTCGAGCCGACGCTGGCGTAGTAGTTGTTGATGAATGTCCCGCCGGCGTTGCCGTCGGAGGGGCAGAGGAACGAGTTGATCCGGGTGTAGAAGGCCGTCGTCTGGATGTTCTGCGGGTCGTTGAGCGGGTCGAGCTGGAAGTTGCAGGCGTTATAGATGGAGTTCTGCTCCAGGTAGGGGAGCATCAGCGCCTGGGCGCTCCACCCGGTCCAGGCGATGCACTGGGTCAGGGAATTGTTGCTGGCGCTCGCGCCCATCGGGAAGCTGCCGATGGCCGAGTGGTAGTTCTGGATGCCTAGGCCGATCTGCTTGAGGTTGTTGATGCACTGGGCGCGGCGGGCGGCCTCGCGGGCGGCCTGGACGGCGGGCAACAGCAGGGCAATCAGGACCGCGATGATCGCGATCACGACCAGCAATTCGATCAGAGTGAAACCGGACCTGACTCGGCGCTTCATCGGGTCACCTCGACGGAGATGGTGCGACGGAAATCGGACCTCGGCCTCGCGGCCGAACGGATTTGTCGGCCCCTCCCGCGGGTTGCGGCGGGGTATCATCCGTCCCCGGCCGGGCCACTGCCCGCCGCGACCCTACGGTTTGGGGGCGGCGGTCGGCATGTTTTTCGACTTCTTGTAGAAGTCCATCGAATCCTTGGCGGTGACGACCGGCCGGTTCTCGGGGGCGGCCGGCTCGGTCTTGGCGGCCTCGCCGCAGCCGGTGAGTGCGACCGGCTGGCCGAGCCCGATGGCCAGGGCGAGCAGGGCGGTCGACCGGCGGCCCTTGCGGCCCTGCGGCGAGGATGGTCTCTCGCTTCGTCCGGCGGGCATGGCGATCACTCCTGGATGAGAGCATGGCCTGATGGCCGAGGGTTCGGGGCGGGGTGCGTTCCCGCGGGAGTTGTCGGCCTGGCGAATCGAGGCGGGATCGAGACGGCGTGGGCGGGTCGGGACCGTCGCCATCTCGGTCGGGCCGCGACCTCCCCGGGAGGTCCCGCGACGGGCGGCGAGACCCGCTCCCGAGCCGACGACTGGAGGCCAGCCACCGATCGGTGTCGTCCGGGATCAATGAAAACCGATGTCTCAATCTGGCTTTGCGCGAGACGGGTTGCCTGTCCCCTGCACGCCCCATCGGCGAATATAGAAGAAACCCGGGGCGTGAACAAGTTGGTTGTGCCCGTCCCCTAAAGATTCCGTTCGCCGCCGCTTCGCGCCCTGTTGACTCAATCCATCCCGCCACGCCCGATGGATCTAACCCGGGAGCAAGCCCAAGGTGTTTGGAGGAATCGAGGCGCCGGATTTGGCCGGGAGGGCCCTCCCCGGTCGTCGAGCACCGGCCCGGGGATTTCACCCCGACGGACCTCGAAGCGGCGGGGTGACCCCGGCGTCGAGGGGTCGGCAAGCGTCATTGATGTGGCTCGATGCTCGGGGATTGACCCGGGCGAGGAGGATGCGTTGGGTCTCTATTCGCGGTGGATCTACCCCCGGCTCTGCGACGGCCTGATGGGCCTGCCCGCCCTGGCCGAGCAGCGCAAGCTGGCCCTGGCCGGCGTGGGGGGCGACGTCCTGGAGATCGGCTTCGGCAGCGGCCGGAACCTGGCCCATTATCCCGGCCACGTCCGGCGGATCACGACGGTCGACCCCAACCCCGGGATGGCCCGGCTGGCCCGGAGGCGGATCGCCGCCGGCGGGATCGAGGTCGACCGGCGGGCCTCGGGCGGCGAGGCGCTGCCCTTCGGCGGCGAGACCTTCGACTGCGTGGTATGCACCTGGACCCTGTGCAGCATCCCCGAGGCCGGGCGGGCGGTGAGCGAGGTTTACCGGGTCCTGAAGCCGGGCGGGCGGTTTATTTTCCTGGAGCACGGGCTGAGCGGCGACCCGAAGGTCCGGGCCTGGCAGCGCCGGCTCAACCCGATCGAGGGGGTCGTCGGCGACGGCTGCCGGCTCGACCTCGACGTCGAGGCGGTCGTCCGCGGCCAGCCGTTCGGCCGGGTCGAGCTGGAACGGTTCGAGATGGCGAAATTGCCGAGGACGCACGGGACGATGTATCGCGGGTCGGCGTTGAAGTGAGGGGCCCTCGCGAGGTCGACGGGCCCGGAGCCATCTCGGAGCCGCCCGGCACCGCGCGGGCGTCGCGGCCCGTCAGCGGGCCTCCAGGGCGGTGCTCAACTCCTGGATGGCCCTCTGCACCGAGGCCCTGGCCGGCACGAGGCGCTTCAGGTTGCCCCCGTGGTTGATCTGGTACACGACCTTCTCCAGCGACTTGCGGGCCTCGCGGAGATGGAGGTCGGACTCGGCCCGAGGTATGGTCGGCTTCGAGCCGTCGCGGGGCGGGGTCGCCTGCTTCGCGCCGGCTTTTCCCGCTTTGGTCTTGATCTGCTTGATGGCGTCCTCGATGTCCTGGGTCGCCCTGGTCCGATGCCCCTGCTGTTCGTCCCCGACCTTGGCCAGGAGCTTGATCGTCGCATTCAACGCCAGGACGATCTCGCCGTCGTTCATGACGTTGGAGAGGTAGCCGCCGGCCTTGAGCCGGTTCGACTGGCGGAGCATCTCCACCGTCTGCGGATGGTACGGATTCCGCGAGACGCCGACGCCCGGGCCGGCGGGCGTCGAGTTGGCACCGGCCCTGGGCAGGAACGACGTCTTGCCGGTGTCGACCTTGGGCGTGGCGGTCCCCGCACCGCCGCCGGGTGTGCCCTGCGGCTTCATCGCCGGGGCGATTTGATCCGGCCTCGTCCCGGTCGGCCGGGACGGGGCCTCGTCGGCCGGGTCGGCGAGGGCGACCGGGCCGGCGGCCATCGCCATCGCCATCGCGACGGCCAGGGTCGAGACGCGAATGCAGTCCGAGCGGTTGTGCATGGGAGATCCTCGACCTGGGTCGACGTTCCGTCGGGATTCCCCTCCTCGCCCGCGGTCGGTCGCGGCCTGGCCGATGGCGCGGCGTCCCCGTCGGGCCTTCGGGCCGACTTCCCCGACCGGACGGACGATGGCGAGCGGGTACCTCCATCAAACCGCCGATCCCGGGAGAAGTATCGCCCCGATGCCGGCCCAGTCCTGCACACATCCTCACTTCCTGGTCGAGACGGGGGCACGCCATTACCGGAGTTGCCCGACCCGGCGGGCGGGCCGCGGCGTCGATCCGTACCGCCTCGCCGGGGCGGCAGGCCGCCCTCGGACGGGACCACCGTCGCCGCTTGCGGCGGCCAACCCCGGCACTGCTAGTCGTCACAATCGGCTCGACCGGTGCTCACCCTGGGTCTCGAGCACCTTCGTTGCCGCCCGGTCAGGTGACCATCCGGCCAGATTGTCGCCATTTATGGCGCGCGGGAAGATTCGCGATTTCGGGCCCGGCCCGACCTTCGCGGAAACGCCCTGATGGAATCAGACGACCGACGCCTCGCCGATGCCCGAGCTGATTTGCAGCGGACTGCCGGGGGACTCGACCTGCCCCGAGTGATCCTCCTGCAGAAAATGGCGTCGGCGATGACCGTTCCCATCGAGAAGATCGTTCCCGCCGGCTCCGACATCGCAACGCATAATTTCGAGGTGGCGTTTTCAAATCAACTGCTCATCCACCACGCCACGTCGGATGAGCCGCTGAAGAAGAAATCCTTCGAGTATCTTCTGCGGACGGCCTTCGAGGCCGACGGCAGGCGGGCCGAGATCAACCTGCAGACCAAGAGCTGGGACGTCAAGGCGGACGAGGAACGCTTCTCGCTCAAGACGGAGGCGGAATCGAGGATGCCACTCGACAGCATCCGAATTCAGAAATTCATGGATGCGACCTGGGTAGGCGAATGCGACAGCGCGGCCGAATATGCCCGCCGGGCCGCGGAGGCCTTCCCGTCTCACCTTGCCCATTACGACCGCATCCTGGTGCTGCGCGTCTTCAAAAATCCCGGGGTTGATGCCTACCGCTACCAACTCGTCGAAGTGCCTAAGGGACGAGAAAGAAGCTATGTCTTCCGTGGCCTGCCTCGCTTGAGAGGGATCTTCACGAACCACTTCTCCAGCGACGGCAGGCGGATCACCTCGGCCTCCAGTGCCAGCATCTCCTCCGGCGTCAGCTTCACCCCCGTGGCGTAGGCCGTCTCCACCACGCTGACCACCGGATGCTTGCCCTTCCAGGTCATCGACCGGGCGAGGCCCAACACCGCCTCGGTCGAGTCCAGCAGCGAACCGTTCCAGTGCATCTCCAGGATGCCCCAGCAACGCTCGATCGGGTTGTCCTTGCTGTGGTACGGCGGGTCGTCCGCCAGTTGCACCACCAGGCGGCACTTGCGGGCGAACTCGACGATCCGCTTGAGGAACTGGCTCCGGCGGCTGTGGTTCTCCGGGCCGTTGTCCAGGTTGATCACCAGCGTCTTCACCCTCAGGAAGCGGAGGCGGACCTCCTGCCACCACTGCTCCAGCCGGTCCACGATGAAGTCGCTCGTCACCTTCGATCGGCCCATGTACAGCCACAGGTCGTCATGCTCGGGCAGGAAGATCCCGAACGGCGTCAACCTGGCCTCGGCCTTGAAGTCGTGGTCCGCCGCCTTGGTGCCGGTCCGGCTGCGGCCCCGCCGTGAGAACGGGCCGACATTCACCGTCGCCTTGGCGTCGATCGAGATCCGCAGGGTGTCCTTGGCCCGATCCGCCTGCGGGTTGACCGCCTTCAGTTGCTCGAAGATGGCATCGGTCTGCTCGACCCTTTTTGGGGGCGGCACTTGGCCACCCTGGAGAGGCGGTAGCCCAGCAGGTTGAGCTTGGCGTTGATCGTCTGCCGGGTGGGCAATTCGGCGTCGGTGTAGCCCTTGGTGGCGATGAGTTGGCGTCGGACCTCGGCGGCACTGATGCGGGTGAACAGTCGGCTCGTCTGGAACTTGGGGTCGGCCTGGCTCTGGCCGTCGGCGATGCTGCGGATGTCATCGAGGAGTCGGGGCAGGTGCTCCTCGGCGGGCTTGCGACGGCGGCAGTGGAAGGCGTCGACGCAGGTCATGCCGGAGCGGAGTTCGTGCGTCCGCTTGCGGATCGTCTCCCGGCACCAGCCGAGATGCTCCTGGGCCCGGCGTTGTCCGCCCCGCCCCATCGCTCCGACGGTCTTGGCCATGAAGATTCGCTTCCGACCGCCCTTGAGGGCCTTGGCGGCGTCGATGAGGACGGGGATCATCTCCGGGTCCGGTCGCATCTCCGTATCTCCTGGACCTCCTGGTGCGAAGGTTACAGGATACGGAAGAGTTTTATCCTTTCAAGCCCCTTATGGCCGGTGGCGTCGTCCTTGCCGCCGCCGCGGTGCCCGGCCTCGCCGACCCCGCCCTTGTCGTCGTTGGCGTCGTGGCTCGCCGGGTCGTCGGCCTGGTGCATGCCGGCCTCGACCGTCGCGTCGTTGGCGTGATGGCCTCCGCCGTGCTCGGCCTCGACGCCCTTGTGCATCTCGACCTCGGCGTGGTGGACCTTCGCGTGCTCGACGTGGGCGGCCGAGGCGAGCGGCGCCAGGCCGCCGGACAGGGCGACGCGCCCTTCGAGGCACTCGATCCCGAGGGGTCGGCGGCTGCGCAGCTCGCGGGTATTCATGGTCGTATCCTCACCTGAAGTTGGCTCGTCCGGGGACGAGGGTCGCCTCGCAGGTCGCTCGACCTGCTCCGGGGAGATGGAGTCGATCCGGTCGCGATCATCCGCCGGCCGCCCGGCCGATTTCCGAGCCCGGGACGCGCGGGAAGGGCCCGTCGAAACACGACGGGCGAGATTCGTCCAGGGCACGGTCCCCGATGTCGTCGAGGAGGCCGAGGGCGGGACCCTCTCCCTCGACGTCGGGGCACCTCGCCGTCGAGCACCGGCCGGGGTTCGACGGACGGGGGATCACGCCGGAGCGCCCCGACGGATGCCTCCCCGCCGCGTACGGCGACGCGACCCGTCCCGGCGTCGTTCTCCCCGGCCTTTCGAGTGGCTCGATGACGTATAATCCCCCGGGAGGCACGGCCTCGATCGGGATTCGCCCCGAGGTCGGCGCCCCCCCGCTCGGGCCGGACGTCCCGCGAATCGCCGTGACGGACGGCGGCCCGGACCCACCCGGCGAGTTCCGCGGGCGTATCTTCGAGGATTCTCCCCGGCCCGAACAACTCGCCCCCACATCGATCGGGGGACCCGCAATGCATCGGATCTGGCCCCATCTCCGCCGGCAGATCGTCGCGATGGACGGTGGCTCGATCCGTTGCCCGGGCGGCGAGGGCGAATCCGGCGCGAGATTTGTTATGGTAATACCATCAATCCTCCTCGCCGACCTCCAGCCCGCTCGTCCTCGTCCGTGGACCTTCCTAGCGAGCCGCGAGCCGCTCGTCCCCATAGCCCGGTGATCTCCCATGGTCCGCGCCCTCATCTGGTGGAGCCTTCACAATCGGCTGATCGTGCTGCTGGGTGCGGCCGCGCTGATCGGGGTGGGCGTCCACTCGGCCTTGAACCTGAACGTCGAGGCCTATCCCGACCCGACCCCGCCGCTGGTCGAGGTCATCACGCAGAACCCCGGGGCCAGCCCCGAGGAGATGGAGCGGATGGTCGGCATCCCCATCGAGACGGCGCTGAACGGGATGCCCGGGCTGAAGGACCTCCGCAGCACCTCGATCGCCGGCCTCAACGACATCAAGTGCCAGTTCACCTACGGGACCGACTACTGGACCGCCCGCCAGGAGGTCATCAACCGGATCGGCGCCCTGAGCAACCTGCCGGCGGGCGTCAGCCCCGAGCTGTCGCCCTGGAGCCCGACCGGCGAGATCGTCCGCTACGTCCTGGAGGGGCCGGGCTACACGCCGAACCAGGTCAAGGCGGTCCAGGACTGGGTGATGAACCGGACGCTCAAGCAGGTCCCCGGCGTGATCGACGTGACCGGCTACGGCGGGACCGTCAAGCAATACCAGATCCTGCTCGACACCCAGCTCATGAAGCGCTACGACGTGACCCTGAAGATGGTCACCGACGCGGTCGCCGGCTCCAACGCCAACGTCGGCGGCGACGTGCTGGCCCTGGGCTCGCAGTCGCACAACGTCCGCGCCATCGGCTACCTCGGCGACATGGTCGACACCCTCGACCCGGCCAATGCCGAGAACGCCTACTCGCTGGAGGTGATGAAGCTGGAGGACATCCAGGACGTCGTCGTCGCCACCTACGACAACGTGCCCGTCTACGTCAAGCAGATCGCCAAGGTGATCGTCGGCCACCGGCCCCGGCTCGGGATCGTCGGCCGGGACGGCGAGAACGACGTCGTCGAGGGCATCGTGCTGATGCGGAAGTACGAGAAGTCCCTGGCGACCTCCGACGCGGTCATGGCCAAGATCGCCGAGATCAACGGGGGGAACCTCCTGCCCAAGGGGATGAAGGTCGTCACGTTCAACCAGCGGACCGAGCTCGTGCACGTCACGACCGAGAACGTCCTGCACAACCTGGTCGTGGGGATGGGACTCGTCGTCCTGATCCTGTTCGTCTTCCTCGGCGACCTGACGAGCGCCGCGATCGTCGCGCTGATGATCCCCCTGGCCCTGCTGTTCTCGATCGCCGTGATCTACCTGCAGGGGAAGTCGGCCAACCTGCTCTCGATCGGCGCGGTCGACTTCGGGATCATCGTCGACAGCTCGGTGATCATCGTCGAGAACATCTACCGCCACCTCACCGCGCCGGGGAGCGACCGGACCCGCCCGCTGATCGACCGGATCGCCGAGGCGTCGCACGAGATCGAGCGGGCCCTGTTCTTCTCGACCCTCATCATCGTCTGCGCCTTCATCCCGCTCTTCTCGATGTCCGGCCCCGAGGGGGCGCTGTTCGGGCCGATGGCCAACACCTACGCCTTCGCGATCTGCGGGGCGCTGCTGCTGGCGGTGACGCTCACCCCGGTCCTCTGCTCCTTCTTCTTCCACAACAAGAAGGAGGAGAAGGAGACCTTCGTCGACAAGATCATGAAGCTCCGCTACCTCACGGCGCTGGACCGGGTCCTGAGGTATCGCTACCTCCTGCTGGTCGCGATGGGCTCGCTGATGATCTTCACCGCGTCGCTGGTCCCGGGCCTGGGGGGGGAGTTCATGCCCCAGCTCGAGGAGGGGAACCTCTGGATCAGGGCGATCCTGCCGAGGACCGTCACGCTCGGGGAGGCGGCGCGGATGGCCCCGCGGCTCCGCGAGGCCATCGCTACGGTCCCCGAGGTCCGGGGCGTCATGTCGCACATCGCCAGGCCCGACGACGGGACCGACCCGACCAGCTTCTTCAACCTCGAATTCAACGCCCCGCTGGTCCCGATGGAGAAGTGGCGTCGGAGGCCCGCGACGCTCCTCGGCCGCGAGCTCGGCTGGACCCGGGCCGTCACCCGCGAGGAGATCCAGGACGAGCTCTCCGAGCGGTTCCGCGAGTTCCCCTCGATCAACTTCAACTTCTCGCAGCTCATCCGCGACAACGTCGAGGAAGCCCTCTCGGGCGTCAAGGGGGCCAACTCGATCAAGCTCTTGGGCAACGACCTCAAGGTCCTCGAGGAGACCGGGCAGAAGGTCGTCAACATCCTGAGCACGGTCCGGGGCGTCGCCAACGCGGGGCTGTTCCACATCATCGGCCAGCCCAACCTGGAGATCGTGATCGACCGCCACGAGTGCGCCCGGTACGGGATCAACGTCTCCGACGTCGAGGACGTCGTCCAGGTCGCCATCGGCGGCAAGGCGTTCACCGAGATGGTCGAGGGCGAGAAGCGCTTCGACATCATCCTCCGCCTCCCGCAGGGCCAGCGGGACGACCCGGACGTCATCTCCCGAATTCCGGTCGATACCCCGGGCAACGACGGCAAGCCGGGGGCCCGGATCCCGCTGAGCCAGCTCGTCCAGATCAACCCCCACAAGCCCGGCGCCACGTACATCTACCGCGAGAACAACCGCCGGTTCATCCCGATCAAGTTCAGCGTGAAGGGCCGGGACCTGGCCTCGACCATCGCCGAGGCCCAGCGCAAGATCAAGGATGCGGGGGTCGTGCCCGAGACCAAGGGCTATCGGATCGTCTGGTCGGGCGAGTTCGAGCAGATGGAGCAGGCCAACCGGCGGCTGACCTGGATCGTCCCGCTCTCGATCGGCCTGATCATGATCCTGCTGTACATGGCCTTCGGCTCGCTCAAGGACGCCCTGCTGGTGATGGTCAACGTCCTGGAGGCGGCGATGGGCGGGGTCCTGGCCCTCTGGATCACCGGGACGCCGTTCAGCATCTCGGCGGCCGTCGGCTTCATCTCGGTCTTCGGCGTCGCCGTCCAGGACGGCGTGCTCCTGATCTCCTACTTCAACCAGTTGCGGGCCTCCGGCCTGCCCGTCCGCGACTCGGTGATGCGAGGGGCCGAGCTGAGGGTCCGCCCGGTGGTCATGACCTCGCTGACGGCGGCCCTCGGCCTCTTCCCGGCCGCGATCGCCACCTCGATCGGCTCCCAGGCCCAGAAGCCGCTGGCCATCGTGGTCGTCGGGGCGATGCTCTGCACCCTCTTCCTGACGCGCTACATGATGCCGGTGCTCTACAGCTTCTTCCCGGCCCCGGCGGGCGGCGAGGCTTCCCATCTGGACCTGATCGCCGGCTCGCATTATTCGGATCGGTTCCTCCGCCCCTCCCTCAACCCGGGCCGGCTGGCCCGGGCGAGGAGACGGGCCGAAGGGCCCGGACACGACGCCCAAACTGACGCGGATCACGGGGGGACGGGCCGATGAAGACTCGATGGAAAGTGTCGCTGTTCGCCGCGACGGTCGCCGGGCTCGGGGCCTTCTTCGCCCTCAGCCCGTGGGCCCGCGGCCGCGCCGAGGAAGCCTACAAGCAGCTCGTCGCCCCGCCCGAAGCGGCCGCGGGCCGGAGCCCCGAGAATCCCCGGCCGCCCCGGCCGGCGGGCGGATGGGACGGCGTCCTCGACCTCACCGAGACGCAGCAGCGGACGATCGGCCTCCGGACGGTCACCGTCCGGGACCAGACCGAGGCGACCGTCCTCAAGCTCGGCGGGATGACCGCCTACGACCCGGCGACCCTGACGATCGTCCGGACCCAGTTCGACAGCCGGGTCGACAAGGTCCTCGTCGACCTCGGCAGCGTCGTCAAGAAGGGCGACCCCATCCTCGAGCTCTTCAGCAGCAGCCTGGCCGAGGCCAAGAGCACCTTCGAGACCGCCAGCAACCAGTGGGGCCGCGACAAGAAGGTGCTCGACTACAAGAAGCCCCTGGCCGAGTCGAACTCGCTGCCCAGGAAGGAGCTGATCGAGATCGAGAACGACGAGGCCCAGAGCCGACTGGCCATGAAGCTGGCCATGGACAAGCTGCTCGTCTTCATGCTGACCGAGAAGGAGATCGAGGACGCCAAGTCCGAGGACGGCGTGAAGAAGGCCCGGATGACCCTGCGATCCGTCGCCGACGGGGTCGTCGTCAAGCGGGATGTCGTCCCCGGCAACTTCTACGACCCGAAGGACGACCTGCTCACCATCGCCCCCCTCGATCGCCTCTGGGTCCGCAGCAGCATCAGCGAGATCGACGCCGACAAGGTCCAGGTCGGCCAGGACCTCCGGGTCGTCTTCCCCTACTCCCAACGCATCATCCCCGGCAAGGTCGAATACATCGACAAGGCGATCGACCCCGAGTCGCGATCCGCCAAGTTCCGGACCTCGATCCCCAACCCCGACCGCCAGTTCAAGGCCGGCGCCTTCGTCCGCGTCCAGCTCGACCTCCCTCCCGTGCCGGGCCGGACCGTCGTCCCCCGCGTGTCGATGGTCTCGGTCGACCGCTACGATTACGCCTTCGTCAAGAAGCCGGGCACGCCCGGCCGCTTCGAGCGGCGGGCGATCGTCCTCGAGCGGGAGGGGAACGAGCAGATCATCGTCGCCGAGTCGATCCGGGCCGACACCGGCCTCAGGCCCGGCGAGGAAGTCGTCACCTCCGGCAGCCTGATCCTCGAACAGATGTACGAAGACCGGACGATCATCGAGGGCGGTCCCGGCAAATGACCGGCGTCGCGCCAATCTGTGGGATTCCGGGGTATGGTCGCCGCCAATCGGACATCGGGTTTCGGTGAGCCAGCCACGCTTTCACTTCAGTCGAGATTCGCCCGCGGTCGAATCTGGAATTTGGGTAGTCGCTGACCGACGGGATGAACTGCGAAGCGTGCGGGCTGTCACTCCCGGTCCTGCGACACGGCCGACGATCCGGTGGGTAGGATCAGGCGGGACCCCTCCCGACCTGGTCGATCGGAATCCGGGGAACGTCCGGGAGGAGGGGGCAAGAAGCCGCTCTCATCGAAGCCAAGGAAGGCCGACAATGCCAGCACGTGCCGTCAGACATGGGAGCCTGCTCGTTGCGTTGGGGTTCGCCCTGGCCGCCGGCCGGGCGGATGCACAGGCCCCGACCATCGACACCGGCTTGCCGAACTCGCCGGGGACGAGGAATTCCACGATGGGCCCGGCCCCCGGTTCGGGGGGGGGTGTCTTCAGCAACGCCCCGGGAGGTGGGGGGGCGATCCTGGGCGGTCGTCCCGGCGTGACGACCCCCCACCAGGTCCCCGCCGCCATCTCGACCCCGGGCAGCGGCGGCGGCCCGACCGACCTCCAGGCTCAGATCAATACGCCGGCGCCCTCACCGCTCCTGGCCTCGTCCACCCCGCTCTTCGGCACCCTTGACATCCCCACCGGCCCCGAGGACGAAGGGCCGTCGGCGGGCCTGACGCTCGACCAGGCCATCGACACGACGCTCAAGAACAGCCTGGACCTCAAGCAGAAGTTTTACGAGATCCCCCAGGCGCAGGCCGACGTCCTCCAGGCCGGCCTCCGGGCCAACCCGATCTTCTACGCCGACGGTCAGCTCCTCCAGTATTACGCCCGCAAGTTCAACCGGGCGGCCCCCGGCGGCCCGAGCCAATACGACGTCAACATCTCCTATCCCCTCGATCTTTCGAGGAAGCGGCAGAACAGGACGCAGGTGGCCACCGGGGCCAAGAAGGTCCTGGAGGCGCAATATCAGGATGCCATCCGGCTCAAGATCGACGAGCTCTACGGGGCCTATGTCACCGCCCTGGGGGCGAGGCAGACGGTCACCTACAGCCGGAAGAGCATCCAGGGACTCGAGAACCTCGCGAGCCGGACCGAGCAGCTTTACGGCAAGGGCGCGGTCTCCCTGGGCGACCTGAACCAGGTCAAGGTCCAGCTCAAGACCTCGCGGCTCGGGCTGCTCGACGCCGAGGCCGCCTTGCGCAAGGCCAAGCTCGACCTGGGCTCCGTGATGAACTTGCCCCGCGCCGAGGTCGAAGCCCTCGACCTGCGGGGCTCGATCCTCGACCCGCTGCCGGGCCTCCCGCCGACCGACCAGCTCGCCAACATGGCGGTCCAGGCCCGGCCGGATGTCGTCGCATACAAGCTCGGCGTCAAGCGGTCCGAGTCGGACGTCAAGCTGGCCAAGGCGAATCGGTTCAACGATGTCTACGTCCTGGTCCAGCCCTACACCTTCCAGGATAACACCCCCTACGGGCTCAAGAGCGCCTACTCCTGGGCCCTCGGGGCGACCGTGCCGTTGCCGATCTACAACCGGAACCAGGGGTCCATCGAGCGGGCCAGGCTGAACGTCACCCAGACCCAGGTCCAGCTGGCGGACCTGGAGCGACAAGTCTTCGTCGACGTGGACAAGGCGGTGAACGAGTATGTCGTCACCCGTCGCCAGATCGATGAGATCCGGGGCGACATCGTGCCGATTGCCCGGCAGATTCGCGACGAGCGGAAGCGCCTCTACCTCGGCGGCGAGATCAGCGGCGTCGATTACATCAACGCCGAGCTGAACTTCAACCAGGTCGTCAAGCAATTCCTCGACACAGCCATCCGCCATCGGCAGAGCATGCTCGACCTGAACACCGCGGTCGGTCAGCGCATCCTGCCCTGACCGCGACGGGTCGACGGGCGAGATCCGGCAGAAATGGGCGAACACGGTCCGGACCTCGACCGCCGGGCAATCAATGGGGGGCATGCGATGGATCACCGGAGAAGGCGCGATCATCGGCCGCGGGTGGAGCGGGCCGAAGCCCGCATCCTCCTCTCGACCATCACGGACCTGATGGCCTCCAACAGCATCGGCCATCAGCGATCGGCGCTGGCGAAGCAGGCTTCGACGCTCCAATACTTCATGGCTCAGCACACTTTCCCGGTCCGGGCGGCCGTCGCCGGCGGCCACGGCGGCGGAGGTAATGGAGCCGGCACGGGGAGCAACGGCAACAATGGTGGCGCCAGCACCGGCTTCACCCCCTTCACCCCTTCGAAGACCTCGATCGCGAACCCCATGACCAATCAGGGGCAGCAGGGGTCCAACTTCGCGCTCCAGCCGGTCGGCAACCTGACGCCGTCCGAGCTGAAGCGCGAGCTATTCAGCGCCTCTTTCCAGGGGACTTACACCGTCAGCCCCGGCCGGACCGACGCCGAGGCGGCCGTCACGCTCATCAAGGGCGCCGGCCACGGCACGACGTTCCTGCACGGCGACATCCAGTTCCGCGTCGTCACGCCCAGGAACCCGACCTACGTCGACATCCAAGGCAACACGCAGACGACCCAACTCGGGGGGGTCGCCGCGGTCTTCGACCGCAACCTGAATTCCAACTCGGTCCTCGGGCTCGACGCCGCCGGGGCAGACTCGAACGTCGACGCCTCGGGCCGCCCCATCCACTTCGACAAGGTGACCATCGACGTCAACGAGAGCGCCGGCCTCTACGACGAGGCCTTCGCCCAGGGGACCATCGACGTCCGCTACACCCCCAGCCGACATCACGCCAAGGGCCTGATCGAGCAGGGCTTCGCCGTCGTCACGATCCACGCCCAGATCTACGGGCCGAACGTCGACTACATCTTGACGAATGCGAACATCAACCCAGGCGGCCCGCCGCCGTGATCGCGGACGGCAGCCAGCTTGCCACGACAGGCTCGCCGCTGGAGGAAACGACAAAAGCCGAGGCTGAACGCCCCGGCCCGGACTTGCTGGGTCAGTCGCTCTTGCACGGCGGATGCCCGCCGAACGCCAATGCCCCCCGTAGGACTCGAACCTACAACCCGCTGATTAAGAGTCAGCTGCTCTGCCAATTGAGCTAGGAGGGCGCGCGACCGTTTGCTCGCGTCGAAGCAAGATGATAACTCTCCTTCCGGTGAAATTCAAGGGCCGGACGGGGATTGGCCGGGGACGATGCCCTCGTCCTCCACGAACCTTCCTCCTTTGCGATGATGTCCATCGGACGTCTACGGCATGATCCGGCGGCGGGACTTGGGGGGGGACGCTTGGCGGGTTGCTATAATTCTGCCAAAAGCCCGAGTCCCGGGCGAGACGCACGGCCTGCCGGCCGGGCCCCGGGCCGTCGAGGGGTTCAGGGGGGATGATCTCTTGCGGACTCTTCAGCGAAAGGCCTCGGCGAGCCTGATCTCGTCGGCCCTGTCGGTGCTGGGCCTGGTGGCCGGCTGCGGGCAGGGTAACACCTATGCCCCTCCGCCGCCGCCCGAGGTGACGGTGGGCGAGCCGATCCGGCGGTCGATCACGAATTACCTGGAATACACCGGGACCACCAAGGCGGTCGAGACCGTCGAGCTTCGGGCCCGGGTGAAGGGTTTCCTCAAGGAGCGGCACTTCGAGGAAGGTAGCGTCGTCAAGGCCGGGCAACTCCTCCTGGTCATCGACGAGGAGCCGTTCCAGGTCGCCTTGAACATGGCCCAGGCCCGACTGGCCGAGGCCGAGGCGGCCGTGAAGAAGGCGGAGCAGTCGAAGGCCAAGGAGGTCGCCGGGGCGCAGCTCGCGCTCGACAAGTCGGTCCTCCTGCTGGCCAGGCTCGAAGAGGGGCGGACCAAGAACCTCCTCGCCCGGAACGCCGGGACCCGCGAGGCCCTGGACCAGTCCGAGGCGAGCCGGCGCAAGGGCGAGGCCCAGGTCGAGGCCGACGAGGCCAGCCTCGAGCAGTCGACCGCCGACTACCAGACCAACATCCTCTCGGCCAAGGCCAACGTCGAGGCGGCCAAGTCCGACGTCCGCAACGCCGAGATCAACCTCGGCTATTGCCGGATCTCGGCCCCCTTCGAGGGCCGGATCTCGCGCAACGTCTTCGACGTGGGCAACCTCGTCGGCGACGGCACGGCCACCGTCCTGGCGACGATCCTCAAGGACGACCCGATCTATTCCTACGTCAACGTCAGCGAGAACGACCTGCTCCGGTTCCGCCAGATGGCCCGCGAGGGCAAACACCGCGACTTCGAGAAGGGGGACGAGATCGCCCTCGACCTGGGGCTGGCCAACGAGCAGGGGTTCCCGCATCGGGGCAAGCTCAACTACTCGGACCCGACCGTCGACCCGGCCAGCGGGACGGTCCTCGCCCGCGGAATCTACCCCAACCCCGACCGGGTGATCGTCCCTGGGCTGTTCGCCCGGGTCCGGGTGATCCTCGACGAGAAGCCCGACGCCCTGCTCGTGCCCGAGCGGGCGCTGGGGACCGACCAGAGGGGCCGGTACCTCCTGATCGTCGGCGAGAAGGATGTCGTCGAGCATCGGACGGTCAAGGTGGGTGCGCAGCAGGGCGACCTCCGGGTGATCGACGAGAACCTCAAGCCGGGCGAGCTGGTGGTCGTCAACGGGATCCAGAAGGCCAGGCCGGGCGCCAAGGTCAAGCCGATCCGCGAGGCCCGGCCGGCCGGTTCGCCGAATCCTGGCGCGGCCCCGACCGTGGCCATCGCGCCGCCCCCCGCGGTCAAGGCCAAGGCCGGACCCGCGAAACCCAACACCCCCTGACGGCCCGGCGAGACCCACGATGCTCTCACGATTCTTCATCGATCGGCCGATCTTCGCGAACGTCCTCGCGATCGTCACCATGCTCATCGGCGCCGTCACGGTCTTCGTGCTGCCGATCGAGCAGTACCCCCAGATCACGCCGCCCACCGTCCAGGTGACGACCACCTATCCCGGCGCCGACGCCAACGTCCTCTCCGACACCGTCGCCTCGCCGATCGAGCAGGAGGTCAACGGCGTCGAGGGGATGCTCTACATGTCGTCGACCTGCGCCAGCGACGGCTCGTACAACCTGACCGTCACCTTCGACGTCGGCACCAACCTCGACATGGCGCAGGTCCTGGTCCAGAACCGGGTGGCCATCGCCCAGCCCAAGCTCCCGCAGGAGGTCCAGCGCCAGGGGATCACGACGAAGAAGAAGTCGACGTCGATCATCCTGGTCGTGGCCCTCACGTCGAAGGACGACCGCTACGACAGCCTCTTCCTGAGCAACTTCGCCACCCTCCGGGTCAAGGACGTCCTGAGCCGGATCTACGGCGTGGGCGACATCCAGGTCTTCGGCTCCAGCAATTACGGGATGCGGATCTGGCTCGACCCGGAGAAGCTCAAGGCCCGCAACCTGACCACCCTGGACGTGCTCGCCGCGATCCAGGAGCAGAACATCCAGGTCGCCGCCGGGCAGGTCGGGGCGCCCCCGGCGCCCGGGAGCCAGAGCTTCCAGTACACCGTCACCACCCAGGGCCGGCTCAAGGACCCCAACGAGTTCGGCGACATCATCGTCAAGACCTCCCCCGGCGACGCCGAGGGGATGGGCGCCCGGCTGACCCGGGTCAAGGACGTCGCCCGCGTCGAGCTCGGCGGGCAGGTGTATGACCAGTGGTGCGACGTCTCGGGCAAGGCCGCCGCCGGCGTCGCCGTCTTCCAGCTCCCCGGCGCCAACGCCCTCGACGTGGCCGACAAGGTCGTCCTGGCGATGGAGAAGCTCAAGGCGTCGTTCCCCGAGGGGATGGAGTACTCGACCCCCTACGACACCACCGTCTTCGTCCGCGAGTCGATCCACGAGGTCTACAAGACCCTCTTCGAGGCCGGCTTCCTCGTCCTGTTCGTGATCCTCGTCTTCCTCCAGGACTGGCGGGCCACGCTGATCCCGGCCACGACCGTCCCCGTCACGATCATCGGCGCCTTCGCCGCCATGTTCGCGCTGGGGTTCACCGTGAACCTGCTCACCCTCTTCGGCCTGATCCTGGCCATCGGCATCGTGGTCGACGACGCGATCGTGATCGTCGAGAACGCGGCGCACCACATCGACCACGACAAGCTCCCGCCCAAGGAGGCCACGATCGTCGCCATGGGCGAGGTGATCGGGCCGGTCATCGGGATCACCCTGGTCCTCATGGCCGTGTTCGTCCCCACCGCGTTCCTGCCCGGGATCACCGGCCAGCTCTACCGCCAGTTCGCCCTGACCATCGCCGCCACGGCGGTCATCAGCGCGATCAACGCGGTGACGCTCAAGCCGGTCCAGTGCGCCACCTATCTCCGGCCGACGCCCGAGCGGAAGAACGCCTTCTACCGCGGGTTCAACGCCGTCTACAGCCGATGCGAGCGGGCCTACGTCGCGATCGTCTCGCGGCTGGTCCGCCACACGGCGCCGATGATGCTCCTGTTCGTGATCCTGACGGCCGGCACGATGTACTGGTTCACCCGGCTCCCGACCGGCTTCCTGCCGGTGGAGGACCAGGGGTACGCCATCGTCGGGCTCCAGTTGCCCGACGCCGCGTCGCAGTCGAGGACGCGGGAGGTGGTCCGCAAGGTCGAGGAGATCTTCAAGAAGACGCCGGGCGTCGCCCACTGGGTGATGATCGGCGGCCAGTCGGTGCTCGACCAGACGGTGGCCTCCAACGCGGCCACGTTCTACGTCCGGTGGGGCCCCTACGAGGAGCGGACCACGCCGGAGACGCAGCAGGACGCCATCATCAATCACCTCCGGGGCGAGTTCGCCGGGATCAAGGAGGCGACCGTCTTCGCCTTCCCGCCCCCGGCGATCCGGGGCCTGGGCGTGGCCGGCGGCTTCCAGATCCAGCTCGAGGACCGGGCCAACGTCGGCCTCGGCGAGCTCCAGGCCCTCACCGACGAGATGGTCCGCGACGGCAACGGCCAGAGCGGCCTGAAGGCGCTCAACTCGACCTTCCGGGCGGGCGTCCCCCAGCTCTACGCCGACATCGACCGCGTGAAGGCCAAGAGCCTCGACGTCCCCCTGAACTCCGTCTTCGGCACGCTCCAGTCGTCGATGGGCTCGGCCTACGTCAACGACTTCAACCTGTTCGGGCGGACCTTCCAGGTCCGGGTCCAGGCCGACGAGCGGTTCCGGCTCAAGCCCGACGACATCCGCCGGCTGGAGGTCCGCAACGCCTCGGGCCAGATGCTCCCGCTCGGCACGATCGCCGGGATCAAGGAGGCGCTGGGGCCGCAGATCATCACCCGGTACAACCTCTACCCCTCGGCCTCGATCTCCGGCGAGGCCGCCCCCGGGTTCAGCTCGGGCCAGGCACTCAAGCTGATGGAGCAGATGGCCGGCGACAAGATGAACTCGTCGATGGGCTTCGAGTGGACCGGGATGTCGTACCAGGAGAAGAACGTCGGCAACCAGGCGATCTACGTCTTCGCCCTGGCCGTCCTGCTGGTCTACCTCGTCCTGGCCGCCCAGTACGAGAGCTGGCTGACGCCCGCCGCCGTGATCCTGGTCGTCCCCCTGGCGCTGCTGGGGACGGTGGCCGCGGTGGCGATCCGGGGGATGGATAACAATATCTATACCCAGATCGGCATCGTGCTCATCATCGCCCTGGCGAGCAAGAACGCGATCCTCATCGTCGAGTTCGCCCGCGAGCTCCGGGCGTCCGGCGAGCCGATCCTGGAGGCGGCCGTGAAGTCGGCCCGGCTCCGGTTCCGGCCGATCCTGATGACCTCGTTCGCCTTCATCCTCGGGATCGCCCCGCTGGTCGTCGCCCGCGGGGCCGGGGCCGCCAGCCGACAGGCGCTGGGGACGGCCGTCTTCGGCGGGATGATCGCCGCCACGGTCCTCGCCGTGTTCTTCGTGCCGGTATTTTTCGTCGTGATCCAGCGGTTCGCCGAGCGGCCCCGCCGGGTCCGCCCCGTCGTCGCCCCGGCGGCTGCGGTGGTCGCCGAGCCCGAGCCGATCGAGGCCGTCGCGGCCCACTGATCGCGACCTCCCGCCAACCCTTCGCTCACGGGCCCCCGACGCGATCTGCCCGTGTCGGGGGCCCTTCGTCATCCCGGGTCGCCCCCGCTTCCTTTACGGCGCATGCGGGATGTTGGTAAATTGGGGATGATGTGAGGATTGGCTCGACCGGAGGCCAACCCTCGGAGGACGGGACGGACGGACGGTCGGAAAGAGGCGGAACGATGTCTTATCTCTCGCTCGTCGGCCTGCTCGACGGGGTCAATCGGTTCTTCGACATCCACACCGGGGGCGCGACCCGGCCTGTCTTCTTCGACGTCGCGGCGACCTGTCCCGAGCTGCTCGAACTCGACCGCCAGGCCGACGCGATCCGCGAAGAGCTCGGCGGCCTCCTGGCCGAGAAGGGCTCGATCCCGCGCTACCACGAACTCGACCGGATGCAGACCGGGATCTCCGCCAAGGGCGACCCCGACAAGGACTGGAAGGTCTTCTACCTCTACGCCATGGGTGAGAAGCCCGCCGCCAACCGGGCCCGGTGCCCGCGGACCGCCGCGATCCTCAACCGGGTCCCCGGCCTCTTCCAGGCGTTCTTCTCGATCCTCGACGGCGGCAAAGCCGTCCCGGCGCACCGGGGGCCCTACCGGGGCTACCTCCGCTACCACCTCGGCCTGGTCGTGCCCGAGCACAACCCCCCCTCGATCCGGATCAAGGACCAGCATTACACCTGGGAGCCGGGCCGGAGCATCCTCTTCGACGATAGCTGGGAGCATGAGGTCTACAACACCGCCGACCGCGACCGCGTGGTCCTAATCGTCGACATCAGGCGACCGATGCCCCTGGTCTACGACCGGTTCAACCGCTTCGTCGAGTTCATCATGCGGCAGGTCTACGGCAAGCAGATCCTCAAGAAACTGGCCTGAGCGGAACCGAGGAGGTGCGATCCGACCCCGCCGGTTGGATGAAATCCACCACCGTTCGGGCCACGCCGAGGGCTCGATGGATTTCTCCCGCCCGACGACGACCGGCAAGCGGGGCCAACTTGCTGGGCCGGGGCCGGATCGAGTCCGGCCCCGCCCGTCCGTTCCGGCCTCAGCGGGCCGAGGCGAAGCTGCCTCCGCCCATCAGATCGGCGGGCTTGGCATCGACCGGGGCTCGGAGGGTCTTGAGGAAGGCGACGACGGCCCGCTTGTCCGACTCGGGGAGGTGGGCGTAGGCTTCGAGGACGAACTCGGCGTCGCCGTGGTGGCGGGAGATCGCGGCTTCGAGGGTCGGCGAGGCGCCGTCGTGGAAATAGGGGGCGCTGTCGGCGACTCCCCAGAGCGGCGGGGTCTTCCACTCCTCGGGCAGGGGGAAGGCGTGGGGCAAGGGGACCTGCGGGCTCGACGTCGTGGTGTAGCCGTCGCCCCCCTTGCGGCGGTCGTCGAGGCGGTGGAGCAGGAAGTCGGTGTAGACGCCCTCGACCCCGCCCAGGTCGGGCGTGTGGCACGCGGCGCATCCGACCTTGGCGAACGCCACCTTGCCGCGGGCCGCGAGGTCGGCCCCGGCCGAATCCTCGGGCGTGACCTCGACGGGGCGAGGCAGGGTGTCGACGAAGGCGACGAGCGCCCGGAACTGCTTGCGGTCGAGGTCGGCGGGCACGCTCGGGTAGGCGTGGCCGATCGGCTTGGCCTGCTCCATCTTCGGGTTGCCCAGGCCGATCTCGTTGGCGCAGGCGGCGGCGACGAACTCTTCGAGCGAGGCGAACTGCGCCTTCCAGCCGAACTTGCCGATCCGGCCGTCGGCCAGGACCCGGGGGCGGCCGGGCAGGATGCCTTCGAACTGGCCGTCGAGCTCGCGGGCGATGTTCTTCACGGCCTTCCGCAGGCCGAGCTGATGGATCGTCTTGCCCGAGACCCGGTCGACCCACCCGACGCCGAACAGCGCGGTCGAATTCACGCTCTCGGTCCGGATCGGGTCGAAGTCGTGGGTCAGGACCTGGCAATTGCCCTCGACCCGGACGCTCCCCGGGATGACCGGGAACATCGAGCGGAGGGTGCCGATCTGCTCGGTGAACTGGTTCGAGACGGCGAAGGCGTGGACCAGCCCCCCTTTGAGCTTGGGCCGGTCCGCCGTCGGCAGCAGCTCGAAGGAGACGACGTTGTGCTGGTTGTTGCCGCCACCGCCCACGCCCCCCTGGAAGTGGCAGGCCACGCACGACTTACCATTGAAGACCGGCCCCAGGCCGTCGCCTCCGGCGATCGGGTCGTGCGGCTGCCACTCGTGCTCGAACAGGGCCAGACCCCGGACTTTGGTCTCCGCCCCGGCGCGGGGGGCCCAGATCACCGGGAGGCCCGGCGTCGCCGCCCAGGCCACGCCCGCCGCGACCAGCGTCGTCAAGCCGTAGCCGATCCGCCGCCTCGTCTGACTCAAGCTGTTGCCGACCATCGCGAGCCCCCCATCCCTTCGGGACCGACCCCCGCCGCGCGACCGTCGGGCGACCCACGCCTCGACGAGATCACGCCTCGTCCGACAAATGTAATCGATCGGAGGGCGACGATCAAGTGGGTTGAGGACAGATGTCGGATGACGCCGGGGCGGGCTGATGCCGGTCGCGACCGGGCGGGGGTCGCCGATTGTCGGCGGCGGCGGGATGGGATAGGTTCGGGCGGGGTCGTTGGGCGGGGGCGGGGGTCGAACGGGGGATCGCATCATGAACGGGCCGGCCAAGGTTTTCGGGCGGGCATTGATCTTCGCGGCGTGCGTCGGGCTCGCGCCGGGCGTCCGGGCGGGGGACGACGAGGGGCGTCGGCTCTACGTGGCGGCGCCGGGCATCCGGGATTACCTGGAATATGGCGGGCACGGCCTGCTGGTCTTCGACGTCGACCATGGCCACAAGCTGGTCAAGCGGATCGCCACGGCCGGGCTCAATCCGGCGGGCAAGCCGGACAACGTGAAGGGGGTCTGCGCGAGCGGGAAGACGGGGCGGATCTACGTCGGGACGACGCGGACGCTCACCTGCCTCGACCTGATGAGCGAGGCGATCCTCTGGGAGAAGTCGTACGAGGGAGGCGCCGACCGGATGGCGCTCAGCCCGGACGGCCGGACGATCTTCCTCCCCTCGCTGGAGAAGGACCACTGGAACGTCGTCGACGCGGCCGACGGGTCGGTCGCGGCGAAGGTGGTCACGAACTCGGGGTCGCACAACACGGTGATCGGGCTCGACGGCTCGCGGGCCTACCTGGCGGGCCTCCGCTCGCCTTTCCTGACGGTCGCCGACGTCGCGACCCACCGGGTCGGCCGCCCGGTGGGCCCGTTCTCGGCCCCGATCCGGCCGTTCACGGTCAACGGTCGCCAGACGCTCTGCTTCGTCAACGTCAACGGCCTGCTCGGCTTCGAGGTGGGCGACCTGGTCTCGGGCAAGATGCTGCACCGCGTCGAGGTGAAGGGGTTCGAAGCGGGGCCGGTGAAGCGGCACGGCTGCCCGAGCCACGGGGTCGGCCTGACGCCGGACGAGAAGGAACTCTGGGTCGTCGACGGCCACAACAAGCAGGTCCACATCTTCGACGCGACGACGATGCCCCCCGCCCAGGTCGCCAGCCTCCCGGTCCGCGACGAGCCGGGTTGGATCACGTTCTCGATCGACGGCCGGTATGCCTACCCCTCGACCGGCGAGGTGATCGAGGTCGCCACCCGGAGGACCGTCGCCACCCTGGCCGACGAGCGCGGCGCCCCGGTGATGAGCGAGAAGATGGTCGAGGTCGACTTCCAGGACGGCCGCCCCGCCCACACGGGCGACCAGTTCGGCCTGGGCCGGGCGGTGGGAGTCGAATCCGTTCGATAAGCCCGATCTTATCGACGACTCATCGAATCCTTAGCCTCGACCCGGTAGACTCACCGCGTCACCGGAGGCCGGTCGCACCGGCCGACGTGAGTGCCTTTCCCAACGATCCCGAGGAAGAGCCTCCCATGCTCATCGCCCGCTGGACCACGCCGTCGACCTTCCTGGCCCTGTTCGTCCTCGCCACCGTCGCCCAGGCGCAGGACAAGGTCGCGTTCGATGACCTGCCGAAGGCCGTCAAGACGACGGTCAAGAACAAATACCCCGAGGCCAAGATCAAGGCCGTCATCAAGGAATTGAACGAGGAGAAGGAGCAGGTCTACGAGGTCGAGATGCTCATCAAGGGCAAGACCTGCGACATCATCATCACGCCCAAGGGCGAGATCGAGATCATCGAGGAGGAGGTCGACGCCGACGACCTGCCCAAGCCCGTCGTGGCGACCTTCAAGAAGACCTTCCCCAAGGGCAAGATCGACAAGGCCGAGAAGGTCACCGACGAGGACAAGAAGGTCACCTACGAGGTCTTCGTCAAGGTCGGCACCAAGGAGCCGTTCGAGGTCCTGATGGCCGCCGACGGCAAGATCCTCAAGAACGGCGCCGACACGGAGAAGTCCGAGAAGAAGGAGTCGAAGGAGAAGGGCGAGGACGACGAGAAGCCCAAGAAGAAGTCCAAGGACTGAGTTCGCGAGTCCGATCCTCCTCCGTCGCAGGCGTGCGTGCCCGGAGGCCACACGGCACCCCGGGCCGACCCCTGCGGCGGCCAAGGCGGCGAACATCACGCGGCCCGCAGATCTGGGTCCAAGCTTTCCGTCAATCCACCCCATCGCCCCCGAGACGATCGACCCTCGAGGATCGTCCGATGAATCACTCCCGTTCTCCCCGTCGCCCGCAGACTTCGACCTCCCCCAAGGCGCGACTCTCACCTTCGACCTAAATCGGAGCCCTTTATGCGCATCGCCCAGTGGATCACACCGGCCGCCATCCTGGCCCTACTCTCGAACGTCGCCGTCGCCACCGACGAGCAGTTCAGCGAACGGGAAGAGATTGTCACCTTCGAGTTCCTCCTGAATCCTGAAGCGAACTCCGTCGCGTCCAGCGCCATCAACAACGATGGCGAGGCCAAGAAGGCCGAGAAGGACGACGACGACGACGACGAGAAGGCCGAGAAGAAGTCCAAGGCCAAGAAGGCCGAGAAGGACGACGACGACGACGACGA
>JAABUX010001317.1_pt1 | contig 37982 bp, 37 predicted proteins | sample 5561851 | NCBI WGS metagenome assembly JAABUX01 (sample SAMN10711883, study PRJNA513361) | rock metagenome | isolation source: Antarctica rocks | place: Antarctica: Victoria Land, Richard Nunatak red sandstone | collected 2016-01-03 | reverse complement strand
CGAACCAAGTCGCGAATGTCGATGAATCCATGGCCGACCTCTCCCACCCGCAGCCTCGCAGCGTCACAGATCGCAACAGGCTTTGCAATAAGAGCGTAGTTTTTCATCGCAATTGTAGCAAACATGTAGCTCCGCACATCGATGCGAGCGGAGCTATGATACTCTGTCTCGTTCATTACCAATCCTTAAGTGCATGACCAGTGGATACAGCGCGTGTGCTTCTCCGCCGACCCAGGTGATTACAATCTCTCAGCTTCTACATAGGGTCGGCCGAAACTGCATAAACGGCTTTCCACCCTGAGGTCGCCATTGGATCAAACTAGATCAATGTCGGCTTTCGGGAAGCGTGCTGTGGCACACCAACGGCCGAGATGAGGCGCATAGCGGAAGACTCTCCGACATACGCGTAGCTATGCCTTCGGGAGGAGAGTCACAACCTCAGGTAGATTTGTAACAACCTATAGGCACAGCTGACACGACCTGCGGGAACGACTTCCGTGATGACCGGAACCTGATGGCATCGTCATCTGCCACCAGGAACGGCTTACCGTGGTGATCTATGGTTGCGTCGAGCGGAAGCTCTCACGGGTGGACACCGATTTCCACCAGGCACCCATGTCCGCAATCTCCAGGAATTCTTCCTTGTGCGGCGTCAGGGTGATGTAGGCGACAATCGGCGCCAGGTAGATGTCGGCGACGCTGAGGCTGTCGCCTGCGAGGTACGCCGAGCTTCCCTTGAGCTTCATCAGCTCGGCGACGGTCTTCTTGCCCTCTTCGAGACCGGCGTGATGCATCTTCTCGTTCTTGCCGCCGACGAAATCGGGGAAGAGATGGTAGGCCACGACGCCGCCGATGAGTGCGGCGTAGCCGTAGCTGTCGAGGATGCTCACCACCATGTCCATGCGCGCGACGTCCTTCGGATCGTGCGGAACGAGCAACGTGCCGGGCAGGACGGCGTCGAGGTAGCGGGTGATCGCGGGCGTCTCGATGACGCGGAAGCCATCGACGTCGACGACCGGCACCTTGCCGAACGGATGGCGCTGCCTATGCTCCGGGCTCTTGGGCTCGCCTTTGAGCACGTCGACCGGCACCTGCTCGTAATCGGTCACGCCCTTCTCGGCCAGCAGCATGCGGACGGTGCGGACGTAGGTCGAGCCGCTGAAGCCCCAGAGTTTGATCGTGGCCATGTTGGTCCTCCCGGTCGAACATTCCTCGGACGACGGTCCGAAATGCCTTCCTCGTCGTCCTGAACTGGACTGAAACCGGTGGGTTTCTTGACCGCGCACCTTCAACGGGATCTTCAGCCAAAGCGAACGCTGGCCTTCTGCGGCCAGGAAGCACAGATCACACCGATGGCCGACACGTCCCTGCTTCTCCGCCGGATCGACCGGCAGGCGCGACGCGCGTCGATGCTGGGCATCGGCGCATTCGCCGCCGCGACCTTGCTCGGTACCGGCGTGATCTGGGGGTTCAGCGGGCGTATGATCCTGCCCTGGGACAACACCGGCGGCTACCGCGCCGCCTTCGGCAACCTGCTCGGCAACCTCGACCTCGCGGCGATGATCGGCCGGGTGGTGCTGCATGTCGGTGCGATCATCGTCGCGGTGCTCGTGCTCCGGCTCATGTTCGGCTTCGGCCAGGAGCAACGCCGCCTCGCCGGCTCGCTCAGGATGTTCGGCAACCTCGTGCTGCTGAGCGCCGGCGACGCCGAGAAGCTTCGCATGCTGGCGGCGACACTGCTCCCCGCCGATGGCAGCGGGCTGTTACGCCCGCCTGCGCTGCCGCCGGAGTAGCGCACCCTCCATCAGCCCCGCCGCCACCTGGACGGCGGGCATCACGCGGGGACGTGGCGGCGGAAAGCGCATCAGCAACCCGGCCAGCATCATCGCCGGTGCGGCCAGCGTGGCGACACCCAGCACGCCGAGCCCGACCACGCCCGCCAGCGCCGCGTCGCGGTTGCGGCTGGTCCAGAACTCGCTCTGCGTGGCCTTGGTGCGGTCGCCGAAGCGGCCGTCGATGCCGGGATCGCCGGGTACCGGCGCGAACAGGTTGCCCTCGGGCGCGGTCGGAGCCTCGTCACCCTGCAACTGCCCGTCCCACATCTTGGCCGCCACGCGGTCGAGCACGCCCGGCACCAGCCGCTGTCCCACCGCCATCTGCAGGGTCGAGCGTCCCACCCAGATGTCGCGGCGCCTGTGCGTGGCCGCGAACAGCACCGCCGCCGCGCACAGCCGCGGGTCGAACACCGGGTCGGGTGCGGTCTGCCGCTGGCCGGTGTGGTTGCGAGCCCAGTCGAACTGCGGCGTGTTCACCGCCGGCAGGTATACCACGGTCAACTGGATCGCGCCGAGCCGGTCATGGATCAGCTCGGAGCGCAGGCTGTCGGTGAAGCCGCGCACCGCCGCCTTGGCGCCGCAATAGGCCGACTGCAGCGGCGCCGAGCGGATGCCGAGCCCGGAGCTGATCTGGATGACGGTGCCGCGCCGGCGCGGGGTCATGTGGCGCAATGCGGCCAGCGTGCCGTGCACCTGGCCGAGATAGGTCACGTCGGTGACGCGCGCGAACTCCTCCGGGCTGATGTCGCGTGCCGGGCTGACCACGGTGGCCATCGCGTTGTTCACCCAGGTGTCGATCGGCCCGAGCTCGGCTTCGAAGCGCGCGGCGGCCGCGTCGATCGCGGTCGCGTCGGCGACGTCGGCTGAGATCCCGAGTGCCGCGACGCCGAGCTCGCGCAGTTCCGCCTCGGTGGCGCGCAGCCGGTCCTCGTCGCGGGCAATGATGCCGACCGACCAGCCCTTCTCGGCGAAGGCGCGCGCCGTCGCACGGCCGATCCCGACGGTCCCGCCCGTCACTACCACGACCTTGTTCATCATCCGCTCTCCCGCTTGGTTCATGAAGACCATAAGCCCCGGAGGCCATAAGCGTGCACGGCAGGTTGCGTTCGACGGCCGCCGCCAGAACAGCCGATAATGTCCGCATCCCGTTGCGATGCAACCGAGCCGGGGCGATGGAACCGAGCCGGGGGCTACTTGGCGCCCATGACCAGCGGCACCGGGCTGCTGCCGAACATGCTGGTCGGGAGCTGGCCGTTCCAGCGCTGCGCCCACTGCATCGACACCAGGTTGGAATTGTTGTTCAGCGCCTCGTTCTGCGCCTTCAGCGCACTCGCGGCCGCGGTTCCGGCGATCTGCACCGCGTAGGCGTCGGCACTGGCGCGGATGCGGCGGGACTGCGCCTCGCCTTCCGCGGTGGCAATCTGGGCGTTGGCGCGACCCTTCGCCTCGACCACCACCTGCTCCGCGGACACCTCGGCCTGGCGCTTCTCCTGCTCCTGCTGGTCCACCCTGGCCTTGGCGACGGAGGCGTTCGAGATCGCGGTGCGATAGGCATCGTTCCAGTTGTAGTTGATGAACTGGAAGTCGGTGATCTCGATGCCGTCGTACAGGCGGGCGGCATCAGCGCGGATGCTGCTCAGCACCTGGGACGCCACCCGGCCGCGCTGGGCGGCGAGGTCGATCGCGTTGACCGTGCCGATCACGGTCTTGAAGCGGTCGATCACCATCGAGCGCAGCCGCAGCGCGTAGTCCGGCCCGAGGTTGGAATAGACATCCAGCACCCGGCTCACCGGGATGCGGTATTGCAGCACGATCGTCGCCTCCAGCTCCTGGCTGTCGATCGTGTAGGTGTTCAGGTCGTCGAGCTGGATCGAGCGCACCGCGACCGGCATCGGCGTGATCGCCTGCATGATCGGGATACGCAGGTGGAAGCCGGGGTCGGCCAGGTAGCTCACCTGGCCCCAGTTGGTGACCACGGTGCGCTCGCTCTGCGCAACCGTGAAATAAGGAGCGGAAGCCAGCAGCAGCGCCGCCAGGGCCAGCACGGCCACCAGCTTGAGCACCCTGGGCTGGACCGGCAGGCCGCCGGGAAGGCCAGGGAGGCGACGGGGCTGCACCGTGTGAAAATCCATCAGGACCAACCTTCACGAGGGGGTCAAGGCTAGCATGGATTGATGGCTAGACCGAAACGGCCTGGTGGGCGGCGTGCTGCACGGCACGGGCCATCGCGGCGATGCCGTTGCCGCGGTTGGTGGACAACGCTTCCAGCAGGCCGAGATCCTTCAGGAACACCGGGTCGGTCCGCACCACCTCCTGCGGCGTGCGGCCGGAATAGACCCGCAGCAGCAGGGCGATCAGCCCCGACACGATCGCCGCGTCCGACGCGCCGGCGAGGCGCAGCGTGCCGTCGGAGAGGTCGGACTCCATCCAGACCCGGCTCTGGCAGCCGGGCACGCGGTGCGCGTCGTCGGCCCAGTTCTCGGGGAACGACGGCAGCTTGCGGCCCAGCTCGATGATGTACTGGTAGCGCTGCATCCAGTCGTCGAACAGCTCCAGCTCCTCGCCGATGGCGGCGATCGCCTCGGCGGCGCTGGCCTCCTCCGGTATGACGAACGGATCGGCCATCACACGCCCCCGATCACAGGATGAAGCGGCTGAGGTCGCCCTTCTGGGCCAGCGGCGCCACCTTGTCGCGCACGTAGGCCGCGTCGACGTGCACGACGTCGTTGGCGCGGTCGCTGGCGGTGAAGCTCACCTCCTCCAGCAGCCGTTCCAGCACCGTCGCCAGGCGGCGCGCGCCGATATTCTCGACCCGGTCGTTGATGTCGGCGGCGAGGTCGGCCAATGCGTCGATCGCGTCCTCGCCGAAGTCCAGCGTCACCGCCTCGGTGCCCATCAACGCGGTGTACTGCTTGAGCAGCGAGTGCTCCGGCTCGACCAGGATGCGGCGCAGGTCTGAGCGCGACAGCGGCGCCAGTTCGACGCGTATCGGCAAGCGGCCCTGCAGCTCCGGCAGCAGGTCGGCCGGCTTGGCCAGGGTGAAGGCGCCGGACGCGATGAACAGGATGTGGTCGGTCTTCACCGGGCCATACTTGGTCGAGACGGTGGTGCCCTCGATCAGCGGCAGCAGGTCGCGCTGCACGCCCTCGCGGGAGACGTCGGCGCCGCGAAAGCCGCCCTCGGACGAGCGCGCGCAGACCTTGTCGATCTCGTCGAGGAACACGATGCCGTGGTCCTGCGCGTGCTCGACAGCTTCGCGCGCGAGGCTGTCATTGTCGAGCAGGCGGTCGGCCTCCTCGCGCTGCAGCGCGGTGCGCGCCGCCTCCACGGTCATGCGCTTGGACTGCGGCGCCTTGTTGAACATGCCCTTCATCATCTCGCCGAGGTTGATGACGCTGCCGCCCGGCATGCCGGGGATATCCATCTGGCCCATCGGCGAGCCCGCCGCGTCGGCGATCGCGACCTCGACCTCCTTGCCCTCCAGCTCGCCGTCGCGGAGCATGCGGCGGAACTTCGCCTTGGTGTCGGCACCTGCGGTCTCGCCGACCAGGGCGTTGACCAGCCGGTCCTCGGCGGCGAGTTCCGCGCGCGCCTGCACCTCGCGCCTGCGTATGTCGCGCAGCATGTTGAGGCTGGCCTCGACCAGGTCGCGCACGATGCTGTCGACGTCGCGGCCGACATAGCCGACCTCGGTGAACTTGGTCGCCTCGACCTTGATGAACGGCGCCTGCGCCAGACGAGCCAGGCGGCGCGCGATCTCGGTCTTGCCGCAGCCGGTCGGGCCGATCATCAGGATGTTCTTCGGCACCACCTCCTCGCGTATGCCCTCGGGCAGCTGCGCCCGGCGCCAGCGGTTGCGCAGCGCGATGGCGACGGCGCGCTTGGCGTCGGTCTGGCCGACGATGAAGCGGTCGAGCTCGGAGACGATCTCGCGTGGGGAATAGGTCGGAACTTCCATCACAGTGCCTCGCGTTCGCGCGGAGCGGTAGGGTCCTCGGAACCGCCCAGCGTCTCCACGATGACCGAATAGTTGGTATAGACGCAGATATCGCCCGCGATGCGCATGGCGCGCCGGGCGACCTCCTCGGCAGAGAGGCCATCGACGGTGAGCAGCGCCCGCGCCGCGGCGAGGGCGTAGTTGCCGCCCGAGCCGATCGCGATCACGCCGTCCTCCGGCTCCAGCACGTCGCCGTTGCCGGTCAGGGTGAAGGACCTCGTCGCGTCCGCCACCGCCATCATCGCCTCCAGCCGGCGCAGGTAGCGGTCGGTGCGCCAGTCCTTGGCCAGCTCGACGCACGCACGCTCGAGCTGGTCGGGATAGCGCTCCAGCTTGGCCTCCAGCCGCTCCAGCAGCGTGAAGGCGTCCGCCGTGGCCCCGGCGAAGCCGGACAGGATGGTGCCGGCCGGGCCGATCCGGCGCACCTTGCGGGCATTTCCCTTGATGACGGTCTGGCCGAGCGTCACCTGGCCGTCGCCCGCCATCGCCACCTGGTTGCCGTGGCGGACGCAGAGGATGGTGGTGCCGTGCCAGCCGATAGGGTCGTAGCCGTCGGATTGATGTGTCTGCATGACGGCCAGAGATAATCAGTCTGCGCCGCCGTGCAAGCGGCCCCAGCCGCCGCGCAGGCAGTTACCTCACGAATGCGCGAGGCGCACGGGCGGCGGCGGGACGTGCCGGCACCGGCCGCCGCTACATCCGCGCGCCCGACGACACGGCAGCGCCGCGCCCGGGCGCTTTGGCCATCCGCCCGACCACCACCGCGATCGGGCTGATCGCGTCGGTCACATGCAGCGGCGTGGAGCCGGCGGGGTCGCCGTCGGACTGCGCGGGCATCCCATGCCCATCGCTGAAGGCGATGTCGTTGGCGCGCAGGCGGGTCACCCCGGGCAGGCTGGCCAGCATGTTCAGCGGCAGCGCCGCTCCCGCGAGCAGCGCCGAGCCGATCCCGGCATGCTTGAACAGCACCACCGAGAAGCCCGGTGACCCGGAGGACGCTTCCGGCGCCAGCATGTAGTTGCCGCCGTACAGGCAGCCCTTGGAGACGATCACGTTGCCTGCCTCATGCATGACGCCATCGACCGCGACCCGCATGGTCTCGAACTTGTAGCGCGGCAGCTCGCGCAGGGTCTGCACGACGTAGGCGCCGCGTCCGAGGGCGCGTTTCACCGGACGCGAGATGTGGTGCACCACGTGCGCGTCGAAGCCGATGCCCAGCATCTGCACGAACTGCCGGCTGCCGGTGGCGCTGCGCGCGATCCCCGGCCACAGCGTCATCACATGGCCCGACACCAGGGTCGAGGCGATCTCGCCGGCGCTGAACGGCAGGTGCAGCTCGTGCGCCAGGACGTTGGCGGTGCCGAGCGGGATGATGCCGAGCCGGCTGTCCGAGCCGGTCATGCCGTCGGCCACCTCCGCGATGGTGCCGTCGCCGCCGGCCGCGACCACCAGCGCGATCCCGCAGCGCACCGCCTCGCGCGCCAGGCTGCGCGCGTGACCGGCGCTATGGGTTTCGGCCACCTCCAGCCTGACGCCGTGGCCCACCAGCACGTCGAGCACGCTCCAGAGATGACGCACGCGCCTGCGCCCGGCGGTGGGGTTGTAGATGACCAGCATGGGGAATGCAGACCTGGGTTCGGCGAAAGGACGCGGAACTTGCGATGGTGGCAGATTCCGCCAGCGAACTTGCATGATGATTGCAAGTCAGGGCGGCTGCCGACACATCATGCAATCGTCATGTCTGCTTTCACGGCAACGGCGTATAGCGCGTTCGCTGCGACCTTGAAACGTCATGAAGGCGACAGTCCGATGGGATCCGAGTCGTTCGAGCCGCTCCGCACCCGCTACAGGACAGTCTTCATCTCCGACACCCACCTGGGCACCAAGGGATGCCGCAGCGATTTCCTCGCGGACTTCCTCGGCAAGGTCTCGTGCGACACGCTCTACCTGGTCGGCGACATCATCGACGGCTGGCGGCTGAAGAAGTCGTGGTACTGGGACAGCCATCATGACGAGGTGCTGCGGCTGATCCTGCGCATGGCCCGCGACGGCACCGACGTGGTCTACATCCCCGGCAACCACGACGAGATGTTCCGCGCCTGGCTGCCGATGAAACTGGAGATCGCCGGCGTCCGGCTATGCCGGGACGCGGTCCACGAGACCGCGGACGGCCGCAAGTTCCTCGTCATGCACGGCGACAGCTTCGACAGCGTCGTGCGCTACGCCAGGTTCCTCGCCCTGCTCGGCGACCGCGCCTATGTCGCTGCCCTTGTGGTCAACCGCTGGTTCAACGCCCTGCGCCGCAGGCTGGGGTTGCCGTACCGCTCGTTGTCCGCCTGGCTGAAGCGCCAGGTGAAGGGCGCCGTGATGGCGATCGACCGTTTCGAACACGCACTGGCCGACGAGGCGCGCGGGCGCGGACTGGACGGCGTCGTCTGCGGCCATATCCACCATGCCGAGATGCGCGACATCGGCGGCGTGCTCTACATCAACGACGGCGATTGGGTGGAGAGCTGCACCGCGCTGGTCGAGCACGAGGACGGCCGCCTGGAGCTGATCGACTGGGCCGAGCGCAACCGCCTCTCGTTCCTGCAGCGAAGAGTGACCCAACTCGAGGAGCGGCGGATCGCCGAGCTTGCGGAGCGGCGGATCGCCGAGATCGCCGCGCGGCACATCTCGAACATCGCCTGATGCATCACGTCCGCTGCAATCGAGGATGGCCACGATTTGCCTGACATCTCTCCTGAACCTGCCACGCCACCCGCGGTCCGGCGCATCCTGATCGTCTCCGACGCCTGGGCGCCGCAGGTGAACGGCGTCGTGCGCACGCTGTCCACCGTGGCCGGCGAACTGCGCGCGATGGGACACGCGGTCGAGGTGGTCGGGCCCGACCGCTTCCGCACCGTCCCCTGCCCCACGTACCCCGACATCCGCCTGTCGCTGCTGCCGGGCCGTCGGCTGGCACGGATGATCGCGGCGTTCCGACCCGACGCGCTGCACATCGCCACCGAGGGACCGCTCGGCCTCGCCGCCCGGCGCTGGGCGCTACGCCGGCGCGCCCGCTTCACGACCTCGTTCCACACCCGCTTTCCGGAATACATCCACGCGCGGACCCGCCTGCCGGTCTGGATCCCCTACATGTTCCTGCGACGCTTCCACAACGCCGCCGCGGGCACGCTGGTCGCCACCGAGACCCTCTCGCAGGAGCTCTCCGCGCGCGGCTTCAACCGGCTGATGCGCTGGTCGCGCGGCGTCGACGTGCAGCGGTTCCGGCCGCAGCCGCGCGAGGACTGGGGCCTGCCCGGACCGGTCTTCCTCTATGTCGGGCGGGTCGCGGTCGAGAAGAACATCACCGCCTTCCTCGACCTCGACCTGCCCGGCTCGAAGGTGGTGGTCGGCAGCGGCCCGCAGCTCGCCGCCCTGAAGGCCGCCTACCCGGGCGTCACCTTCACCGGCCAGCGCGCCGAGGGCGACCTCTCCCGCGCCTATGCCGGCGGCGACGTGTTCGTGTTCCCGAGCCGGACCGACACCTTCGGCCTGGTCGTGCTGGAGGCGCTCGCCTGCGGGGTACCCGTCGCCGCCTACGACGTGATGGGTCCGCGCGACATCCTGCGCGGCGCGTCGGACCATGTCGGCGCGGTCGGCGACGACCTCCGTGCCGCCTGCCTGAGCGCGCTCGACGGCGACCGTGCCGCCTGCCGCGCCTATGCCGAGCGCTTCAGCTGGCACGCCTGCGCCACCACCTTCCGCGACTGCCTGGTCGATCTGCTGCCGGCACAGCCGAGCCGCGCACCGCTGCCGACGATGGCCGCGAGCCCGAACGCGACGTTTTGACGCGGGGCGGTCGTCTTCCTACAATACCGCCAAGCGGATGGCCGCCACGCGGATGGGAGCGGCTCGTCGATGGTTGCTCGCCCCGCAGGCACCTTGGCGATCCTGGCCGGCGTGTTACTGGGCGCCCTGCCGCTGCTGGTGACGCGTCCGGCGCCGCTGCAGGACTGGCCCAACCACGTCGCACGCATGCATGTCCTGACCGGCCTGCTGCACGGGGATGGGTTCTGGACGCGCTACTACCGGTTCGCCGGCTTCCTGGTGCCGGATGCGGCACTCGATCTCGGCGTGCTCGGGCTGGGCAATGCCGGCCTGCCGGTCGGCGTGGCGGCGCAATCCTTCCTGGTGATGACCTACCTCGTGTTCGTGGCGGGCTTCTGCGCGCTCGCGCGGACGCTCGGCGCGCTGGCCCCGGTCAAGGTCGCCTTCGCGATCCTGCTGTTCTACTGCAACGCGCTGTTCTGGGGACTGGTGAACTACATCCTGGGCGTCGGCCTGATGCTGGGCCTGCTGGCGCTGTGGCTGCGCTGCGATGCGCGCGGCGGCGCGTGGCGACGGGTGCTGATCGCCGGACTGGGCGCGGTGCTGCTGCTGTTCACGCACCTGGTCGCGGCGGCTGCCTGGATCGTGGTCCTCGGCGCCTTCGACCTGCACCGGCTGCTGGCCGACCATGGGCCCGTCCGCAAGCGGCTGCTTGGCAGCACATCCTGGCTGGTGGCGCTGGTGGCGGTAGCTGGCGTGCTGCATGCGCTGCCCGGCGAGGCGGGACACGACTTCTCGATCCGCTACGCCGGCGTCGGCATCGGCGGGTTCGTCGTCCGCAAGCTCGCGCTGTTTGGCAAGCTGCTCCTGGGCGGCAGCCTGCTGCAGGATGCGGCTAGCATCGCGGCGCTGCTGTTCTGCGCCGGCGTGGCGGCATCGGCGCGGCCGTCATTGGCGCCCGGGCCGTCCTGGGCGGCGGCGGCCCTGGCGGTGGTGACGCTCGCGGCACCCGAGCGCGTCGGCACCGGATCGGTGCTGGACGTGCGGCTGGCCATCCTGCCGCTGCTGCTGCTCGCGGCCGCCGTGCGGATCGAGCCGGGGCGATGGGCCGTCGCGGCGGTGGCGGCAGTGGTGCTCGCGCGCACGCTGCTGCTCGCCGGGCAGTGGCACGCGGCGGGAGGGGTGTTCCATGATTTCAGGCAGCAGGCGGCCCGGCTGCCGGCGGGCAGCGTGATGATGGTGGCCTACGGGACCCCGCTGCCGTCCCTGACGTGGCAGCAGGTCTGGTCGCCCGCGATCACCTCGATCGCGACCCAGGTGGTGTTCCGGGAGATCTTCATGCCGGCGCTGTTCGCCAACCCGGCGCAGCAGCCGATCGCGCTGCGGCCGGCCTACGCCGTCCTCACGCAGCCCTGGAACATGACCGACGCCGCCCACCTGCACGCCACCGGCGCCGGCCTTGCGGCACTCTGCGACCGCCGCCGCTTCCGCGGCGTCTACCTGACGGTGCTGTATCCGGGCAGCTTCCTGCCTGGGCAGGTCGGTGCGGCGACGCTGCATGGACAGCGCGACTTCCTGATCCTCGACGCCTGCCGGCTGCCGCGTTGAGCGTCGCCGCGGGCATTGCCCACCGCCGCCTCGGCCTGTGCCGGATCATCGTGGCGGCGTCGCTGGTCGCGTCGCTGGTTGTCATGGGCGGCTGCACGCTGCCGGGGTCCCGCCGGACCATCGAGCCGCCGGTGCCGCTGTCCGACGTATCCGACGACATGCTGAACCCGGACGGCACCTTCAGGAAGAACGGGCTGGCACCGGTCGATCCGAGCGAGCAGCGATAGCGAGGTGGTTCGAGCGCGTCAGGCCAGGCCGAGCGCCTCCAGCACATCGCCGATCCGGCGCCGCGCCGCGTCTTCCAGCGGCAGGATCGGCCGGGGCGGATGGGTCGCGCAGAGCCCCAGCAAGTCCGCCGCCGCATAGACCACGCGGAGGCTGCCGAACGCGCCGAACAGGTCCCAGAGCGGCTTGAGCCGGGCATCCAGCCGCCGTGCGGCGTCCGCGTCCCCGGCGCGGACCGTCGCCAGGATCCGCATGCACGGGTCCGGGAACAGCCCGCCGACGACGCTGTACCAGGCATCGGCGCCGCCGAGCATCGCTTCGGTCGCGTGCGCATCCACGCTGCAGCCGACCGAGAACCCGTCGCCCGCCGCCGCACGCAGAGCGTCCAGACGGTCGCGGACGGCCTCGGCGCCGGGCGCCGGCGTCTTCAGCGCGGCGATGCCCGGCACCCGGCTCAGCCGCGCGAGCAGCTCCACGCCGAACGCGAAGTGCGTGGTGCCGGGATTGTCGTAGACGCACAGGGGTAGCGCCACCGCCCTCGCCACGGTCTCGAAGTGCGTGAATACCTCCTCATCGGTCAGCGGCGTGTAGGAGACCGGGGCGAGCAGCACGGCATCCGCCCCGGCCGCCTTCGCATCCTGTCCCAGCCGCACCGCGTCGTCCGTGCGCAGCGCCCCGATGCCGACCAGGACCGGCACCCGGCCGGCGACCTGGTCCACCGCGGCCTCGACGGCCCGGCGCCGCTCCGAGCGGTCCAGGTAGGGATACGAGCCGGTGCTGCCGAGCACGCCGATCGAGCTCACCCCGGCATCGACCAGCCGCCCGAGCAGCCGGCGCAGCGCGTCGGTATCGACCCGGCCCTCGGCATCGGCCGGCGTGCTCGGGAACGCGCAGACACCCTGGAAGCAGCTCATGATCGTGCTCCGGCCACCGGCTCAGGACGCGAAACGCGCGAGACGGCCCCGGGGCGAACCGGGCACGGTGTCGTCGCGCATCGCCACCTCGCCGCGCAGGATCACCATGACCGGCCAGCCGGTGACCGCCATGCCGTCGAACGGCGTCCAGCCGGCAGGTGTGGCGATCCAGTCGTTGGCGATGCGGCGGCGGGCCTTCAGGTCGACCAACGTGAAGTCCGCGTCGTTGCCGGCGGCGATGCGGCCCTTGCCGACCAGGCCGTAGACCCGGGCCGGTCCCGCCGCCATCAGGTCGACCAGACGCCCGAGCGACAGCCTGCCGGCATTCACGTGGTCCAGCATGACCGGCACGATGGTCTGCACACCGGTCAGGCCCGCCGGGCAGTCTGGCCACGGCCGTGCCTTGGCTTCGAGCGAATGCGGCGCATGGTCCGACCCGAGCGTATCGATCACCCCGTCGCGCACCGCCTGCCAGCTCGCCTCGAAGTGCCGCCGGTCGCGGATCGGCGGGTTCATCACCGCCAGGCTGCCGAGGCGCTCGTAGCACTCGGGCGCCACCTGGGTCAGGTGGTTGACCAGCACCTCGACGGTGGCGATGTCGCGGCAATCCTGCAGGTAGTCCAGTTCCTCCGCCGTCGAGACGTGCAAGATGTGCGCCGGCCTGTCGGTGCGGCGCGCCAGGGCGACGATGCGCCGGGTGCCGAGAAAGGCGCACTCCTCGTCGCGCCAGAGGCGATGGTTGTCGGGCGCGTCGCCGCGCGAGAACAGCGCCCGCCGCGCCTGCAGCCGGTACTCGTCCTCGCTGTGGAAGGCGATCCGGCGGCGGCCGTGCCGCATCACCCGCTCGATCCCCGCGTCATCCTCGATCATCAGGTCGCCGGTCGAGGACCCCGCGAACAGCTTGACCGCGCACACGCCGGCCTCGTGCTCGTACTCGCCGAGCGCCTCCGCGTTGGCCCGCGTGGCCCCGACATAGAACCCGAAGTCGGTCCAGCTCTCGCGGGCGGCGTACTCCTGCTTCCAGGCGATCGTCGCCGCGTCGGTGATCGCCGGACTGGTGTTGGGCATGTCGAACACGGTGGCGATGCCGCCGAGCAGGGCGGCCCTGGTGCCGGTCGGGATGCTCTCGACCTGCGCGTCGCCGGGATCGCGCAGATGCACGTGCGGATCGATCAGCCCGGGCAGCACATGCAGGCCGCGCGCGTCGATCGTCTCGGCCGCCTCGTCGCCGCCAGCCACCGACAGGCTGGCGATGTGTCCGTCGCGCACGCCGATGTCGGTTGCCGTCTCCCCCCAGGGCAAAACGCAGGTCCCGCCGCGCAGGATGAGGTCGTAATGCATGCAGGCGCCTCCCACGGCCGAGGAACGCTCTCAGCGGGTCTCCGCCGCGGTGAAGCTGTAATAGCCGGGGATCAGCTTGCCGGTGAACAGCATCTCGCTGGGATGCATCCGCTTGATCTGCGCATCGAGCACCGGGTTGATCCGGTAGGTGATGTCCCAGGCCGCCGCATATTGCTGCAGATAGAAATCGCCGGTGAGGTCGGGCAGCGGAGTCCCGCAGATGACGACGGCCCGGTACATGTCGACATGGAAATCGCGCGTCTGCGTATCGAGACACGCGGTGTCGCCCACGCGCGGGGGGTGGAAGTTCGCGTCGCACCCGCATAACGAGGCCAGCATGGCCAGGGCCCCGACCCGCCCGGCTACTCCAATCATCTTCCCGCTCCTGCATCGATCGTCACGACCAGAATTGGACAACCCGCCGCGCCTCGAAAGCCAGGCTCACGATTTCTTGATAGGGGATAGTCTGGGTCTTGACAGGGGATTGTTTGGGTCTCGATGACCGGTCGGCGGTCAGCAAGTCGCTAGTGCAGCATCTCGAACACGTCGCCCTGCGGCTGGCGGCCCTCGATGTGGATCCGGTGCCACAGCGCGTAGAACAGCAGCGTCCAGGCGGCATGCTGCTCCCGGCGGCCGTTGGCGGCGCGGAAAAGGCGCGCCACCTGCGCCGGCGCCGCGATCTCTGCGATCCCCGGCTGCTTTGCCACCAGTGGCGCTAGCCGATCGCCGGCGCGCGCGATCCAGGCCCCGACCGGTACGGTGAAGCCCTGCTTGGGCGCGAACGGCCGCGCCTGCGGCACATGCATCTCCAGCCAGCGCCGCAGCAGCCACTTGCCGACGTCGCCGCGCACCTTGAGCCCGTCCGGCAGCCTGAAGGAGGCCGCCGCCACCCCCGGATCGAGCAGCGGCGTGCGGCCCTCGATGCCGTGCGCCATCAGGCAGCGGTCGAGCTTGATCAGCAGGTCGTTCGGCAGCCACTCGCAGATGTCGGATTCCTGCGCCGCCAGGAGCCGCGAGCCGCGTCCGGCGGTGGTCAGCTCGGTGGCGGCAAGGCCGTGCCGCCAGTCGCGCGGATGCACGCGCAACACCTCGAGCCCGTCGAAGGTGCCGCGCCGGCGCATCGTCCGACCGCCGCGCCACCAGGGGCGCATGGCGTGACGATAGCGGCCATAGCCCGCGAACAGCTCGTCGCCGCCCTCACCGCTCAGGATCACCTTGACGTCGCGCCTGGCCTGCCGCGCCAGCAGCCAGGTCGGGATCACCGCGTAGTCCGCGACCGGGTCGTCCAGGCAGGCGACGATCTCGGGCAGGTGCCGCCAGACCATCTGCTCGTCGATGCGCAGCACCTCGTGGCGGGCGCCGGCCGCTCGCGCCATCACATGCGCCTGTGCGCTCTCGTCGGCCGCCTCCGGCACGTCGAAGGTGGCGGTGAAGGCGCTGATCGGGCCTGCGGCGACGCGCGTCATCATGTGCAGCACGCTGGCGCTGTCGATGCCGCCGGAGAGGAACATCCCATACGGCACGTCGCTGCGGCAATGCAACGCGACGCTCTCCTCCAAAGCCGCATCGAGCCGGGCCAATGCCGCCGCCTCGCCGATCTGCTCCACCGGCCCCTCCGGCAACGCCGCGATACGCTGGCGGTCGAGCACCCGGCCGCCGGCGATGCGCACGGTCTCGCCGGGCAGCACGCGCGCGATGCCGGGAAAGATCGTCTCCCGGCCGGTGGTGAACTTGAGCTGCAGCAGCTCGTCGCGCGCCTGCGTGCGCAGGCCGCGGCGCACCAGCCCCGCCGCCAGCAGCGCCTGCGGCTCCGAGGCGAAGGCAAGCCCCTGCTCGAGTTCCGCGATATAGAGCGGCTTGATGCCGAACGGGTCGCGCGACAGGGTCAGGTTGTGGGTGCCGCGCTCATGGATCGCGATCGCATACATGCCGCGCAGGCGCTCGGTATAATGCGCCCCGTCGCGCAGCCACAGATGCAGCGGCGGCTCGCAGTCGCTGCCGGTAGCGAAATGCACCTCCGGCAGCGATGCGCGCAGGGCCAGGTCGTTGTAGATCTCGCCGTTCGCGACCAGTGCCGCGGCGCCCGCGAACAGCGGCTGGTCGCCGCCGGCGAGGTCGATGATGGCGAGCCGCGTGTGCACCAGCGCCACGCGCCCGACCAGCGTGTGTCCGGCGCCGTCCGGGCCGCGATGGGCGAGGGCGGCGGCTAGGGCCGACAGCACCGCCGGATCGGCCCGCTTCGCGTCGGCCGTGAACGCGAAGCCCGCGATCCCGCACATCAGGCCTTCTCCACGACGGACAGGACCGCGTGCCAGCGCGCCAGCACCGGCGCGGCCGCAAATTCAGCCTCGTAGCAGGCCCGTCCCGCCTCGCCCAGCCGCCGCGCGAGTGCTGCGTCCCGCAGCACCGACACGATCGCGGCAGCCAGCGCCGGCGCGTCCTCCAGAGGTGCCAGGATGCCGTTGGCGCCGCTGGTGATCAGCTCGGCGGGACCCTGCGACGCCGCCGCCAACACCGGCAGCCGCGCCGAGAACGCCTCGATGATCACGTTGCCGAGCGGCTCGTGACGCGAGGGGCACACCAGCAGGTCGGCGGCGGCGAGCAGGGCGCCGCTGTCCTCGCGCCAGCCGGGCATTCGCACGCGGGAGGCGACCCCTTCGCGCCGGGCGAGTTCCTCCAGGGCGCCGCGTTCGGGCCCCTCGCCGGCGATCAGCAGGACCGCGTCGGGCACCTCGCGCATGGCCCGGATCAGCACGTCGAACGCCTTGTTGCGATGCAGCCGGCCCAGCGCCAGCACCAGCTTCGCACCCGCAGGCAGCCAGTCGGGGCGGATGCGCGGCGCATCGCCGTGATCGGCGGAGAAGTTCGGCAGGTGATGCACCCGCGCCGCCGGCCAGCCCTGCGCCCGCATCCACTCGACGATGCCGAGGGTGTTGCCGATCAGGTGGTCGCAGCGGCGATAGTACGAGAGGTCGTAGAAGCCGCCGAGCCGGCCCGCCAGCACCCAGTCGCCGATCGGCGTCAGGCGCGCGGCACGGTTCATCCACGCGACCGCGACGCGCGGCGCGAAGCGTCGCAGCGCCCGGCGCAGCCGCGGCCCGGTGAGCAGGTCCAGGCTGCCCCCGAAGCGGAGCTGCAGCGGGTCGAGCCCCGCCTGGCGCAGGCGCGCGGCGCGACGGGCATTGCTGCGGATGGCGGCCAGCACCGCGTCGCCGGCCTGGTGCTGCGCGGCACTCAGCCGCTCGTAGAACAGTTCGGCACCGCCCTCGGCGGCCCCGGCCATGACATGAGCGATCCTCACGGGGCACTCCTCAGGGGGGGCGATCCTCACGGCGCGGCCCCGGCGGTGCGGTCCGCGGCGGGTGCCGGCGCCTCCCGCCGCAGCGCCTCGCGCATGAGCAGCGACAGCGCCGCCTGCAGCACCGGCTCCACCTGCAACCCCGCGATCGCGGCCGAACCGGTCTCGCCGGGCGCCACGACGTGCGCGGCGCAGCGGCCGGTCGGCGCGTACTCGTCCGCACGGCTCGGACCGAACAGGCCCAGCGTCGGCGTGCCGGCGGCGGCGGCGAGATGCATCAGCCCGGAATCGTTGCCGACGAACAGCGCGCACCGCTGCAGGCAGGCCGCCGCCTCGGGCAGCGAGAGCCGGCCGCACAGGTCGACCGCGTCCGGCAGCGCCTCGAGCACCGGCGCCGCCATCGTCCGCTCCGCTTCGCCGGGGCCGGCGAACACGACCGGGAGCGCATCCGGCAGGCTGAGCCGCAACCGCCGGAACAGCTCCACGAACCGCGCGGCCGGCCACACCTTGCCCGACCAGTTGGCGGTCGGGCCGAGCCCGATCAGGACCGCGTCCGCCGGCAGCAGCGAGGCCGCGCGCGCCCGATCGTCCGGCGCCGTCCACACCACCGGCATCGGCGGCGGATGCAGCCCGAGGGCGCTGGCCAAGTGACCGGTCCGATGTCCCGGGCGGCGGCCGCCGCGCATGATCGCCCGCCGGCGCGCGGCCAGCAGCCAGGTCACCGCGGAGCCGCGCAGATCGACGGCCAGGTCCCAGCGCGTGCCCACGCATTGCCGCCACAGCCGCAGCCAGTGCAGGTCATAGCGTTGCTTCTCGACGATCAGGGTGCGCTCGCGCCCGGGCAGGCGATCGAACACCCCCGCCGCCACCGGCCCGCAGGCGATCGTGAAGCGCGCCTCCGGATGGATGCGCCGGAGGTGGTCGAGCAGCCCGGTGGACAGCACGGCATCGCCGAGCCGGGTCGCGGTGATGAACAGGACGCGCATCGATGCGGATCTAGGGCAAAACCGGACGCAGGGGAAATACCCGCGCTCCGGACGCACACTTGCCCCGGGGATGCGCAGACGCCAAGTTCGCCCGCATGCTCAAGCTCGCACATCTTCCCGACCGGGCGGTGGTCGCCGTCGAGGGTCCGGACCGCGTGGCGTTCCTGCAGGGCCTGGTCTCCAACGACGTCTTGCTGGCCGGCCCCGGACGCGCGGTATGGGCCGCCCTGCTCACGGCGCAGGGCCGATGGCTCGCGGACTTCTTCATCCTGCACGACCCGGCTGCTTCCGATCGGGGAGATCGACTGCTGCTCGACTGCGAGCGCGCCCAGGCCCCGATGCTGGTGCAGCGGCTGTCGCGCTACCGGCTGCGTTCCAGGGTCGAGCTGGCGCAGACCGCGTTGCACGTGCACGTGGCCTGGGACGGCGAACCGCAGCCGGAACCCGGCACGCTGATCGCGCCGGACCCGCGGCTGCCGGAAGCGGGCTGGCGCGTGCTCGCCGCCGCCCCGCGCGAGGCCGAGGCGGACGCGATCGACTGGGACCGCCACCGTCTCCTGCTCGGCCTGCCGGACGGATCGCGCGACTGCGAGAGCGAGAAGACCCTGCTGCTGGAAGCCGGCTTCGAGGAGCTGGACGGCATCTCCTGGACCAAGGGCTGCTACATGGGCCAGGAGCTCACCGCGCGGACGCGCTACCGTGGACTGCTCAAGCGCAGGCTGGTGCCGGTCACCTCCGACGCGGCGCTGCCGCCGCCCGGCACGGTGCTGAGCCACGCCGGCGCCGAGATCGGCTCGATGCGCTCGTCCCGCGACTCCCAGGGTATCGCGCTGCTGCGCCTGGAGCATCTGCACACCGCGATCGAGGCGCGCGGCCACGCGCTGCACGCCCGCATCCCCGGCTGGATGCGCGTCGCCCCTTCTGGGGCGCCTTCCGACGCCGCTTCCGGGACGCCTTCCGGCAAATGAGCATCCTCGACCAGGTCGCGTTCGGCGATGATGGCCTCGTTGCCGTGGTCGCCCAGCAGCACGACAGCGGCGAGGTGCTGATGCTGGCCTGGATGAACCGCGAGGCCCTCGGCGAGACGCTGCGCACCGGCCAGGCCTGCTACTGGAGCCGCAGCCGCGCCCGGCTCTGGCGCAAGGGCGAAAGCTCCGGCCAGACCCAGCGGGTGGTCTCGCTGCGCCTGGACTGCGACCGCGACGCGATCCTGCTGCTGGTCGAGCAGATCGGCGTCGCCTGCCACACCGGCCGTCGCAGCTGCTTTTTCCTGGAGGCCGGCGCGGACCGGCTCGCCGAGATCAGCCAGCCGCTGGTAGCACCCGAACAACTTTATCGCGGCGCTGCGGACCAGCCCTGAGCCGCATGGGCGCGCTCATCTACCTGGTGGCCGGCGAGGCCAGCGGCGACGTGCTCGGCGCCCGGCTGATGCACGCGCTGGCGGCTCTGCGGCCGGACCTGCGGTTTCACGGCATCGGCGGCGCGCGCATGGCTGAACAGGGGCTGGACAGCCTGTTCCCGATGCGTGAGCTGGCGGTGATGGGGCTGCTGGAGGTGCTGCCGCGCGTGCGCGCCCTCTCCCGCCGGCTCGGCGAGACCGCGGCCGACGTCGCCCGCACCCGCCCCGCGCTGGTGGTGACCATCGACAGCCCCGGCTTCACACTGCGTCTGCTGCGCCGGATCGCGCCGCTGGGCATCCCGCGCGTGCATTACGTGGCGCCGCAGGTCTGGGCTTGGCGCGAGCATCGCGTGCGCGAGTTCCCCGGGCTGTGGGAGCGGCTGCTCTGCCTGCTGCCGTTCGAGTCGGCATTCTTCGCGCGGCACGGCATCGAGGCGCGCTTCACCGGCCATCCGGTGCTGCAATCGGGTGCGGATACCGGCGACGCGGCGCGTTTTCGCGCCCGCCACGGCCTTGCCGACGACGCCCGCATCGTCATGCTGATGCCCGGCAGCCGGCGCAGCGAGGCGCCGCGGCTGCTGCCGGTGTTCGGCCGCACCCTGGCGCTGCTGTCGCGCGAGCTTGACGGGATCGTGCCGGTCGTCGCCGCGTCGCCAGTGGTGGCGGAGGCAGTACTGCGCGCCTCGCGCGGCCCGTCGGCAAGAGCATGGCCGGTGCGGCCGATCATCGTCACCGAGGCCGCCGACAAGCACGACGCTTTCGCCGCCAGCGGTGCCGCCCTGACCAAGTCCGGCACCTCGACGCTCGAGCTGGCGCTGGCCGGGGTGCCGATGGCGGTGACCTACCGGGTCAACCCGGTCACGGCGGCGATCGTGCGCCGGCTGATCCGGGTGCCGCACGTGGCGATGGTCAACCTGCTGGCGAAACGGGAGCTGGTGCCCGAGCTGCTGCAGCAGGACTGCCGTCCCTCCCTTCTCGCGGCCACCCTGGCGCGCCTCCTCACCGACCCCGAAGCGGCGGCCCAGCAGCGAGAGGGGTTCGTCGCGGTGCTGGATCAGTTGCGTGCCCCGCGCGGCACGCCGTCGGAAGCTGCTGCCCTGGAGGTGCTGGCCCTGCTCGATGCGACCGCCTCGCGGGACATCGGCCTGCATGCCTGACCGCGGGATGCGAGCCTGATGTCCACCGTGCTCACCGCGGTGCTGCCGATCTTCGCGCTGATCCTGGCGGGCTATGTCTGCGGCCGTCGCGATACCTTCGGCCCCGGCGCCACCGACAGCCTGAACCGCTTCGTGGTCTATCTCGCCTTGCCGGCGCTGCTCTTCCTGGGTGCTGCGCACGTCACCCGGGCCACCGCCGGGCCGACTGCCTTCCTGGTCGCGTTCAGCGTCGCCATGCTGGCCTGCTTCACGCTCGCCTTCGCCCTCGAACGCATGGCCGGGCACCGCGTGGCGGACTGCGCCATCGCCGGCCTGGGCGGCGGCTACGCCAACACCGGCTTCATGGGGATCCCGCTCTGCCTGGCGCTTTTCGGCGATCCCGGCCTGCCTCCGGCGCTGATGTCGAGCCTGCTGACCATCAGCGGCCTGTTCGCGCTGGCGCTGGTGCTGATCGAGTTCGACCTGCAATCCTCGCCGGACATCGGCCGGACGCTGCTGCGCACCGCCCGCGCCCTGGGGGCCAACCCGCTGGTCACGGCGCCCCTGGCCGGCTTCGCGTTCGACCTCAGCGGCCTCGCCCTGCCGGCGCCGGTGCTGCACTTCGCGACCCTGCTGGGCGAGGCGGCGAGCCCGTGCGCGCTGGTGACGATCGGGCTGTTCCTGTCGCGCAGGCGGCAGGTCGGCGAGCAGGGTGCGGAAGCCGCTGGCATCGCACGGCTGGTGGCGATCAAGCTGCTGCTGCAGCCGGCGCTGACCGGGCTGATCGTCTGGCGCTTCACCAGCCTGCCGCCGCTCTGGACCACCAGCGCCGTGCTGATCAGCGCCCTGCCGACCGGGACCGGCCCCTTCATGCTGGCCAAGCTCTACGACCGCGAGGCGGCCGACATCTCCGGCACGATCCTGATCTCGACCGTGCTCTCGATCGTCAGCATCACCTTGCTGGTGACATGGCTGCGGCTCGGATGAGCCCGCGGGCGCCGGCGCGTCAGCGCTTTGCTGCTTGACCTGACCCTGGGGCGTGTGTTCCCGCCAGCCGCATGAGCAAGCATGCGGCGTCAGCACCCTTCATTCTCGGCACGATCGCGCTCGACGCGCTGTCGTTCGGCGTCGTGATCCCGGTGCTGCCGAACCTGGTCGCCGAGGTGGCGCACGCGCCGGCCTCGCAGACCTCGTTCTATGTCGGCTTCCTGTTCGCGGTGTTCTCGCTGATGCAGTTCCTGTTCGCCCCGGTGCTCGGCGGCCTGTCGGACCGTTTCGGACGCCGCCCGGTGCTGCTGGTCTCGCTGTCCGCCCTTGGCATCAACTCGCTGCTGTGGGTCTGGGTGCACGACCTGGGCTGGCTGTTCGCCATGCGCATCTTCGCCGGCATATTCGCCGCCAACGTCGCCACCGCCTCGGCCTGCATCGCCGACGTGACGCCGCCGGAGCAGCGCGCGCGCTATTTCGGGCTGATCGGCGCCATGTTCGGTTTCGGCTTCGTGCTCGGCCCGGTGGTCGGCGGCGTATTGGGACAGATCTGGCTCCGCCTGCCGTTCCTGGTCAGCGCCGTCCTGATCGGCCTCAACGTGCTCTACGGCGTGTTCGTGCTGCCCGAGAGCCTGCCGCGGGAGCGGCGCCGGCGGTTCGACTGGCGTCGCGCCAACCCGCTCGGCTCGCTGTTGGCGATCGGACTGGACCCCACGACGCTGCGCCTGGCGTTCGCCTGGTGCTGCACCTGGTTCGCGATCGGCGCGCAGCAGACCAGCTTCATCCTCTCCACCCAGATGCGTTTCGGCTGGAACACGCTCGACAACGGGCTGGCGATGTCGATCGGCGGCGTGACCCAGGTATTGGTGCAGGCGGTGCTGGTGCGCCGGGTGATCGCGCGCTTCGGCCAGCGCGGCACCGCGATGACCGGCTATGCCCTGAGCGTCGCCGGCTACCTGATCTACAGCTTAGCCGGCTCGCCCTGGGTCATGCTGGCGGGCATACCGGTGCTGGCGTGCGGCGCCCTGGCGAGCCCGCCGGTGCAGTCGCTGCTCTCGGCGACGGCCGGACCCCTGCGCCAGGGCGAGATCCAGGGGGCGCTGTCGTCGCTGCAGGGACTGACCCTGGTGGCGGGACCGCTGGTCATGGGCAGCCTGTTCGCCGTCGCGACCCGGCCCGATCACGCACTGCATTTCCCGGGTGCGCCGTTCCTGCTCGCGGCCTTGGTCTGCCTGTCCGCGATCCTCGTGCTGCGCGGCATCCGGCAGCCCCTAGAGCATGATCACTTCGATCATGCTCTGCTTGACTGAGGAAAAGGCAGCTTTGTCAGCTGCCTGGGATCGCGAAGCGATTCCAGTCAGACTGACGCTGCTCTAAGGCCGCTGCAGGAGAACGCCCGCGACGGGATCGCGGCCGATGCGGAGGCCGAGCGGGCATGACGCCGCCACCGTCCGATCCCGCCTGATCCTTGCCGGATGCGTGGCACTCGCGTTAGCTGCGCCCGCAGCCGCACCGGGCGGCCGGATGCAGCCTGGAGATACGATGATGCTTGGAGAAACTCCTCCGCGTGGCCAGGTGGTCCACGTCGAAGGACCCGTGCTGCGGGCGCTCCGACTCGCGTTCTGGAGCGTCGCGCACTTTACCTTCTATTTCCTGCAGCAGGTCGCCGAGCTGGTCGCGCCGCTGCTGCTGGCGCTGGGGCTGGGATGGTGGGCGCTGCCTCGGCTGGTGGACGCGATCACGACGCACGAGGCCAACGCGGACCAGCAGACCCGCGACATCCTCGACGCCGTCGCCGGCACCATCCCGCACGGCCTCAACCTCGCCGGGCACTGGATCACCCCGGCCGGGCTGATCGTGGACGGGCTGCTGCTGATGGCGGTCGCGGCGATCGGCGCCACCATCTCCGCCCTCGCCGCGCGCGAGATGTGAGGCCGAAGCATCGCGCCGCGGCTCAGGTCGGTGGCGGCGGCGACCCCAGCGCGGTGTAGAGCCGGATCGAGGGCGGCCAACCCTGCATGATCGCCGTGCGCCAGTGGCCGGCCGCGACCAGCAGTCCCAGCAGCACGACCACGCTCGCGGCCCAGCCCAGCCCCCATGGTCGCAGCGAGGAACGCATCCAGGGCATCGCGCCGGTCGGCAGCGCGAGGCGTTTCCCGAAGCGGGCAATGATGGGGGTGGGGCTGCCGGCCGCCGCCGTCGGCGCCGCGGACTGGCGCAGCCGGACCCGATCGGAGCCGGCCTGCGGCGTCCCGGCCGCCTCCTCGACGGTCGGCGGCTCGGGCATCACGATCTCGGCCGCCCGCTCCGGGGCTGCCATCACCGCCGGCTGCGACATCGCCATGGCGGGTTCGGAAACCGGCTGCCATAGCACGTCGCAGCAGGCGCAGCGCACGCTGCGGCCGGGCCGCATCTGGGCTTCCGGCACCTCGTAGGCCGCTTCGCAGCCAGGGCACTCGATCCGCATCCACATACACTCCCGCGGTCAGTACAGCATCCGGCCTCAGCGTCCGGCCTCCGATCCTGCTAGGATGCGAGCGCCGCCTGGCGCACCCAGCGGCGTTGCAACGATAGGGAAAGGCAATGATCCGGCTGCAGGACGTGGAACTTCGTATTGGTACCGGATCAATAGCGCCGATCGTCCTGCGCGACATCAGCTTTTCGGTGCCGCAGGGCGGTTTCCGCTGGCTGCTGGGTGCTTCCGGCGCGGGCAAGTCCAGCCTGTTGCGCGTGCTGCAGCTCGCGGCCAGGCCCTCCGCCGGCCGGCTGGAACTGTTCGGCGTGCCGCTGCATCGCGCCCGCCGTGGCCAGCTCTCGCGCCTGCGCCGGCGCATGGGCGTGGTGTTCCAGGACTTCCGCCTGCTGCCGGAGCTGAGCGTGTTCGATAACGTGGCGCTGCCGATGCGCCTGGCGGGGCTCGGCGAGGACCGCATCCGGACCGACGTGAACGAGATGCTGGGCTGGCTCGGCCTCGGCCGCAAGCTGGCGGCGCGGCCGGGCGAGCTTTCCGGCGGCGAGCAGCAGCGCGTCGCGATAGCGCGCGCGGTGGTGCTGCGGCCGCCCCTGCTGCTCGCCGACGAACCGACCGGCTCGCTCGACGCGGCCCAGGCGGCACGGCTGATGGAACTGCTGCTGGAGCTGAACCAGCTCGGCTCCACGGTGATCGTCGCCACCCACAACGACCAGCTGGTGCGCCGCTTCCCGTCCCCGTCGCTGCGGCTCGACCGCGGCCGGCTGGTCGATGACGGCGCGGCGGGTGCCGCGGCATGATCGAGCGGGTCGAACTGCCCGGTCCGGCACGCCCCGGCTCCGACGGCCTCGGTCTCCGCCGGGCGATACCGGAGCGCATGCTGCCCAGCCTGGTGGCGGCGATGGCCTTCCTGGCCTCGCTGGCGCTGGCCGGGGCGGTCGGCGCGCATCGGCTGGCGCAGCGCTGGAACGTCGGCGCCGGCTCGATAATGACGGTGCAGGTGCCCGATCCGGACGCCGCCATCCGCCCGGCGGACGCGGCACCGGCCGGCACGCGGATCGACGCCGTCCTGGCACAGCTCGGCCGCACCGGGGGCCTCTCCGCGATCCACCGGCTCGACCAGGCGGAGCTGCGGCACCTGCTGCAGCCGTGGCTGGGCGGCCGCGACGGCGACATCCCGCTGCCGCTGCCAGCGGTCGTGCAGCTCCGCCTGGAGGGCGACGCGCCGCCGCCGCTGGCCGATACGCTGGACCGCATCGCACCCGGCACCCTGGTCGAGGACAGCGCCGCCTGGAGCAGGCGGCTGCTGGCGCTGACCACCAGCCTGCAGGCATGCGCGGCACTCGCGCTGCTGACCGTCGCGTCGGTGGCAGGCTGCGTGGTGGCGCTGGCGACCCACGCCGGGATCGCGACGCGACGCCACGCGATCGAGGTCGTGCACGGGCTCGGGGCCACCGACGGCTACATCGCCGGCCGCTTCGCGCGACGGGCCGGGCGGCTCGCCCTGTTCGGCGGCGCCGTCGGCGCGCTGGTGGCGCTGCCGGTACTGGCCGGCCTCTCGCACCTCGCGGCCCCCTTCGCCTCGGACCACGTCACGCCGGACAGCCTGCCCGGAGCGATGCCGCGCGCCATCGCGACGGACGCGCTGGAGGTGGTGGCGGCGCTGCCGGGCATGCTGCCGCTGCCGTTGCTGATCGGCCTCCCGGCGCTGCCGCTCGCCGCCGGGCTGATCGGCTGGCTCACCGCGCAGGGCACCGTCCGCGTCTGGCTGCGGCGGCTGCCGTGAGGCCAGCGCCGCGCGCGGCAGCGCGCGCCAGGGCCCGCGGCGCACTGGCCGCCGTGATGCTGCTGCTGATGGTGGCGTGGGGCATCGGCTTCGCGATGTTCGCCTGGCGCGCGACCCGGCCGGCCGGACCGCCGCCGCGCGCCGACGGCATCGTCGTGCTCACCGGCGGCGCCGGCCGGATCGAGGCCGCCTTCTCCCTGCTCGCGGAGAATCGGGCGCGCGTGATGCTGATCTCCGGGGTCAGCCCCAACCTCGACCTCGACAGGCTCATGCACGCCTCCGGCCTCCGGCTGCCCCCCGATGGCGAGACGGGTGGCGGCGGCACGGGTGGCGGCGGGCGCCGCGACCTGACCGGGCGCATCGTGCTCGGCCACGTCGCCACCACTACCTTCGGCAACGCTGCCGAGACCGCCGCTTGGGCGCGCGCGAACGGCCTGCACAGCCTGATCGTCGTCACCGCAGGCTACCACATGCAGCGTGCGCTGGCCGAGATCGGGGCGGTATTGCCGGATGCGGCGCTGCGCGCCTACCCTGTGCTGTCGCCCGCGCTGCTGCGCCCGGGCTCGTTCGGCACGCTGCGGCTGCTGGTCTCGGAATACAACAAATGGCTGCTGGTCGTATCCGGCCTGACCGAAGCGGCCTCGATACACTGATGCCTGCCCGGCCGGGCGAATCGCATCGAGGCCCCCTCGCGACGCTGGAGCCCGCATGACGCTGATCCGCGCGAGCCTCTTCAACCTGTATTTCCTCCTGCTTACCCTCTGCATGGGCCTCGCCGCCTTCTGGGTGCGGCTGTTCGCCAGGCGGCATGCGCTCGCCTACGCGACGCTATGGTGCCGGCTCACGATCCGCGGCCTGGGCGTGATCTGCGGCATACGCATCGTGCTGAGCGGCGCCGAGCACCTGCCGGACGGCCCGGTGCTGATCGCCTCGCAGCACCAGTCGGCGTTCGACACCCTGGTCTGGCTGACGCTGGTGCCGCGGCCGGCCTACGTGATGAAGCGCGAGCTGACCCGACTGCCGCTGATCGGCCCGATGCTGCTGCTGTCGGGCATGATCCCGGTCGACCGCGAGGCCGGCGCACGGGCCTTGCGCGGCCTGCTGCGCGAGACCGACGCGGCGGTGGCCGATCGCCGGCAGATCGTGATCTTCCCGGAGGGCACCAGGGTGGCCGCGGGCGCCACCGTGGCGCTGCAACCGGGCATCGCGGCGCTGGCGGCGCACGCGAAGCTGGCCGTGCTCCCGGTAGCCACCGACTCCGGCCGCTGCTGGCCGCGCCGAGCCTTCGTCAAGCGGCCCGGCACCATCCACATCGCGATCGCGGCGCCGATCCTGCCGGAGCATGTCGCCGGCCTGCGGCGCGCTGGCCTGCTGCGGGCGATCCAGGTTGCCTGGAGCAGCGAGCAGGAGCGGATCGCGGGCCTGCAGGCACTGGACAAGCCTGTGGACAAGTCTGTGGGCGCCGTGTCGCCCGCGCTGTGAAAAACGTGCCTTCAGCCGTATCCGGGACGCTTGCGAGGGGCGCGCGAGACCATCGCTCCTGCCTCCCGAACATGCGCTCAACGCCGGGCGGATGCGAAAACTCCAGTGTATCCAACGATTTTTTTACGCGGGCGTTGCAACGCCGCGACAGGTGGCGGATCGGGGCGGGCCGAGGCAGGGCTGTGCCGACACCTTGCGATCGATCCTCCCGACGATGTGGATGAAAAAATCACGGACTGCGCGAACCGCCGGAACCGAGTGCTGCCAGAGGGTTCGCAGACCCGTCCAAGGTAATCTATCAACTGCGTGATGCACCATCCCGACAACGCTGATTATTTCGCTTCATGATCCTGCGCCGCGGGCTTGCCCGCCGCCGGCTATGGGTGGCGACGCTGCTGCTGGGCCTGCTGCTCGCCGCCGACACGCTCGCCTGGCTGCAGATGCAGCAACTGCTCGACCGCAGGCTGCGCTTCATGGTGCAGGACGCCGCCCGTTCCGGCTGGGCGCTCGGTGCCGCCGGCGAACAGCGCGGCGGCTGGCCGCTGGCGGCGAGCCTGACACTGGCGGCACCGCGGGCGCATGGCGCGGAGGCGCTGTTGCCGGGCGGCGTCACCTGGTCGGCCGAGCGGGTCACCGTGACCCTGTCGCCGCTGCACCCGGATCGCGTCACCTTCTCCGCGGGCGGCATCCAGACGCTATCGGCCGGCGGCGTCCGCAAGCTGGGCGACAGCTTGCGCTTCTGGAGCATGGCAGGCAGCCTGCACCTGCCGTCCCACGCGGTCGATGGCGCCCGTCAGCTGTCGTTCGATGCGGCCGGACTGCATCTGGTGCTTCCCGGCGCCGGGCCGGACGAGGTCGTCGCCGTGGCCGGCCTGCACGGCCGCCTGCGATGGACGCCGCAGGCGCACGCGCTGACGCTGGCGCTGCGCGGGATCGACCTGCCGCGTGGCACGGCCATCCCCACCGGGTCCGGCGTCCCGGCGGCGGCACTCGAACTCTCGCTGATCGGGCCGACCGACGGCGGCGGCAACCTCACGGCCCGGTTGCGCGACTGGCGCGCGGGCGGTGGCCGGCTCCTGCTGCGACAGGTCGTGATCGACTGGAAGTACGCTGACATTGAGGCCGCTGGCCACGTCGCTCTAGACGGCAACCTGCAACCCGATGGTAGTTTCACCGTCCAGATCACGGGAGCCGATGCCATGCTCGACAGGCTGGCGCAATCCGGTCGTATCGATCCGTCCGCGGTCGCCGCGGTGCGCGCGGTGCTGGGCCTGATCGCAGCCGCACGCGACGATCCCCCGGGTCAGTCGACAGGGCGCCCGACGGGCGGCCCAAGGAGTGGCGCGCTCCGCCGTCCGCTTCAGCTGCCGCTGACGCTGCATGGCGGGCTGCTGTCCGTCGGTCAGATCCCGCTCCTGCGCATCCCGGGCCCGATGGCCGGGCTACCATGAATTTAATGATCGCTCACCTGTCCGGCCGGTCGAGCGCGCCTTATGTTGCATTGCACAATCCAACGGTCAGAACCGGCGCTTGTCGCAGACAGGATGTTCGGCATCGATGCATTCCACCTCGCCCGCGCGCAGTTCGCGTTCACGGTGGGGTTCCACATCGTGTTTCCCGCCTTCTCCATCGGCCTTGCCGCCTACCTGGCGGTGCTCGAGGGGCTCTGGCTGAAGACCGGCCGGCGGGTCTATCTCGACCTGTTCCAGTACTGGATAAAGATCTTCTCCATCGACTTCGCCATGGGCGTCGTCTCCGGCGTGGTGATGTCGTACGAGTTCGGCACCAACTGGTCGGTGTTCGCGCGCAAGGCGGGTCCGGTGCTCGGGCCGATGCTGGCCTACGAGGTGCTCACCGCCTTCTTCCTGGAAGCCGGCTTCCTCGGCGTAATGCTGTTCGGCATGAACCGCGTCGGCAAGGGGCTGCATTTCCTGGCCACCTGCCTGGTCTCCCTCGGCACCCTGATCTCGATGTCGTGGATCCTGGCCTCCAACAGCTGGATGCAGACCCCGCAGGGCTATACCATCGAGAAGGGCACCGGCCGCTTCCTGCCGGCGGACTGGTGGGCGATCATCTTCAACCCGTCCTTCCCGTATCGGCTGGTGCACATGGCGATGGCCGCTTTCCTGTGCGTCGCCTTCGTGGTCGCCGGCGTCGGCGCCTGGCACCTGCTGCGCGCCAGGGCGGAGAAGCGGGCACCTACCGAGGCGGTGCGGGTGATGTTCTCGATGGCGATGTGGATGGCGGCGATCGTGGCGCCGATGCAGATCCTCGCCGGCGACGCGCAGGGCCTGAACACGCTGAAGTACCAGCCCGCCAAGATCGCCGCGATGGAAGGCGACTTCGACAGCAGGACCCGCGCGCCGGAGATCTTGTTCGGCATCCCGAACATGAAGCAGCAGCGCACCGACTACAAGATCGAGCTGCCGCTCGCCGGCTCGCTCATCCTCACGCACAGCATCAACGGCCGCGTGCCCGGCCTGAAGAACTTCCCGCGCCGCGATCAGCCGTACTCGCCGGTGGTGTTCTTCTCCTTCCGGATCATGATCGGGCTCGGCATGCTGATGGCCCTGCTCGGGGCGATCAGCCTGTTCCTGCGCTGGCGCGGCAAGCTGTACGACAGCCCGTGGATGCACCGGATCATGGTGCTGATGGGGCCGGCCGGGTTCGTGGCCCTACTGTGCGGCTGGATCACCACCGAGGTCGGCCGGCAGCCCTACACGATCTACGGCCTGGTGCGCACGTCGGACAGCGTGTCGCCGATCGCTCTCCCCGGCATCGCGACCTCGATGATCGCCTTCGTGCTGGTCTACTTCGTCGTGTTCGGAGCCGGCATGCTGATCCTGCTGCGTATGATGGCGCAGGAGCCGGTGCCCGGCGAGAGCGGATTGAACGACCACGAGCCGATCCGGAGTTCGGGCATCGCACCCGGCCCGGCCCAGGGACCCGGCGAGCGGGTGCTCGACAAGCCCGGCTCGCGGCCCGGCGGGCGCCCCGTGCCGAGCCCGGCCGAGTAGCCCGGATGGGTCCCGCCGCGCACTGGCTGCCGATCGTGTGGGCGTGCATCGCCGCCTTCACGATCCTCGCCTACATCACCCTGGACGGCTTCGACCTCGGCATCGGCATCATGTTCGCCGCCGAACCCGAGAAGAGCGACCGCGACGTCATGATGAACACCGTGGCGCCGGTGTGGGACGGCAACGAGACCTGGCTGATCCTTGGCGGCTCGGCGCTCTACGGCGTGTTCCCGCTGGCCTACGCCACCATCCTGCCGGCGCTCTACCCGACCGTCATCGCGATGCTGCTGGCGCTGATCTTTTGGGGCGTCGCCTTCGAGTTCCGGTTTCGGGCACGCAACCGGCGCTCGCTCGCCTTGTGGGACTTCGCCTTCTTCGGCGGGTCGGTGATGGCCGGCTTCTCCCAGGGGCTGACCCTCGGCGGCCTGATCCAGGGCATCAAGGTGGTCGACGGCGCCTATGCCGGCGGCTGGTGGGACTGGCTCACGGGCTTCTCGATCCTGTGCGGTGTCGCTGTCGTGATCGGCTACGCCCTGCTCGGGGCCTGCTACCTGGTCTGGCGTACCGAGGGTCCTCTGCAGGCCAGGGTCAAGCAGAAGGCACGCATCCTGGGCATCGCGACCCTGGCGTCGATCGTCATCGTCAGCATCTGGACGCCGCTGCTGCACGTGCAGTACCTGCGTCACTGGTACGTGTGGCCCCGTATCGTCTTCGTCGCCCCGGTGCCACTGCTGGTGGCGGTGCTCGCGGTGGCGTTCTGGCGCAGCCTGGCCAGCGATGACCATCACATCACGCCGCTGCTGTGCGCGCTGGGCTGGTTCTTCCTGTCCTTCACCGGACTGGCGATCAGCGTCTGGCCCTACATCGTGCCGCCCGGCATCACGATCTGGGACGCCGCCTCGCCGCCGAGCAGCATGATCTTCCTGCTGGTCGGCGCCTCGATCCTGATCCCGACGATCGTCGCGTACACCGGTTATTCATACTGGGTGTTCCGCGGCAAGATCGGCGTGGAATCGCATTACCATTGACGAGGGGCGACCACCGATGAGGCAGCCAGCCATGAAGCGCATGTCCACCTGGCCAGGATCACGGCAGCCAGGACCACGGCAGGCAAGATCGCGCCAAGCAGGATCGCGGAATCCCGGCTCCGTCATCCAGCGCATCGGATGGTTCATCGGCATCTGGGCCGCCAGCATCGTGGTGGTGGCCGCGATAGCCGAAGGCCTGAAGCACATCATATTGGGCTGAAGGCAACTATCCGGCGGTATCCTTCGCTTGTATCGTCCAACGATCAAGATGGCCCAATGCGGCTAGAAGGAGGAAACCATGATCAACCCGGTGCAGGTCAATGCGTCCCTCGCCCGTAACGCCATGGCCTACGTGCTGGCCGGCGGCCGTGGCAGCCGGCTGATGGAGATGACCGACAGGCGCGCGAAGCCGGCGGTGTTCTTCGGCGGCAAGTCGCGCATCATCGACTTCGCGCTGAGCAACGCGCTGAACTCCGGCATCCGCCACATCGGCGTCGCCACCCAGTACAAGGCGCACAGCCTGATCCGGCACATGCAGCGCGGCTGGAACTTCTTCCGACCCGAGCGCAACGAGAGCTTCGACATCCTGCCGGCCAGCCAGCGCGTGTCCGAGACCGGCTGGTATGCCGGCACCGCCGACGCCGTCTACCAGAACATCGACATCATCGAGGGCTACGGCCCGCGCTACATCGTGCTGCTGGCCGGCGACCACGTCTACAAGCAGGACTACGAGCCGATGCTGCAGCAGCACGTGGAGACCGGCGCCGACGTCACCGTCGGCTGCATCGAGGTGCCGCGCCTGCAGGCCACCGCGTTCGGCGTGATGCACGTCGACGAGAATGACCGCGTCACCTCCTTCCTGGAGAAGCCGGCCAACCCGCCGGGCATCCCGGGCGACCCGGACCATGCGCTCGCCAGCATGGGGATCTACGTGTTCGAGACCCGGCTGCTGATCGACCAGCTGCGCCGGGACGCCGCCGACCCGGACAGCGCGCACGACTTCGGCAAGGACATCATCCCCTACCTGGTCGCCAACGGCAGCGCCATCGCGCACCGCTTCGGCCGCTCCTGCGTGCGCTCGTCGCACGATGCCGAGATCTACTGGCGCGACGTCGGCACCGTCGACGCCTACTGGGAAGCCAACATCGACCTGACCGACCCGATCCCGGGGCTCGACCTGTATGACCGCGACTGGCCGATCTGGACCTACGGTGAGATCACGCCGCCGGCCAAGTTCGTCCACAACGACAAGCACCGGCGCGGCCAGTCGACGGACAGCCTGATCTCCGGCGGCTGCATCATCAGCGGCAGCGAGGTCAACCGCTCGCTGCTGTTCACCGGCGTGCACCTGCACTCCTACGGCCAGGTCGACCAGGCGGTGATCCTGCCGTACACGCAGATCGGCCGCCACGCGCGGCTGAGCAAGGTCGTGGTCGACAGCGGCGTGCACATCCCGGAGGGGCTCGTGGTCGGCGAGGACCCGGAGCTGGACGCCTCGCGCTTCCGGCGCACCGACAGCGGCGTCTGCCTGATCACGCAGCCGATGATCGACCAGCTCTCGGCCTGATCCAGCCCGGAGGAGATCGGCAGATGGCCAAGCTGAGCAAGGTGGCGCTCTTCAGCAAGGAGTTCCCGCCCTACATCTACGGCGGTGCCGGCGTACATGTGGAATATCTGAGCCGGGCGCTGGCGAAGCTGCTGCAGGTCGAGGTGCGCTGCTTCGGCGACCAGGCCAGCGCCGACGGCAACCTGGTGGTGCGCGGCTACCCGCAATGGGACGAGACCAGGCAGGGCACCGACCCGCGTTTCGTCGGCGCCGTCGATGCCTTCGCCCGCTCCCTGGCGATGGCGAAGGACCAGCTCGACGCCGACCTGGTGCACTGCCACACCTGGTACACCGACATGGGCGGCATCCTGGTCGCCCAGCTCTGGGGCATCCCCAGCGTGCTGACGATCCACTCGCTGGAGCCGCTGCGCCCCTGGAAGGTCGAGCAGCTCGGCCGTGCCTACCACCTGAGCGCCTGGATGGAACGCACCGCCATCGAGCAGGCGAGCGCCATCATCGCGGTGTCGCGCGAGACCCGCGCCGACGTGCTGCGGCTGTTCGACGTGAACCCCGACCGCGTGCACGTGATCCATAACGGGATCGACCCGGAGGAGTACCGCCCGGTCGAGGCGACCGACGTGCTGACCCGCTTTGGCATCGACCCGGCACGCCCGTTCCTGCTCTTCGTCGGCCGCATCACGCGCCAGAAGGGCATCATCCACCTGGTCCACGCCATCCCGCACATCGACCCCGACGTGCAGATCGTGCTGGCCGCCGGCGCTCCGGACACGCCGGAGATCGGGCGGGAGATGGAGCAGGGCGTGGCGGAGGCCGCGGCCGGACGTCCGGGCGTGATCTGGATACGCGAGATGCTGCCTCGGCACGAGACCATCCAGCTCTACACCCACGCGGCGATCTTCTGCTGCCCGTCGGTCTACGAGCCGTTCGGCATCATCAACCTGGAGGCGATGGCGTGCGAGACCGCCGTCGTCGCCTCGGCGGTAGGCGGCATCCCGGAAGTAGTGGTGCCGGAGGAGACCGGCCTGCTGGTCGAGCCGGGACTAAAGCCCGGCACCTTCGAGCCGGAGGACCCGGCCGCGTTCTCGCGCTCGCTGGCCGATGCGATCAACCGGCTGGCCCGCGACCCCGCGCTGCGCGCCCGTTTTGGCGCCGCCGGGCGGAGGCGCGTGATCGAGCATTTCAGCTGGGCGGCGATCGCGGACACCACCGTCGAGCTCTATCGTTCCCTGGTCGAGGCGAAGCCGGACTAGGCGCTACGCCTGCGGCAGCCGGGCGATGACCTTGTCGAGGGTGAGCGGATAGTCCCGTATGCGCACGCCCGAGGCGTTGTAGACCGCGTTGGCCAGCGCCGCCCCGGCGCCGCAGATGCCGAGTTCCCCGACGCCCTTGGCGTGCAGCGGGTTAGCCATTTCGTCGTTCTCGGCGATGAAGACCGCATCGATCGCCGGGATGTCGGCATGCACCGGCACGTGATACTCGGCGAGGTCGTGGTTGACGAAGTCGCCGTGGCGCAGGTCGGGTACCGCGTCCTCCATCAGCGCCGCGCCGACACCGAACACCATGCCGCCTATCGCCTGGCTGCGTGCCGTGCGCGGGTTCATGATGCGGCCGGCCGCGAACACGCCCAGCATCCGCCGCAACCGGATCTCGCCGGTATCGCCGTCCACGCCGACCTCGGCGAAATGCGCGCCGAAGGAGGCCTGCGCGAACTTCTTGTTCAGCGCCCCCGGCTCGATCGCGCCCTCCGCCTCGATACCCTGTGCGCCGGCCAGGTCCGCCAACGGCAGGGAACGATCCCCGGCGACGATCCTGCCGCCCCTGAAGTCGCATCGTTCGGGGTCGAAGCCGGCGCGCCGCGCCAGCGCGATACGCAACTGCGCGCAGGCGTAGTAGACGCCCGACCCGGAGCTGCCGGCGCCGAACGAGCCGCCGGACCCCGACGCCTGCGGCAGGTCGGTATCGCCGAGCTCCATGCGCACCCGTCCGGGCGGCAGGCCGAGCATCTCGGCGGCGACCTGGGTCAGGATGGTATAGCTGCCGGTGCCGATGTCGGTCATCGCGGTCTGCACGGTGAGCAAGCCGTTCGCGTCCAGACGCACCCGTGCGCCGGACGGCCTCAGCATCACGTTGCGGATCGCCGAAGCCATGCCGTAGCCGACCAGCCAGTTGCCGTCACGAAGCTGCCCGGGCCGCGTCGGCCGCCGGTCCCATCCGAATCGGCTGGCGCCTTTGCGCAGGCAGCTCACCAGGTGGCGCGACGAGAACGGCCGGCCCGGGCCCTTCTCCGGGTCATACTGGGTATCGTTGCGGATACGCAGCTCCACCGGGTCGATGGCGAGCTGCTCGGCCAGCTCGTCCATGGCGCATTCGAGCGCCAGCAGGCCGACGGCCTCGCCGGGTGCCCGCATCGAGGCCGCCTCCGGCAGATCGAGCCGCACCTGCCTGTGCGCGGTCATCCGGTTCGCAGCCGCGTAGAGCAGGCGGGTCTGCTTGGCAGCGCTCTCGAAGAACGGCTTGCCCTGCTGGTTGCCCGACCAGCTCTCATGGCCGATCGCCTGCAGCGTGCCGGAGCGGTCGGCGGCGAGGCGCAGACGCTGGATCGTCGCGCTGCGATGGGTGGTCTGGCTGAAGATCTGCGGCCGCGTGATGGCGATCTTGACCGGACGCCGCAGTTGCTGCGCGGCCATCGCCGCGAGCAGCGCGTCCGCGTAGGTGTTGAGCTTGGAGCCGAAGCCGCCGCCGACATACAGCGATATCACCCGCACCTTGTCCTCGGGCAGCAGCAGCGTCTTGCACAGTGTCTGGCTGGCCCAGGCGAGCATCTGGTTTGAGGTGTGGATGGTCAGGTGGTCACCGTCCCACGCGGCGAGCGTCGCCTGCGGCTCCATCATCGCGTGCGCCTGGTGCGGCGTGCTGTAGGTGACGTCGAGCTTCGCCGCCGCCGCCGCGTAGCCGGCGTCGAAATCGCCCTTCGCGGTGTCGGTCGGCTGCAGCGGGTCGCGCGGCGCCGGCTTGAAGGCGTTCTTGCGGCCGGCGGCGAGGTCGTACTGGCCGGGAGACAGGTCATAGCGGATATGCACCAGGGCTGCCGCAGCGCGCGCCTGCTCGAAGCTGTCCGCCACCACCAGCGCCACCACCTGGCCATTCTGGCGGATACGCCCGCCGACCATCTGCGGCTTGCAGTACTGCGACGGCGGCGAGCCCTGCTTCGGCGCGTTGAGGTGGCTCAGCACCAGCCGCACGCCGGGTGCTGCTTCCGCCGCCTTGGTATCGAACTCGGAGATGCTGCCCTGGCCGATCGACGACAGCACCAGGTAGCCGACCAGCGCCTCCGCGGAAGGATCGCGGAACTCGTAGGCGTACGGCGCCCGCCCGGTGATCTTGAGCGGACCGTCGACGCGCTCGAGCGGCTGGCCGAGCACGCTCTGCCGGTCGGTCGGGTTGGGTCCCGCCGGGCTATCGAACAGACTGGGCTTTATCGACTGCATGACGGATCAGGCCTCGGTGGTGTCGCGCAGGGTCGCGACCAGGGTGCGGCGCAACAGCGCGATCTTGAAGTCGTTGCTGCCCTGCCCGCGCGCGCCCTCCAGCACGATGTCGGCGGCCTGCTCGAAGACGGCGCGCCCGGGCGGCTTGCCGACCAGGTACTGCTCCGCCGCCTCCACCCGCCACGGCTTGTGCGCGACGCCCCCGAACGCCATCCGGGCGGCATGGATCCTGCCGTCGCGGACATCGACCACCGCGGCGACGGAGACCGCTGCGAACGCGTACGACGCGCGGTCCCTTACCTTGCGATAGACCTGCCGGCCCGGCAGCGGCGCCGGCAGCCGCACCGCCGTGATCAGCTCGCCCGGCTCCAGGATGGTCTCGATCTGCGGCGTGTCGCCCGGGAGCCGGTGCAGCTCGGCGATCGGGATCCGGCGCCGGTCGGTCTCGACCACCGCGTCGAGCACGCGCATCGCCACCGCCATGTCGGACGGATGGGTCGCGATGCAGGACGGGCTGGCGCCGAGGATGGCGTGGATGCGGTTGAAGCCGCCGATCGCCTCGCAGCCCGATCCGGGCGCCCGCTTGTTGCAGGCCTTGTTCACGTCATAAAAGTAGTAGCAGCGCGTGCGCTGCAGCAGGTTGCCGCCCGTGGTCGCCTTGTTGCGCAACTGGCCGGTCGCGCCGGCGAGCAGCGCGCGCGACAGCACCGCGTAGTGCCGCCGGATATGCGGGTCGCCCGCCAGTGCTGCATTGCGCACCAGGGCGCCGATCCGCACGCCGCCGTGCGGCAGCGGCTCGATCCGGTTTAGGTCCAGGCGGTTGATGTCGACCAGGTGGCCGGGGGTCTCCACCTCGAGCTTCATCAGGTCGAGGAGATTGGTGCCGCCGCCGATGAACTTCGCATCCGGCCGGCCGGCGACCGAGCGCGAGGCCGCAGCCGGATGCACCGCCTGCTCGAACGTGAACGCCCTCATGTGCGCTGTCCCGCAGACGCGGCATCCCGGATCGCGGCGACGATGTTGGGATAGGCGGCACAGCGGCAGATGTTGCCGCTCATGCGTTCGCGCAGTTCGGCGTCGTCGAGTGCCGCCACGCCGGCATCGAGATCGGCGGTCACGTGGCTCGGCATCCCCGTCTTCGCCTCGGCCAGCATCGCCACCGCGGAGCAGATCTGGCCCGGCGTGCAGTAGCCGCACTGGAACCCGTCATGGCGCACGAACGCGGCCTGCATCGGATGCAGCGCGCCCGGCTCGCCGAGGCCCTCGATGGTCGTGACCGGCTCGCCGTCATGCATCACCGCCAGGGTCAGGCACGAGTAGATCCGCTTGCCGTCCAGCATCACCGTGCAGGCGCCGCACTGGCCGTGATCGCAGCCCTTCTTGGTGCCGGTCAGTTGTAGGTGCTCGCGCAGCGCATCGAGCAGCGTCACGCGCGGATCGAGGTCCAGGGGATGGGAGCGGCCGTTGACGCGCAACGTGACCGCGACGGTCGAGGTGCTAGGTGCGGCGGGCGGGGGGACCTCGGCGGCGGCGGATTGTTGCGCCAGGCCGAGCGACGCCGCGCCGATGGCGCCGGTCTTGAGCACGCTGCGACGGGTGGCGGCA
>JAABUX010001316.1_pt1 | contig 37984 bp, 4 predicted proteins | sample 5561851 | NCBI WGS metagenome assembly JAABUX01 (sample SAMN10711883, study PRJNA513361) | rock metagenome | isolation source: Antarctica rocks | place: Antarctica: Victoria Land, Richard Nunatak red sandstone | collected 2016-01-03 | reverse complement strand
CCACCTTATAACCTACTTTAGGTAACCTTCCTTAGAAATACGGGGTAATATCCTAGTAACGGGAGGCCTAGACTAAGCCTATACTTAGTAGATATATATCTACCTAACTATCCCCTATTCTTCTTCTAAGTTCCTTAAAGATTAATTCTACTACTATTATAAGCCTACTACCTAATCTATTAGTAGACTTATACCTATTATTATATCCTATAATATAACTCTACGTCTTTTATTACCTAATACGCTGCTATAAAGCTAGCGGGTATAGGCCTTATATAAAGGCTTATAGAAGGGTAGTTATATACCTAGTTTATATTAGGCGAACTATTATTATACCTCCTAATTCTTAGATATAAATCCTAGTCTATTATACCTTACTACTAGATTATAATTATTTCTTTAAATCTAATAATTACTAGGAATTATCTCTTTATACCTATTTTATTAATATATTACTATTAGTAATATTAGTAAAGAATAAGGGAGATAAGGTAGTTATAATACCTTATAATTATTATCTAGGAATAGTCTAAGAATTAGTATTTAACAGGTATTTTTATAGAATACTAGGAATAGGAGATATAGTAGAACTAGTAATATATCGGCTGAAAAATAAATACTATAGTAATTAGCTTTAGAAGGTGTTTAATAAGGTAGTTACTACCTTTATAATAGCTATATTAGTAACTTCTAGTTATTCTCTACTTTTACTAGCTTTAACCTCGCTAGTAATATCTTATATAGTAATACCTTATATAGTAATATCTTATATAGTAATACCTTATACTATAAAAGGCTTTATACTAGCTAATATTACTATAACGCCCTTAGTAAAAGACTTTATTATATCTAATAGGGCTACTATTTATAATAGATACTAGCTAATATATAATATTATAAATAACTTCCTAAAACTCTAGGAAGAAGGAGGATTTACTAATATCCCTTAAGAAAAATAGATAAGGATCCCGCTAAAGTCTAACTAGGAATAAAAAATCCCTAAAATAGCTAGGGTCTACCCCCTTAATATAGAATTAAAGAAGGTCCTTAATAATACCTTTAATAAGCTTTATAACTAGGATAGACTCTATTAAATAATAAAGTTAATACCTTTTAATTTCCTAGTTTTTATTATCTAGAAGATAATACCTAATAGAAAATATAAAGGGCGTATAATTAATAATATCTATAGCTTAAACGCTATTACTTACCTAGATATTTATACCTTACCCTTATAATTAGAAATAATAGCTACTATAAAAGACTATAAGTATATAAGTATTATTAATACTACTAGCTTCTTCTACTATTAGTATATATATCCTAATAACTACTATAAGCTTACTATTATTAGCTATTAAGGCTATAAATTATTTAATATTACTATTATAAGTTTTAAGAATTCTCTAGCTTATATCTAGTAGTAAATTAACTATCTCCTTTATACCTATTAAAAATTTACTAAGGTATATATTAATATTATTATTATATATTTATAAACTTTATAGAAGTATATATAATACTTATAATAAGTATTTATTATATTATAAAGGTATAGAATATTAGTAAATCCTACTAAAGCCTTCCTTAGATACCCCTTAGTATAGTTACTAGAGTAAAAGGTTAACTCCTTTAGATTATCTATAATAAAAGATAAGCTTTTAGTTATATTAAGACTCTTATTCCCCGTATTACTCTTATAACTAGAAACTTACCTTAGTATAACTAGGTAGCTATATAAGTATATTACCTATTATATAGTAATTACTAAGCTATTATAAGATAGGAAAATACTTATACTTATATTAATACCTAAGGTAGGAAATAAATAGAAGAGTTTTATATAATAGAAGCCTATAATAGACCCCTTTAAATTAGAATTAGTATCTTTTAAGGTACTATAAAAGGCTTTATTATCTCTAACTTTATTATCTTACTTTAATAATAAAATTATCCTATTTATAGATCTTAATACTAGTAAGGTTTTTAGTTTTAATATAATAGTCTATTATATTAATAGTACTATTAAAGATAGCGAATATCCTAGTTATATCTAGGTTAGGCCTATATTATTTCTTAGTTATTTATTAAAGGACGCGGAGACGAGATACTAGCCTATTAAGTTAGAATTAGTAGGAATTATCTAGGTACTAGGTAAAGTCTAATATATAATAGAATTAGCCCTAGAAACTATAATATATATAGATTATAATATAATATTAGGAATTATAAAATAAATATCTATAATAATACTATTAATAATAAAGTTAAATCTATAACTAGTTTATACTTCTAAATATATATAATACTTTAATAATATTAAGTTTTACTATAAACCTAGAAAGTAGTATATTATATCTAATACCTTATTAAAGCTATATAATACTACTACTATAAAAGTAACTACTAATAAAGAAGGTAAACTTAATACATTATAAGGTTATATCTATATAACTACTAGCCTTATTAAGTTAAGCCCTTAACTATAATAATAACTTATTAATAGTTATAAGGTAGATTCTTTATAGAATAAGATTAAGAAGGTCCTTAATACTAATAACTACCTTATAATAGAGGATATTATAAAGCTTCCTTTCTAGTAGGTAGAAGGCCTTATATAGAAGCTTAATATAAGTAGACCTAATAGACTATATATTCTAGGCCTAGTAGTTAAAATATTTCTAGAAATTACCTATTTAAAATATACTAGATTTACTAAATATTATAAAGTCTTATCTAGGTAATAGTATATTAAGGGCCTTATTAAGAAGCTTTAAGAGTTTTTTAGCTACTATTTATAATACTAGTTATATTAAACTCCGCGTTATTTACCTTATAATTCCTTATAACTTATTCTATTACCTCTAGTACCTTTTTATACCTTAATAATCGACTTTATTCTAGTCCTAATTATATTAAATAAAGGTCATAATACTATCTTAATTATTATAAATAAATTTTCTTAGAAAATTACATTAATTTCTAGTAAGGTAACCTTTATAGTTATAGACTAGGCTAACTAGTTACTAAGAAGGCTTTATAAGATTAACTAGAGACTACCTCTCTAGATATAATTACGAAATATTTTTCCCCCTTCCCCTTCTAGCCTCGTAGGTAAGTAGCGGCTACTTTAAGGTAAGCCGGGGTAAGCGGCCCTAAGCGGTACCTAAGCTGGGATAGGCTCCTAGGGGTAGTATAGCGGCGTAGTACGCTAGAGCCTAAACGTACTCCCTTAAGCCCGGCTTTAATTACCTTTATTAGCGGTATACTACTACCTATACTCTTTAGCTACTACCTAGAGGACCCTACTACCGCTTTATAATAGTAGATGCCCCTTACTTATATCCTACCTAGTAAGGCGGCTTACTTAGGCGTATATTTACGTAACGCGTGAAATTACCCGTCCGTCCTACCTCGCCTACTATACTATACCTCTACTCTTTTATTTTCTTCGCTAAGGCGTCCCCTTCTTATTTCCTTCTCTCTGCTCTCGACTCCTACTACCCTTCTTATAATTCTCGCTTGAAAGGATAATCGCTTTACGGGTACAGCTCTAGCATTACTAACCTAGCTAAAGAAGGCCCTATAGCGATTACTATCCTCGATACTTCTAAATTTACTGTTTTCCTGGAATTACCCTCGATAAGGATGCTTTTACTCTCTACGGCCTACTCTTTAGTCTACGGCTTAAGCTAGCGTTAGCTAGGCCTGCTATACGACTTAAGGAAGGAAATGCTTTATACCTTATCGCGATCGCTCGGGCTTCTTACTTACCTGCCTAGGCGCGGTAACAAGGATCGCACCTCGCCTATAATCCGGGGACCCGATATTAAGGGGCTGAGCGTAAATCTAAATAGCGGCGGTAAGTTAAAGCTAGTAAATAGAGTTAAAGGAGCGTTAGTCTCGCCTCGATTAATAGTCGTATCTACCTAGCTACGCTGATAAGGATGCTATAATAGTATCGTTTAGGTGCCGTAGCCTCGAGACGTATATCTAGCCTTTTCCTATTAATCGTAGTAAGGTAGTACTACTAATCTATTACCGCCGTCTTAGCTTAAAGACCTAGGTAATAGGAGCTAACAAGGCATAATAGATAGATATCTCTGAGGGGCGTAGGGAAGATTCAGCCGGCACGGCATATAGATTAAATACGAGGCCCTAATAGCTAAGAGCTACTATAACGCATGCCTTAGAAGGAGGCTTTAGGAGTAGAGGAGGCATATTTAAGGATGAGATAAGTGCTATTAGGCTGGCCTGCAGTCACTTATTAGAGAGACTATAAGCGCGGTAGCGCGCTTATAGGTACGCCTTGTAACGACCTTAATAAAAGCTTTTATAAGGCTTCTACTTTAATTCTATCCGTTTATAAACCATTTTATTCGCTTTCTTATATTCGACGTATATAATATTTAGGGACGGCTAGGAGAACGACTACTATTACTAGGAGGGTTAAAGCGAGTATAAAGACGTCTAAGGTTATAGGTCCTAAGTAAAGGAACCTATCTTAGAAGATATCTATTAAATAGTATAGCGTAAGCGTTATATAATAGGCCGCTTAATTAATAACTCGTCTACTAATAGGATTAAGCTATATTCCGCGCGAAAATATCTTTATACTATTTCTTATTAATAATATAACTTATACTAATAATATTACCGTCCTTATCTAGTTTATAAGTAGTATAGTATATACGCTTATCTTTATTACTTTAATACTACGACTCCCTACTTAAGTATTAGGCGTATAGATTAAGATTTAGGAATAAGGTCTTAAGCTTTAAGCTTACTTTATAGCTACCTTAACCGTTTTAGGTTTAAATGAATTAGAATTCTTATTAATAATATCACTAAATACTTCTTTAATACTTACTAAAGGAAAGCTTATAAGTCGCTTCTAAGTAGTTATTTAATCGACGTACTCTACCGTAATCCTCTTTTTACCCTTCTAAATATTCTTAATAAACTAACTAGAAATATATCTTATTAATATTATTATACGCCGTTAATATTACTTCGGATATTAAGGATTATAAGTACTAGTAATTAATGAAATCGCTGTAAGTTACTAGAGGTTAGCTGTATTTTATTTATATAGTAGTAGATATTAAAGGCTATAGTTAAAGGATAAACTTACTATAAAATAGTAAAAAACGATTAATATAAATATAACTAGATACTATAAGACTTAATAATTAGTTATTTATAGTAAGGTTACTATTACTATTAGTATAAAAGTCTACTTATATCCTTAGAGTATAACGGATAAAAGCTACCTTTATATTATTCCTATTATATATAGTAGATATATACCGGATAAGCTACGATTAGCGCGCGATAAGTAAAACCGGAGAAAGGGACTATATAAGACTAATAAGTTAGTAAAAGCGTACTTTACCGTAATAGGAACCTTAAAGAGGGTATAACTATTAACTTATTAGCTATTACTTTATCTATCTAATATTATTTTAGACTGTTAATTCTAAAATTATTAATTTACTTATAGTCTAATAGTTAAAAGCCGGCTAGGTAGAATAGAAAGGCTTAAATTCGGTTAAAGACTAGATATTACCCTAAGAGGTTATAAAGGAACCTAATAGGGCCCTTAGTAAACGCGCGCGTAGTATAGTATCTAAATATAGATTACGGTTAAGATAATTAGTAGAAGACGTATAGCTTAAGATACGCTAACTAGCTTTATAAGATATATATTAATTATAAAGTCTTTTATATTATAACTATTAATATATCTCTACGGTACGTCTCTTTATTCTTAAAAGCTTACTTAAATATATTCCGTTCGCTTATAAACAGGTTATTATCGTATATAAGTAAATTAAAATTCGCTTATACTCTATTTCTAACTACTCTTAGACTCCCCCGCTATATTAGTATTATATCGGTCGATGACTTAAAGTAGTATAAAATATAATCCATGATATATATAAATAAGAAGCTAGTAGGTTAGTCCGGCTAATACTACCTTATTAAGTAAGTCCTTTAATTAAAGGAAGTTCTACCGTCTTATATCTATCTTATAACGTAGGTATCTAATAAGCTATATTACTAGTATAGGTAGACCTACTAATAACTTTTATACTAGATATAGGAATTAGTACTTCGTAGTTAAGAACGTCCTAGCCGACTTTAAATACTACTAGGATATATAATAGGCGCTTAGTAGTAGTTATTATCTACGTCTCTTATAGGATATAATCCCTAATAGGTTAATATTTATCTATAAATATCTTAAGGATTATTTACTTTCTCTAAGTTAAAAAGATTTACCTTTACTACTTATAAAACGGATTCTAAAAGATATATTACGTGGCCTTACTAAGCTATATTATTAGAATATTATATATACTAGTTAGCCCGATCTCTTTTAAATACCTAGCTCCCTTAATAGTAACTACTAAGATATTATAGATATTAAACTAAATAATATCTTAGTCTAGTAGAGCTAGACTAGCTATAGAATTATTATTAATAAGGTCCGTCTTAGTAATCTTAAAGACTTAGCCTACGTCCTACCTAGTAGTAATATTCAAGGTAGATAAGTAGGTAACTAGAATTAACGTAGTCTAGAAGCTTATACTAAAGGTTATATTAATAAATCCTCTAATATATTCTCTTTTAGTATCGTAGTAAGTTGAAGAATACTAAGGCTCAGCTCGCCTAGGGGACGGATAGTAATTAATAACGTGAAATAGTATATCTATATTATACTAAAGCACGTTATCTTATATATTAATAAAAAGGCGCTTCCTAAAGGTAAGGTAGTACTAGCTTACATTCTTAAACGCTAGATTTCGTAATTTATAGACCCGGAAAGTTTTAATAGGCTTTTAAGGCACCTCGGCGACAGCCCTTAGTACTAGGTACTAGAAGTACTTCGGGGCGGCTTTAATAAGGAGAACCCGCGTGAACTATTCGTCCGATAGAATATAGAGCCTCTTAACTTAGACCTTAAGGATCTTATTAGAGGTCTAATAAACTTTAATCTAGCGAAGAGGCTTATAGTAGATAAAGCCCTCTCGTATAATTAGTTTCACGATATTTAAGTAGATCGACTTAAAGACTGCTAATAGGTAAAAAGGCCGTCTGTTAAAGAAGTACTAGTTATATATATTAACTCCTAGCTGGAAGAATTAAGCTATAAAATAAGTATAATAGGTTATAATATATAGTTTATAGATATATATATATATATAATCTAAGGAGAGTAATAGCAGGGATCTATAACCTTTAACGATCCTAGGCTATTCTTAGGAGCTATAAGGTAGGGATTGAAAAAGGGTTAGATTTCTATTAAGACTATGGATTTAGTATAAATAATAGGGTAGCTATTAGAAGTTATCCTTTCGTTAATCCTAATTCTTACATGATAGTATCGCGCCCGCTTGAAGGACGATTTAAAATGTCAGATATTTAGCGAGGAGCTATAGTAGGAGGTAATAGCTATACCTTAGCATAATTAGTTATAAAACCCGACTAGGAAAGGTTAGAGAGTCGCTAGCTTTTATAAACGAGAGGAAAATTATACCTCTTACCCTTAACCGTACGCGACCTCGTTAGTCTTTTAGATCTATAGATTCTAGTAGAAGAGCTTATTATATATCTAGGCGCCTCTTACGTAGAGTCTATTAAGACTACGTAAATATACTTTCTAATACTATAGTCTATTAAAGGAACATCGATAGTAGTACAGGTATAAATTTATACTAAATTTAGTTAGAAGCCTAGGAGCTTAAAGATAAAATAATAACCCTAAGTATTAATACCCCTACTTAAACTACGAGAGCTATTTAGCTAAATCTGTTTCTAGACTAGACGTTTTCCTACTTATTACACGTCGAATAACTATTAGTACGATGAGATTAGCCTTATAAGAGCTGCCGCAGAAGAAGATATAGCCGAAGTTACACGCTTATTAGAGGGAGGCTCCCCCGTATACTCCAAGAAATCTAATCGACTCGACGCCCCTTCTATAAGCTGCGTTTCAAGGCTATAAAAGGATTATACAACTTCTATTAGAATATAGCACCTTAGTATCGGAACTATATAGAATAAACGGCGCTATATTAGGTAATAGTAGGTGGATATTAACTATATAGCAGAGGAGCGTCTTTTATAAGAAGCTAATACGTCGACTACGGATGAGAAGGGACTAATATTACTACCCTTAGCCGTGGATATCAGGTCTCCGTAAATGGTAGTATTATCTTTAAAAATAGAAACCTCTTTAATAATAGTCGTCTCACCCCTAAGAACTAATACTAGATAGGTATGAAGTAACCAGAGTTATTAGTATAATCTAGAAGCGCTAATAGATAAGTTAGCCTGTACTATTAGGCGGTTAAGATTAACTAATAGCTATTAATACTATTAACTATCTAACTCTAGGAATAGTTATTATCCGTAATAATATTAACTTAGGTCGGAGGGTTATTTACAGGTACCGGCGGTATACTTACTAACTAACTCTTTTATAGCTGTACTACGTGGAGGAGATATACCGCTAGGTTAGTAATAGAGTTTATCGACTCGGAAAGATTTAGGCTAGTAAGTACGGTCTCCTAGTAGTCTAAACTAGTCGCGATAATAGTATAGCTAGAGAGGTCGTTCTAAGTAAGCCTTATCCTAGTAATCTTAAGCCGGGTTAAATACTTACTTAGCTCTTTAATTAGGGTACTTATATAATTATCTATATTAATATCTTAACTTTTATTCCCTAGGAGATCTATTAAGAGCGTAAGGATAGTTTCGTATATTATATAGAATTAATTCGATTCACCTTAGTATCCTAAGCGCTGGTTCGAGACTCTATTAGTATACGAGACCGGGATCTACGTAAGACGACCCTCTAGCGGTCGACGTTTAATCCTCTCCATGCTGGAAGACTTATTAGCCGAGCCTACGGCCGTAGATCGCGGTCGTTTATATCCTCCAAGATGTTTCGACCCGGCCTTACGAGGATATAACTGGTTTACCGGTAATTAAACGTTACTACCCCGATTTTCAAAGCTAGTTCTAAAGCTTCTAAGTTATAAGCCGTTTCTATCTCCGTTACTTAGTAGGCTTAGAGCTCGGAGATTACAGGACTCTAGGAGCCTAGAGGTAGGGGTACAGCGTCCTATTCTATCGCCGTTACGATTTAACCTCTCCCGCTATGTATCTTAAAGAGCGCCTAGAAGAATAGTAGTCGAGCTATTATTATCGCTATTCTCACCCTACGCAGCTATCCGCCGTATTAGTATAGTACTTCCTAAGTTAAGGGAGTAACCGTTGAAAAGCCGTAGATCGCACCCTTTCTTTAAATAAGTACTTATAAATAGCCGCTCTTTAGGTATTATCCGTAGTATTCTAGTTATAAGAAGATCTATTAAGTTATCCGCGTCCTAATTATTAGCGTAATTAATAATACGACGGTACTAAGCGAGCCCCTATTCTTCTAATATTACCGGCGAATTCTTATATTACCCCCGTCTCTACCTAGGCGCTTTAGGAAGCCCGTATATATACTATAATATGATTACTCCTAGTAACTACAAATCCACCGAGGCCGTATATTTAATCCCTAAGTAAACCTTAGGTATAGTATATTACTAGGTACTATAAATAGTTTTTAAGTCGGGCCTATTATTTATAAGGCCGAAATTAGTAAGCTTAATACTTAAAGGAGATCGAGATTTAACTAGGATATTCTCCGGCTTTAAGTCTCGATATACTACGCCGCAGGGATATAGGTATCTAAGCGCGTTAAGGGCCTGGAAAAATAGGTCTATAGTTTCTTCTATAGTAATAGGGCTTTCGCTATACAGATCCTCTAGATTTCCGAGAGGAAGGTATAGCATTACTAGAAAGGGCAGAGGGTCCTCTTAGAAATCCACGACCTAAATGGTATTTTTCTTCCTAATAGTTAGATTCTATCTAATTCGTAAGGGTAATTATACTTACATGCGGATTCTCCCTTATAATACGGATCTCTCTGCGGATCTATATTAGCTAGTCTTCCTTTTATTACCTCCTACGCTCCTTGCCCTTTCCCTATTAAGGTTTATAAAATTCCTTGCGGGCGTATATCGCGCTAGTACTTACGTTAATAACCTTATCTACTCCTCTAAAGGAGCCGCTTCTAAGTTTTCGTTTACGGATGTAGATAGGGAGTTACCTAGGAGTAAGGGTTTAACTAGGCTATATAGTCGTCGTATAGCTATTAATCCTAAGCACGTTAAGCGGAGGAAGAGCTATATAACTATCTTTAAGAAACTCCTTTATATTCTCGTCGTATTTAGCTTTACACGTCTTATAGCTAGCTAACTCGTCCTTAAAGCTCAGCCCCTAAGTATAAACCTCGATTTCCTACTTCCCCTCCTCCTTTTTTAGGTCTAGAATCCAGGTGAAGTAATACCGTACTTCCTCTTCTACTTAGCTACTATAGGTAACGGCCGTTCTATTTATTAATAAATCCCTTAGTATAAGATGCTTTTTATTATCGATAGTGTAATTAAATATAATATAGAAATATAACCTACTAATACCATGCGCGCCCCTAGGCCCTAAGAGGATGTTACATTTCTTTAAGTCGGTACTAAAAGAGTAGCCTTTACTAGTATCCTTTAGCGGCTTATTAAAAGTAAGTTATAGGCGATACGTGGAATTATACTTATAGTAGTCGTTAATAGGCTGTTCTTAGGCGGGTGTAGCCTCTCGGCTGGAAATGGTAGGGCCTTCAGCGATCCCTTAAGTAGGAGGCAGGTAGCGCTCTTCGTTCTTTTCTAGGCGGAACGCGTTTTCAGTTAGTCTCCGTTTATTAACCGGTATCAGCGTTGTAATAAGGTTAGGGTCTTCTATCTTTAATAATTTAACGGAAAATATCAGGATTATCGTAGCTGTTTTATATTACTAGCTATCGCCGTGGCTAACCTACTAGTTTACTCCATCGTTTTATTAGTAAGGGGTAGGTGATATTTTATAGCGCTCGATTAGTTAATCGTAAACGCCATGGATTCGATGCGTAATCGTTAGCTAATCGGGGACTCCCTTAGCTGTAGCGCTTACAGTTAATTATTTAGGTACTGCGGAAGTAGAGGCTAGGCTAACGCTAATACGTAACCGAGCTTAATTGCCGCTTTATCGCGGATCCCATTCTTAAGAGAGCTTAATATTCTTTCACTTCCTCTATTACTTTTCGGATACTATGCCTCGACCTAGGATGTATTCTATTAATGAAGTACTGAAATTCATAGTTAGAGAAATTCAAGGACTGAAGTAAGAGACCCTGGTATACGGTCGAGGCTAAGTCTACGGCCCTTAAAAATTGTACTAATATCGTTCCTTTTAGAAAGCTTCATGGAGGTGAAAGTAAAAGGCTGGCTTAAATTAACGTTAGAATAACGAGAATAATATATTACAAAGCTTTAGTATAGACCTCCCTAATTTATATCCGTAAGGCTTAGTCTTACTTATAGTATAAGGGACCTGAAGCGCTAGAGAGATAAGATAGCCTAGTCTACTACTGTAAACGCAAGCGTACTTAAAGATAGACTAAAGTAAGACTGAGTTTTCTTATAGTAATTACTCTATATACGCTGACAAGTCTATTACATATAGCTAGGTCGAACGTTCTCGCTCCTATACCCCGATTTTACCCCCGTACGACCCTAATACCCCGGAACTCCTTAAAGAAAATTTGAGGAGAGAGAGGGAAGCCTACGAAGCTCTCGTTAGTAATAACAGTCGGCCGTACTACCTAATCCAACTTGGGTTCGAGGTCCTTAATAATCCTAGCTAATATAAGGACATATTTTTATATTAGCGAGAGGAACTCGGTATATACTAGCGCTCCCCATTAATATTTACTATCTAGTTAGAGCGCTGGAAGAAATTTCGCTAATTCTAGTAAAAAAATCGACGCTACTTTATATTCCATAGTAGGTTCCCTAAGTTTAAGTAGAAAGTCCTCGAACGTCAGCGGAGATATAGACTGGACGGCGATGTATAACTACTAGAAGAATAGAATAAATAGAGTAAGCTGGACGATTAGATAGAATATCAGGACTACGAACTTCGGGAGTACGAGTACTTAGAGAAGGATTTTAAGGAAGTATAAGCACGACTAGTATCTAGACGGCAGGTATTAGCGGAGGCAGGAATTTCAGCATTTAAAGAGATCTAGGAACTTAAATTCGCCAGCTATTACAGTCTAGCTATCTAATACAGTGGCGAGGAAGGGAAAGTAGAGAAAAGGGAGAAATTAGCGGAGCGTAAGTTAAGGCTAGTAGAAAAAAAGTTGAAGGCCGCCGAATCGGGTAATCTAGGGGAAAGGGTTAAAAGAGCTACTTAGGTTATATTATTCCTAAAGGAGGTTAAATCTACGTAGATATAACTAGACGAGTTATAGCGCTTAGCTAAGGATACTAAGCGTAAGCTTAAGCCGTATAATAGATGGCTTTAAGGGAGATATAATAAGTAGGACGAATTCTTTAAATAAGGGAAGCGGTTAGTTAGGCTTAAGGTCGAATCTATAGAGTACTAGGACTGAAAAAAGAAATTAGATGAACTTAAAAAGAGTGAATATAAAGTATCGTCGAAGTATTATAAAGTAGAAGAAGTGGTAGAGTTCGTAGAAGAAGGATATAAAGCCGCTCGACTGGAAAATTTAGGAGAAACCCTTAAGAGAGCCGCCTTAATTAAGGTGGTACAGGAAGAACTCCGATCCGCATAGATCCAGTTTAAGGAGGTAAGAGAGTCGATAGAAAAGATCGAACTTAAGGGGAAAGTACTAAGTACGCTAAGTTCGATACCGCTTATAAGGGGGAAGATGAAATAGTATAACGTTCTATTAGAATAGATCGAGTAGTAGTATCGAGAAATCGCTGCCAGCTGCGCCCCTACCTAGAAAAAGGGCGGTTAGGGCCGGCTGAAGAGAGCTAGTCTAAGAGCGCTTCGAAATCGTCCTGTAACGGAAGTATTAAAAACCATTAAACCCCCGAAAGCGAATGGTTATATACGGAAGTAATCGACGACGAGGTCGATCCTCAGCCCGGTAGATCTAGTGAAAGTATCTAAGAGACACGGTAAGAGACGGAGCCCTCGCTGAAAGATAAGCGCCCCATGCGATGCATTACAGTCTACGGGAAAGACGAATACTAATCCTAGTACTCCGGAGTTAAGAAGTAAGTAGGCTTTCAAGGTTAAAGATATAATATCCGCTTCTCTCCGCTCTATCCATTTATTAAGAGTCTCTAAGCCCGGTAAAAAACGGCTAAGTAGACTATCTAGGGATAGTATAAAGCTACTATTAATAAATGGCATATACTAGCTAAAAAGAGAATATAACTTAGGCCTATTATTAACCCTATTAACAGGTAGGAAAGTAATATAATAACCTGCTAATATATTACTACGGAGGAGTACACGAATATTAAAGCCGCCTGAGAGATTTTATCTTAGCTTTACGTGAGAATTACCGTGGCGTCTCTAGAGTAAGGAACTTTAGAGTACGATTTTTATAGCTCGTAGCTAGAATAAGCGTTAGACGTATCCCTAGCTAAGTAAGATTATTCTAGGAGCTTCTATATATATACGGCCTACCCTATACGTGAAAATATTATTCGCTGTATAAAGTCTGCGTTAAAATAACCTAATATTTTTTTAACCTACTTACCTAGGATCTTAGTTTATAAGGCGGGCTAGATATTATACTACGTAGTCTTATATATACTAAAAGCTATTAATTCGCTATATATAAACTTCTCTACTTATATATACGTATTCCTTATTAGGGATAGAATAGGAAATTAGATAATAAAGCTAACAGCGTGAATAGTACTAATATAAGAGGATATAGAAAGAAGAAAGGTATTTAGGACTAAATAAGTATAGTATAAGTAGTCCTGCGATTATAAGCGTAGGGAAACCTAGACTAATCTAGAACTCGCATTTATAATACTTACGATTAGATTTAAGGGGTAGCGCGAATAGCGTAGTACCTAAGTACGGCACGGTAGAATAAAAGGAAGTACGAGGATACTTTCTCCTAACAGATAAAATTTTTCGGGTTATTAGATGTTCTAGATATCTAAAGTACTGTTAGAACCTCGTTACGAAGTACTGCTAAAATGTCATTATTACCCCCTATAACTCCGCCTCCTTTTATAACCTACTACACTCGAAATCTTTCAGCTACCTATTAACTAGAAGCTAAGAAGATTAAGTATTATAAGGAGTAGAAATTCGAGTCGTATACCCTTAGTAATTACACGTAACTTCGATTTACAATTCCCTATACCTCTCGCTTTTTACGTACTAAATATTATCTTTACTATTAGGACTAGTATAATTACCTTTAAGATATAAGGATTCTATAGTTCAGCCTTATAAGGCTATTTTAATCGCAATTAAATATCCTACTTATTAGTATAGGTAACTATCTATATACCTCTTAATATATAAGTATAAAGGGCCCTTAGAGGGTAGGCTACTAATAGACTTATTATACTACTTACTTAAAAGATTATTTAGGCTTAAGTAGAGCTAGGAATATAGTTATTATCTATGCTTTAGAAATATAAATTTAACGCTAATAGTCTAAAATTTAAAGTATTATAGTAGTAATATACTACTATCCCACTCCCTTAAGAAAATTAATTAGTTATACCGTAATTAATTTTTTAACGTTTACGGGGCGGTGCGGAATTTTAGTCGACGTAGCTATTATTAGCTAAGGTAAATTCCCCCCTTAACGAGTACTCCTCGGCTAACGATATTTTAGGGCTTCTAGGTGAAGTTTCAGCCTCGGTTATATTATCTTCGGGCGTAGCTTCCTGAGAAGGCTATAGCATATTATCGGGAGTACTGAAAAACCTATAAAAGAAATCTCTCTAATAGCTATACGAGGTTAAGTAGCGGCTAGGGCTAGCTCTAACAGTCCTATTATATACGTAGGAGTAGAAGAGCCGATTAATACCGTAATATACGCCTAGGCTATTACTCTTTAAAGATTATAGAGGAGACCTTATTAATAGCTTTCGAGGTTCTATAATTTATATGATTATATAGATGCTTTTAACTTAATCCGATAGCTCGTAGTAACCTAAATAGTAGAGCTTAGATAGCCGGATATCGCGGAGGAAATCATTTACAGCTAGCTTATCGATAAAACCTAAACTCTTAGAAGCTCGGTATAGAACGCTATATCCGCAGTTAACGGCGAACTAGGCGAGGTCTATTCTTAATTACTATAGGCGTATATCCTAGGCATATACTAGCGTAATCTTTTAATCCACCTAAGGTCTTTAGCTCTTTACTACTAAAACACGGCGGAGTATAAATAACTAGAGTAAGCGGTATACCTTCTAGCATACTATAGAGCTTAACTTCTCGACTTTAAAAGTAAAAGATCTATCGGCTAACTTATATCTAAATTTAGTCTAACCGTTATAAATCTAATCTATAGACTATGAGATTAAACCGCGAAGATCTAGAGGGATTATATCTCTTAGTAAGCTCGAGTACAGCTTAAGATACTTTACGTCCTTAAATAATATATAAAACGAGGTTATTATATACAGGACGGTAGTAATGTTTTTAAGGAGCTGTAAGCGTCTAGACCGTAACTTAATACTAGGAAAGATACGGCCTTCTTTCATTTATATCTCGATATACTAACGATCCTCTATAGATCTAGAAGGGTAACGACCTTAAAGCGTTTATACTATATAAACGTTAATATAGGAATAGGTAGTACCTACTATAAGCTACTAGGTGGCTCTAGTTTATAAAAGGTAGCGAGTTATCTCCTATAGATAGTATTAGTAACTTTGAACTTTATATAGTCGAGATATACGCTTACTTCTAGGTACCGTTAAGTACGTAAAGCAGGTAGTTAGTCGACTTAGAAAGCTGACTAGAGACCTCTAAAAGGGACTAATATATCTAACGCGTCGCTAAATACTATTAGTATATTATCTCTCCGAGTATCTCTCTCTAGACTAAGGATATATTCTCTATTATCCTTTCCGATTTTCTGCAGCTATTCCCTTTTATTTAATGAATCGCGTCGAAGATAAGCTGTCTAGATGCGAAGAAAGATGTTACTATTACTTAGAAATCGAGTACTTAGTAGATTATCTCGTAGTATAGCCCTAAGTTCCAGGCTAAGATCTATTATCATGTTACTAAAAGAGATAGGGATATTAAAGGAGTATTTAACCGTCTTAGTAGAAGTTAATAAGCTACTATCTACTAGTTAAGGTATTATATATCTTAGCTACTTCTAGTTAGTCTCCCCCGCGTAAGTATATAATAATATCTACTAGGTTAAATACTAGAGGATCTTATAGATTATTATTAGCATAACCGTATAGGTATTAAGGTAGAGAATTTAGTGTTATTAATACCGGTAGATAGCTTTATAGATCTAGCCGATTAAAGGTTCTCGATTTAAAGTACTTTACTAAATTCTCTACCGTCCTCTAGTTAATCGAGTGTAATCCGTTAAGAGTAAGCTTTTTAATAGGGACCTTAACTAAGATATAAAACGCTTAGTCCTACTTACAGAGTAGGTTGTTATTAACTTTACGTTACATATTAATAGTAATAGGACGACGCCTCTACCTATTACTCTAGCTCCTTTAATTATTACCTAGCTTATATTTAAGCTAAGTAGATAAAAGAAGTAGTATAAGGGTTAGGATTAAAAGGGAGGGTATAATATAGTAGTAGGTTATAGGAGGGAAGCTAAAAATAGATGCTAGAGTGGAGCTCTAATTTAATACTAGAGGGGGAGCTAGAAATAGATACTATTAAGAGGACTAGAACTAGATACTTAAGCTAGAAGTAGATGCCTTATAAGAGTAAGGGCTAAATGAAATAATTAATAATAAATATTAATAAGAAACGAATTCGTCTAGATAGCTTTATTCTCTAGGGAAGATATATTTAGAGTTAAAATTATATAAGTATAATCTACGAGTTCCTTCTATAAGTTTAATATAGTAGAATCTACTATCACGTTATAATTATATCTATTATACTTAGGTTACCTACTACGCCCGAACTTTAGGCTTAATATAAGTAGAGGGCTAAGACCCCGGATAGAATATATAAAGATAGATCGTCCTTAAAGGATATAGCAGGTAACTTAATATAAGGAAATTTAAAAAGGGAAGTAGCTACGTGTCTAAAATTAGGCGAAGCGGCGCGAGCGCCTTAATAAACTATCTACCTTAAACTTAAAAGTCTTAAAAGTATTAGACCTAAAAGAATATATACTAGAGGTATAGGGATTATTATTAGGAAAGCTTACTATTAAAGAAAATAATTTAAAGGGGCTAGTAGAGAGCCTAGACCTATCTAAGATAAATTTTAATAAAATAGTAAAGGATATTAAAGAGGTAATACGGGCGCTATAATATTAATACTTTCATAGAGAGAGTAGGAAAGCGAGGAGGGAAATAGGAGTAGATACTTATTCCATTATTCTAATTTAAGCGGAGTTAGAAATAAAATATCTAAGCCGCGTTATTACTATCTACTAAATTATATATATAATACCTGTATCTTCTAAGACTTTATAGTTCCTTCTTAGGATCTTCGTAATTTTTAAATCGACGTATTAATCCCTAAATACTATATTATAAGACTATAATTACTACTTATAGTTACTTTAAACGGGCCTCTTTAAGGATAGTAGTTAGTACTATTAACTTTAGTCGCTTACTATTATCCCGCGCGATAAAGCGGGAAATAGACGGTAGCTATAAGGTAGTAATTATAAAGAGCTTATTACGAGAATCAGCGCGGCGCTTATAAAACCTCCTATCCTTAGTAGGTGAAAGTACCGCGAACGTACGCTCCTTAACGCTCGTTTAGTTACTAAAGATAAAGCGTAAAGCCTACGCTAATAAGATAGCTTCCTCCCTAGCTTACTACCTAAATACATATATAGGCGACTGGGGTTAGGCGGGACTTAAAGGCGGTACGTAAGGGATAAGAGATGTTTACGCGCTTGCGACCGGTGAGACCGGCGAGACTAGCGAGACCAACCACGCCGGCGACAGCGTCGCTCCCCGTAGAGAGGGAATCGATCTAAGGGTCTTATTAGGATTTAATCTACTATCCTAACCTTACTTTAAAACTATATCTTCGCTTATATTAGGTACGTCTAACGTAGCTAAAAGGTAATAGCCCGCTAGCTACGTTTCAGAATTAGGCATATAAATATTTTCCTCCTAATACCTACGGTAGCCGTTATAAAAGGCCTTAAATAATAGTTATTAGTCTAGGTCGTCTTCTTTTAAACTAAAGAAAGTACGGAAGTAATCTTATTTAACGGTAAAGGAAGTTAGATAACGCTTAGGAACGGTACTATAGGAAGTCAAGTAGATATATTTAAGAAAGAGACTTTCCTTATCTACTTAAAAAGAATACTCCTACGGCCTACTATATTAATTAGAGATATCTAATTTATAGCCCTTATACTCTAAGGTTAATATAGGAGCTACTAGCTCCTTTTTAATATACGGCACGTCGCTAAAGAGTTAATAACTAATAAGTACTATTTAATATATACAGTCTAGATTAATCGCGTAATACTTAGAAGGTAGGATATTTTATACGTAGTCCTTAATAGCCTTAGCGTCCGCTACTATATAATCGCGGTATAAATAACGGATTTATTAGTAGCCGTTCTCTAACGCTAGCGACTAGAACTCGTACTATTATCGCGGCTACCGCCCTTTATATAAAGTACTCTACTTTATCTTAACTCTCCGCGGCGACTAGCCGTTTATAACCGGAAAGTAATAGAGAGTAAAGAGCTAAAGCTAATAATACGATAATTATAAAGAACGACCGGAAGGTAATATTTAATCCTTAAAGGTATATTTACTTATTTATACCTTTATATTTATCTATCCGCTATAGAGGGCGCTGAAATATTAAGATATAGAGCCTTTATACTTACCCGGTAGCAGTTCCTTTAGAATTCTTACGGGAGGTTTAAGGTATTTCATATCTTTAAGAAAGGTATAAATAGATAGAATTATATACTCTATTAAGTAAATATAATTAAAGATCTATAATTATTAATCGTTAGCTATAACTACTAGGAGGATATTACTAGCGAGTATTCTAATCTAAATATACGCGCGGTCTTCCGATAATTATAAGGGGTAACGGCCTTATAAGATTATAACCGTGTTAGTATCAAGTTATAACTAGTCTACCTCCTTATCCCTAATAATCTATATCTACGTATTATTAATCCGACGTAAGTAGTAGGTTATTTCCTTATATTATTTATTAGAGAACGGTTTACTACGGAGATAAAGCTCGTACCTTAGGGTAGTATAAATCTAGAAGTTATATAAAAGTTCCCGGCTATAATACTAGCTATAGACCTGCGAACGGGATTAGGGCGTCTAAGCTATCTATAAACCTCTCTAGGAGTATTTCTAACCGTAGGAGGTATCTCTATATATTCTTTAAAAGTCTAGTAAGCTATTTCCGCCTTCTTATAATATTACTATATAAGGTAGAGATCTAAATTTAACGGACGAGGTCTCTATTATAATACTTAGTAGAGTTTACCGCGTGTCCTCGTAGGACGTCCTTAACCTAGGGGCTAAGGTCTAACTTCTATTAGCGAGCATCTCCTCTAAGGAAGGTTAACTCTCCCACCTCTAGAATAAAGATCTACTACCTACCATCTATTCTCGTATCTGGTAAAGAATTTCCGCGCCGCTTCCAGGCGGTATCTTCCGTGCAGATAGATTATAGGATACTTAGGATTAAAGCGTAGCGGCTCCCCTCCTAGGTGGAGGCCTTAGGGTATTATAGACCGAGATATTAGCGTAGGAATATAGTATTTAGGATTTAAGCGTAAGTAACCCTCTAATTAAAAGAAGTTAAGTAGTATTATAATATTCTTCTTATTAAATTAGCGTAGGTTATTAGGAAGCTTTTTATAGAAGATTTTATTAAGGGGTATCTTAACCGAACTATAAAATATTTAGCTCTTCTCTCGAAAGATTTATAAGTCGTTAGGTAATAGGTTATTTATAGTAGAGTATATATAGGCTTTAGGATACCTTCTAGCTAGAGGGTACTTATAAATAGCTATTAGTTAGACGGTAAATTAAGCTATATATAAAGCTGATAGCATCTATAAAGGCGTAGGTAAGATATTCTCTCTTCTCTAATCCCTTCCCTTCGCCGTAATATAGTCCTTACTTTCATAGACTACTTGTTCTTTCTTATCTGTCCCGGTAGTTTTCTCTCTTTCTAAAGCTATTACAGTCTTAATTCCTCTTACTCCTCCTCTTTATACTTAGGGTATACTTTACTCTCGTATCTATTTTAAGTTTCACGTTTTAGGCTCTAGAAACGGCTACCCCTTATCTATTTTTAAATACCCTCTAGTTTTAGATACCCTCGTCTAATATTAGCTCCTTTATTACTAGCCTAGTATTAGCTACCTATCTCTAGTAAAGATTCTAAAATCGAAGATATAAGTATTATAAAATAAACTAGGTATTATTAATTTTAGGATAAACCCGGTTATATTTCACTCGTATATTATTAGTATTTTTAACTTTCTAAAGTAGAGATAGATATACCTCTAAGTTATACTATTACTACAGGCGGTAGCATTATTCTCTTACTCTTTATATATTCTTTAACCCGTCTAACCCGGTTCCTTAGGCCCTGTCGAACGTTAATATAGAAGTATTTCCTGCTTCTTACGCTCGTAGGACGATACCGCTTCTTTAGGCCGTAGACTATCGCGTAGGTATCTCTCTAGCTGGTCTATCTTATCGCTAATATCTTCTATGCTAGTTTCAGGGTATTAATTATAAAGGAAGCGAGTGTTTAAGCGGGCTATCTATTACTTATTAATATAATGCTAGCCTACTTCGGATCTCACCTCAGCTTTATTTACGACTTATTAGGTGTCTTACTAGCTACGTACCGTGTCTTCTACGCATTTATAGGAACTATATCTATTCTTTTAGGGTTACTCCACGTCCTAATTTATATAACTAGTAAGCTAAGCTTTAACGTAGGCTAATTATAGCAGATATTTAGACTAATCGTAAGCGCCGCTATATCTAATAAGAGTGCTTTATTAATACTCTTTACAGGTAATCGTATACATAGCCTTATTACTTATCCTATTACCGCGCGTATTTCTACTACCGTCGTACGAAGTCTTCCTTCGTTATTACTAGGCGTTAGCGGTCGTTATTACTTACGCCCTTTAAAGATATATCCCTTCTTAGTCGAAACTTCCCCGCATTTACCTACTTACCTCTAGCTATATATTTATAGTTACGTTTATTTTAGAGGGTATTACTATTCTATATTAAAATATTACTATTAATCGAGGCTACTCGCGAGCCTTAATTACGAGATAGAATTACGCCGTCTAGATAACTATCTTCCCTAGTAGACCTTAGAAGGTTAAAGCCGGATAGTATATTAATATATAGATTCCGTTAATCGATCCTTTTACTTCCTTATAAAGCTATCCGTTTACTATTACCTTATAGAGAGACGGACGCCTAGCCTCCCTTAAGCTCTTAATAGAGCCACGGAGCGGCTTTATATAAAGACTTCTAGACTACGCCGATAACTATCAGGAAGATAATAAATTACGAGTAGAGCTATACGATAAATTTAAAAGGAGAGCCTTTAGCTTTACTAGGAACTATCTAAATTAGCTTAAACTATCCGATTTCCGGATCGCGTTTATTAGTAGACCCTACGGCTCGACCGCTCCTACTAGCGAGTATAGTAAAGTAGTTATAATTACTAGCGGCTTTAGTATCGCGGTATAGTTACTATTATTAAAGGAGTTAATATAAGGGTCTAATTATACTAAGATATAGACGCGTAATATCTATTTAGTATAATAGTTATAAAATCTCGGTTTACCTGCCTTTTACTCCTTTAGCGCTAATATCCTCTAACTTTAGTAGGTAATAAGTACCCGGTAAATAATCTGCTTAATAGAGCGCTAAAGGAGGATACCTTAGACTATAGCTATGTAAGTATACAGGCGTCCTCGAGGTCTACGAGGCTTAGGCTGACTAAGCCGTACTAGATACTACGTGTCTCGATCTTCTTCGCTAATACGCGCTTAGATCTAGACCCTTAGTATTTAGGAAAGTACTAACGCGTCGCCTATTACGGCGGAGAGATAGACCTTCCCAGCTTACTACGTAATTAAGTCGATTCAGAAAGTAGTTATAAGATAGATAGGACTTTAATTACGGGTTTATAAATAATCTTTTAAGAAGAACTCCGAACTAATATTACTTATAGTTTTAACGAACGAGAATATTCGCGATTAGGTACGGGACCTAGTTAGGCTATATCTCTAAGAGGGTACGGAATTATTAGAACTTAGCTACTAGCCTACGGAAAGGCGACGACGTTTATAGCCTTTTATTTAAAGGTCTAAAAGTATCCCGTAGTAATTAAGCTTATTAGATATAATCTCTTATTAAATTAGAATTTTCGTACTATATAGAAAATAATTAAATATTAAAAGCTCCGTGCCGATAAAATAGCATCTAGAATCGCTAGTATCTTCCGTATCTATTACTAGAGCTAGGCTACCCTACTTACTTTACAGGAATAATCTATGTAAAACGGTACATCTATTTCTTATTACTTAAGCATCTATTCTTAGCTTAGAGCAAGATATATTATAATATACTCCCCGGGTTTTCCTACCTTCCGCTTTATTCTTAAGCTCTCTAAAATATCTAGTAACGGAAGGCCTATCACTTAAACCTAGGGTTATTAGGCGAGGCTTAAGAATAGTAAGGCTAATAAAGGAGTAGTAATAGGGCACGTTAGCCCGGATACCTCGATAACATCGTCTCCTCCTCCGATTCCTGAGAACCGCGGAAAGACAAGTAATCCCATGAAATCACGGTTTCCTAAACCTAATTACGAGGGGAATAATATCATAATTCTAAGAGTACTAAAAGACGAGAAGCTTGCTAGGACGTTTCCTAATCGATCTTATTACTACCTTATAATGATTAAGTAGGCTAGACCTGCGGTTATCGGAGTTAATAATACGGATAGTTAGAAGCGAGTAGCTATTAAACGGGTAAGAAAACCTAAGGGTTCTATCTATTAGGTACTACTATCTACTTATAATTAGATTATTAATATTAAAGATATATATATTAAAAATAATAATATTATTTTTATTTATAAGTAAATAGAGGTATTATTATAGTATATAACGGGTATTTTATAAGATTATCTATTAAAAGCCTTCTAGATTATAGTAATCTACTAAGAGGTAAGTACTAACGTCGATTAATTTAAAGCTTACTATACTTATAGATAATAGGTAGTAAGCGGCCTCCTCTATATATATAAAGAGCTTAGTCTAGCTTATAACGCGCTTAATTATAGTACGATCTTACTTAACCTTAACGGAAGGGTGAAAATTAGTAAGTTTTAGAGGGAGACTAGGCGTAGGCGGCTACTAATATATTAAGCGAACGTCAGCGATTCTTTTATTAAAAGGAGATACTTTAATCTAGATAGCGAGCGTAATAATATTTAAAGCCTTAGAGCTATTATAATAGAGCTAATAGAGCCTATAACGTATATTCTAGACCCTTAGTCTATAAAGCTGAAGGACTTAGATAAGTAGAAAAATAGTCTTAGAGTAGAGGACTTTTTAGTAGTAACGTAGTATAAGTCCTTATAAGAGCTGAAATAGGTAAGTCTCTTAATTAATCTAGATCTAGGAGATATATTCTAATATAAGTAAGTATAACTTTCTACCTTAAGAGCCTCTCGGAATATGCCTCGCGTCTCACGTATTTTACGCTCTGAGAGCGGCTAGGATAGGTGATTGGGATATCTTGTCTATACTATAGGGATCTCAGAAATAATATTGGTAAATGATACCATTTTGCAAATAGTGAAATATTACTTCTTGGAGTTTATTCAGTATTTGTCACGTGAACGATCGCACCATGAATGCATGTACGCACCGTGGAAGCGCAGGTACCATCCAGCTCTATAATTGACTCCCAAGCATCTAATTATTACCCCCCTCTAGCATCTATATATGACTCCTACGCATCCACGCATTGACGATACCGTCTTTGCCGGTGCTATCTTTCGCGGTACCTGCTTCCACGGTGCCGGCTTTCACGGTACCGTCTTTTCCGGTGCCATCTTTCACGGTGCCTGCATTGACGGTACCGTCTTTGCCGGTGCTATCTTTCACGGTACCTGCTTCCACGGTGCCGGCTTTCACGGTACCGTCTTTTACGGTACCGTCTTTTCCGGTGCCATCTTTTCTAGTGCCATCTTTCACGGTGCCTGCATTAACGGTACCGTCTTTTCCGGTACCATCTTCTACGGTGGCTTAAAAAAGGAAATTCAGAAATGCATTGACATTTTTCCACCGCCTTCTCTTAGACCCTTACTAAATACTGCAATTCAAATAAAAAGCTTATCTACTAAATCACAGCATATATATTATGACGACTTCGATTACCTATCTCTAAATGCCTGAAAGTAGATCTTCGTATAAGAGACCTAGATACGCTCGTGAAACGCACGCGAGGTCTATTACCTCGTAGTAACTCTGAAATCTAAGCTGATTACTTTCAGCTTTTTTAATAACTCCGACTACTCTAATATTAAAGTCCTCTTTAAGTTAACTGGAATCGAAGTTCCTACTTATTAAATAATTCTTATATATTAAAGTCCTTATATTTATAATAAACTCTTAGATAATCTAGAGAGTAGACTCCTCTAGCTTAGCTAACCTACCTGGAGCGCATATTTATTTTAGAGGGTCTTCTAGTATATATATAAGAAAAGATATTCTTTATAACCTGTAGAAATACTTCGTGGTATAGGTAGGTCTTTTAATCGGGGAAGGGTACTGAAAATACTTCCTAGAAGACGAGCTAGAGTTATTTAAACACCTAACCGTAGCTCTTATTATATAGGATTTCTAAATAGAGGACTTGGAAGCGCTCGCTCTTAAACGGTTTAGGTCTTAACTACGCTAGCTAATTAGTAAGCTTATTAGTTATATTTAGAAAGTATACGAGTCTTAAAATTATTATATAAGATAGTTAGTTATTATAGAAGTAGCGAAATTATATATATAATTCCTAGACCTAGTAGAAGCTCCTTAGAAGGCTACTTGAGAGGTTAGAGAATTTACAGTCGATCTAATAGAGGTATTAAAAAATCTGTGTTAGCGATAAGAAGATAGAGGGTTTTAAAACCTTACTATAGTATAAAAGGTTCAGGCGGTTATATTATCCTCTTACCTAGAATATAGATTACTTCGAACGCCTAAGAGAATAGAAACTACTTTATCTAAGTTATTATTAATAAGGGCGTTTCTCTTATCCTATACCTTTAATTATTATACTTATTATTTTACCTACGACCTTAATATAAGTCTAAGGTTAATTCTCTACTAGCTAGGCTGGAAATTTTTAGGACCCTAATAGCTAAATACAGATCGGAGGGAGTTTAAGTACGCGGACTAGTATTATAATTAGAGTTTACGGACCTAATTATATACGTATAAAGGGAAGATATCGGAATAATTAGTTACTAAGATAACTAAACGTAATTATATTAATTAGTTACTAAATAGACTAATCCTAATTAGAGTAATTAGTTTATAATCGGAAAGATTATACCCCTTAACGGGATTTTATATATCTATATAAAGAGTATACTTTCCCTTCTAGATAGGAGCTTCGTACTTAACTTATATTATCTACTAGACTAATCTCCTAGATACTAAATATAATTCTATACTAGACTAGTTTAGTATAAAGCCTACTTACCCTGTCTTTAATACTCCCCTCTACGAGATTAAACCCCTAGACTACTATTACCCTACTAGAGATAGAGGTCGTAATACTTTAAGTACCCTTAAGATAAGTACCTTAGGATAAAGGGATACTACCCTAAGTAAATAAGGTTTATAATAGTTAATAATAGCTAAAGTTAAAGAAGGTATTAAGATAGTTAAACTAGATTTATATTATAATAATAGAGATAAGCTTAAAGAGTAGCTAGTATAACTATAATTATACTTCTCCTTTAATAGAGACGTTATAAGATTAGATAAGAAAGCGCTATTTATAATAACTTACTTAAGAGGACGGGCCTAGAGGTAGTCCGCCCCCTTTCTTAAAAGATATATAGAGGATCTGGATAATATAAGTAATATAACTATTAAATAGTAGATAGAGAACTTTACCCGCTTTTATATTAAGATAAGAAGAATATTTAGACCTTCTAATAAAGAAAGCGTGGCGATAAGAGTTATCTAGTATCTAGTTTAAAAGAAGTTAGTATTAGAGTATTTAACTTAATTTTAATAATATATATTATAAACTAGCTAGGATAACTACGCGCTAATAATAATATATTAAAGAGGATTAAAGCCCGACGTTAAGAAAGAACTTATATAAGATAGAGCTACTAATAATAGTCTAGAGGTACTTATTAGAAATATAATAAGGATTAATAATAATCTCTATAAACTTATAATAGAACTACGCTATAACGGCGGAGTAGTAGGACTTAGATAAGCTAGGATCTATTCCGGGGGATACTATAAGAAGAGTATACGATATAACCCCTACGGACCTATACTAATAGAGCTAGACTTCACCTAGAAGAAAGGAAAGTTTAGAGGTAAGAAGTAGTAAGGGGATAGAAAAGTAATAAAATACTATAGCTATAATAAACCGGGCTATATCGCTAAGGACTATAAGTTAAAAAATATAGTAAAACGACCTTAGTTAAATATATTAGAGAGGATGCTAATTAAAATAACTAGACCTCTAAAGGATTAACTAGAGATAGAGTATAATAATAAAGAGCTAGATGTAATTATAAGTAATTTACTAGTAATTATTAATATACTACTAGATAAAAATATTAAGGAGCTTATAACTAGATAGGATAAACTACGCGAAGAAGTTACTAGAAAGTAAAGAAATATTAATTAAATTAAAATAAAATAAGACTCGCAGATATTTATAAATAGCTAAAAGAGCTAGGCTCTAATAATAATAGTAATAATAGTTAGACTTAGAAGGATAAGCCTAAGTAAGGATAAGAAAATAAAGACTTAGACTAGGAAGACCTTAGTATAATATCTAAGAAGGGTAAAGCGTTACGCCTTTAAATAGAATAAGTAGAATCTTATACCTCCACGTTAAAAGATCTATAGATATAACTTAAGAATAGAACGGAATTCTACTAGGAGAAAGTATCGGACGGGCTTCTATAAAAAGAATATAGGAATGATTTATAATATTTATAGTATAAAGTAATATATTAGATAGCTTATACTAATAAGATATACCTAGTTTACTATTAAGTAAAAGAGAACTTAGGAAAGATAGTTAGGATATATACCTATAATAGGAAAGTTTAAATAAGTTATTATAATATAAGCTATAGTTAGTACTTAGTAATAAAAAGATAATATAAGTAGTTTCTAAATTATAATTAAAGATAGTATAGTAGTCTTTATAGATACCTTAAGTATAATAAATATACTACTAAGTATTACCTAATAGAATAGTACGCGTATTTCTATAATAAGTATAAGAAATATATATAATAAAAGAGAATTACCGGATTTTTCCCCGAATTAGGAAAAGAGTAATCCCTTATACTAAGGGGAAGTATAAGGAGATTAATATCCTAATTCCTAAAATATAATAGTTATACTTAATAGAGTATATAATACACGTAAATATACCGGTTAGAATAGATAGTTAGAGAACTATAGTAATAATAGATTCTAGAGTATCTGGAAACTTTATTTCTAAAGTACTAGTATAGTTAGTAGGCCTATTAACGCGAAGAAAGAAGTCTTTATATAACTTATAAATAGCCGACGGGTTAAAACTATTAGTAGGAAGTATAGATAAGGAGATAACCTCGCTACTATTTATAATTTAATGCTATTATAAGGAAATATCCTTTAATATTATTAGGATAGCTACCTATTATATTATTCTAGGTATACCTTAATTAGAGAAGTATAACCTAGTAATTAACTAGAAGAAAAAAGTACTTAAGTTTAAGCGAACTAGTAATATTACTAGATTCTAACCTATATATTAATAGCGGATAACGGTAGATAAGAAATTAAATTAAAAGACGGTCGAGGTATATATTACCTTAATTTTAAATAAGGATAGCCTTAAAAGAAAAGGATCTAACTTAATAGATACTAATAGAGGTTAGTAGGGTTAAAAAGTTAGAGTTCTTAAAGTAACTAATAGTACTCCTAATATCTTATAAGAGTATTAAAGATAGAAACGCCTCTTTATAAAAGAGATAATAGTAAAAGCTCTACTTAAATACTAACCTTAGGATTATAAGATTAAACTTAAACTAGGGAAGGAACTAATATTTAGACCTATTTATACGTTATTTAAAAAGGAACTTATAATACTACGTAGGTACTTAGATAAAAACCTAAAAAAGGGATTTATTTAAGAATCTAAATTACTAGTAGGGTATCTAATACTCTTTACTAAGAAGAAAGACGGGTTACTATAATTATATATAGACTATTAAAAGTTAAATAATATAATAATTAAGAATTATTACCCGCTACCTAATATTAGCGAGTTATAGGATCGGCTAGCTAAAGTAAAGATCTTTATAAAGTTAGATCTTAGGGGAGTATATAACTTAATCTAAATAAAAGAAGGTAATAAATAGAAAATAGTATTTAAGACTTAATATAAATATTATAAGTACCTAGTTATACTATTTAATCTTACTAACGTACTAGTAACCTACTAAGTACTAGTTAATAATATTATATAGGCGTATTTAGATTAAGAAGTAATTATATACCTTAATAATATATTAATCTATTTAAAAACTTTAGAGGAATATATTTAATATATCTAGAGTATATTAATATACTTATTATAAGCTAGACTCCTCTTAAAACTAGAAAAGTACGAGTTTTATAAAACCTTAGTAGAGTTCTTAGGTTTTATAGTATTAACCGAAGGAGTTCGTATAAGCCCTGAAAAGCTATAATCTATATAGGAATAGCCTAAGCTATATAATATAAAATCGATATAAAGACTCTTAGGATTCCTTAACTTTAATAGACGCTTTATTAAAGACTATTTAAAAAAGGCCCTACTACTAATAGAAATTACTAAGAAGGATATAGGATTTTAATAGGGAATTAAATAAAAGAAAGTATTTAAGGAACTTAAGTAAGTTTACGTAGATCTTCTAGTACTTTATATATTTCGTAATAAAGAACTAGTATAAATTAAGACGGATACCTTAGATCTTATAATTAGAGTATATTTATATTAATAGAAAGATAATAAATAGTACCTAATAGTATATTACTTACGAAAAATAATAGTAGTAGAATAGAACTATAATATATATAATAAGGAGCTTCTAGTAGTTATCTATTCCCTATAATATTAGAGAGTATATGCCGAAAGTTATTTAGAGCTTACTATCCTTACTAATTATAAAAACTTAATAGGTTTTATAACTACTAAGGTTCTAAATTAATAATAAGTATAATAGTCTAAACTTCTTAGATAGTATAAGTTTAAAATCTAGTATACTCTAGGTAAAGATAATAGATAAGTAGATGCTTTAAGTAGACGACCTAAATATATATTAGTAAAAGATATTATAAGCTAACCTATCTTAAAATAAAAAGATAATAGATTATTAGTACTAACGGAAAATTTAGCTACGACTATATAAGTTATAATATATATAGTTCCTAAACTAAAGAAAGTATATAAAGATAATAACCTAGCCGGATAACTTAGGAAAGAATAGCCTAACTAAGACCTATTATTATATAAATAGAAGCTATACCTACTACTAAAGGTAATAGAAGAAGTAATTAAAGATTACTATAATAACCTACTACTAGGATATCCTAGAGTATCTAAAATATTAGAAATTATTTAAAGAATATACGCCGTATTAAACTTACGGGCGTTAGTTAAATAATATATTAAAGAATATATATATTATTAGTAGAATAAGTCTATTAGGTATATTAAGTACAGATAAATTTAGTTTACTAAAATTCTAGATATACTATAGAAAGATATTATAATAGACTTTATTATAAAACTACCTTAGTTAGTTAATCTAATAATAAATAATAAGTATAATTTAATTATAGTTATTATAGATAAACTTACTAGATATACTATTATAATTTTATATAAAGAATCTTATAAAGCTAGTTAGCTTAAATTTATTTTATTAGATAAACTTATTAGAGATTATAATATACTAGAGTTAATAATTTTAGATAGAGATAAGCTCTTTACGTTAAACTATTAGAAGACTCTAATAGTATTAATTAAAATTAAACTATAAATATTAATAGTATACTATCCTTAGATAGATAGATAAATAGAATATATAAATTAAATAATAGAAGTATACCTTAGATACTATATTAATAAGAGATAGAATAATTAGATCTTACTACTTCTAATAGTATAGTTAATATATAATAATAAAAGATTAGATATAATAAGGTTATTACTATTTTTTATAAATTATAATTAATATATAAACCTATTTCTAGATCCTAGGGAAGGACTAGATATAAAAAAAGCCTTAATCTTAATATTTAATATAAAGAGTTTATATAAAGATATATAGTAAAAGATTAGTAAGACTAATACTTCTATAAAGAAATTAATAAATAAAAAGAGAAAATTAGGTCCTTAGCTAAAGAAGGGGGATAAAGTATACCTCCTTATAAAGAATCTAAAAGGTATAAGATTAAGTAGAAAACTAGACTACGTTAAAGTTAGACTATTTTTAGTTATTAAAGAAAAAGGACCTATTAATTATAAATTATAGCTTCTAATAGATATTAAAGTATACCTAGTATTTTATATCTTAATATTAGAACTAGTAGACTCTAATAAACCTTTATAAGAAACCTTCTATTTTAAAATAGAAGAAGAGAATAAATTTAAAGTTAAAAGGATCCTATTATAAAAGGGTTAGAGTTACCTAGTAAAATAGAAAGGATATAAGGGTTTAGAAAGTACCTAGGAGCTAGTTAAGAACCTTAAGAATTACTAGACCCTTTTATAATAATTTCGCTAGCGTTAATAAGACTACTCTAGTTAAAATTTATAAGGACCTTAACCTATTTAAAAGAAATATTAAAAAGGAAGTTATCAGGATTAGGGGCGGTTACTTACTCTTCCTACTCTAGCTTATTAATATTCTTAAGCTCTCCCTTAACTATTTCTAACTCCTTACTCTTTAAAGTATCGACCTTAGCTTAAAGATAAGTAAACCTAGCTAGAGCCTCCTTAACCTCTATAACCTTCTCTTTTCTTTACTTTTAAATGCGAGCCTATTTAACGGGCGAAAAGGGAGCTAGATTATAGTTATAGCCTAGCTAGGCGTATTCTACGTACCGGTTAGATAAACCCCTAACCTTATACTTCTTAAGATAATTAGCCTTAAAATAGTTATAATAGACGCGTATTATAGGAATTAATATTTTAAAGGAATCTACTAGCTAATAGTAATATTTAGTAGAGGATAGCTTTAATACTTTAATTATAAGTATAGTAATAGATTATTAGGATAATAATTCTAAGAGAGAGGCCTAATATTATAATTAGAGTTTACGGACCTAATTATATATATATAAAGGGAAGATATTAGAATAATTAGTTATTAAGATAATTAAATATAATTATATTAATTAGTTACTAAATAGACTAATCCTAATTAGAGTAATTAGTTTATAATTAGAAAGATTATACCCCTTAGCAGGATTTTATATATTTATATAAAGAGCGTACTTTCCCTTCTAGATAGGAGCTTCGTACTTAACTTATATTATCTACTAGACTAATCTCCTAGATACTAAATATAATTCTATACTAGACTAGTTTAATATAAAGCCTGCTTACCCTGTCTTTAATACTCCCCTCTACGAGATCAAACCCCCAGACTACTATTACCCTACTAGAGATAGAGGTCGTAATAACTGGCCAGCGGAAGTCTAAGTTATACGGTGTAAGAATTCTCTAGAACGGCGTCCACCTTATCTAAGCTTAGTCTATGCAAGCGCCCGCTAGGAACGCCGGAAATAGAGGGGGTGCCAGAATTAGAGGGGGTGCTAGAATTGAAGGGGGTGCTAGAATTAGAGGGGGTGCCAGAATTAGAGGGTACTAGAATTAGAGAGTACTAGAACTAGAGGACGCTAGAATTAGAGAGGGTGCCTGTATTAGCGGAAGGTACTAATTCTAGAGTAAGGTAAGAATCTGAGCTTTAGCTTTCCCTATATAAATATTTTTAATATTAGATCTACTCTTAATTTCCTAGCGTAAGTTAAAGACCCTAATTCGTATACCCTATCTACGTCTATAAAAGTGCTAATTAAATAGCTATACTTCGATTAAGTAATTTTAACCGTACGGCTTATAGGAAAATATCCCGCTAGAAATTATCTAAGTATATCCGTAAGATCTAGCTAGCTAGTAGAGGATACTAACCGCTAATAATAGTCTTAAGAGGCTAAACTCGGTATTATAATTATACTAGTAGAAGTATAGCTAATTACGAGTACTAATAATCCGTATACCTAGTAAATACTACCGGAGAAAGAGTACCTATTTAAGAAATATCTAAGTAAGTATTCGATCGGGGCTTATAGAGAATTATATCGAGGAGTTAGTATATTATTTAAAGCTATCCTAGTACCTAAATTAAGTAACGCTACTAAGGGTAAAGTACTTAAGGAGAGACGAGGAACTATAGTAGGTGTACTTTTTATTACCTAGCCTTAACTAACGGAATAAGTAGAATTTTTCTAGTCCTAAAATCAGCTTCACTATAGTAATCGTATAAATAAACTTAGATAAGCTTAAAATAGCTTCTAACCTCAAATTATTAAATAGTAAGGTGAAAAATATAATAGAGCTGAAGGAGATAACTAAAGAAGAAGAGAATCGACTGCGATTAGTAATATAAGAAGCTGAAATAGATAAGTAGATATTATAATAAACCGTATAAAACCTAGCGGGTATAGTCGAATTATTAAGAATAATAATAGTAAAGTCTATAGATAAGTTCCTAAATAGACTTAAGCTAGAATTAAATTATATTATAGTTAGATAATTTATTAGTTAGAGGGTTCCGTTATACCGTACTAGCTATTTATTAGATCTAATATAATATTATATTAGCTAAACGCTAGCCTTATTAATAATTAATTACAGATTAAGAGAATTGAAATAGATTAAATTTATAATAAAGATATTAAATATAGACGCTATTAGGACTAAAGACTAGACTATCTTATTACCTTAAATAAGATTCTAGAAAATAGACTTACTCGCGACGCTTTTATAAGCTACGTTATTAGTAGGGTACTAAGAAAATCCTATAATATAAGACTATCCTAGTAAATATATAAGTTAGTTTATAGTAAGTAGAATTAAGATAACGGTATTATAGGTATTATAATACCGGTAGAGTTTTACTAGATTATAATAGATAGTAGCTACGTAGGACGTAAGCTTATTATTACTTAAGGCGAGCTAAGTAATTAAAGCTCGCGTAATAAGTCGCTCTTAAGCTCTTAAGTAAGACTTAAAGAGGTTCTAAAAGTTAGAGAGGTATTTAATAGGATTCCCTAGGCGAATAAAGTCTTTAATAACGTAGTTATAAGCTTTAGCGTATTTAATAAATTAGTTAACGTAGTTACGCTTAATAAGGATTTTTTAAAGGTTTATCGCGAATAGAAATATAGCGAGAATACGGTAACTTCTATATAACTAATATTTATAAAGGCTTAACTTTAATTTAATAACGTCTAATACGTCCGTAGTCTGTAAGTAGATAAGCTAGTAACTACTATAGACCTAATTAAGCTAGTTAGTAGATAGATTCTTAATTAATATTCCCTGCTACTAGGAGGCGCTCTTTAAATAGCTTATTAATATTTTACGGTATAGCCGATAATTTATAATAGTAGACTTAAAGTTTAGTAGTAAGATCCGTATAAGAATCGGCTACCACTAGCCTACGGTAAGGATAGTAGGAACGGGGTATTCCTTTTTTATAACTAATCGGGATCGGAGCTAAAAGAGAATTAGCGGTAGTATAAGCCTCCCCTTAATATATATAGGGATAGAATCTATAAAGATAGCTAGAGATATAGAGGCCGATATATAAGAGGTATTTAATACCTAATTTTCCTTATAAGGTACCGTGCTAGTAGTATCTATAGAAATCTTAGAAGCGGCTATATCTAGCCTAGCTCTATAATTTATAAGGGAGGTATAAATAGGAGACGGGGACGCGTAAGAAGTATCTAGTAAATTATCTATAGCGTTAGAGATAATAGAGACTTTATAAGTCGTCTTAAAAGCTAGGGGGTCTAAAGTAGTATCTTTAATAGTAATATCTACCTTATAAGTATAAGTAATTACTTCTAAGGTATCTAACTATCGCTAGTTATAAAGGGGCTAAGAGTATCTAGCTAGTTATTTAGGCTCGCGGTACTAAGGCTATAGATAGTATAACTTAGTTCTATTTAGTTATAAGCTATAGGAGTACTTATAAATAGATAAGAAGGTATCTTATATAAATAAGCATCTGAAATAAGGCTATAATATAATTAAGAGTAAATTAGAGGGTAGTTATACGACGTAGCCTTATATATAAATAAGAAGCTTATTAAGCTTATATTATAAAGTTATATTTACTAATCTATCGTAATTAAATACTATCCTCGCTTAGCCTAAAAGGAAAAGATACTAGTATACTTATCCTAAGCGGGTATATATAGAGTTATTAGGATAGCCTTACTAACTTAAAACGCAGCTACTATTTAAATTAAGATCCTATCCTTTAATCCCGGACGTATACCTACTCTATAGGCTTAAAGATCCTATATACTTTTATCTCCACGTATACCCGCTCGATTAATCTATACTTTATAACTCTATAATAGGCTTATAATATCTCTTATATTACTTAACTTATATAAACTATTTAATACTTCTCTTCTAAAAATATTTATATAACTACGAAGTCTTAAATTATCTAAAGATTATCTTTCCTATTAATTCTTATATCTAGCTTATAATAGGTATTATATAAACGGTCTTAAAGTACGGTAATAATAATTAATTAAAGAAAGGGGATAAAATTATTATTAAATACGCCGGCTTCCTTTATAATAAGGTGATATAATACCGCGGTTAATAGTAAGTTTTAGTTAGCTATCCTTAAAGATAGAAGATATTAATACTATATATACTAAATAGCTTTAATTTATCTAAAAGTTAAGGGTATTATTTTAAGACGCCTATTAGGGTTAGTAAAGTTATTTAAGGTCTTATATATTACTAAAGGTATAAAACGTAGCCCTAAGAGCGCTCGATTCTAACTTATTCTAAAGGCTAGGATAAAGGTATTATAGAGATAAAATTAGGCGAGAGGAGTATTTTAAAAATCTCTAGGTACGAACTTCTTCTATTTAAGACCTAAGACCTCCTTAATAAGAAATACTAGATACTTATTTTTATAGGATAGTAATTATACCTATAAATTACGGTAAGCTACGCTGAAATTAATATACTATAAAATTAATTATCCTTATATTATAAGTAGCCTAGGCTAATTAATAACTATTATTTATAAGTGGTTTTCTAGGACTTATTCCTCTAAATTTATTATTAGAGTTATAAGTCGTATAATCCGTATTAAAGCTTCTCTAACTATAAAAAACTGATATATAGCGTATTTTAGTAATATTCGGCTCTACGATATTAATGGCGTAATGACTAAGGCTATACTAAAGGATAGGGGTACATGAGTGCTGGCGTGACTGGATACGACCGTGACGACGGCAGGTACTTCTGGTAAGGCAGAGAAGAGCTCTACGTGGCCAGTCAGCATCGATCTTACAGGAACGTTGGACATGCGCTTTGTGGAGAATGGTTTGGAAGACTTCGTGTACATGTGAAATTCAGGTAGTCGTGAAGTTGACTTGCTGACGCTTCATCTTCATCCAATCCATTGTCGTCCATCATGTCACCCCTTTTCTGGTCCTTCTGCTCCATTGCCGTTTTATCCTCCGTGATTTCTGAAGCATGTCGTGGCGTTCCTTGTGATGAGCCTTTACTTTGTCCTCCGCAGATTGGTCCGGCCTGCTCCCGCCCCATTCCGGGTCATTTGACCAATCACCCACCCTCGGTACAACCTTAATTCTCGTGCGCGAAAAGCACACCTCGTAATGCTTATCCACTCAATTGGAAATACGACAGCACCGCATTCGTTCTTGTCGCGCCGTCAGACTTCAGCCATCGCTCTTGAATCGTGAGGGAAGACCGACGAGTGCCCCGTTGCGAGCGAGAAACCACGCCAAAAACGAGGAAGCAGAGTCAATACCACCATGGCCCTTCGAGGTCGAGCAATAAATGCCGCAACGGCTGATGCAGCGCGCCAAAGTTTAGAAGAACAAATCTAACATATGGGGACGGAGTAGCTTAAGAAGAGGGCGCTGAATGGTCTTCTCAAACTCGATCAGACGGAACAGACAAAAGCTGCCCAGCCCGTCAATCCAACCGGAGTCACGGTTATCAGCTGACACGCTGTATAGGGTTTCGATCGGAAATTCATCGAGCAACTTGGGATACGAAGGGAGAAGATCGAGGTGGTATGGGCGGACCATCCGGTGCGTTACGAAGACGTCAGTGCACGGCCTTACACCCTGGACACGACAAACGTCGAGTATGTGATCGGTGTAATTGCCCTCGGCAATCATAACGACCTACCAGCGCTAGGTCCGGATTTTGCCGCGCAAGAGCCTTTGGAGAGTGGATGGGTGTTCTATTGGGATGGAAGTACCGGGGTGAAATGTAGTGGTTCTGGCAAGAGCATCGCCTTGCCTTTGTCATATAAAAAGTGATGTTCCACGTCTTCTCATCTTGCCTTGCGAACGGGCAATGATCTTCCAGATTGTGCTACGATATGTACTTAGAGATTTCAGCGATTGAGATCACTAGCATGCAAAGACAGGGAGCTCTCGATACACTGAGGGTTCGAAACTGCCAAGATAGGGAAAATCATGGGGAAACGCCACTTCATCCAAAGGCACCTTTTTGCTGCGTGAGTACTTTCGCAGTTGACGAGGGGAGTCAAAGCCGCTCCACCGCATGTTCAAAAGGCTACAATGCCACCGGATGGTCTAGCACGACTCACAGGCATCATTAGACCATTTAGGGGTTATTCGGGAATGTGAGCATTTCTTCGCCGGGGGTGTGCTCCTATCTACATAAGGAATGATGTACTGGTTGCAGGGTATCCTATGGCTTCACAACTCTGGCTGTACTAAACGTCAATTAGTATAGCTAATAAAACAACGGATTGGTAATTCACCCTTTTCCAAACTACAGCGGCTTCACTGGTCTTATTCCGCCCAATTCGGACTTGGTCTTGTGAGTGCAACTCATTTTTTACTTTTCAAGGCCCGCCCTGCACAATACTTGTTCGCCAAAATGATACAAGGAATGTAAACCCATCTAGCTTGATATTGTTCTCGGCAAATATTGTGCATACATCTAATATACTGATAGAGATGTGACGCTATTGTCAATCAGAAGGAATAGTGGAGTTGCTCCACCCGCTGGAGGCGCCTCAGATATTGTAGGCCAAGGCCAACCAAGTTGATTGAGAGGCCGGCATTGACAGGGCGACCTTCTGACTCTGCTTTGGAAGATAGATGCCCGATCATAGTGGCCAGTCATAGCAGCCAGTATAAATCGAGATTTCAAACAACCTTCTCTGTTCTGATTGGTCTAACTTCCCCGCTCAGCGATGACCAAGCATTCTCGGATACAACCATTTTCGTCCATTCGGGATGGAC
>JAABUX010001315.1_pt1 | contig 37991 bp, 30 predicted proteins | sample 5561851 | NCBI WGS metagenome assembly JAABUX01 (sample SAMN10711883, study PRJNA513361) | rock metagenome | isolation source: Antarctica rocks | place: Antarctica: Victoria Land, Richard Nunatak red sandstone | collected 2016-01-03 | reverse complement strand
TAGGCCAGGCGTTCGGCTTCGGTGGAGTAGGTCACTTGGAGCGTCGGCATGAGCAGTCCTCGCAAAAGTTGGGTTCCGCCACCTTAACGAAAACCGACCCGATCCGCCAAAATCAAAAGTCACACCCTCCCGGTCGGCGGCGACTTCGGTCGGGTTCGTTTTTCCTCGGTTCCTCCGCGTGACGTCATTCGTTAGGATGACCCGTCGGTCTCCCGAAAGATCAGGAACCCAAGCCCATCCAGGGGGGCGTGTCGTTGAGCGAGCGTTCCGGCCGGTTCATCGTGTTTGAAGGCCCCGACGGCGGGGGCAAGACCACGCAGGCGGCTCGGTTGGCGGACTGGCTCGGCCAGGGCGGTCGGGAAGTCGTCGCTTGCCGAGACCCGGGGGGCACCGCGCTGGGCGATCAACTCCGGAGCTTGCTCAAGGAGCGGTCCGAGGTCGCCATCGGGATGACGGCCGAGATGCTCTTGTTCATGGCCAGCCGCGCCCAGTTGATCGCCGAGGTGGTCCGCCCCGCGCTGGGACGAGGGGCGGTCGTCGTCGGGGACCGCTACCTGTTGTCGAACGTCGTGTATCAAGGGATCGCCGGGGGGCTGGACGTCGACGACCTCTGGCGGGTGGGCCGGGCGGCCACCGGCGGCTTGATGCCCGACCTGACGATCCTGATCGACGTCCCGATCGAGGTCGCGCTGGGGCGGGTCGGCCCGGGTCGCGACCGGATCGAGGACCGGGGCATCGCTTATCGCAAGCAGGTCCGCGAGGGGTTCTTGCACGCCTCGGCCAGTTATCCCGGCCCGATCGTCGTGGTCGACGGCTCGCTCGGCCTCGACGATGTGACCGCAATCATCCGGACCGAGGTGGCCCGTGCCCTGGCTATCGCTCCGAGGTCATGATCGGGTCGTCGAGTCGATCCGGCGGGCGATGCTCGGCGGTCGCTTGCCGCACGCTTTCCTCTTCGTCGGCCCCGAAGGGGTCGGCAAGCTCGCGTTCGCCCTCAAGCTGGCGCAAACCCTGCTCTGCGAGCGGGTCCCGGAATCCGAGATGGCTCCCTGCGGGGTTTGCCCCGGTTGCGTCCAAGTGATCGGCGGGACCCACCCCGACCTGCTCCGGGTGGCCCGGCCCGACGACAAGCACGAGCTGCCGATCCGGGTGATCCGCGACTTGTGCCTCGACCTCGGGCTCAAGCCCGCGCGAGGCGGCCGGAAGGTCGCGATCATCGACGACGCCGACGACATGAACGACGAGGCGGCCAACGCCTTCCTGAAGACCTTGGAAGAACCGCCCGACAAGTCGGTCCTGATCCTGGTCGGGACGTCGACCGAGACCCAACTCGACACCATCATCTCCCGGTGCCGGGTCGTCCGGTTCGCCCCCTTGCCCGAAGCCGAACTCGCCGCCGTCCTGGTCGAGCATGGGGTCGTCGACGATCCAAACGAGGCCCAAAAGCTGGCCAAGCTCGGCGAAGGGAGCGTCGCCCGCGCCCGAGGGCTGGCCGACCCCGCCCTCGCCGACTTCCGCCGCGCCCTCTTCGACGACATCGCCGACCCGATGGGCTTCGACGCCTCCGCCCTGGCCAAGCGGGTCGAGGCGTTCGTCAAAGGCGCGGGCAAGGAAAGCTCGGCCCACCGCGAGCGAGCCCGACTCGTCATCGGCGAACTCGTCCGCCTCTTCCGGGGGACCTTCTGGGGGGCCGCCGGCCTGACCCCGCCCTCGCCCGACCTCCACGACCGCAAGGCCATCGCCGCGCTCGCCAACCGGCTCGAAACCGAAGCCATCCTGGCGCTGGCCGACCGCTGCCTCGAAGCCGATTACCACGTCCGCCGCAAGCTCGCCATGAACCTGATCCTCGACAGCCTGACCCACGACATCGGCAAGCTCACCAGCCCCAAGACCCGGGCCTGATCCGGTCCTTTTCGGATCGCCGCACATCTTGGCCTCTAACATTCTATTGACAACCGCAACCCCATCGACATAATACAGACAGTTTGTCTGTCTGTGATTCGCGACGGGGGGAGAGGAGATCGTCATGGAGATCGAACCGGTGACCGAGGGGGAACTTTCGATCCTGGAGTTGATCTGGGATCAAGGGGCCCCAAGTAGCCGCGACATCGCGGCGGGCCTCTACGAGAAGGTTTCCGACTCCAAGATGGCCTCGGTGCAGAAGCTCCTGGAACGCCTGGAATCCAAGGGGTATGTGAAACGTGACCGCCGCGACCGTGCCCATCGCTTCGAGGCGCTGGTCAGTCGGGAGGAGTTCTTGAGGCACCGCTTGCAGGGTTTGGCCGACCGCCATTGCGACGGGGCGATCGTGCCATTGGTGACGACCTTGCTCCGATCCAAGCAGGGTCTTACCCCGCGGAACGGCGAGCAACTCCGCCGGCTCATCGACGAACTCTGGCCGTCGAATTGATGACCCTTCGACAACTTTCGTCCGAGAGGCATCCATGAACGCTTTCTGGCAAATCGTCGCCAGCAATGCCATCGTCGCCACCGGGCTGGCGATCTTTGCCCTGATCCTGGGCCGGTTCTGGAAGAATGCCGCGGCGGTTCACGCACTCTGGGCGGTCGTCCTGCTCAAGCTGTTCACGCCACCCCTATTCACCGCCGTACTTCCGTTCGCTTCCACATTCGCGCCGCCCGCCGCGAGCGTTGGAATGCCGGACAAAGCTTCGGACTCGCCCGCGACCCGAGAGGTGGGGCGAAGACTACCCGTGGCCGTGGCCGACGCCCGCGTTGCGCCCGCCGCGAGCGATCCTCCGCACACGACCTGGCATCGATCCGTCACGACGTTCGCCCTCAAGTCTTGGTCACTCTTCAACATTGTCGCGGCGTTCTGGGCGTGCGGCTCCTGCGGTGCGGCCCTGGTCTATGCGATCCGCATCCGCCGGTTCGCGGACGGCATTCGCCACTTCGAGGAGGCACCTCCCGCCATCCGCATGATGGTCGCCCAGCTTTCGGGCCGACTGGGCCTGAGGCGCACTCCCGTAGCGTTGATGACGTCTCATGCCATACCACCCCTGGTCTGGTCGCTCGGAACCCCCCCCCGAGTGATCTTGCCTTCGGGGCTTTTCGCCCAACTGGGCCGCGAAGCCCAGACCACGATCGTCGCGCACGAACTCGTCCACATCCGGCGCGGCGATCATCTGATTCGGCTCCTCGAACTCGCGGCGACCACGGTCTTCTGGTGGCACCCGGTGGTCTGGTTGGCACGCCGGCAATTGCGAGAACTCGAAGAACAGTGCTGCGACGGCCGAGTCCTCGAACTCCTCCCGGACCATCCCCGGACCTACGCCGCCGCGCTCGTCGACACCCTCGAATACCTGGCCGGGCGAACTCGCCCCTCCGTCCCGCTCCGCACCGCGATCCATTCCACCCACTCATTGACCCGGAGGATTACCATGCTGGCCCAACCTCGCCCCAACCGCCTGAGTGCCCTGAGCGCGGCATTGATCATCGCCCTCGTGGCCGTCCCGCTCGCCTTCGCCTTCGCCGTCAATCCGAAACCGACCGGCAACACTGCCCAGGAAGTGCAACAACCCGTCGGCGCCACGGTCGCGGTCCTCCGGGGTCGCGTGACGGACGAGAAAGGCGGCCCCTTGGCCGATGTCCGCGTCCGCGTCGCCATCCCGGCCGCCGACATGCGATACGTCAACTCCACCACCCAGCCCAAGCCGCTCGAAGCTAGATCCGACGCCAACGGAGACTATCGGCTGGAACTTCCCGGGATCGCCGGGCGGACGACGATCTCGATCGACGCGATGAAGCCCGGTTATGGCCGACTGGTCGGGACGATCATGGGAGGCGGCGACGCGAGGAGGGTCGAGGTCGAGCCGGGCAAAGCGGCCGAAGCCTCCCTGGTCCTCAACCCCGCCCGGTATTTCCGAGGCGTTGTCGTCGACGAACAAGGGCAACCGATCCCAGGAGTGGATGTTGTCGCCACCCTCAAATTTGGACGCGGCATGGCCTATGTTGAGGCGACCGAGACCGACCCGGACGGCTCTTTCGAGTTGTTCAACTATCCCATCGGGCCGATCATGATTGGCGACGAAAACGAGGCATCCAAAGGGGTTGTCCAGTTCTCCGACCCCAACTACGTCGACCAGAAGTTCGAAGGATTGGACTCGCTCGATCGGGTCCAAGGCGGAGCGATGCGCATTGTCTTGAAGACCGGCTACAAGGTGACGGGCACCGTGGTCGACGTCGCCGGCAAACCGGTCCCCAACGCGATGGTCAAAGCCGTCCTGGCCGATGCGAAGGTCGGCCAAGACGAGACCCACCGCAAGGCGACCCTGACCGATGCGAACGGCAAGTTCGCCTTGTACGGCCTTAGCGAAGGTTTGACGATGCTTGATGCCCGCGCATTGAAGATCAAGCAAAAGATCGTCACCCCGTTGTTGAAAATGGACCGCGATAAGAATGTTGAAATCCAGTTGCAACCGATCGCCTTGCCCGCCGACTTGAAGAAATACGTCGTGCTCGGGATGGAGCTTGCCGACGTGACACCGGAGTTGAAATCCGCTTACGATCTTTACCATGACCGAGGGGCGTTGATCCTCGACCCCGGCAAAGATTACGAACGCCTGAGTATCGGCCAGATCGCCGAAGGCTACGAGTTTTGGATGGTGGGCGAAAAGCGGATCGGCGGTCTCCGAGATTTCGTCGACCAGATCCTCGCCGAGATCGGCGATCGAGACGCCGACGAGTCTTCGGTTCGCGTCGTCTATACTTTCAACACGCCCGAAGCCGAGGGAACCAACACTCAATACATGAAACTCACCAAGAACGACCTCAAGCAGTTGCGGGCCGTGTCGGAGCGGCTCGCAGCCGACGCGCGATGATCCATTTCTGATCGGCGGGATTGATCCGCCCAATTCAGTCCAGGATGACGAACCTCGAAGGGTTTCGCCAGACATGACCTACCGTCCGCCCCCCGGCTTTCTCCTCGGTGGTATACCTCGGGGATAAGCCGGGGTCGGTCGCGGCGACCTCTCGGAGCGGTGTCGTGGTTGGTGGTGGGTTGGCGGACCCGTCGGGGAGGACGTGGAACGGCCCGACGGCGACGGTTCCCGGTCCCGGTCGGTCGAGGGCGAAGAACTCGGGGCGTCTTCCGGGGCGGGGGCCGAATTGGTACTTCCCTTCGACCTCGTAGACCGGCCTCGGGAGGTTGAGCCGAGGGTCGTCGAGGTCGAGCTTGTAGGTGATCTGGTTGTAGTCGTAGCGAGGGGTCGGGTCGGTGTTGCCCGAGAAGGTCGTCGTGTAGGTCCCCTCGAAGAAGACGATTCGTCCGCCTTGCTTGCTGAAGGTGGGGTGCTGCTTGGGGTTGTAGAAACTGTAGCGGTCGTGGGTGACGATTTTTCGGGCGTAAACCCAGGGACCTAGCGGCGAGTCGGCCTCGGCGAACCAGACTTCTCCCAGTTGCGACGTGGTCCCGCCGGACTCGGTGGCGATCATCACCCAGCGTTTCCGGTGGTCGTTGAAATAGGTGGAACCTCGGGCCAAGGTCACCTTGCGACCCGAGTCGACATCCCGGATGGCGAACATCGCCTCGTCGGGCCGGAGCTTCCCCGAGGCGATCAGACGATTCTGCCAGGCGGCGTCGATCGGGGGGGCGTCGGTGCGCCAGCGGTATCGAGCCTGCCCGTCGTCGCCCTGGTCGACTCGGGCTTCGCCTCGCTCCGACGATCCCGGGAGCAAGCAGGTGAACGCTTCGTAAGTTTCCGGGCGGGTGAAATGGTCGACATCCGCGCGGACCCGGACCAGGGGGAACGGGTCGGCGAAGACGATGTAAGGGACTCCCGCCATCTCAAGCGCGAACGGGTGGCCGAACGGTCGGGCCGGGGCGTCGAGGGGGACCGCCGCCACCTCGCGGAACCGCTTCGTCGCCGGGTCATACTCGGCGATCCCCTTTCGATACGGTTCCATCGAGGGCCGGACCTTGCTGAAGCTCGCGAACATCCGCTCTCCGCTCGGGTCGGCGATCACCGTCAAGCCGTCGAGCCAGGTGGGGCCTTTGCCCGCGAGGTCGGCTGATGGGGCGGCGAAGCCGTCGTTGGCCACGACATAGTCGAGGTCCACGCCAACCTCGGGGTCAAGCCCACCCCCGAGACCCGGCAAGTTCGAGGTGGCCCCCGGCGTCCCGAACGTCCCCAGGGGGTAGGACGGGCGGTTGGTGTCGCCCCAGAACCAGTGGATCTTGCCTTGGAAGGTCGCTTCGAGCACGCTGTCCTGGCCCATCACTTCCCCGTTCAGGAGCGGCGATCGGGTCGGGACGGGTCGACCGAGCAGGACGCTGTCTCGATAAATCCCCGCGCCGGTGGAGCGGTACAACCGCTCGGCGATGTTGATCCGCTTGACCTCGACCCGGGCGCGGCCTCCCGCCACCACGTCGAGCGCGCGCCCTCGATACCCGAACCCGTCCGCCGGATGCTCGTATCCGTGCCCTCGAACACGGAAGAAGACCGATCGCCCGAATAGCCCTGGCTCGTCAAACGCCACCAAACCCGCGCTGTCGGTGACGTATCGGATCTCGTTGACCGTCCGCAATTCGATCAAAGGAACCCCGCGCCCGGTCGAGGCGTCCACCACCTCGATGGCAAACGGCTCGGTCGCCTCGGCCCGACCGAACCAAGGGCCGAACAGGCTGAAACACGCGGCGAGGAAGCGAATCTGTCGGTTCACTCGAGGATTCCTTAATCATTGATCCGTGTCAGGAGTTACACAAGTGATTTTTTAGCCACGGATGAAACACGGATCAGAAGTTGTTTTTCCCATCCGAGTTTCATCCGTGTTCACCCGTGGCTCTCTTTCGATCTGCCTCCGCTCCGAACGAAATCCGCCGTCGCCCCGTCCCCCGGCGCATTGGTTGCTGGGGTGAGTGGGCATCGTCCAGAAGCATCGTGGGGACGAGTGGCACCGAAGGGCTTCTCCGATGATCAAGCAAGCTCCATGGCTCGTCGGCGTTGGGTTCGTTTGGTCGGGGGCCTTGGCGTTCGAGGCTGGGGCGGTGGCGAGCGACAGCGACTCGGCTCATCCTCGGTTGGTCCATCAAAAGGGGAGATCCGTGGAAGCATCCACCTCGAAGAAGTCGGCGGTCCTCGATCGGCTTCGCGACAAGCACCGGCCCGTCGTCGTGTTCGGCTCGAAGGCGGATGACGCCAAGGTCGCCAAGCAGCGGCACTCGTGGGCGGGGCCTTTGCCCGAAGCGGGGGTCAAGGACCGCGACATCATTGTCGTCGAAGTCTTCACTCAAGGGGAAGGCAAGGCTGGCGGCGAGGTTTTGAAGCCCGAGGAGGCCCGAGAACTTCGCCAGATGTTCTCGGTGGCCGACGACTCCTTCGCGGTGGTGCTGATCGGCCGCGACGGCGGCGACAAGTTCCGGTGGACCGAGCCGGTCTCGGCTCAGGAGATCTTCGGCAAGATCGACGCGATGCCGATGCGGCAACAAGAGGTGCAGGCCAAGGGGGGCGGGTCGGAATGACGCAGAGGATTTTAGCCACGGATGAAACACGGATAAGATCAGAACAAAGAAATTTCTTGACTTTTATCCGTGTTCCATCCGTGGCCCCACTGAATTGGACTTCGCGAGTCCTATTCGGGTAAAGCGAGGATGAAGTCCGTGAAAGCTTTCGGGTCGCGGAGCGGCGGGCCGTGGCCGAAGCAGGCCAGGTCCGGCTCAATCCCTAGCTCGACCAAGCGACGCGCCGAGCGTCGGTTCCGGGCGGGGTCCACGGTGAAGAAGCTCGGGGGTTGGTGCAGCCCCGGTTGCAGGGTGAACAGGTTCATGTTCATGAGCACGTCGCCAAGGATCAAGACCCGATCCAATTCCCGCCAGTAGGCGACGTGCCCCGGCGAATGGCCCGGGATGTCGACGACCCGGAAGCCGCCGATCTCGTCGCCTTCGGACAGCCGTCGGGCGACCGGGCAAGCCGGGCCGGCCAGGTTTCGGGCGACGAACTGGGCGAAGAAGTTCGAGGGGCTGAGCGGACCGATCGCCCCCGAGGCGAGCGCGTCGGCCTCCATCGGCCCGCAGGCGAGCGGGACGCCGAGGGCCTGGCAGACCGAGGCGCTCGAGCCTTGGTGGTCGGCGTGGCCGTGCGTCAAGGCGTGCGCCTCGACCGTCCGGCCTCGCAGTTCCTTGAGGATACTTGACCGCCGGTCTTTCGTCCCCGAGTCGAACAGGACGCCCCCCGCGAAATAGATGTTGACCGCGTTGGGGGGGAATCCGCCGAGTTGCTCGACGTCGTCGGCCAGCCGTTTCATGGATCAACCTTGGTCCGAGGGCGTGGGGTCGGTCGCGATCCGCTCGGCGATCATTGGACCGAGTTAAGCCCCGGGTGGCAATAGCTTCGAGTCGAGAAGAGGCCAGGCGCGGCCTTCGGGGTATAGCTTTCGAATCTGGAGATTCTTCTAGATCAAGAATTGCAAATCGCAGGATTGCAGATCGCAAAGGATTGAAGAATCTCACTTTCCGAATTTTTTGCGATTTGCAATCCTGCGATTTGCAATCCGAATCTCCAGCTTCGAAAGCTGCACCCCGGCCTTCGAAAATGGCGACGGATCGGAAATCGCGTGCTCCGATCCGGCCATCCGTCGAAAGGTGTCCTAGCTTTGCGGTGAAACGGTCCGAATCTCCCGATCAGTGATGATCATCCACCTTGATGAAGAGGATTCGATGCGCAACTTGACCAAACATCTCTCACGACTCCGGATTATCGGCCTTTTATGCGGCCTGGTCGTCGCGATCGGGAGCGGATCGCAAGCCAGGGCGGACTTCGTCGCCGGAAACCTCTCGTCGAACGACGGTTTTAGCTCCAACAGCGGGTTCAACCTCACCGGCCCGCAAACCTTCACCGAGCAGGGTTACGCCATCGGGGTCCGGTTCACCGTGGCGTCGCCGACCTCGATCTCCTTCGACTCGGCGGAGCTTGGGCTGGTCTATCGCAACGGGACGAACAAGGTCGACGTTTCCTTGATGACCGACGGGGTCGGCGGACTCCCGGGCGGGACGACCCTGGAAACCATCCCCCTGTTGGACCTCTCCGCCATCCCCTCGCTGGTGACGGCGGCCTCGACGGTCCACTCGGTCCTGGCCGCCGGGACGAGCTACTGGCTGGTCGCGGTCTACGGGGCGGGTGATACCAGCGTCGGCTGGCTGGGCAACACCTCGGGGCGGGTCGGCAACTCGGCCTATCGCCCCGACACTTCGAGCGGGATCGGCTCCTGGGTCGGAGGTCCGAACTTCACCGACCCCAGCTTCGCCGTCTTCGGCGACGCCGTCCCCAGCGTCGAGACGGCGGCCGTCGGCGCCCCTCCCAGCGTGGTCCTGGTCGGGATCGGCTGCCTCGGGCTGGCTGGCGGACGCTACTTCAGCCGGGGCCGACGCTCGAAAAGCTCGATCGGTTCCTGATCACCCGAGGGCGGTCGGGGCCGGAGGGATCGCGTCCAGGCGGCGACGGATCGCCGCGGCCGCCTTCCTCGGATACTCGGCGCGGACCACCGAGGAGCCGACCGCGACCCGGGCCGCCCCCGCCTCGATCACCTCTCCGAGGTTTTCCGGGCCGATCCCGCCGATGGCGAACCAGGGCAAGCCGGTCGCTTCGCTCGCCTGGCGGACGAAGTCGAGGCCGGCCAACTCGTCGAAGCCCTTGGTCGGGCCGGCGAACGTCGGCCCGACGCCGAGATAGCCCGCCGCGTCGAGCGTCGCCTTGCGGATCTGGGCCAGGTTGTGGGTCGACACCCCGATCGCCAGGCCCGGCCCCACCACCCTCCGGGCGTCGCGAGGGGCGACGTCGTCTTGACCGAGGTGGACGGCGTCGGCCCCCGATAACCGCGCCAGGTCGGGCCGATCGTTGACGATGAACCGCGCCCGGGCCTTCGAAGTCAAGATCCGGACCTCCCTGGCCCGGGTCAAGAACTCGCGGTCGGTCAGGCCCTTCTCGCGGAGCTGGATCGCCCCGGCGCCCCCCGCGAGGGCCTCCTCGACGATCCAGGTCAGGTCGCCCAGCGTCGGCAGCCCTCCCACCAACACCATCAGGTTGACCTCGTCCCAGGTCCCCCGGGCGGCGAGGGCGGTCAGGGTCAGCTTCTCCAGGGTGTAGACGTCGTATCGGAGCACCTCGAACCGCCCGGAAACCCAGATATCCACGAGCTTGCCGTATTCTTCGAGCGACCGGAGCGCCTCGGCGGTCCTCTTGAAGTTGGCGATCAGGACGGCCCGGGGGTTCTCTCGGGCCTGCTCCGTCGCCGTCATGATGTGGGTGCCGACGTCGCCCCGGGTGTCCCGCGAGGCGAGCAGGCGCTCGGGGTCAAGCCCCCGCAAGGCGTCGGCCAGGCGGTGGCGGACCTCCTTGAGCCTGCGGGTCAAGGCCGGGTCGTCGAGGGCGAACCGGACGTAATCTTCCACGACCCGAAGCCCCTCGCGCGCCCGGTTGGCCGAGGCGTCGAGGATTCGGAACAGGTCGACCTCGCCGCCGGGGTCGTCCAGTTCGAGGGGGGCGATGTCGCCCGAGAGCGGGATCGGCGCCGAGGCTTCGGAGTCGGTCGCGGCGAGGTGGTCGAGCAACCGGCTGACCGCCAGGCCGCCCTCGGAGAGGGTGAATGGGATCGAGCTTTCGACCGACAAGATCGCCGCCAGGAGGTGCTCGGTGCCGACGGTCGCGCCCCGGGCGTTCCCCTTGGCCCGGGTCGAGGCATCGAGGAGCGCGGCCCGGGTCTCGGGGGCGAAGAGGAGCCTCGGGCCGGCCTCGAAGTCGAGGTCGGCTTCGGGCGGAGTGGGCGAGCATCCCAGGGCCAGGAGCAATCCTTCGGGCGGCAGGCCGAACTCGGTCAGCAAGGCCGACGAGCGGCTTTCCGACTCGTCGGCCAGGCCCGAAGCCAGGTCGATCAGTTCCACCGTCGGGCTGGAACGTCCTTTGGCCCGCGCCTCGGCCCGGCCCAAGGCTCGGAGCGACCCGGCGGTGAACGACTCGAACATAAGCCTGGGTCCAGTCGGTCTTCGAAGGGCGAACCCGGATCACTCACTTCGGGGCGGAAGGCTCGGGCGCGGGGGTCGCGATCGGCGCGGGGGTCGACGAGGGCAGGGGGATCGCGTCGGTCTTGATCGTCGCCTCGGCGTTGGCCCCCGCGGCGGCTTCCTTGGCCTTCTTCTCGTTGAGCTTGATGGCGATCGCCTGGTCGAGCAAACCGAGGAACTGCTCGGTCTCGTCGATCAGGTTGGTCGCGTCGCGAGGGGCGTTGAAGACGAACTGCTCGTCGGGCTTGATCTCGGACTCGGGCAAGAGCGTGTAGCGGAGGGTGATGTTGCTCGGCTTGACGTCGGGCTGGGGCCGCCTGACGCCGATCGGCCGCTTGGTGACCGGGTCGATCTCCCGGTTGTCTTCCATCAGCAGCGGGGCGACGCCGATCATCTCGATCCGGTAGGGCCAGAGGTTCGCCTTGTCGACGAAAAGCTGGATGTTGCTCGGGACGTAGGGCGGCAACGGGTCGGTCGGGAGCAAGGGGCGGTCGTTCGGGCCGAACAGCCCGTTCCGGTCTTTCCACTTGCCGCCGAGGACATAGGTCGGGACGCCGTCGACATCTTTCTCGGCGAACTGGTCGAACGCGATCGCCCCCTGGAACCCCGTGACCAGCGCCTCCGGGCCGCCGAAGCCGAGTTGGGTCATCACCTGGTCGCGGAAGACGTCGTCGAGGCCGGGTTCTTCGAGCTTCTTGAGGATGGGGATGATCTCGCGCTTCCGGTAGTTCTTCATCCCCATGACCTTCTGGTATTCCCAGAGGATCTTGCCGTCGCAGATCTGGAGCATGGTCGAACCGTCCTCGCCCAGACCTTGGAGGTCCAGTTGGAGCCGGATTCGATTCCCGGTGTCCTTGTAGTAGTTCCCCTTCAGCTCGAACTTCTGGTTGAGCATGTCGACCACCTGCTCGACCCGGGCCGCGATCCGCTCTCGGGTCCTGAGCCGGACGATGGTCGCGAAGATCACGTTGTTGGCCAGAGTCGTCGAGTCGACCGTCGGCGCGGCCCCTGGAGCGGGAGCGGGAGCCGGGGCCTGGGTCGGCGCGGGGGCCTGGCCCTGGGTCCATGCCAGGGTCGGCAAAACCAAAGTCAGGCAAATGGCCAGAGCGGCGACGGGTCGAATCGCTGGCATGGTCGGGTTATCGCCCATTTTCTCAAGGGTCGGATTGGAATGCCCGATCCTATCCGTAGGCGTCGTGGGACGCAACCCCGACGGGACCGAGGCTAAGGCTAGGCGAGGGGGGATGCCAGGTGTAGCTTTCGATGTCCGGAGGTTCGGATTGCAGATCGCAGAATCGCAAATTGCAAAACAATCAGAAACCAAGCTCTTCCAATTCTTTGCGATTTGCAATTCTGCGATCTGCAATCCTTGATCCCGAAGAATCTCCAAATTCGAAAGCTAAATCCAGGAATGCCCTCGCCCCGGTCGCCGATGATTTCATTTGACGACCTCGACGAGCGGAACCGGGATCGCCCGTGGTCCGTTGTGATCGATCCAGGATGGTGGGCTACGTCCTCGCCTCTGATTCGCAAGTCTCCGAGGGCGACCCGCCTTCGAGATCCGATCGGGCTGGGGGAACAGGAGGTTCGATGACTTCGCTCGGTGTGATTTTCTTGGTCGCGACGACCGCGACGGGTATCGATGGCAAGGCCGGCGCGGGCGGCTTGCACTTCTTCCGCCACTCCGCCGTGGCCTCCGGCCCGCCCCCCGCCGGCGGCCCGATGATGCCGGGCGTCGGCCCCGGCGGTCCGGGCGGTCCCGGCATGGGAGGACCCGGCGGCGGCCGACGCTTCCCCAACGTCCGCAGCCAGGTCGTGTTCTTCGGCCCGGGCGGACCCGGCGGGACCGGCGACCTCAAGATCGGCTGGCAGACCGCGGGCGCCAACGGCGAGAAGATGTACCTGCCCGGCCGGGCCACGCCGTTCCGCTACAACTTCATGCAAGGCTATATCTACCGGCTCAAGATGTCCGACATCTCGGGTCGACCGAACCTGAGCCTCTATCCGACCATCGAGGTGGCCCCCTCGACCCCGGCGACCGACGCCTACCTGACCCACAACCAGATCCCGATCCAGTTCACCGCCGAAGACCTCGACCAGGTCGAAGGCGGCAACTTCGTCACCAAGGTCATCTACCTGCCCGACCCCCGGTTCCAGGAACTGGCCGTCGCCAACGTCGAGACCCTGGTCTCCACCCGGCTCGAACCCGGCGTCGACCCGGTCCTCGAAGCCGACAAGCGGGGCACGATCCTCATGATCGTCCGCCTTGGCGGGATCAACCTGGAGATGGATACCGTCGGGATGCCCGTCCCGTCGGACGCCCCGACCACCACCATGCCGCCGGGGACCTTCCCGCCCGGGGTCGTCGCCCCCGCCCCCGCCGTGTTGACGCCGGTCGACGCCCCGGTCTCGCCGTCGCCGATCGAGGCCCCGGGCGCAGTCGCCACCCCGCCCGCACCGGCCCCCGCCGAGCCGGCTCCCCCGGCGCCCGAAGCCAACCCGGCCCCGACCACCCCGCCGGTCCCGGCCCCCGGCCTCTGATCAATTGAATTGGGCCGCGGATGAACACGGATCTGTCACGGATGGAATCCATAATAAGATTTATCCGTGATCGATCCGTGTTCCTTCCGTGGCTGAAAAAAGAGGATGACCCGATCCCCAACGGTTAAGGATGACCGAGATGAGCCGAACAGGATGGAACCGTCGCGTTGCCGGGTGGCCGTCTCGGCTCGCTCGGTCGACCGGCCGGATGATTTGGTGGGTGGCCGGCCTTGGCTCGGCCCCGGTGGCTTGGGGGCAGGTCGCCTCGCAACCCCCTTCGGCGGTCGTCGAGGCGCCCGGGACGGCCGGCGCCGCCTCGCCGATCCCCACCGAAATTGTGACGGACCCGAACGCAGGCCCTTCGACCGCCCCGGGAGTCCCCATCCTGGCCGACGACGTCCAGGTGGTCCGGTTCCAGGGGCCGGCCGGGGTCAAGGTCGAAGTCCTCGGCCCTCCGCCCGAAGCGGTCCCCCCCGGCGACGGCAAAGGGCTGGCGACCGTGGGCTTGAGGATCGGGACCGGCTATCAGCTTCGGGTCTCGAACCTGCCGGATCGGCCCGGAGTCGAGCTCTACCCGATGGTCGAGATCCTCGGCCACCTCCACCGACCCGCCGGGGTCGACCCGAGCAAATACCCGATCCGCGTCGTGCTCCGGGACGTCGACATCCAGGATGCCGCCGACCGGGGGCAACTCGTCACCCAGGTCGTCTACCTCGAAGACCCCGACCAGGCGGTCCCGTTCAAGCTCGACAAGGACGACCCGCCCGTCGTCACCGTCGGCCCCGCCGAAGACCCGAACAAGGTCGCCCGCGCACTCGGCCGGGTCATGGCGATCGTCCGGATCGGCGGCCGCCAACCCTCGGTCGAGGAGCTGCGAGGCCCCTCGGGCGTCGGCGGGATTCCCGGCGGCCCTTGCCCCTACCTGAGCGTCGACGGCAACGGTTGCAAACTCCCGTGCGGGCCGGTCTGCTCCCCGCCTCCCGCCCGACCGTCCCGCCCGACCAAGCCGCGCGACGAGTTCCTCTGCGACGGCGGCGACGGCGGCGAACCGATCCACTACGGCGGCAACGGCGGCTTGCTCGGGGTCGACCCACACGACGCATTGGTCAACTTCGAGGCCGACGGACGCCCCCGGGTGCTTCCCACGAACGTCGTTTGCGTCTACGCCCCTCGATTCGCGTCGATCCGGGCGTCGGTCGGCGCTTCCGAAGCGTTGGGGGCGGCCAGCCCCCGGATGAACGAGTGGCTGGAGCGTCAAGAACTCGCGGCCGTCAACCAGGGGCCGAAGAAACTGGCGCTCAGCCAGGCGGCCGAAGCGGGCCGAATCCGCACCAAGGCGACCGGGTTGTCGTCCCGAGTCTATTCCAGCGAGCACTCCGAGGTGCGCGTCCTCGGCGGGTTCGACGCGACCAAGACGGTTGCGACCGACAAGACGGTTCAGTCGGCGGACATCCGCAAGTCGACCCTCAAGGCCGGCCTGATGAAGATCCGAGTCAAGGCCGAGGGGCTCAAGTCGGCCGAAAGCCCGGTCGTCACCGGGATCGTCGCCGGAGCGGGGCAGATGGTCATGACCTGGCCCCCTCGCGAGGTCGCCGGGGTCGAGGTTCCCCCTCGGAAACCGGGCCTGGCGGTGGTCAAGCTCGTCAGCGCCGAGGAGGCCGAGCCGGGCGACACGCTGACCTACACGATCAAGTACCGGAACATGGGCAACGTGCCGATCCGGGCCGTGACGATCATCGACAGCCTCTTGCCCCGGCTCGAATACGTCGCCAACAGCGCCCAAGGGGCGGAAGGGACCGTGTTCACCTTCGGCGAGAACAAGGCAGGCTCGCTGGAGCTTCGTTGGGACCTCGCCGGGGCCATCGCCCCAGGGGCCGAGGGCGCGGTGAACTTCCGGGCCATCGTCCGCTGAGTGAGCGGTTTCATGGCTGTATGCCGAGTTCATGTGAATAGGAAACATGCTTCCGTTTTCGACTGATCGGGGGTCGAATGATGAAAATTTACATCATTCGACCCCGCAACGAGAAATTTTTTACAAAACCGCTTGTGACATTATTGCGTCCGCTGACCCCAATAAGTTAGGTTGTTGTGTGTTCGTCCTTGGTTTAATGAAGATGTCCCAATGACGCCTTTACGGCAACTCTCAAACTCGTTTTTGAGATCTGGACAACCACCACAGAGGAGCATCCCATGACCAGTTTCTCTCAACGCAGTTGCTTGTTAGCTTTTGCGGCTGCTCTCTTCGCTGGCCCGCTCGCCGCGCCTGTGCCGGGGCAAGCACTCCCCTCGTTCGCCCCGGGCACACCCGCTTACAGTGTGGAGGCCACAGCCGCACAAGGAGGTGTCGGAACCTGGCTTGGCGGCGATGCAGCTAACCTGTTGCCACTCAACAGCAACCCCTCGCAGACGGTTTGGACTTTCGGCGATTGCTTCATTGGGGTGCAGGGCCAAACGACTCGGACTACTGGAGGAGTGTTCACCTTTCCAATTGGTAGCGTCCTCTGTACTATTGCAAACACCAACGGCACTTTCACACCCACTTACTTCTTCAGGGGAACGGCGTCAAATCCGACGCCCTTTTTCCCTGATCCGGCGTCGCCGTACATAAATGGTGGGAGCCGCTTCACGCCGTTCCAATCGTTTCTGATCAACGGTAAGCTGTTCATCATCATGATTCGCGTCCTTAACAATCCAAATGGTCGATACGCTGCTACTGTGATTGCGCGTGTTTCCAATCCGCTGGCCTACCCCTCTCAGTGGATTATCGATTACCTGGATCTTAGCAACCCTAACAATGGACCTCCTTCCGCCACAATTGAACCGCAGCCTGCACTCGGTGGCTCTTCGTTACACCAAGATGCCACCGGTGGTGGTTACTTGGTGATTTACGGTAAATTTGGCGAAGGTCCCGGTACCAAAACCATCGCCGTCAAAATTGCAGATAGCGTCTTAGTGAACGCGCCGGCCGGCAACGTTTATTCGTCGGTGCAGGCCCTGAATTCTTCGCTTCAATGGGTCAACAACTACTCAAGCAACATCGCCGATTATTTCGACGTCAACATTCCAACGGGTGCCCCCTTCACTGTAAGATACAATCCAGGATCGGGTCGCTGGCAAGCCGTTTTTGTCGCAACTCAAAACCAGGTGAATTCCGATGGCTCGCAAAAGTGGTTGCCCTTCATGGCAGCGATGGATAGTACAGCGAACGGCAGCCCGTTTGGGCCTTGGGGGCCTTATAAGCCAATTTACTACTTCCCAGAGATGACTCCCGGCAACATGCTTTACGATCCCTCCTTCTTCTGCTATCCAGGGCCAAGTTCGGAGTTGCCTGCATTCTCAACGAATCCGAACACAAACATCGTGTTCAATTACCTCTGCAACGCGCCTGGCACCAGCACTACCGTCTTTACGAACATGAACATTTACTATCCAAAGATTGTTCAGGTGCCCAACCCGCTACCATGACAATGGTATGGTTTTCGTCGTCCTGGAATTGAACTTTAATGCGATTGCCAATCGTTTTAAAGTTCTCCAAAACCGTGGATCGACGCCTTTCATTGACATGGGTGCCGAAGACGAGACTTCTTGGACTCAAACCCCTCGGGCGTTTGGGTTCCAGAGGATCTTGTGAATCTGGACCTGGAGCCGGATTGGCAGCGAGGTTTCGAGAATCCAGGCGGCGAGGTCGGTCGGGTTGACCCGACCGTGGACGGCCCCCATCAGGACCTTGCCCCGGTCGGCGATCGCGTGGTCGCGGATGTGGGCGACCGACCAGTCGAAGTCGGCTCGACTCGAAACGACGTATTTGACCTCGTCGTGGGGCCGGAGCCGGGGCCAGTTGGCGGCGAGGTTCGAGGCGGACTCGCCCGAGCCTGGGGTCTTGACGTCGAGGATCACGACGACCCTCGGGTCGACATTCGAGGTATCGACCGCGCCGCTGGTTTCGAGCAAGACGGTCCGCCCGGCGCCCAAGAGTCGGGCCATCAGCGGGTAGACCTCGGCCTGCAAGAGCGGCTCGCCGCCGGTGATCTCGACGAGGGCGTCTCCGGTCGCCAAGGCTCCGGCGGCGACCTCGGCCACCGTCCTGGTCCTCCCCTCGTGGAACGCATGCCTGGTGTCGCAGTAGTTGCAGCGGAGGTGGCACGCGGTCAGGCGGACGAAAGTGCAGGGGAGACCGGCGTAAGTACTTTCCCCTTGGATGCTTCGGTAAATCTCATGGACCACCAAGGCCCCTTCGGGCCGGTCGACGATCGGGCGGAGCCGACGGGCCAGGACCTCGGGGGAGATCGCCCCCGAAGCGGCTCCGATTTCGGGCTGGGCGGTGGTCGAAGGCGACGGCACGGGTGCGGACCTTTCGGGGAGGGTATAACTCTCGAATCTGGAGATTCAGGTTGCAAATCGCAGGATCGCAGATCGCAAAAAAATCAGAAACCAAGGTCTTTCAAGCTTTTGCGATTTGCGATCCTACAATTTGCAATTCTTGAACCCGATAAAACTCCAGATTCGAGAGCTACACCCTTTCGGGGACGATCGGCGAATCTCGGGCTTATACCAATCCCAGGGATGCATTAAAGATCGCAAATTGCAGATTGCAAACGGGAAGTCAATCAGGACAATGCTTTGCAATCCTGCAATCCGCTGTGCGGGAAATTTCTCAGGATTGCATTATATCTTAGCCCCCCTCCGCCCGGACGCCTAGCCGGGCCGCCTGGCCGGGCTCGGGCGGACGGGTCAGGCGGTTGACCCGGGCGGCTTCCCCTTTGAGGAACTCGACGTCGAGGAACGGCTCGCTTGAGATCCGCTGGAACCGGACCATCCCCCGGGCGTCGATCAAGAACGCCCCGTGGAGCGGCATCGCCTCGAAGTCGTCGAAGGCGCCGAAGCCTTTGAAGGCGTTGAAGTCGGGGTCGGGGAGCAGGGGCATGGTGAACTTGACCCCAAGGTTGTTGTGCTTCAGCTCTCGGGCGAGGTCGAGCGGGTCGGTCCCGACGGCGACGACGTCGGTCCCCAGGTCGCGGAAGGCGTCGACCTGCTTGCTGAACTCCTGGAGCTGCCCCATGCAGTGCGGGCACTTGCCGCCGAGGTAGAACAGGACGACGACGTTCCGCCCCTTGTGGTCGGCCAAGGTCCAGGGGGTTCCCTCGGTGTCGGCGATCGCCAAGGATTCGCTCGGGAACGGAGCCCACGTCAAAGGGCCGAGCGGTTCGAGCGGCAACCGCTTGGGTTCGGGGGTTTCGATGACCGGCTTGAGCGGTTCCGGGTCGTTCCAACCGGCCACGATCGGGACGAGGCGGATTAGGACCGGCAAGTCGGCGTCGGCCCGGGCGGCCAACTTTCGGAGGTCTCGGTAAGCGGACTTCGCTTCCTCAATCTTCCCGCAAGCCGCCAGGACCTCGACCTCGGCGGCGAGCGGGGCGACCTGGTTGGGCTGCTTGGCCACGGCGGACTTCGCCATGCCCTCGGCCAGCCCGAAGTTCCGGGCCGAGAGGTGGGCGCGGGCCAGGGCTTCGGGGCGCATCCGGGTCGCCTTGGCGAACGACTCGAACGCGGCGGCGATCTCCCCTCGGATCAGGTGTTGGTGCCCTTCGAGTTCGGCCAAGGGGCCGGCCACCAGCGCCAGGTACGGGTCTTGATCCTTGTCCTTGTCTTTGTCTTGATCCTTCTCGGGCTTCTTCCGGGCCTTGGGCAGACCTCGGAGCGTCTCGACCTGGCCGTCCAGACCCCCTTGATTTTTCCGGGCGGCGTAGGCGAGGCCGAGGATGTAGGCCCGTTCGACCTTCTCGGCGGGCTGGTCGGACCAGTCGAGGGTCTGGTCGAGGGTGGCGGCGACGGCGGCGTCCCAAAACTCGAACTTGTCGAGCAGCTCGGACCAGCGGAGGCGGCCGCTCCGGCAGGCCGAGCCTCCGTCGGTCGCGTTGTTCTTCTCCGAGTCGCGCGGCTGCTCGACCAGGTTCCGGGCGATGAGGATCGCCTCCCTGGCCCGACCGACGTGGGCCAGGCTCGTCGCGAGCCACTGGTTGTTGTGGGCGTAATTGCCGATCTCCGAGGGCATGATCCGGTCGCGGAGCATGGCGGCGTGGTCGACCCTCGCCGAGCCTTCTTGCTGATAGGCGGCCTCGGCGTAACGCTTCAACTCGGTGTAGGTGTGGCCGGGCATGTGCCAGGCGTGGGCGATCCCGGGAGCGGCGGAAGCGTAGAGCGCGGCGGCCGGCTCGGCGCGCTCGGGCTTGACGTGGTCCCAGAGGTGGATTCGATAATGATGCGCTCCCGGGTGGAGCGGTTCTTTGACCAGGATCGAGTCGATGACCATGTCGACGGCTTGCCTGCTCCCGATCCCGTCGCTCCGGGCGTTCTCCCAGGCCACCATCGCCATCCAGGCCCGGGCGTCGAGGTCGTCGGGGAACTCCTGGACGATCGTCTCGAGCCCGAGGAGGTACGCCTTCTTGCCGTCCTTCTCGGCGACCCCTCCCTTATAGAGAGCCTCGAGGGCTTCGAGGTAGAGCCGCTCGCGGCGGGTCGGCTTCCGGGCCTCGACCTTGGCCTTCGCTTCCTTCAAGAACCCCTTGGCCCGCTTGGGGTTGCCGGTGTTGGCCATCGCCATCCCCCAGTAGGCCATCGGCCCGCCGGGGTCGAGACCTGCCGCCTGGCGGAAGGACCGCTCGGACTCGAAGTAGTAAAACGAGTGGAGCTGCGCCACACCTTGGTCGATGAACTTCTGGGCTTCGGCCGACGGCGTGCTGACCGGGAACGCCACATGACCCATCCTGGGGAGGATCGACGCCCGACGCCTCGGCCCTTCGTCGAACGCCTCGCCGTGGGTCGAGTGGCCCACGGCTGGTTCGCTCGGGTTGGCCTCGGAGGCCGGGGCGGACGGCTTGCTCGCGTCCTGACCCCGGCTCGTGCCCGAACCGACCACCAGCGACCCGCAGGCCAGGGCGAACCAAGCGGCGAGGCGAAGGGAACAAGGCATGTCGGAAAGCTCCCGGGAAGGGTCGACCCTCGGATGAACCCCAAGGGGCGATCCTGGGTTCGAAGTGTCATCTCCCCGAGTGTAACCGCCCCCAAGCCATCCACGCTACCGCCCGAACTTCATTCCGATCCCGGTGAGGAATTGCGGATCGCAAATTGCAGATTGCAAAGGAAATCCAATTGTACTAATGTTTTGCAATTTGCAATCCTGCAATCTGCCATGAAGGAGAAGATTCCCGGAGTGCATGTCACGGGGATGGGATGGTTCGCCACGACCGGCCTAGGACCTCGAATCGCCGGACCGACTTCCGATCGACAAATTCGGTTAAATGTTTAATATCGCGGGCGAGCATCGGTCGGCCCGGCGTTTGGCCGCGCTCGACCCTCGACCGCGGGACGGCATCAGGGATGGGACCATGACTCGACCCGACGACGGATCGACCGAACCGGCGAACTTCGGATCGCCCCGGACCGACTTTCGAAGCCCCGCCCGGACGATGACCCTCGCCCTGCTCGCCCTCCTGGCTCTGGGTGGGCTTTGGCGGGTCGCCCGATACGCGGCCCGCCCGCCGCTCTGGGGCGACGAGGCGTTCATCGCCGTCAACCTGCTCGGGCGGGACTATGCCGGGCTGCTTCGGACCCTCGACTATTACCAGATCGTCCCGCTCGGATTCTTATGGTCGGAGCTGGCCGTCGTCCGGAGCTTGGGCGGGTCGGAGTGGGCGGTCCGGTTGATCCCGTTCCTGGCCGGTTTGCTCTCGCTCGGCCTGTTCGGTCGGTTCGCGGCCCGGGCCGTCGACCGGAGGACCGCGCTCCTGGCGGTCGGGGTTTTCGCGGCGTCGTTCTACCCCGTCCGCCACGCCACCGAGGTCAAACCCTACTCCACCGACCTCCTCCTCGGGCTGGCCGCGACGATCCTGGCTTGGTCGCTCCGACGCGACCTGTCGAGCCTCGGCAAGTGGTCCGCCCTCACCCTGACCGTCGGCCTGGGGGTCTGGTTTTCCTACCCGCTGGTGTTTGTCGCGGTCGGTCTCGGTTTGTTTCTCTTGGCGCAGGTCTGGAGAAACCCTCGCCCTCGGGCGGTCCTGGGATTCGGCCTGTTCGGGGCCTTGGCGGCGACGAGCTGGCTGACGTCGTACCTGGCGTTCGCCCGCCCTCAGTCGCAAGCCGCCCCGTTCTACAGCAAGCTGGAAACCTGGAGGGGAGCGTTCCCGCCGCTGGGCCGCCCCTGGGAGTTGCCCGGCTGGCTCCTCGACGTCCACACCGGGAACATGCTGGCTTATCCCCACGGCGGGAACAACTACGCCAGCGTCGCCACCGCCATCCTAGTCCTGATCGGCGCGGTCCGGTTCTGGAAAACCCGCCGCGACCTTGCCGTCTTGCTCCTCGGCCCGTTGCCGCCGATGCTCCTGGCGTCGTGCTTCCACGCCTACCCCTACGGCACGAGTGCCCGGACGACGTTGTTCATGGCCCCCGCGTTCTGCTTGCTCGCCGCCGCCGGGGCGATGGGCTTGATCCGCCGACTCCGGTCGGTCGCGGAGCGTCGACGCGCGGTCCGCCTCGCGGCGATCGGACTTGGGCTGATCCCCCTGGTCGGCTCGGTGGGCAACGTCGTCCAGCCCTACAAGAACTGGGAAGACACGCTGAATCGTCGGGCGGTCGAGGCCCTGGCCGGGATGACCCGGCCCGGCGACCGCTGGCTCGTCACCGATGGCCTCGACCACAAGCTTGAAAGCCGGAAGTCGATCCTCGAACACTGGGTCCAGCAGGTCGCCGAGGTCAAGTACAACATCATGGCCGACGCCCCGGTGCCGACTCGCTGGCTTCCCGACCCGCTCGAAGTGGACTCGGCCGCGAGCCTGGGCCGGACCTGGCTGATCGTCCACCGGACCGGCTGCCCCAAGTTCGACCATGCCGGGATCGAAGCCGAGAAGGCCAGGCTCGAAGCCCGCCTCGGGGCGCCGGAGGTCCACGAGTTCAAGCTGACCCGGGGCGAGTCGATCACCGGGTACTACTTCGCCGGACCCTCGCCGCCGATAGGCGAACATCGGGCGGCCCGGTATGATGGGACGACCCGCCCCACTCCTTCGGCCCCGGGGGGCGGCCCAACCGCCCGGAAGTGACCCATGCTCGCCCCCGCTTCGATGCCGACTCTCCCGAGCGTCCCCCAGCCGCTTTCGAGCCAACTCCTGGCCGAACTCAAGGCGGCCGTCGGCGAGGAGAACCTGCTCCACCACCCCGACGAACTCCTGGTCTACGAGTGCGACGGTTTCGTGATCGCCAAGAACGCCCCCGACGCCGTGGTCTTCCCGACCTCGCGCGACCAGGTCGTCGCGGTGGTCCGGGCGTGCGGTCGGCATAAGGTCCCGTTCGTCCCCCGAGGAGCCGGGACCGGCCTCGCTGGGGGGACGCTCCCGGTCGGCGGCGGGGTCATGATCGCCCTGACCCGGATGAAGCGGATCATCGCCATCAACCTCCGAGACCGCTACGCCGTGGTCGAGCCGGGGGTCGTCAACGTCTCGCTCGCCCGAGCATTGTCGGGCACGGGGCTGCACTTCGCCCCCGACCCTTCGAGCCAGGGGGCTTGCACCATCGGCGGCAACGTGGCGACCAACTCCGGCGGGCCGCACACCCTCAAGTACGGGGTCACGGTCAACCACATCCGAGGGGTCGAGATCGTCCTCCCTGATGGCTCGATCGTCCGGACCGGGGGACCGCTCGAAGACGCGCCGGGCTACGACCTGACCGGCCTGATCGTCGGCAACGAGGGGACGTTCGGCGTCGTCACCGAGGTCACGGTCGCCCTGACCCGCGACCCCGAGGCGGGCCGGACGTTCCTCGGCGTCTTTCCCACCGTCGACCAGGCCACCGAGGCCGTCAGCCGGATGATCGCCGCCGGGATCGTCCCCGCCGCCCTGGAGATGATCGATCAGCCGATGATCCGGGCCGTCGAGGCGGCGTTCCACCTCGGCTTCCCCCTCGACGCCGGAGCCGTCCTGATCGCCGAAACCGACGGCCTCGAAGCGGGCCTGGACCGGGAGGCGCACGACATCGCCGCCGTGATCGAAGCCTCGGGGGGCACCGTCGACCGCTCGATCGCTTGGCGGACCCGTAGGGAGCCCGAATACACCGCGATCTGGAAGGCCCGCAAGTCCGCCTTCGGCGCCATCGGCCGGATCAGCCCGACGTTCTGCACTCAGGACGGCGTCGTCCCCCGGACCAAGCTCCCGCACATCCTCCGGTTCATCGCCGAGGTCGGCAAGAAGCACGCGATCCTGATCGCCAACGTGTTCCACGCCGGGGACGGCAACATCCACCCGATCCTGTGCTTCGACGAGCGCGACGAAGCCCAGGTCGCCCGGGTCCTCGAAGCCAGCCGCGAGATCCTCGACGAGTGCATCGCCGTGGGAGGGAGCGTCACCGGAGAGCACGGGATCGGCGTCGAGAAGATGGAGTTCATGCCCAAACTCTTCACCCCCACCGACCTTCGGGCGATGGTCGCCATCCGCCACGCCTTCAACCCCGACAACCTCTGCTCCCCCGACAAGATGATCCCCGCAGGCGCCGCTTGCATCGAGCGCAAGACCCCGGGTAAACGAGCGTCCGCCTGATTCCTCTTCGACCCGAATCGAGGTGATGATGAACCGTCAAATGATTCTCGATCGCCTGAACGCCGAGGTTCCCAGCTTGAAACGGAAATATGGGATCAAGTCGCTTGCCGTGTTCGGGTCGATGGCCCGGGGCGATGACCACGAGGCCAGCGATGTGGACGTGCTCGTCACGTTCGACGGACCAGCGACGTTCCGAGGTTTCCTGGGCTTGAAACTTGATCTCGAAGACCTGTTTGGCCGTCCGGTCGACCTCGGCACGCCCGACACGCTCCGCCCCGAGATCCTATCAAGCGTCGAGCGGGACCTCATCCATGTCTCGTGACTGGCGGCTCTACCTCGGCGATATGAAACTCTGCGGCGAGAAAATAGCGATGTTCGTCGGGACTTCGACCCGGGACGAGTTTTTGGACAACGTCCTCGTTTACGATGCCGTCCTCCGGAATCTTGAAATCCTCGGTGAAGCCGCCAAGCATGTCCCCGTCGACGTGAAAGCTCAAATGCCCGAGATCGCCTGGCGCGAGATCGCCGGAATGCGGGACTGGCTCGCCCACGGCTATTTCACGATCAAGGCGGATGTCGTCTGGAACGCGATCGAGGTGGAACTACCCCTGCTCTTGCGAACGCTTCGAGCCTTCAAGCAGGAAGACAATTCATGAGCACCAAGAAAAGAAGGCATTTGGAATGCTTCTTCGTTACGCCGTCAAATTAGCCTAAACCCTTCGGAATATAACCACAATCAGCACTGTCCTTGGCGACCTTCCCTCGCGTCAGAATAACTTGAAAGGATGACACGGAACTGAGCTTGCTCGACAACTGTTTTCTCGATTGCAAGAAATCTCGCTCCGGAGGTCGGATGTCCGACGATTCAGTTTCACCGATCCCTTCCTCAAATCGCCGGACACTACCTGACGCCCTTCGTCCGCATATGTCCTTTGGCGAGCCCGATGAGGCGATTGCGATCTATCAAGGGCCGATTAGCTACTCGCAAGCAGCGGGTAGCGTTCGAGCCGACGCCATCATTTCGCTTATTTGGCTGCCATTACCTGCCATTCACCTTGATGTGCCGAGTATCCCTGACGATACAATCCTTGATGGTGCTAATGTCTCAATCAGAACTGATGATGGCACGGTTGCACCTTGCGGGTTGGTCTCGTCGATTCTGACAAATAGGATTGAAGGCGTTTCGTCGACGAGCATGATCGGGTTCATCAACGGTCCAGTAGTCAGCCCGGCCGACGGACCTGTGACGCACGTAATGTTCTTACTGCCAAACTTTGACCAACCCATCGGTCGAGGTATTTGTTACCCGGACCAAAGTAGTCGGGCAGCGCGTCTCATCTTGCAAGGAAGCGGATGGGTCATCACTCTGGATGCCACTCACGACGAAAGGGATATCAAAAAAATATCTCTCAGCAAACTCCGGCTTCGGGGTAACCCAAGTGGGACGTCTGGAAAAAGAGGATCGAAGTCCCTTCACTGCGAGCGAAGCTCAGGCGGTTCTCCGTGCTTTGGCCTGGTATGTCTCGTTTGCTTCCGGACGCTGGACCGGACCTTGCTTGGCTACCGGTTTCGATCTGAGCGGCAAGCAGGTCTGGCAAGTTTGGGGTTATAGCAGAACCGCGCCGTTTCGGCATAGGGAATCTTGGGTGGATCGCCTTCACAGCGACCAGTTCGAGGCGCCGTTTCCAGGGTTCATGAAGCTCTGGCTCGATGATACTTGGGAAGAGGTCATTCGATTAGCCTTTCACTGGTATATCGAGGCAAATGCGCAAGCTGGTTCCATTGAGGGTTCTATAGTCCTAACCCAGACGGCTTTCGAGTTGCTTGCGGCAGCGATCTTGGTCGATCACAATGCTTGGCTGAGCCAGGATGGTTGTGACAAGCTCGCTGCGGCAGATCGGATTCGCTTGTTATTTTTGTGGGCGGGTATCTCGACCGGAATTCCAGAGAAACTTAGCGATCTGGTCAAGCTCGCCAAACAGTACGAAGATTTCATGATCAACAAGATTCCCGACGCGGCAGCTTCGATGACAGCAATCCGAAACACAATCACTCATCCGACTTCAAGGAATAGAATAAAATTTGGAAAACATTCTCATGAAGCTCGGAGAGATGCTTTTGTACTCGGCTTACGCAACCTCGAACTTTGCCTTTTGAGATTATTCGGACACCGAGGCACGTACGCTGATAGGATAAAGCGAGAATGGCAAGGCGAAGTGGAGCCAGTACCGTGGGCGTAAAGCCTCATTCCGAGCCGTATCAGAAACCTCGGAGACTCGGTGTCACATCAGATTTCTCGGGTCGTTCCACAAATGGCTCAACCCCGTCCGCTTGCTCCGAGCCGCGTCCACTTCAGATCCATTCTTCGATCATCAGGGGCATCCGGTCGGATCGGGTCATGATCTGGTAGTAGGAAGTCGGGGTCTGGCAGATGATGTAGGCGACGGCGAAGCCTCGTTCGTCGGGGACGAGGAGCCCTCGGAGTCCCTGGCGGACGCGGTACCAGACCCCTCGGTCGTACGCCAAACTTGCCGGGATGTCGACGATGGTGGCGGGGAGGTCCTGCCAGCCTCCGCCCTCGATGGTCTCGTGCCAGGTCCAGCCGGTCCGGGGCAAGAACCGACTCTGCCCCCGGCCGTTCCCCCATCGGGCGATCGTCAGCCGACCGTCGCGCCAGACGGGCAACCTCGGCCGCCGGTCTCGGTAATAGAATCGGAACTCCCGCTCGCCGCCACGGTCGTGGATTCGGTGCCGGAGTTCGTCAAGCCCGATCATCTCCGTGGGCAGCTCGCTCCATGCCAACGCGATCCCGGCGCACATCGTGGGGTGTGGTTTTCGGATCAAGAGGGCCGAAGATAATCAAGTTGTCTCGTCACGACCGATCGATCCCGCACTTCCTCGCCTTGAGAGAGGCAAAGCTCAAAAACAGCTTTTGTCTCGAATATCGCAAATATCATAATCATTGACTTTATCTTGGTAGAGGGATACCAGCGGCAGTGTGGCGCCACTCCTGAGGGCGAAGCGGCCGTGGCGGCGGTTGATCTCCCGCTTGGTCGTCACGAGCGTTTCAGCCTGCTTGACCGAAATGGGATCGTTGTCGAACAGGCCAAGCTGCGCCCGCCCCTTGGGGACCAGGCGCTCGGCGATCAGTTGCATCCGCCAGGCCAAGGCCCGGGGGAGATACGCGGAACGGAGGCAAGGGCGGGCGGCTTCGAGCAAGACGTCGAACCGGTCGGTCGGGACGCTCAGGGTCGTTTGGCCGATCCCCGACCGGCCGTCCTTGTAGCCGACCCAGACCGTGATCCGGCCGGCGACGACTTTGTGATACTCCAACTCCTCGATCAGACGCTCGATGTTCCGGACCAGCCAGGCGTAGATGATGATCGGGTCGACGGTCGCCTGGCCGAAGCTCCCGCCCCGGGAGAGGGCCTTGTGCGCGGGGCGGTTGGCGTGGATCGGCTGGACCGGGTCGCCGTTGAGTTCCCACCAGAGCGCCTCGCCCGAGGCGGTCAGGACCTCGCGGACCAGCCGGCGATCGGCCCGGGCGAGGTCGAGGCAGGTCCGGATGCCCCAAGGCTCCAGCCGACGCGCCCGACGCCCGGCGATGCCCGTAATCTCGGTGACGGGGCGGTTGGCCAGGAACTCGGCCTCGTCGGCGGTTTCGAGGATCGCCAGCGACCCGAACGGCTTGGCGGCGTCGGAGATCAGCTTGGCCAGAGTCCGGGTCCGCGCAATTCCCACTGTCACCGGGACTCGCGTCTGGGCGAAGATCCGGTCCCGGATCGCCCGCGCGATCTCGTCGAACGACCGACCAGGTTTGGGGATCGCCAGGAAGAAGAACTCGTCGATCGAGTGGTACTCGACCCGGGGCGACATCTCGCGGACGATGTCCCGGATCTGGTGGCTCAAGACCTCATACCAGCGAAAGTCGCGCTTGACGTAGACCCCGTCCGGGCATTTCACGCGGGCCTCCCAGATCGGCTCGCCGGTCTTGACGCCGGCCGCCTTCATCTCGTAACTCTTGGCGATCACGCACGCCCCCTGGTTGCCCAAGACCCCGACCGGCTTCTTCTCCAAGAACGAGTCGCGGACCCGCTCGGCGGAAACGTAGAAGCAGTCGGCGTCGAGGTGGCCTATGGCCGTCGGTGTTCGCATGAACGGGAGTTTAGTCTGTACGTAAGGCCATGTCAAGCGAATGATGGCCAATTTTGCGGAAATGGCTTTTTCCACCGATTCCAGGGAAAAATCGCAGATCGCAAATTGCAAAGGGAAGTTCAACCGAGATCATGGTTTATAATCCCGCGATTCACAGTATGGAGAAGTCCTGGGAATCCTATCTTTTGCGATCTGCGATCTTGCGATTTGCAATGATTTGTTCGCTTTGCCCAAAGGGGGAGAGACCGCGATGACCGAGCGCGAGAAGATGCTGGCGGGCGAACTTTACGACCCAAATGACTCCGACCTCATCCTGGACCGCGACCGCGCCCGCGACCTCTGCCGGGCGCTCAACGCGACGGGCGAGGCCGACCGGGCCAAGCGTCGGCGGATCACGACCGAGTTGTTCGCCTCAGGGGGGGACAGCGTCGGGATGCAGCCGCCGTTTTTCTGCGATTATGGGGCGAATATCCGCCTGGGACAGAAGGTCTTTTTCAACTTCAACTGCGTGGTGCTCGACGTGGCCGAGGTGACGATCGGCGACTTCACCTTGTTCGGCCCGAGCGTCCAGATCTACACCGCGACGCACCCGATGAACGCCCAAGTCCGGCGGAGCCTCGAACTCGGTCGACCGATCCGGGTCGGGTCCGACGTCTGGGTGGGGGGCGCATCGATCTTGTGCCCCGGCGTGACGATCGGCTCCCGGTCGGTCATCGGCGCCGGGAGCGTGGTCACGCGCGACATCCCCGAAGGCGTCGTGGCCGTCGGCAACCCTTGCCGGGTCATGCGACCGATCCGCGACGACGAAGCAGTGTGAAGCCGTCGCTCCACGCGAAAAGACTCCAACGCTCTCTGAAACGAAACGTAACGTAGCGTGCGTAAAAGAGCGGGCGTGGAAAATGGACAGAATGACCGATATTTCTTGTAAATAGAGGTGAACTTTATCATCATCGCTTGATTCGGCTGTAGATCGCAATAGCATAGTTGGTGTAAAGTGTCGCCGAAAAGTTGTTTAAGGTGTGAATTCGATCGGTCCTCTTTTTTAAGTGTTCGAGTGAAAGTCTTCGGTGCTTCCATCGGAATCGGCTTGTTCCTGGTCGCGACGCTGTCTTCTAGCGTCGAAAGCAAAGTGCAGGACTTGGCCTTGACTAGCCCTAGTCCAATGGCCCTTCCCTACTTTTGCCAGGTTGGCATTACCAACAACCAATCTTGTACGGGAGGTACCTATACGACGAACCCGGACGGTTCGGTTTACTGGTCGGGCGTGACGAGTACGACGTTCAATTGCGCTCCTCCCAATCAAACCAATCCCGTGAACAATTGCGCGGTTTGCTCGGCGACAACGGTATCAACCAGTACGACCGGTGCCAGTTTCGCCCCCACGGGAAACATCTACTATGCTAGTTCGTCAGGCGCTTGTAATTCCCAAGGTAATGTCGCTACTTGGGGGGAAAACCAAGGTCCGCTCGATCCAACGCTTTACTACCAGCTTAAATTTTACAGCACCGCATCGGGCAAAACGCCATGCAACCAAATCGCTGGCGGAAGCTACACTTACTTTGGACAAATCATCATCGGGATTCCGCATTGATGGTTTTGCAAAGACGCAGTTCCTAACAGGACGCATAGGCCAACCGGCAGTTTCCGAGACACGACCAGGAGACGTTAATGCGCACCTCGATCTTCGCGAAAGTCTTGCTCTTCTCGCTCGCCTCGTTGGCGACTTGGGTGGTTTGTGCCCAGATCAAGGCTCAATTGCCCACCAGCCAAAAGAGAACGTCGTCCAAGGCTGTGGTCCCCCCGCCGCCAATGATGGCTGGTAAGTCCGCGATCTCGCAAAAAGCAGCGGTCGCGTTCAGCAACAGGACGGATTTGCAGCGGCCTATCGCCGCAGTTAGTCTGTCGAATTTCGCGGTAGACTCCTTTGACCACCAGGCGGTCGTCAAGGCCCGCGCTCAGGTCTACGATTCTCGGCCTGGCGTCTATCACTTGTGGAGTCTGCGTGTGCTCTCGCCAAATCAAGAGGTCGTGGTCCCACGCCACATCTACCGCGACCAACCGATCCAGAACAACCCGGGAAGAGATATGTCCCCCGAGTTTGGGGAGATGATCCCCCTGGCCCCCGGAAATTATCTGGTCGAAATCTCGATGCACGCGATGGACCCGAATACCGCCTTCGAGGATCACCAGTTTGAGGGCGAAGGCTTTAACAACACCTCCAATCAATGCTTTGCTGTTCGAAGAGAAGTCCGGGTTGATTGAGGATCGCCGTCTTGACGGTGATTTGCTGGGCTAGGACGAATCGAAAGCAATTTGAGGGTCGAGAACCATCTCCCAGTTGGCGGTTCTCGGCCCTTTCGCATTTGGTGTCCTTGATTTAATCAACGCCGGGTGGCAGGGGTCTGCGGTAGTCCGCAGACCCCTGCCACCCGGAAACTTTTGATCTTCAAAGGATTTGGATTTAGCTTCGGTAGGCCCGGAGCGCGGCGAGGGTGGCGGCCATGTCGGCGGGCAGGGGGGCGTTGAAGGTGATCGGGGCGGCGGTGACGGGGTGGAGCAGGCTCAAGGCGTGGGCGTGGAGGGCCTGGCGGTCGAGGAGGATCTGGGCGGCTTCGGGGTGGTCGGGGCCGACGAGGTCGCCGAGGGTGAAGGTCGCGGCTCGGCCCGAGTACATCTTGTCGGCCAGGATCGGGTGGCCGACGTGGGTGAGGTGGACCCGGATCTGGTGGGTCCGGCCCGTCTTCGGTCGGCATCGGACCAGGGCGAAGCCGTCGAACCGTTCGAGGACCTCGTAGAAGGTCACCGCCTCCTTGCCGCCGTCGTCGAGGTTGCGGATCGCCTGCTTCTCGCGGTGGGTCGGGTGCATCCCGATCGGACGCTCGATGAAGTCGCTGTCTCGGGTCGGCGAGCCATACACCAGCGCAAGGTATTCTTTGCGGATCGTCCGGGCCTCGAACTGGCGGGCCAGCTCGCGGTGGGCCTTGTCTTCCTTGGCGACGATCAGGAGGCCCGACGTGTCGCGGTCGAGCCGGTGGACGATCCCCGGCCGGTTCTCGCCGCCGACGGTCGAGAGCGAGTCGAAGTGGAACTGCAAGGCGTTGACCATCGTCCCCGACCAGTTCCCCTTGGCGGGGTGCGTGACCAGGCCGGGGGGCTTGTTGACGACGGTGAAGCTGGCGTCCTCGTAGATGATCTCCAGGGGGATGTCTTCGGGGAGGTGCGAGCCGTCGCCGAGGTCGGGGAGCCAGACCCGGATCGCGTCCCCCTCGCGGACCTTGTACGACGCCTTGGTCGGCTCGCCGTTGATCAGGACCGCCCGCGCGTCGATCACCTTCTGGATCACGCTCCGGGAGTAGTCGGGGTAGCGGCTCGCCAGGTAGGCGTCGATCCGCTTCCCCGTCATCCGGGCCTTGACCACGAAGTCGGACGGGGTCTCGGACAATTCGGGCGGCATGGGACCACGATCGAGAAAAGGAAGAGCAGGGGCATCACTTCGGGGGGTTCGACGCCGGAGGGGTCGTTTCGGCCTTCGGGGCGTCGGCGGGCTTCGCGGGGGTCGTCGCCGGGGCCGGGTCGATGATCGGGGTCGAAGCCGGCGCGGGCGTCGGCGCGGTCAAAGGGGGCGGCGGGTCGATTCCTTGCGGGCCGGTGGTCACGGGCGATGCCGACTTGGCCGGCTCGGTGAGGTTGGGAACAAGGGGGTCGACCGGCTTCGACCCCGGCGCGACCGGCAGAGGCGGCGGGATCGCCGGCACCTCATCCAATGGGCCGACGCTCGTCGAGGTCTTCGAGGCGTACAGTTCCTTGTAGAACTGGATGTTCTCGGGGTCTTCGAGGGATTTGGCCAAGCCCAATGCCTGGCGGGCTTCGGGCGAATCCTTCCAAGTTTCGGCCACCTGGCGGTACTGCTTGATCGCTTCGGGCAATTCGTTGCGGGCTTCGAGGACCCGGGCCGCGGCCAACGCGGCGCCTCGGGCTTGGGGCGAATCCTTCGGGGCGTCTTTGGCGACTTGCTGGAACAGGTCCAAGGCCCGCTTGAGCCGGGGTCCGGCCGATTCCCGCTTACCTGGCGAAGTCAGGTCGTCCAACCCCGAGCGATATTCTTCGTAGGCGGCCTGGAGCTTGACCCAGTCAGCCACCGGGGTCTTGGGGTGGGCGTCGGCGATCTTGAGCTGTTCCTCGGCCGTCTTGGCGGGGACGAGGTCGATCCAGGCCTGGCCGGTGACCGACTTCGAGGCCATCAGCGAGCTGACCACGACCGAGATCCCGGTCAGAACGACCGCCGCCCCGCCGAGGAAGACCCAGAACAGCGGTCCTTGTTCAAGTCCTCGGTAAAGCCAACGGGCCAGGATCGTCATGTCCTCGACCGACTCGTGCTTGGTCGAGGTTTGCGGCGGCGGTTCCAGCTCGTGGATGGGGCGAGGGGCGTCTTTCTCGTTCATCGTTCGGTTCGCAAGTCGTTCCGTGCCCACCGGGTTCGCGGGACCGGCGTGATATCCATCCATTGAGGCTGCGCGACTAAACTCGGATCTTACCGGCCACCTTGACGATTCGTCAATCGCCCAGCGTTGAAGCTTCGTTGGGAGACGGGCGGTCTTGCAAGCGTCGACCTGGCTTGTGTTGATAAGAATCGACAAATGACCGGAGGCCGTCACAATCCGGGCCGCCCGAAGTACCTGACCCGGAAGACGAGATCGGGTGACACTCGGCGACGACGATCGAGGAATTTGCCCGAATCGCCGTCAATTCCGAAAAAATGACTCAAGGTCCGTAAGGTTGAGGCGAATCGTCCGGTATCTGTAGTGTCAAGACGATCGTCGGTTGGAGACGACCCACACTTGAAGGTTTTCAAAGCCGGTTTTCGACTCGTCCGAACCAAACCGGGGTTCAAGACGTCAAGTGGGGAGTGAAGGCGACGGATCGGTTCGCGGACGGCGACGGGAGCGTCGCCGGTGAGTGAGGGATCAACATCTTTGAGGAAGGAGTCCCATGATGATTGCCGAAAAGCGGAAAGTTCGCGGCGAGGGAGCCGATCAGCATTTTGAGTCGGAGGAACAAGGCGAGACCAAACGATTGGGTGGCCTGGTCCTGGCCCGGCAACTCGGCCAGAGCGTCATGATCGGCGACTCGGTGATGGTCGAGGTGGTCGGCTTGAAATCGAACTCGGTTCGGCTCAGGATCGTCGCCCCTCGGACGGTCGCGGTGCATCGCCGGGAGGTCTACGACGCGATCCGCTTGTCGCCCGACCCCGAGTCAACCGTTCTCGGTCCGGGTTCGACGGTCTCGGAAATTTCCGGGCCAATTGGTTCGACGGATGAGGGGGGTCTGGTCCTGACCCGACGGGGTGGGCAGACCATCATGATCGGCGGCGAGGTCGCGGTCGACGTCGTCGAGGCTCGCCCCGGCACGGTCCGGCTCCGGGTGATCGCCCCCCGGTCGATCGCGGTTCATCGCCGGGAGGTCTACGACGCGATCCGGGCCGCGGGGTTTCGCGACGATCAAGGCGAAGCGGGGCAGGGCGACCAGTCCTGACGACGATCCGATCGTCGCCCCCGCTCCTTCGATTCGAAAGGTCCAGTTTGCCCGTTCGCAGGGTCATTTGATGCGGTCGCCGACTCCGGCAAGGTATGATGGCTGAGCCGCTTCGCCCTCGAAGTCTCAACCCGTCCCGGAGTGGGTCAAACCGATGCCACCACCGCCACCGCAGCCGCCGAAGGGGCCTAAGCGTCCCGCCTCGCCCGCCGAGAACGCTCCGACGCCGCAACGGCCGCCGGTTCGGCCCAACATGGGGCCGAGGACCAATCCAGGACGACCGATCGCGGGTGGCTCCGCCCTGGCGGGAGTCCCACCGATCGTGACCGCCCCGACCGGGTCGAACGAGATCGGGCTTGGCGTGGCCGTCTCGACCGACACCGCCGGAGGGGGGACCGTCACCGCCCGGAAGGCTGGGGGTCTGCGCGATCTGGGCCTCGAAGTCGAGCCGAGGGTCGTGGGCGTCCGCGCCGCGCTCCAGCACATGGCCAAGGCGGTGAACGTCGCGTTCCAGTCGGACTACGGCGAGAACTACCTCGAATCGGTGTATCAGGCCGCGATCGTCCGCAACGGCGAAGTCCAGATCGTCCACCGCGAATTCTTCGGCTACCGCGACAACTGGTTCGGCCAGTTCGGCAGGCTCCTCGAATCGTTGAACCTGACCTTCGAAGGACCCGACCCCGCGTCGCCCGAGGGTCGGCAGCGGTTCCAGGAGAAAGGCCCAGCCAGCATCCGGGGCCTGTTCAACCTGATCGGCCGCAAGCTCGACCTCGTCGCCGAGTTCGAGGACCGGGTTCCCGCCTACGTCGAGCAGATGTTCGACCGGCTCGAAGCGTCGGGGATCATCGTCGGCTGGAACCGCGACGACTGGACGATCACGACGACCACCATCGGCCTCGACGTCCGAATCAAGCCGAACCTTCCTGCCGAGGTTTCCGGCTAGCTCAGCGTGGCTTGGCCTTGGATTTGTCGTCGAACAGGCCGTCGAACGACCCGTCGTCCTTGCCCTTGGCGCTTGCGGCGGGCTTGTCGCCCGCTTTGCCCGAGGAGAACCCAGCCTTGGCGGCTTCGTCGGCCTTCTTGGCGTACTTCTCGGGGTTGTCGTTGAACTCATCGCGGCAGCCCGTGCAGCAGACCGGGTAGGATTTCCCCTGGTAGCTGACGGTCAGCGTCGAGGCCCCGCCCGTCATGATGCACTTGGGAAGGTTCTCGCCGCCCGAACCGGCGGCGAACGACTCGCCCGCCTTGGTCAGCCCGACCTCGACCTGCTTCTTGAACTGGGGGGCGCCCGGCTCCTGGCGGTCGACCTGCACGGTGTAGCGGATCTTGTTCGCGTTGGGGCGGATGATGATCCGCTCCTTCGGCTCGGCCTTCGACGTGCCCACTTTATCCAAGGTCAGCGTCTTGCCGTCCGTCGAGATCGCCCCCGAGAACACCACCGGCTTGCCCGAGGCGTCGAACCCGTCGAGCCGGTATTTCTTCTGGGGGGCGTCGTAGTTGAGCCGGCCTTTGGCCAACGCCTTGTCGCCCTGCCAGTCGAGGGTCATCGCCACCGGCTTGCCTTTGTCGAACTTCCAGGCCCAGGTGTGCGACTCGGGCCACCCTTTGACCCGGTTGACGACCGGGCTGGCCGTCCCCTTCCAGGCCCCCACCATGTGCTCGAAGGGGGCGAAAGGGGCCGGGATCTCGTCGACCGCCGAGGCCGACGCGACCCAGATCAAGAGGCTGACCAGACCAAAGCCCGCAATCAACCTAAGCATCGGGTTCTCTCCGAACCAGGGGAAATCCAAGGGACCATTCATCCATCGTAGTGTCCGCCCCGTCCGTTGAGAAGGGGCGGAACCGCGAGTCTCGTCAAGGGGGTGTGGCTCTCGATTCTGGAGACTCCCTGGGATCAAGAATTGCAGATTGCAGGATCGCAAATCGCAAAAGATCGAGGGATCTTGGTTTCTGGGTTCTTTGCGATTTGCGATCCTGCAATCTGCAATCTCCGGGTTCGAAAGCTCCACCCTCGTCAGGGCTTCGAGGTGGGGCCGGCGTCCTCGAAGTAGTCAATGTATCCCATCATCATCTCCTGAAACGACTGCTCGCCCCAGCGGACCTCCTTGGTCGGGTCGGGGTTGTTCGGGTTCGCGGTCGAGTTGTCGAAGTGGGCCGCGCAGTCGATCTTGGTGCCGACCGGGAGCGCCATCGGCTCCTTGAGCAGGTAAACGCTCTGCCAACCGAAGTCGTAGGCCGGGACGGATAGGAGGACTTCGGTCCGGCCGTCGGGGAAGGTGGCGGTGTATTTGAAGTCTTTGCCCCTCATGTGCATGTGGGGAGCCAGGCTGACCAGGTGGGACGGCCTGGGGACGGTCCAGGAGGACAGGACCTCGTAATTGTCGTCGCCGGGGGGAATCCGAAATTTGGAGTTGTGGATGTGTCGGGTCTGCGCCTGATGCTTGACCGGCCCCTTGGCGAAGATCAGGCCGAGCCGGGTCCGGTCGACCTTGGCGGTCCCGTTGGGGGTGTAGTGGATCTGGAAGCTCAAGGTCGCCCCGGCGGGGATCTTCTTGGCGACCCCTTCGGGGTAGCTCGTCGGGATGTCGCCGGGAACATAGGCCGCGAAGTGCTCCTTGCGTGGCTTCCCCTTCGGGTCCTTGGTCAGGATGAAGGCGATGACATGGTGGACCACCGAGCGTTCGGTGGGCTGGACCTCGGCGGCTTGGACCCATCGGTCGGCGTCGAGCCCGGTGGGGACCTCGACGTCGACGTAGTCGAGGACGCCTTGCGCCGGGACTTCGAGCGGCTTGGGGATCTCGATCACGAGGTCGGGCTTGCCGATCGACCACGACTCGGGGAACGGCCGAGGCCGGGGGATCGCCGCCGGGTCGCCCAGCGGGGTCCCGCCCTCGACCCAGGCGAGCAACGTGGCCCGCTGCTTCGACGACAGGCTTCGGTCGTTGCTGAAGTGGCCGAAGCGGGGGTCGGCATGCCAGGGGGGCATCCTCCGGTTGTCGACCACCTCGGCGATCGAGGCCGCCCACCGCCGGGCGGCGTCGTAGGTCAGGAGCGAGAACGGCCCGACCTGGCCGGGCCGGTGGCAGGTCTGGCACTTCTCCCGGACGATCGTCGCCACGTCCCTGGCATAGGTGACCGGCTCGGTCGGCCTGGCGAGCTTGTCGGCGTCGGGGGCGGCGATCGCGGACAGGAGGGTCGGCGACGGTGCTCGAATCCGGGCCGGCTTCGTTGCGGGACCGGCGACCTTGGCCGAAGCCCGCTCGATCGGGCAGCCGGCGACCGGCGTCGAGGCGACCGCGACGGGCTGGCCGCCGAGGATCGAGCCGAGGGCGTCGGCCAGGTAGTTGGCGGTCGGTTCGGGCTTGCGGGCCCCCTGGAGGTACTGATCGTCGATCGCCCCCCGATATCGGACCGCGGCCCGACCGTCGAGGACGATCACCTCGCAGGTCCGGGCCGCCCCGACGAGGTCGGCCACGACGTTGTTCGCGTCTTTCAGGACGGGGAATGGGACGCCGAACTCCTTGGCATGGGCCTTGACGTCTTCCATCGACTCCGAGGCGTTGGAGTTGATCGCCAAGAAGACGACCCCTTTGGGCTCGAAGGTCTTGCTCATCTCGACCAGTCGAGGCAGGTAAAGGTTGCCGACCGGGCATTGCGTCCCGGTGAACACCAGGACCGCCGCCTTCTTGCCCGAGAAGCCGTCGAGCGAGACGGACGACCCGTCGGTCGCCGGGAGCTTGAAGTTGGCCAACGTCTGGCCGACCCGGAGGGTGGCCGCCCGGTCTTCGGCATGGAGCGAGGCCGTCGAGACCAAGGCCGCGACCAGCAAACTCGCTGAGATCGGGCGGGAAACTCGCATGCGGAACCCTTTTTGATGACCAACCGTCGATCGGACCGGAACGGTTGGGGATGCTCGCCGCGGTCGACTCCGAGTTGACCGGCGAATGCGCGAATCAATGATTTAAATCTAACGAATTGGCTTGATTATGCCAGGGTAAAAGCACTGGCCAAAGGGGGACCGGCAAGTTACATTAAGGACATGAGAGCGGTCGGCGTGTTCGCGTCGCCACCGACTCCGCCAGAGAATTCGAGCGACGGGGTTCGCCATGCGTTTGGAGGCAGTGATCCTGCCCGACCTGGGGACCGGTCCGGACGTGCCGATCGTCGTGAGC
>JAABUX010001314.1_pt1 | contig 37994 bp, 37 predicted proteins | sample 5561851 | NCBI WGS metagenome assembly JAABUX01 (sample SAMN10711883, study PRJNA513361) | rock metagenome | isolation source: Antarctica rocks | place: Antarctica: Victoria Land, Richard Nunatak red sandstone | collected 2016-01-03 | reverse complement strand
CCCTCGCCGCGCCCGCCACCGGCCTGGCGGCCCTCGACCGGCCGGGTCGACTCGTCGCGGGGGCCGCCCCGGCGGTTTCGGGGCCTTGAAGACGATCCACTTCATCTCCGGGCTTCCCCGGAGCGGCTCGACGCTCCTGGCCAACATCCTGGCGCAGAACCCCCGGTTCCAGGCGACGGCCACCAGCGGCATCCTCGAAATCCTCCTGGCGGTCCGCAATACCTGGGACAAGGTTTACGAGTTCCGCGCCGCGGTCGACCGGGCCGAGGACGAGGCGGCCCGCGCCCGGGTCCTGCGCGGGATCTTGGAGTCGTACCACGCGGCCCGCGAGCGGCCGGTCGTCTTCGACAAGTCGCGGGGGTGGCTGGCGCACCTGGAGATGGCCGAGGCGATCCTGGACCGGCCGGCGCGGGTCCTCGTCACGGTCCGCGACCCGCGCGACGTCTTGGCCAGCTTCGAGCGGCTCTGGCGATCAGCGGCAAGCCACCACCTCAGCCCCGCCGAAGCACAAAGCCCGCACGACTTTCAGACCGTCGAGGGGCGGTGCGAATACTGGGCACGCCACGATCAGGCGGTCGGGCTGTCGTACAACCGGATCAAGGACGCCCTCCACCGAGGGTTCGCCGACCGGATGCACTTCGTCCGGTTCGACGACCTGACCCGTGCACCGGGGGCGACGCTCCGCTCGATCTACGAGTTCCTCGGCGAGCCTCCTTTCGACGGCCACGACTTCCAGCACGTCGAGCAGGTCACCGCCGAGGACGACCGGGTATACGGGTTCCCCGACCTCCACACGATCCGGACTCGGGTCGAGCCGGTCCCCCCGGCCTGGCCGCACTATCTCGGCGACGCCTCGCTCCGGTACGAGGGGTGGGAGCTCTGGTGAGATGAACCCCACGACTCCCCCGCGTCGCCCTCGGTTGGCCCGGTTGGGCGACTCCCGCCGCGTCCTTTATGTGAACCGGAATTGCTACCTCGACGACTCCAACGGGGCCGCCGTGGCGACTCGGGCGCTGCTCGAACTCCTCCAACGCCAGGGGTTTGCCGTCGAGGCGCTCACCGGTGCGGTCGTCGAGGTGGGGCAGGAAGTCGCCCCAACGGATTGGCTCGTCGCTCGGGGACTCCTCTCTCCCGACCGAGGGCCGGCGGGAGCTTCCCCGATCGCGCACCGCGTTGTCAACGGCGTCCCGGCGACGATCCTCGTCGGCCACCCGGCGCGAGGAGGCGACCCGACCGACGATGAATATCGCGACTTCCTCGCGATCCTCGACCAAACCCTCAAGCGGTTCCGCCCCGACGTCCTGCTCAACTTCGGGGGCGACCGCTTGTCGAACGCCATCCGTGCTCGGGCCAGGCGACGCGGGGTGGCCGTCGTCTTCGCCTTGCACAACTTCGCTTATGGGGTCCGCTGGCCGTTCGCCGACGTCGACGCGGTGCTGGTCCCTTCGCGGTTCGCGGCCGACTATTACCGCCGGGTGATCGGCCTTGAGTGCGTGGTTCTGCCCAACCCGGTCGACCTGGATCGGGTCCGGGCGGTCAACTATCGTCCTCGGTACGTCACGTTCGTCAACCCGTCGCCAGAGAAGGGGGTCTACCCGTTCGCCCGGATCGCCGACGAGTTGGCCCGGCGTCGGCCCGACATCCCGCTCCTGGTCGTCGAGGCCCGAGGGTCGGAGCGAACCCTGGCGGGGTGCGGGCTTGACCTGGCCAAAAACGGCAACATCGCGTTGATGTCGCACACGACCGACCCTCGCCAGTTCTGGGAGGTCACCAAGGTCTGCCTGATGCCCTCGGCCTGGTGGGAGAACCAGCCGTTGGTGGCGGTCGAGGCGATGATTAACGGCATTCCGGTGGTGGGGTCGGACCGAGGGGGCATCCCCGAAGCGCTGGGGACCTCGGGGATCGTCCTGCCGCTCCCGGACCGGATCACGTCGCGAACCGCCGAACTTCCCACCCCCGAGGAGGTCGCCCCGTGGGTCGAGGCGGTCGCCCGGCTCTGGGATGACCGCGAGTCCTATGATGACCATCGTCGCCGGGCGTTCAACGAATCCCGACGCTGGGCACCCGGCTCGATCGAACCGGCTTACGCCCGGTTCTTCGCGAGAGTTCGCCCGACCCTGGCCCTTGGACATTCCCGGTCGATTGCCTCGCGGGGGATGGTTGGATTACCCTGATATCCATCCAGTGTTCTCGACGTTCGAGGGTCGGTTGATCGTGCCCAATATCGACGAAGCCGTCCGGATCGAAGGATTCGCCGTGGTCCCCGACTTGATCGACGCTTCGACCGCATCCGAATTGGCCGAGGCGGTCGAACGGTCGCAGGTCTCGAATGGGACGATTCGCCGCGACGACACGGTTTATGGGATGCGCGACCTGCTCCGGTCCGTCCCCGAGGTCCGCGAACTCGCGGGGTCGGATGCGCTCCTGGATCAGGTCGAGACGATCCTCGGTCCTGGGGCGTTCGCCATCCGGGGGCTTTGGTTCGACAAGTCGCCGGGGGCGAACTGGGGCGTCCCTTGGCATCAAGACTTGACGATCGCGGTCCGAGAGCGGGCGGATGCGCCGGGGTTTGGCCCTTGGACGGTCAAAGGGGGCATCCCCCACGTCCGGCCACCGGTCTCGGTCCTCGAAGGGATGGTGACGGTCCGGGTCCACCTCGACGACTGCGGGGCGGGGCGGGGGCCGCTCCGGGTCGTCCCCGGGTCGGATCGCTCGGGGCGGCTTGATCCTGCGGCGACCTGGGCGATACTTGATCGAGGCCCGATCCTTGACTGCCTGGTCGAACGCGGCGGCGCGGTCTTGATGCGCCCGCTGTTGCTCCACTCGTCGGAAGCGGCTCGCGAGCCCGAGCGTCGTCGGGTGATCCACCTCGAATACGCGGCCGGACCTTTGCCCGAAGGTTTGTCCTGGTTTGAAGCTCTGGGAAGGAACGAGCCTTGAAGTTCACGAAGATGCACGGGACCGGCAATGATTATGTTTACGTCGAGACCTTCGGCCAGCCCTCGCCGGGCGACCCGAAGCGGCTGGCCGTCGCGGTCAGCGACCGCCATTTCGGCGTGGGTTCGGACGGCCTGATCTTGATCGAACCGTCCGAACGCGCCGATGCTCGGATGCGGATGTTCAACAATGATGGGTCGGAGGCGGAGATGTGCGGCAACGGCGTCCGGTGCGTCGCCAAGTTCATCCACGACCATGCGATCGCCCAAAAGCCTCGGGTCACGATCGAGACCGGCCGGGGTGTCTTGACCCTGGACCTTGAGGTCGAGGATGGGGTGGCTCGGCGGGTCCGGGTCGACATGGGGCCGCCGATCCTCCGAAGCTCGGAGATCCCCACGACCCTGGCGGGCGACCCCCCGGTCGACGCGGCGATCGAGGTCGGCGGGCGGTCGATCAGGCTCACCGCCGTTTCAGTGGGCAACCCGCATGCGGTGATCTATGTTGAGGACGTGACGAACTTTCCGGTCGAAACCCTCGGCCCGCTGGTCGAGCGGCACCCGAGCTTTCCTCGGAAGATCAACGTCCACTTCGTCGAGGTCGTGGGCCGGGGCGAGGTCAAGATGCGGACCTGGGAGCGAGGCACCGGGATCACCCTGGCTTGCGGGACCGGGGCTTGCTCGGTGGCGGTGGCGGGAATCTTGACCGGCCGGACCGGCGGCGAACTCCTGGCCCACCTCCCCGGCGGCGACCTGACCTTGCGATGGGCTGGGGGCGACGCCCCGGTGTTCATGACCGGGCCGGCCGTCGAGGTCTTCTCGGGGGAGTGGCCCGACGCCTGATCGAGTCCACCCGGTTCGTTTTCAGCAAACTCGGCATCAGTCGGGCGGCGGCAAACGCTCGCGCCCGGTCGCGCGGATTGGCTCGCGGGCGGTGCTCATTCGCGGTCAATCTAGGCTAATCGATCATGGTTCGGGGGCTTGGGTAAGACGTGGATAATGAAGCGGCGATGCAAGAATCGCCCCGTTAACGCCGACCCTGATCCCCTCAATTGCGCAACAGGTAAAGTTTTCGGAATCGAATTTTCGGAAAATAGTTTGCAAATCTCCGTATCTTATCTATCCTATCGTTGACCGGCATCGAGTTTGCCCTGACTCGACGCCGTTACGTGCGAGTCTCATCCCGAGACTTCCTCGATCGACCCCTTGGCTCAAGTACCCGGAGTTGCACCCATGCGGAATCTCAAGACCTTGGTGTTGGCTGGCGTAATCGGTGTTTTCGCCCTGGCTTCCGACGCCAGCGCCTGCCACAAGAAGAAGTGCACCTGCGCGACCACGACCGTCGCCTACGTCGCCCCGGCCCCGGTCGTCGAGTGCGCCCCGGTCAAGACGAAGAAGTGCCACATGCCGAAGATGCACCACAAGAAGGCCGCCTGCGCTCCGACCGCCTACGCCGCCGCTCCGGTCAGCTACGGCGCCCCCGTCATGGCCTCGCCCCAAGCTTCGGCCCAGGCTTCGCGCCAAGGGATGTAAGCTCGACCGGCGGAGCCATTGGTCCCGCAACCTTGGGGAACTCCCCTAAGGTCAAGGAACAAGGCCCGCCTCGGCGAAAGAACCTCAACCCGGATCACCCGGCGCGACCTCCGGCGCGGGTATCCGGGTTTCTTCGTTTCGAAGCCCGGACGAGCTCGGCGTTCCGCCTAGCGATCTTCGCCAATCTGGCATATAAGGCGGACCGCGAAGGATTGATTGGGCTGCGGATGGAACACGGATGGAACACGGATAATTTTTATAAAACATCCCTTATCCGTGTTCCATCCGTGTTCCATCCGCGGCCGCTTCTTCTGGGCAGGCACAGGAGGGCCGAACTCGTGAAGATCCAGCATCCGATGGCCGTCAAGGCGGTCGAGGTGGCGGGCTCGTGGCTGATCCGGCGGTTGTCGGGCTCGTGCCGGTTCCACTTCCGGTACGCCGACCCGGGCGTCAACCCCGAGGTGGCCCGTCGGCTTGGGCACCGATTTATCTATGCGTTCTACCACGAGGTCATGCTCTTTCCCGCCTATTACTGGGCGTGGCCCGAGATGCGAATTCTGATCAGCGACCACCGAGACGGCGAGCTGATCACCCGGGTCGTGCGTCGCTTGGGGTTCGGGGTGGTCCGGGGGTCGACCACCCGAGGGGGGGCCAGGGCCCTCCGAGAGATGACCCACCGGATCGACAAAGGGCATCTCTGCGTCACCCCCGACGGCCCCAGAGGCCCGAGGCGGCACGTCCACCAGGGCCTGGCCTACCTGTCGAGCAAGACCGGCCTGCCGATCGTCGGCGCGGGGATGGCGTTCAAGGACCCGTGGAGGGCCAAGAGCTGGGACCGATTCGCCGTCCCCCGCCCCTTCAGCGCCGCCGCCTGCGTCGTCCCCGAGCCGCTCCTGGTCCCGCCCGACGCCGACCGCGAAACCCTCGAAGCCTGCCGCGCCGAGGTCGAGCGGCGGATGCTGGTCGCCACCGAGGAGGCCGAAGCCTGGGTCGCCCACTTGTGATCGGGTCGAAGGTCAAACCCCCCGGTTGGTGACCGTCTCCAAGATCCTTTGCTCCCGGGCCTGGAGTTCGCTCCCCAGCCATCCCAGCGAGGCGCGGTAGAAGAAGACGATGGCCACGCACTCGGCCACCGCGAGCAACAGGCAGACCGGGACGCCCGAGGCCCAGCCGAGGGCGTTTAGCGCCGCCTCCGCCCCGATCGGGATCATGGTGATCCCTTGGCAGAGCGGGAACAGGAGGAGGAACAGGGCCAGTTGGAGCAAGATCGTGGTCAGCTTCGGGTTGGCGGGTTTCAAGGTGCCGGCGGCGTTGTAAAACGGCGAGTAGATCGACAGCAGGTTCGCCAGCACGCAGAAGAGGAGGTACATCGAGACGAACTGGGGCACCATCGACAGGGCGTGGTCGACCCGCATCGGGGCGAGGACCTGCACGATCGCCAGCAAGATTGCCGAAAGCCCAAGTGCCACCGGGGCGCATGTCAGATTCTTGCCCAGGAGGATGTCCCGCCGGGGGGCGGCGCAAAGCACGAACACCCGGAAGCCGTCGCGGTCGACGCCGAACTGGTTGCCCATGAGTTGCAGCAGGCCGAAGAGCACGGACACCATCGCCCCGATCCCGATCAAGGGCCGGAATGAGATCGGGATATCCTGACGCCGCTGGACGAGCATCGAGCCGAAGACGACGCACAAGATCAGGGGGCTTAGCAGGGCGATCTTCGCCTCGGGCGAGCGGACCAGCGACCAGAACCCGCCCAGGGCGATCGCCGAGACCGGCTCCGACAGGCCGGGGATGCGGGCCTCGATCAGCAAGCGCCCCGGATGCCGGGCGACCGCCTCGCGGGCGACCGGCATCCGGCCCTTCCGGTTCGAGCCTTGCCCTTGGAACACCGCGATCGTCGTCCGGTAGGCCCGCCAAAGGCTGACCGACCCGATCAATGTCATCCCCAACAAGCCGAGCAGCGCCGGCGCGACCCGGCCCTCCGCCGCCGACATCACCCCCAGCGGGAGCCACCCCACGGGCAAGGCTGTATTGCCGATCCGCACCGCCTTTTCCAGCCTCGCCGCGTCCTCGGAGCGGACCCGCTCCGCATCGGCCACGGATCGCTCGTTGATTTGTTTAATCTGACGGGTGAAATCTTCCAAATTAATCTCTTTAACTTGCAGGGCCTGGCGAAGTTCGCCCATCTTCGCCAGGTCGGCCGTCGCCCGGTCGGCGTCAGGGCGCGACCGCCAGGGGGCGTACAAGTTCAGGAGGTTCGGCAACTGGGCGACCAGGACGACCCCCATCGTCATCGCCACCACCACGGTGCGTCGCCGTCGGGGATTGCTCATGAGCAAGGCCAGCCACCCTTGGAACTGGTAGGTGAGCGCCGTGACCATGAGCAAGAACGCCGCCAGGAGCGGCACGACGGGCCATTGCTCCCAACCTTTGACGTAGATCAGCGCCAGGGCGAACGCGGCCATCAGCGGGCCGAAAAATAGGAGGCTCAACCGGAGGAGCGAACTGAGGTAGTTGAGCAGGAACGCCCCGTTGACCGAGACGGGCAGGTGGAGGAACTTCGAGAGCGAGAGCGGGTCGTTCCTCTGCAACTCGGTCACCAGGCCGATCATCCAGAAGAGCAGGAAGGCGCCGATCAGCCCGTCCCAGGCGTACATCAGGTGGGCCGGCGCCGCCTTGGGGATCGCGTAGACCGCCAAGGCGAAGCCGCCGAGGAACAGCGGGATCACCGAGGCCAGGGCGGCGACGCTCACGACCACCATCAGCGCGGCGTTGAACGCGCCGGCCCGACGCCACTGGTTGGCCAAGAGCCGCCAGCGGAGCCAGACGAACGCCTGGAAGTGTCGCCAGTTCACGACGCCGCCTCCTCGAGCCAGTTGAGCTTGTGCGCCGTCGCGTGCTCGGCACCGGCCACCTTGAGGAAGCACTCTTCGAGCGACGCCCCCCGGCGGATCTCGTCGAGCGACGCCTGCTCGACCAGCCGCCCCTTGACGATGATTCCGACGTGGGTGCAAAGCCGCTCGACGATTTCGAGGATATGTGACGTCAGGAAGACCGTCGAACCCCGGGCCACGAACCCGGCGAGCAGGTCGCGGATGACGCTCGACGTCACCGCGTCGACCCCCTCGAATGGCTCGTCGAGGAACAGGAGGTCCGGGTTGGGGAGCAGCGCCGCCGCCAAAGCGAGCTTCTTCTTCATCCCGTGCGAGTATTCCAAAGAGAGCTTCTTGTCCTCACCTTGCAAGTCCAAGATCGACAAGAGTTCGTCGCTCCGGCTCCGGATCGTGTCTCGCGCCATCAGGTGGATGCGCCCGACGAACGTGAGATATTCCCGAGCCGTCAGATTGTCGAACAGCGCCAGGTCCTCGGGGATGACCCCGATCTGGCGTTTCGCTTCCAGAGCCTCGCCGGGGTCGAGCATATTCCGGCCAAGCACGCTCATCTGTCCGCCGGAGGGGCCGAGCAGCCCGGTGAGCATCTTGATCGTGGTCGACTTCCCGGCGCCATTCGGCCCGAGGAACCCATAGAAGGTCCCGCGCTCGACGGCGAGGTCGATACCGCCCACCGCGCAGAAGTCGTTGAAGAACCGCGTCAGTTGGTGCGTCTCGATCGCGAGCGTCATCGGCCGTTCTCGACGGGAAGAGGGGTGTCGAAGCTCAAGACGATACCAGGACCCGACGGGCCACGCCACGAACCGGCCCGGATCGGGGTCATCTACCCGAGCATTGATTCGCCCGAATCCATCTTTTATTGCGAGATCGCCCGGGCTGAGATCAACACGCGGATGCTCGCCTCGACGCTCAAAGCCGAGGGATGGGTTGCCCGGCTTCGATGGGGTCGAGGGGGGATTGTTCGTCCTCGGATCTCGCATCTGACATCGACTGGTTCGGTTTGCTAAGATGGATCGTCGCCAGGGAGACCGCGCATGGACTCCGAACCTTCGAAAGGTGATCTCATGAGTGATCGACGCGAAGCGATCGGTGCGGTTGGCTTGTCGAACCGGGGGGATCAGAACGCCAATGTCGTGAAAACCCTCGAGATGTCGCCCGAGGCGGATGAATTCCTCTCCGATCTTGCCCAGAGATCGGGTTTGAATGAGGGAAACGTACTGCGTCTCGCCCTTGGAATGTTCAAGGTCGCGATCGACGCCAAGCAATCGGGAAAACATCTGGGCGTTGCCGAAAACTCCGATGTCCTCGAAACCGAAATCATCGGATTTTGAAAGGTTGATGCGTGGCCGATCGCCCTCAGGAATCAAAATCTATCGATCTGAGTCCATTCATCGGCAAGGAAGTGAACTTCAGCTTCAAGACGGCCCGAGCCGCGCGATGAACGAGCCTCACGGCTCAGACGAGAAGAGGCACAGGACGCTCACAAACGTCGGGTCGATTTGATCGTCTCTATTTTCGTGATCTCGGTCGTGGCCGTCGCTTTGCTGATCAGTGCCGGCGTCGTTCTGATCAAAGATCCCAAGACCGGGTTGCCCGATAAAGCGATGAGCATCATGGCGGCGATCGCAGCGGCCGGGGTCGGCTATCTCTCGGGCAGGGCGAGCAAGTGAAGGCCCGAAGATGTCGGCAGGGCCGGAAGGCATCATTGAATTGCCGTCCGAACCCGAATCTGCCCTTGTCGACCGTCGGGTGAAGGGGTAAGGTGGCTCGCATCACTCACCTTCGGATCTCCCCGAAATCCCCCGCACCATGAGCCCGCAGGTTGTTTCGAGCGAGCGGCTTGGCCGGATGCCCCGGGTCTTCCTGGCGGCCGGGGCCTTGGCGCTGGTGGTGTTGTTCCTCGTGGCTCGCCGGCTCGATCCGGACCCGCGAGGTTTCGGCACCCACACTCAACTGGGCCTCCCGCCTTGCGCCTTCCAAGGCTCGACCGGTCAGCCCTGCCCAACCTGCGGGATGACGACTTCGTTCGCCTGGTTCGTCCGGGGGGACCTGGTGCGCTCGTGGCGGGCGAACCCCGCCGGGAGCGTGCTGGCCCCGACTTGCCTGGCCTTGGTTCCTTGGTTCCTGGCCGCCTCGATCCGGGGGCGCCCGGCTCCGTTTCGGAGTTGGGAGATCCCCCTGGTGGGCTTGGCGGTGGCCGTCGTGGCCTTGACCGTACTTTCCTGGACCGTTCAGATGACCCTGGGAGGGCGTTAGGATGACCCCTCGGCCGCACGCAAGGACGCGTCGCGCTGTGCTGGCGAGCTTGATGCTTGCCGGAGCGAGCTTACTCAGCCTGCCCGGGTGCGACCCGCGCACCATGCTATTCTTCCTGCAGCCGTTCGACCCGACGGTGCCCGCCCCCGGGCCGTCGCTCAAGGGCAAGAAGGTCGTGGTCCTCACCTCCCTCCAGGCCGGGGCCGGGGAAACCTACTCCGACCTGACCCGAGACCTGACCCGAGAGTTCCGCACGGCGCTGAAGAAGAACGTCAAGAAGATCGAACTGGTCGAGATCGACAAGGTGGGCGCCTGGATGGAAGCCCACCCGTCGTGGAGCGACCCGACCGAAGCGGGCAAAGACTTCGAGGCCGAGATGGTGATTTACCTCGACGTCGCCACATTCCAGGCCGCCGACCCGAAAAGCCGCGACCTGATGGAAGGGACCTCGAACATCCACGTCCACGCCTGGGAGTATGGCCACCCCAAAGACTCCAAGGGCCACGAGCAACGCAACGAGCCGAAGGAGTGGACCCAGGTCTACGAAGAAACGGTCGACACCACCTTCCCGGTCCGAGGGCCGGTCCCCCGCGACGTCGGCGTCTCGGAAAGCGCCTTCAAGATCAAGTTCATGAAGCTGGTCGCCAACCAGTTGTCGTGGCAATTCGTCGAGCACGCCCCGGAAGACGACATCCAGGACGTGAAGTTCAACAGCAACATCCAGTAAGACCAGTCTCGAATCGAAATCTGGCCACGGATGAACACGGACGGGACACGGATCAGAGCCTCAAGCAGGGGATTGATCCGTGCTCTTTCCGTGTTCCATCCGTGGCTCGATTTGATCTCGATGGCCCCGGAGGCTTCCGCCGCGATGACCGACTCCCCCAGCACCAGCCTCGACCCGATGGATGAACTGCTCGAAGCGGCGCGGTCGGCGAGTCGTTCGGCGTATTGCCCTTACTCGAATTTCCACGTCGGCGCCGCGATCCGGGCGGGGGGGCGGATCTTCACCGGGGCGAATATCGAGAACGCCTCGTACGGCCTGACCATCTGCGCCGAGCGGACGGCGATGTTCGCCGCGATCCTGGCGGGTTGTTCGGAGGTCGAGGCGGTCGCCGTCGCCTGCGTCGACGCCCCGGAGGGCTCGTCGCCCGAGCAACTGATGCCTTGCGGCGCCTGCCGCCAGGTCCTGGCCGAATTCGCCTCGTCAAAAATTCCCGTCATGATTGATCGGGTCGGACGACTAACCCTGGGCGACCTTCTGCCCATGGCGTTTCGGCTCCGTTGATCGCTTGGCCGACTCGACAAGAGTCGAGCCGAATGGTTGACTCGACAACGGGTCGAATTATAATGGGCTGCGGAAACGGGCGAGGATTGGGAAAAACCGGGGACCACCCGGCCAACCTCGTCGCCTTTCTGCTTCGGGTCCGAGGCCCGTTCGTCCTCAAGGTTGACTGTCAAGTCAACTCCGCCCCGATTCGCGCGGCCTCGACCAGTGGTTGGTTCGTCGATTCCTTCTAGGAGATTGCTCCCATGCGTCAGTGGTTCCTCAGCTTCGCCGCCTTGGCCCTGGTCGCTGCTCCGGTCCTGGCTGGCAAGCACAACACGGTGATCAGCATCGGCGACAAGTGTCCGGCCACCGCGGCGATCCCCGCCGTCTCCGCCGATGGCACCAAGGAAATGTCGTTGAACCTGGCCGACGCCAAAGAAGATGTCGTCGTCGTCGCCTTCCTGGCCAACCACTGCCCCGTCGTTCAGGCTTGCGAAGACCGCTTGTTCGACCTCGTCAAGTCGTACAAGGGCAAGAGCGTCAAGTTCATCGGCGTTTGCTGCTCGAACCCGGAGATGGCCGACGAAGACGGGATCGCCGCCATCAAGACCAAGATCAAGGACGGCAAGTACAACATGGCCTACGGCTATGACGAGAGCGGTAAGATCGGCAAAGCCTTCGGTGCCACCGTGACCCCGCAATTCTTCGTCCTCGACAAGGACCGGACCATTCGCTACACCGGCCTCCTCGACAACGGCGGTCGCGACGATTCCAAGACCAGCAAGACCTACGTCAAGTCCGCGATCGACGCCCTCTTGGCCAACGAATCGATCGAAGAAACCGAAACCCACGCCAAGGGTTGCGGCATCTCCTACAAGCGTTGAGTGATTGATCTTCGATCGATCGGCAACCCGTCCCGGTAGTCTGGGATCGTCTTTCATCGCCGCCGCTGGGCTGTCCGCCCAGCGGCGTGCTTGTTTAGCCCGCCTCGATTCGATTCCTTTCAAGGAGCCTCACCTTTGAACGCGACCACTCGCCTCCGGTTCGGCCTGCTCGGTACGTTGCTCGCTGTCGGCCTGGGGATCGCGGCTCAACGGTCGACCATCGCCGGCCCTCCCGCCGCACCCAAATCCGAAGTAAAGCTGGTCGCCGTCAATTTCGACGGGATGATCAAGGATATCGCCTCGAAGAAGGCGAAGCTGACGGTGGTCGACGCCTGGGCGACCTGGTGCGGCCCTTGCAAGGAGAACTTCCCCCACCTCGTCGACATGCGCGAGAAGTACGCCGGCAAGGGGATCGCCTTCGCGTCGCTCTGCCTCGACGACGCGACCAAGTCGAAGAAGGTGGCCGAGGCGACCGAATTCCTCGTCTCGAAGAAGGCGGACTTCAGCAACTACCTGCTCGAAGAATCCCAGGACGACGCCTTCGAGAAGCTCGACATCACCGCCATCCCCGCCGTGTTCATGTTTGGCCCCGACGGCAAGGAGATCCGCCGGTTCACGCTCGAAGACGTCAACAACCAGTTCACCTACGACCAGGTCGAGACCGCCGTCCAGGAATTCTTGGCGGGCAAGCCGATGACGACGGGCGTCGTCTACAAGAAGCGCTGATGGTCCGAAAAGTGTGGTTGTTTGGGCCATCCCGTTTCGAGTATCGTATTGCCTTTGGCGAAGCATCGAGGCACCAGGTTGGGCTTCGGCGGGCTTTGCCCCGGTTTCTGATCCGAGAAAGCAAGACGATGAAAGACGGCATCCACCCGAATTACCAGGACGCTACCGTGACCTGTGGTTGCGGCAACACGTTCCAGACCCGAAGCACCAAAGCCAAGATCGTCGTCGAAGTCTGCTCGAAGTGTCACCCGTTCTATACCGGGTCGCAGAAGTTCGTCGACGCGGCGGGTCGGGTCGACAAGTTCAACAAGAAGTTCCAGGGGACCTACGGCAAGAACAAGCTCAAGGTCGCGGCGGTCGAACCCGAGACCGCCCCGACCCAAGCCTAGTCCGCCCCCCGCCTCGAATCCCAGACGGCCCGCCGGCCGGCGCCCCTTCCGCGCCCTCGCCGACTGGGCCGTTGGTCGTTTACTTGATGGCAAATCGCAGGATTGCAGATTGCAGAGAAACCCTGCTGAGTTCAGGCTGTTTTGATCTGCCTTTCCCCATTTGCAATTTGCGATCCTGCAATTTGCGATTCATCGAGGTCGTCCGTGTTCGAGAAACTCCAGGCGGATTACCAGCGGTTTCGCGGGCTTGAGGCCGCCTTGCTCGACCCCGCCCTGGCGATCGACCCTACGCGGTATGCCGCGCTGGCCAAGGAGCGAGGGTCCTTGGCCAAGCTGGCGGTGCCTTACGGCCAGTACCTCGACCTCGGCCGAGAGATCGCGCAGGCCGCCGCGATGGCCGAGGCCGAGACCGACTTCGACATGCGGACCTACGCCGAGGCCGAACTCGAACAGCTTCGATCCCGCCAGGACGCCATCGGCGAGGCCCTCCGCGACATGCTCTACGACAAGGCGGCCGGGTCGGACCGGGCCGGCCTGATCGTCGAGATCAGGGCGGGCACCGGCGGCGACGAGGCCGCTCTTTTCGCCCGCGACCTGTTCGAGATGTACCGCCGGTTCGCCGAGACCCGGCGCTGGAACTTCGAGATCCTCGACCTCGTCCCCACCGAGCTGGGCGGCTTCAAGGAGGCGTCGTTCGGCGTGACCGGCGACGGGGCGTTCCGCCACCTCCAGTTCGAGAGCGGGGGCCACCGGGTCCAGCGCGTCCCGTCGACCGAGACCCAGGGGCGAATCCACACCTCGGCCGCCACCGTCGCCGTCCTCCCCGAACCCGAGGACGTCGAGATCGTCATCCGCCCCGAAGACATCGACCGCGACGTGATGCGAGCGGGCGGACCCGGCGGCCAGCACCAGAACAAGACCGAAAGCGCCGTCCGCCTGACCCACAAGCCGAGCGGGATCGTCGTCGTCTGCCGCGACGAGCGGAGCCAGCACAAGAACCAGGCCAAGGCGATGCGGCTCCTCCGCAGCCGCCTCTACGAGCAGACCCTCGCGCAAGCCCAATCCGACCGTGCCGAGCAGCGCCGGACCTTGATCGGCTCGGGCGACCGATCGCAGCGCATTCGGACCTACAGCTTCCCGCAAAACCGGGTCACCGACCACCGGATCAACCAAACCTGGTACAACCTCGACCGGATCATCGTCGGCGACCTCGAACCCGTCGTCACGGCCCTGATCGACCACGACCGCCGCGAACAACTCGGCGACCTGAGCGATTGATTGTAAGGTGATGCTGGATTATCTTATTAAGGTGATGCGGCGTCATCTTAGTTGGTTTGCCGGGAGGTGTGAGTTGGCAGCGTGGCGATTCTACGGCAGGTCCCTGGAATCTGCGGAGTTGGACAGGATTTTGTCCCGAAGGCGATGGTTTTTCGTCACCATCACGGGCCGGAGGCGAATTGGCAAAACGACCCTGATCCAGCAAACCGTCCGGAGGCTTGGCGATCGTCCTGTTTTCTATGTTCAGATTCCCGATTCCGACGACGCTGGAGTGGTTTCGACGGTGAGCGACGCCTTGGATTCGTTTGCCGTCCCGTCGTCACACTTTCCACGGCCTCGAAATTTGGTGGACTTCGTCAGATTGATTGAGAGTTTGGTCTTGGCTGGATATGTCGTCGTTCTTGATGAATTCCAATATTTCAGCAGGAAAGGCTTCACCGAATTTTGTTCGCTCCTTCAAGCGGCGGTGGACAAGATGGACCGACTCGACCAAGGTGGCGAAACGGTGGTCGGCGGATTGATCGTTCTCGGGTCGATTCAGACGGAGATGACCGCATTGCTCGAAGATCGATCGGCCCCGCTTTATCTTCGGTCGACCGATCGTATTGAACTGCGTCACCTCGACATTGCGGCGGTCGTCGCCCTGATCCGCGACCATGCCGAGTTTTCCCCGCAGCGACTGTTGTTCTTGTGGACCTTGTTCGAGGGTGTGCCCAAATTTTATCGGGACTGCTTCGAGCGTCAGGTGCTGAATCAGGACCGGGGTGAGTTGTTGCGCCGAATATTCTTCGAAAGTGCTTCGCCACTCAGGACGGAGGCGGAAAACTGGTTCCTGCGCGAGTTGCGGGGTCGGTACGATACGATGCTGAAGTTCGTCGCTAGGACGCCAGGCCGGATGCATGGCGACCTGCTCGCGGCTGTTCGCGAAGCGAGCGGTAACAGCGATAAACAGATCAGCGGCTACCTCCAAAACCTCACCGATCGGTTCGGGTTGATCGAGAAAAAGCAGCCTATCTTTGCATCGGATAACGCTCGCAAGGGACGCTATTACATCAGCGATAATTTCCTCCAAGCATGGTTGGGCGCCCTGGCGATATCGGTCGCCGCGCGAGATTTCCGACCGGTGGAGGATCTAGTCGCGGCGGCGGATCATCGGCTCGCCCAAGTGGAAGGCTATGCTTTCGAGCGACTGGTCGCCAAGCTCTACGAGGAACGGAGTCGGAAGAAACTCCCCGGATTTCCGATCCAGTCGAAAATCTCCGGGTATTGGGACCGTGGTGACATTGAAATCGACTTCGTCGCGATGAACGAAGACGATCGAAGGATTCGTTTCGGATCTTGCAAACGATCAGCTCTCAAGCTTGTCACCGACATCACAAATTTTCGGGGACATGTCGAGAGATTTCTCGATGCCTTCCCTAAATTCCGAGCGTGGCATGTGGAACTTGTCGGCTTCTCGCCCGAGTTGAATCTCCAGGTCCGTTCTCACCTCAATCACTATGGGGTCATTGCCGAAGACTTGGTGGACTTGACCCGCGACCTCGTCTAAACCATCTCTGACTCCTCCCCAACCAACGTCTTCGAGAAGCCCCATGCCCGCCGAAGCCGACGACCGCTGGACGGTCGGCCGATTGCTGACCTGGACCAAGGATTTCCTCCAGAAGAAGGGGTCGGACAGCCCTCGACTCGACGCCGAGGTCCTCCTGGCCTCGGTGATGAAGTGCCAGCGGGTGAACCTCTACACCCAGTATGAGACCGAGGTTTCCGAAGGGCGGCGGGCGAGCTTTCGGAATCTAGTCAAGCGGCGGGCGGATGGGGCCCCGGTGGCTTATCTGGTCGGCAAGAAGGAGTTCTACTCGCTCCGGCTCAACGTGTCGCCCGCCGTGTTGATCCCCCGGGGCGACTCCGAGTTCGTCGTGGTCGAGGCCCTGAGCCACCTCAAGGGGATGGAGGCGCCTCGGGCGGTCGACGTCGGGACGGGGTCGGGGTGTTTGGCTCTGGCCTGCGTCCACCAGCACAAGACGGCCCGGTTCATCGCGATCGACATCAGCCCCGAGGCCCTCGGAGTCGCCCGAGGCAACGCCGAGAAGCTCAACCTCGACGCCCAGGTCGAGTTCCGCCAGGGGGACCTGCTCGCCCCGGTCGAGGGGGATGGCCCGTTCGACCTGATCTTGTCGAACCCGCCCTACATCGCGTCGAGCGTGGTGCCGACCCTGGAGCCGACCGTCGCCAAATACGAGCCGCACCTGGCGCTCGACGGCGGCCCGGACGGCCTCCGGGTGGTGACCCGCTTGATCGCCCAGGCGGTCCCGCTCCTGAAGCCGGGGGGGCACCTGATCCTCGAAATCGGCTCGGACCAGGAGGCTTCGGTCCGGGCGTTGGTCGAAGCCCAGCCGGGCCTGAGCCTGAGTCCCACCATCCGCGACTCGGCGAATCACCCTCGGGTCATCCACGCCTCGAAGAAGGGGCTTGCTCATGGGGTCTAATCCGGCTCTCGGGAATGTTCCGCATTGCCAATTGCGGATCGCAAATCGCAAAGTAATCCGAATGAATCTTTTGCGATTTGCGATCCGCACTTGGCAATTTGCGATGAATCGCTGGGATCGGTCTTATCGAGGGGCGCTCGTCGGACTATCGGTCATCGGTGGGTTGATGACGGGTTGCGACGGCCCCCCGCCCGCCATCAAGGAGCGGGTGGGCGTGGTGGGTCACGCTTCGGAGGTCGTGGCCCTGGCGTATACCCCCGACGGCCGGACTTTGGCGAGTCGGGGGGCCGACGCGATCAAGGTCTGGGATGCCTCGACGCTCAAGGAGCGGGCGAGCTTGCCGTCGGATCGGTCGGACTTCGGGACTCTGGCGATCAGCCCCGACGGCCGGACCCTCGCCGCGACCTTGGCGGGGCGGGGGGTGGTCGCGTGGGATTTGGCGAGCCACGAGGAGCGGGAGGTGTTCCGGGTGAAACCGGCCTCGGGCGCCGAGACCGGGTCGGCCGAGGCGTTCGGCTGGGGCCTGGCTTATTCTCCCGACGGGTTGATGCTCGCCGGGCCGAGTGAGGACCGGACCAGCCCGTCCTCGATCCTGGTCTGGACCCTGGCGAACCGCGAGGCGACTGGCCTGGGTCCACCAAACAGCCCGGCCACTCACCTGGCGTTCACCCCCGACAACCGCTCCTTGATCGCCAAGGGGATGGAGGGGCGGATCAAGGTCTGGGACGTCGGGTCGAAGGCCGAGCGGACGTCGATCGCCACCAACACGTCGTACCTCACGGCGGTCAGCGTCAGCCCCGACGGCAAGTCGGTCGCGTCGTCGGGGCCGGACCGGTATCTCCGGCTCTGGTCGGTCGACTCGGGGGTCGAGGTCGGCAAGCTCAAAGGGCACATGAAGGCGATCCTGGGGATCGCGTTCCACCCCGACGGCCGCCACGTCGCCACCGGCGACTCGGGCGGTTCCGTCTTCCTCTGGGACCTCAAATCCCGGCGCGTCATCGCCCAGTTCAAAGGGCACCAGGGCAAGGTCTGGGCCGTCGCGTTCCGCCCCGACGGCCAGGAGATGGCCACGTCCGGCGAAGACCGGCATATCCGGCTCTGGGACGTGGCGGGCGCGATCAAGACTTACGGTCGATGACCCAAATCGAATGAGCCACGGATGGAACACGGATCAGAAGGATCAATTTCCTGTTTCATCCGTGTTCCATCCGTGGCTCAACAGCTTTAGTCGGCCCGGTCTTCGGGTCCGTTGGCCCCGTCGCGCTTCGGCTTGACCGTGCGGAGGGCTTCGGCGAGGGTCGACATCTTGGGCCATCGGGATTGCTTGCGCTTGGCCAGGGTTTTTCGAAGGATGTCGCACAACTCGTCGGACAGGCGAGGGTTGGCGAGGGCGGGGTCCATCGGCTCGGCGTTGATCTTTTGCGTCATCTGGACCAAGGAGCTGCCGCTCCCGCCGAACGGCATCCTGTCGGTCAAGAGCTCGAACGCCAGGACCCCGAAGCCGAAGATGTCGATCCGCTCGTCGGTTTCTTCGCGGCGGATCAGCTCGGGGGCCATGTACTGGAGCATCCCGGTCCGGTTCCCCGGGCGCTGAAACGCCGGGGTGTTGGGGACGGCCAGGCCGAAGTCGATCAGCTTGACGGCGTTGTCGCGCGTGACCAGGAAGTTGTTCGGGTTGACGTCGTGGTGGATGAACCCCGCCGCGTGGACGGCGGCCAGCCCCTCGGCGGCTTCGGCCAGGAGCTTGACCTTGGCCCGGACGCCGAGCCTGGTCGCCTCGCGGACGAACTTCAAGCTGACGCCGTCGACGTATTCCATCACGAGGTACTGCGCCCCCTGGGTCGACACCCCGTGCTCGAAGGTCCGGACGACGTTGGGGTGGATGATCTGGCCGGCGATCGCCCCTTCGGTCGGTCGGTTGAGCTTGTGGGCGCGCAACTCGGCGGCGGACTGCTTGGCGGTCAACTGGATCTTCAAGCAGATCGTCCGGCCGGTCTGCTTGTCGACCGCCCGGAACACCTTCGACATGCTCCCTTGCGGGGTCTCGCAGGAGATCGAAAACCGACGCTCGAGGTCGACCCGCCCCGCCGGTCCGAACAGCCCTTTGAGTTTCGCGAGCATGGAAAGGGGTCCTGCCTTAGACGGAAGGGGGGCGGTTATGCCGGACTCGGAAATTCATTGCAGATTCCAAATTGCAAATCGCAAAGGAAGTTCGATCAAACCGAGGATTTGCAATTCGCAATGCGGGAGGTTTCGGAAATCGTCGAAGAGAAAGCGCCTGGCGGTGGCAACTTTGGCCGAAACGTGGACTAAGTTACGAGCGACCGGTTGCGCCGTGACTCTCGGGAATCACCTTCGAAGCGGTTTCCATCATCGCCGACGGACCCGGGAGAAATCAAGCCTTGGCGCTTATTCGACGGTCCGGACGTGGAGTTCTCGGAGCTGCTTGAAGTCGACCGTGCCGGGCGCCCCGGTCATCAGGTCGGCCCCCTTGGCGGTTTTCGGGAAGGCGATGCAGTCGCGGATGTTGGTCAACCCGGCGTAGAGCATGACCAGGCGGTCGACCCCCAGGGCGATCCCGCCGTGGGGCGGGGCGCCGTTCTTGAGGGCGCTCAACAGGAACCCGAACTTTTCCTCGGCCTGCTCGGGGGTCAGGCCGAGCAGCTCGAAGATCCTCGACTGGATCTTCGGGTCGTGGCAGCGGATCGTCCCGCCTCCGCATTCCTCGCCGTTGATCACCAGGTCGTATGCCTGCGCCCGGACCTTGGCGGGGTCGGTTTCGAGGAGGTGCAAGTCCTCGGGCAGGGGCATGGTGAACGGGTGGTGCTCGGCGGCGTACCGGCCTTCCTCGGCGTCCCAGTGGAGCAGGGGGAAGCGGATCACCCAGGAATAATGGTACGACTTGGGGTCGTACAGCTTCCGATCGGCGGCGATCTTGATCCGGAGGTTGGAGAGCGCCTGGCTCGACACGGCTTGAGTGTCGGCGACGATCAGGAGCAAGTCGCCCGCCTTGGCCCCGAACCGCTCGCGGAGCTTACTTTGAGCGGGAGCGGGGAAGAACTTGGCGGTCGGCCCGGTGAACGCCTCGGCGTCGACCTTGAGCCAGACCAGGCCGCCGGCGCCGAACGACTTAGCGTACTCGGTCAGGGCGTCGAGGTCTTTCCGGCTGTAATCCTCGGCGCCGCCGGAAACGCAGATCCCCCGGACCCGATTCCCGTTGGCCAACACCTGCTCGAACACCTTGAACTCGGTTTCCCCGGCGATGTCGGCCAGGTCTTTCAGCTCCATCGCATAGCGGAGGTCGGGGCGGTCGTTGCCGAACCGCTCCATCGAGTCGGCGTAGTCGAGCCGGACCAGGGGGAGCGTCAGGGTTTCGCCGGTGAATTCCTTGGCCATCGCGGCGACGAGGTTTTCCATCGTCCCGATCACGTCCTCGTCCTCGACGAACGACATCTCGACGTCGAGCTGGGTGAACTCGGGCTGGCGGTTGGCCCGGAGGTCCTCGTCGCGGAAGCATCGGGCGATCTGGAAGTAGCGGTCGAACCCGGCGGCCATCAACACCTGCTTGTAAAGCTGCGGCGACTGCGGCAAGGCGTAGAAGTGCCCGGGGGTGACCCGGCTGGGGACGAGGAAGTCGCGGGCGCCCTCGGGGGTGCTCCGCCCGAGAATCGGGGTTTCGACTTCGAGGAAGTCCAAGCTCGACATCGAGTTGCGCATCAACTGCGCCATCTTGTGGCGGAGGATGAAGATCTCCTGCATCGCCGGGCGTCGGAGGTCGAGGTAGCGGTATTTGAGCCGAAGCTCCTCGTTGGCCTCGGTGGCGCCGCCGACCTCGAAGGGGGGCGTAGGGGCGGCGTTGAAGACTTCCAAGGTCGTGGCCCGGACCTCGATCGCCCCGGTCTTGAGCCTGGGGTTTTCCTTGCCCGCCAGCCGGGGGTGGACTATTCCTTTGATACCGATGACGTGCTCGTTGCGGAGGTCATGCGCGGCGTGGAGCGGGTCTTTGGCGTCCCCCTCGACGAGGACCCCCGGCTCGAAGACGACCTGCGTCAAGCCGTAGCGGTCGCGCAGGTCGATGAAGATCAGGCCGCCGTGGTCGCGTCGGGTGTCGACCCAGCCGTTCAAGACGACTTCGCGGCCGACGTGATCTCGGGTCAACTCGCCGCAAGTCTGCGTCCGTTTGAGCATGGTCGTCGCTGGATCATCCGCATTCGAGGAAGGGTCGTGCCGGGTCGACGGACGGAAACGGCCATCGAACCGCGTCAAGCAGCGTACCTTTCGAGGAGCGAGGCCGTCAAGCGAAGGTCCCGACCGCAAGCCGCTGGGGTATGCCTTCTCGTTTCGGCAAGACACCGCCGACCGGAGAGGAGGTTCGCTTCTCTTCGCCGGAAAATCTTGGCGGAATCCTCGATCCCGAAGGGTCAAGATATTGGATCACGTGAATCGAATCCTCGACGCTAGGCACGTCGCAGATCGATGAGACTCCCTGAAAATCGGAAGATAAACCAGACAAGCCGGATAAAGGCCCGAAGTGGACGGAACCGCCATTGCGGAACGATGGGCAATCGCGATATTTTAGGAGGATCAATAGCACATCGCGCGGTAGACTTATTCACGCGCCCGATCACATTCGGATTCGGCTCGACCGACACTTGATACTCGAAGGCGGAGTCGAACCGACTCCAGGACCGGATCGTCATGGACTTTCAGCTTGTCGTCCTTCGTGGCCGGAGCGCCACGACCGCCTTGAAACTTGGCGACGCGATCACGACGGCCGGGCGGCACGATGAATGCCAACTCCGGATCAAGTCGTCGGAGGTCAGCCGCAAGCATTGCCAATTCTTCGAGAAAAACGGGATGCTCATGGTCAAAGACCTGGGCAGTTCCAACGGGACGTTCTTGAACGGCAAGAAGATCGAAGGCCAGCGCGTCCTCGAACCCGGCGACGAGCTGACCGTCGGCCCGGTGAAGCTTCGGGTCGAGAAGGTCGGCCAGCCCGGGGTCGGCGCCCGGCCCTCGGCGCCGAAGCCGGGCGACACGGCAGTCCCGTCGCCGACGGTCACCCCGGGCGCGGCATCGGACGAGTTCGAGATCGACTTCGACGACGGGACCGAACCGGAATCCGAAGAAAAAACCGTCGCGATGAAGCCGGGCGCGGACAAACCCGCGCCGTCGACTCCCGCGAAGCCGGCCACCGCCGCCGCGATCGACCTGCCCGCGACCGAGGAGGCCGGGATGGGCGACGACGCCATCGCCGACTTCTTGCTCGACCTCAAGCTCGACGACGAGGATTGAATAAGCCAAACTCGCCGACCGCGAGCGGTTGGCGGCTCGCACCTTGTTGTCAGGGCGCGACGTCAAGCGTTCACCCTTCGCCGAAGGTGTTGGATTGGATCAACAAAAAACTCGCTTTGGGAAGCTCGGCGGGAAGCTCATGCGGAATTAAGTCACGACCTTGGGGTGCTCACGTCATCTTTATACAGCATCTCCGCCGGCGGTAATTTTTACTGAATCAGCTTTATCCCCTTGACCTACGAGAATATCCGCCATGGCTCGCCGTAAAAATGCTCCCGAGTCGATTCGCTTGAAGCAACATTTATCGGAACGGCTTCGCGAATTGAGGACCGAGTTTTTCGGCGAACGGGGCGGGCCCGACATGGCCCGGACGCTCGGGATCCTGGTCCGGACCTGGTACAACTACGAAAGCGGCGTGACCGTCCCGGCCGAGATCATCCTCCAGGTCGTCGAACTGACGTCGGTCGAGCCGGTCTGGCTGCTCCGGGGCGAAGGCCCCAAGTTCCGGCCCGCCTCGCCGCCGCCTTGCCCCGCCGACGGCCTGAAAAGTTCGTCGGTCGCCAGCCTGCTCCGGGCCGCGCTGGAGCGGCTCGAACAGAAAGAAAAGCTTGGCCAGGCGGCGGTCGACCAGGGGTTCGCGGTCGCTTCGCCGATCGTGGCCCAGCTGGAAGAGTGGGAGCCGGGGCAGGACGGGTCGAACCTAGTCTTCGTCGGCGACGGCAAGGAGACCAGCGGCCAGGCCGTGACCCCCAATGACGGCCCCCGCTACCTCGCCGCGAGGAAAGAGTGGCTCGCCGCCCGCCAGGAACTCCGCCACCTCCGGGTTTCCGACGACTCGATGTCGCCGATCGTCGCCAAAGGGGCGCACGTCACCTACGCCAAGCCCGAGCGGGCGTCGGTCTCGCTCCACGACAAGCTCGTGGTCACCTGGGTCGACTCCAGGCCGGTGGTCCGCTGGTTCCAGCACTGCGGCCGGTTCGCCCTGCTCAGGGCCGAGAACGTCGCCACGACCCCGTCGTCGTCGCTGGTCGAACTCGAAGGCGACGCCGCCACCCAGGAATTCCACCGCGTGCAGTGGATCTGCACCCCGCACTGATCTGGATTAAACCCGGGCCGTAGGAATTTTCTGGATGGCAGATTGCAGGATTGCAAATTGCAAAACATGAATTGAATTGCATTTGTTCTGCAATTTGCGATCTGCGATTTTTCCTCGGGTTCGTGTGATTTGATCCGATCACCAGGCGACGAATTGGCCCAGGCAAGGCGAGACCATGATCTTGCCGTCGCCGATCCGGCCGGTCCGGGCCTGGTCGACGATCACCCGGACGGCGGCGGCGGCGTCGGCCTCTCGGACGTAGAGCGTCAGCTCGACCTTGGGCAAAAACGAGGCATTGTACTCGCTCCCGAGGTAGCGGTGGAGCCGGTTTTTCTGGCGGCCGTAGCCCATCGCCTCGCGGACGGTCCCGCCCAGAATCTCGATCGCGCTCAGGCCGGCGAGCACCGCGCCGGTCCGGAACGGCTTGACGAGCGCGACGATCCGGTAAACCCGCTGCTCCATGACCGTTTGGATTCCCCTCGATCGGAAGCGACGGTCGCTTGACAACGCTTGACCCGTCCCGGACATTAAACCATCGGGCCGGTCGAGCCGCCAAGGGGCTTGGTGCGGCTTCAACGCGATGTTTGATCGTGCCATTCGAGTCGAGGTGGTCCATGCGTCGGGTTTGGTGTTGGCTGGTCATGTCCTCGGCGCTGGTGTTCGCCGTCGGCTGCGGGCAGGAGTCGTACAATAAACGCCTGGCGGCGACCCTGGAGCGGTTGGAGCGCGAGCGCCGGATCGAAAAGAACCTGATGAAGCCGCCCGCCGACAAGAAGTTCCAGGACCTCTCGATCTACATCCGCCCCCCGAAGGACGAGGAACTGGTCAAGGTGGGCCAGCTCCCGGTGGGGGAAGGGCAGTACGAGCTTGACAGCTCGTTCGTCGACAAGAACGGCGCCGTGCTCCACCTGCTGTCGCGCGTCAAGCTCCCCAAGAAGGCCGCGACCAAGGGGGCACCGCCGGTCCCGCCGACGACCACGCAGCGCGGCGACTTCACCCGCGACGTCCTCGCCGTCCTGTCGAGCGTGTATGGTCAGGTCGAAGGGTTCGCGACCCCCAAGTTCGTCGACGAGAGCAAGCGAGGCAACCCCTTCAAACGCCTGATCGCGATCGCCAATGACAAGGAAGTGAAGCTGTATACGTACAAGAAAGACAACCACGAGGTCGCGCTCATCTTTGTGTACGACCCCAAGCTCCGGGGGCCGCTCAGCTCGAAGATCGACCTTTGCCTGGAAACCTTCGCCGCCGGCCCCAAAGCGGCCCGAAACTTCAGCGGGGGTGACGCTGAACAGGACGACTCGGCAGGCTCGGCCGTCGTCCCGATGTGATGGGGAGATTGCAGATCGCAGGATTGCGAATCGCAGAGGGCAGATCGCAGGATCGCAGAATCGGAGCATGGCAAATCGCAAATCGCAAAGTCATCTTGGAAAGCCCTTTGCGATCTGCGATTTCGCGATTTGCCATGCGATCAGACCCGAGGGCGGTCGGAGGCGTCCCAGGCGGATCGGGCGGCCTGGGCTTCGACGTCGGCTTCGTTGACGAGTTCGTCGCGGACGATCAGGACGTCGGGCGGCGCCTCGATCCCGATCCGGACCTGATTTCGGTCGCCCTTGACGATCTTGATCCGAATGTCCGGCCCGATCTGAATCCCTTCGAGCTGCTTGCGGCTCAAGACGAGCATCCGTTTCCTCCATGAAATCGGTATGTCCGGTTCCCGTTGTTCGGACCCGACCATCGCGGGCCACTCCAACCAACCCGTCGAAAATCGGGCTGGACAGGCGACAACGATTTGGCCCGCCCGCTCAAGTTTGTCCCGGTCGAGGCCATTTCAGGCGGTAAGGGATCATCCAGTTGAACCAACGCTTGTTGAGGTTCCGGGTGTCGAGCAGCTCGGCGATCCCGAGCCTCGACAGGCCGGCGATCCGGTGCTCGGCGATCGCCTCGGTCCGACCGTACCCCGCGGCCCACCGGCGGTAGAACGGGCCGTCATCGAGGCAATGCCCCGTGGTGCGCGTGATCGGGTTGCGGTGATCGAAGGCGTCGACCCCGCCGACCCCCTCGACGGTCCGGGACGAGGCGTGGCGGATGCCGAAGACGTTCCTCTGGAAGTCTTTTTCCCGGACCATCGCGGGCGAAACCTCGCGGACCTCTTCGAGCCGACCGCCCTTGTAGGTGATCCAGAGGGATTGCGGCTCCCCTTTTCCGGGCCTCGGGGTGCTGTCGTAATAAATCTGGGTGCGGCCAAAGAAGTGGACCCGGCCCCACTCCCAGCGCCTCATCGCCAGCGACATCTCGTCGGCCCCGGCGTTGTGGTCGTGATAGCCTCGCCCCTCGAAGGCGACGGAGTGGTCGCCCACGGCCACCGTGCCATCGACCTGGCAGTCGGGGGCGGCCAGAATCCAGTGGTGGGGCGACTCGGTCGAGCCGAGGTTCCGCTCGAACGGCTCGGTCCCCTCGGCGGGGGTGAACCGGATCGACGCCCGGATCGGGACCCCGTCGACCGACGGCGTGAGGACCGTCAGGCGATACGTCCCGTCGGGGTCGCGGACGACCCGGCTGGTCCCGACCCGGACCTGGAACGGGTCGGCCTGGTGCTTGAAATCGCGGGCCTTGTGCCCGCTCAAGGCGTAAGCGACGAGCTTGCCGTCGCGATACCAGCTCAGGCCGACCGCTGAGTGGTCGAGCGCGTCGGGGCAGGGGTACTTCGATGGGTCCTTGACGTGGCGGATCGCGGCGACGCCATAACTCGGGTCGAACGGCAGGCCCGCGTAGAAGATGACGACCAGCATGTCGCGGGTGTCTTCGCTGATGGCGTCGAAGTACCACCACTCGTGCGCCCCGGGCGTCTTGAGGCGGAAGAAGCGGTCGGGGTCGAGCCGGGGCGGAGCGTCCATCATCGGTTCAGATCCAGGAGGGTGGAAGGTTGCCTATTCTGACCGGGAGGAGGGGTGATGCTCAACCCCAGAACCGACCCCAGGCGTCTCGCGAGGTTTCCCACTGGCAACCGGCCAAGGTGGCGAGCTTGCGAGGGGTCGAGACCCGCGCCCTCCTTTGGAACACATCCAGGTCTTGCCGCTCGATCGCCCCCAAGATCCCGGCGTAGGCGCGACCCATGACCCGGACGGTGAGCCGGGCCGAGTCGCCGTCGAGCATGGGGATTCCCGCCGCGGCCTGGTCGTAGTAGTCTCGGGCGCGGTCGATCTGGAACCGGATCAAGGCGCGGAGCGGGTCGCTCAATCGCCCTTCGGCCAGGTCGGCCTCGGCCACGCCGAACTTCGCCAATTCGTCCTGCGGGAGGTAGACCCGCCCCAAGGCGAAATCTTCGGCGACGTCGCGGAGGATGTTGGTCAACTGCATCGCCGTCCCCAGGGCCAGGGCGTTGGGGATGCATCGGTCGGAGGTGTAGCCCAGGACGTGCGTCATCATCAGCCCGACCACGCCCGCGACCCGGTAGCAGTAGAGGTCCAAAGCGTCGAAGTCGGGGTATCGGGTGATGTCGAGGTCCATCGCCATCCCGTCAAGAAGGTCGTCAAACAGGCGGCGGGGGATTCCTCGGACCCGGACCGTCCTCCGGAACGCCAGCAAGCCCGGCGCGATGTCTGCTGAGTTGCCATAAGCCTTGTCGAGCGCCGACCTCGCCTCGTCGAGCCGGGCGGTGGCCTCGGCGCGATCCTTGGCGTCGTCGACCCCGTTGTCGGCCCATCGGCAAAACCCGTACACCGCGTAGGCGTGCCCTCGGGTCGCCCGGGGCAGGCAGGCCGACGCGAAGTAGAACGTCTTGGCATAGTGCCGGGTGATCCGCCGGCAAAGCCGGGCGCCCCGCGCTTCGAGCGGCGAGACGGTTGGAATAAGTTGTTTTTGAACAAACAAGGCTGCTCGACTCGCTCAAGCCGCTTGGTAAAGGGTAGAAGGACTAGTTTATCCAGTATCCTCGCTTAATGCCCCACCTAAAAGCCTGGAAGATCGAGCCATTCGCCTGAACCACCTAGCGGGGGAAAAATTGAATTGACGCCATTGTCCCTCCATCATTTCGTCCCCCACTTCATTCCCCTATTGAATTAACGACCGAATGAAGCCGATGAAGATAATTGGGCAGATGCGTTTAATGGAGCGAAACTATGGACATCAATTGGCTTCGGCAGATGTGGGCCGGGACGACGAATGATAGCTGGAAGACGTTCGCAGCCGTCGTCCAAGCTTTCGGCGTTGTGATCGCCGCCTGGTACGCCTGGAGGCTGGAAGGCCACAAGTTTGAAATGAGGCTGAAAGAGATCGCGCATGCAAACACGCACAAGAGGCGGATGGAGAGCATGGAAAAAATTTCGGTGCTGATGGGCACGGTCCTGTTCAAACTCAGTGCGGTGCCACGCTTTTTCCCCGAGGTGGACCCGGTGCTGCCTCAAGAAGAAGGGGGCAAAACCGCAGAAGATCGGGATAGCAACCGTCTCTATATCAAGATCGAACGACTCAACGAAGCCATCTACAACCTTATGGAAGCCGCAGAAGAAGGGTACATCTACATCGATGCTTCCAACGGCGAGCGGCTAGAAAATTTTCGAGAGGAGATTTGCACGCTGCTTGCTGCCTATTTCGCTGAGTCCATAAATCCTATGGCGAAGTTCGAGGCGATGGGTCATTTCAAGGAGGGCTTAAAGAAATTAAGGGAGGTACGGAGAGACATCGTGGTGGATTTCAATAGACAACTCCAGCGATGAGTTAAGCTTCTTCAACACTAAGATCGGAACAGTGGAGAATCAACTATTCTCGGGGCAAAATGGCTGAGGCGTTGTCTTTCGCCTCGTTGGGAGGGATATCACGCCAAAGACGGGCGTCGATGTCGGGAAAGAATTTCAAGTGTTTGACGTTCGTTGTGGCGATGACGACTCGGTCGTTGGGTCCACCAATTGTCGACGCCGATCCTGCCAATATGGCATCGCCATCGAGATCATTATCCGGGCCGGTTCGCATCCCCTTGCTTCGGATGATGCCCCAAAGCTCCCCGGCCTTGACCCATGCTTCGCGGGTGACGGGAGCATAAGTCAAACCTTGGCAGAACGCATCCAACCTTTGAATCTGGGCTTGGGCTTTGAGGCGACAAAGCTCTCTTCGAACTTCATATCGTGTCAAATCGGAGACGATCAGGTCCGCTCCGACTTCGAGCATGTCGTCGACCCAGAGGCTGAACTCCGCGGCATCTTTCGGGGTCGTCCTCGAACTGGTAAGACCGACGACGCCAGCGTCCAGAAAAACGAGAAAGGCCATTTCACTCCGAGGCTCTTACGGTGACGCGGGGGAACGGTGGGAATGGATAGTGAATTCCTCAACGCAGCACGAAGGGCGTCGGCGTTCGCTTTCCGTTCCTCTGAAGAAAATGGGATGGCCTTCCCATGAGCGTCGACTTTGAGCCGTCGCTCTGGCTGGTGATCGCTCTGCCCCGAAACGGTCGCGGCACCAATGGGCAAACCGACGATGATCCCAGGACCGGTCTCTTTCATCATGTCTCTCCCGTCCGGCGAATCGAATTCGTTGGGTTCCATCGGCTCGAGTCGAGCATTGTATCATAAACCATTCTTTTCGACAGTTGCGCCTGGGCCTAAGTTCAATTTCTTCGGTCTCCGGATTGTAACCTCCGCTTACAAGAACTTCTCCAGAACCTTGGCGCTGCTGATGACGCCCGGCATCCCCGCCCCGGGATGCGTCCCAGCGCCGACGAAGAAGAGGCCGCCGACGTCCTCGGACCGGTTGTGCGGGCGGAACCAGGCGCTTTGGGTCAAGGTCGGCTCGAACTGGAAGGCCGAGCCTTGGTAGGCGTCGAGGTCGGACTCGAACTCCTTGGGGGTGAACGTCCGGAGCGAGACCAGGTGCTTGCGGAGGTCGGGGACCAGGTGCGGCTTTTCGAGCGATGCCAGGACGCGGTCGGTGTACTCGTCGCGGATCTTGTCCCAGTCCTGACCGCCTCCGAGGTGCGGGACGGGGCTGAGGACGTAGAACGCCTCGCAGCCGGGGGGGGCCATCGTCGGGTCGGTCCGGGTCGGGGCGTGGAGGTAGAGCGAGAAGTCCTCGGCAACGACTTTCTTGTCGAAGATGTCGCCCAAGAGGCCATGATACCGAGGCCCGAGCACGATCGAGTGGTGCGGGAGGTGCGGATACGTCCGGTCGGTCCCGAAGTAGGCGACGAACAGCGACATGGCGAAGTTCATCCGCTCCAACCGGCGGTCGGTCCACTTCCGGCGGTGCTCGGGCTTGATCAGCTTGCGGTAGGTGTTCGTCACGTCGCCGTTGCTGACCACGACCTTGGCCTCGAACCGCTCGCCCGACTCGACCCGGACCGCGTGGACCTTGCCGTTCGCCACCTCGATTTCTTCGGCCCTGGCGCTCAGGACGAGCTTGCCTCCGAGTTCTTCGAACAGCTTGACCAACCCGTCGACCAAGGCGCCGGTCCCGCCCATCGCGAAGTGGACGCCCCAGGTTTTTTCGAGGAAGTGGATCATCGAGTAGATCGACGACGACCGGAGCGGGTTCCCGCCGATCAACAAAGGCTCGAACGAGAACACTTGACGCAGGCTCTCATCCTTGATGAACGACGAGACCTTCTTGTAGACCGACTGGTCGGCCCGGAGCTTGATCAAATCCGGCGAAACCTTGACCATCTCCCAGACGCTGTGGAACGAGTGGTCGGCCAGATCGGTGAACGCCCGGTCGAACACCTTCTCGGTGTAAGCGAGGAACCGGCGGTAGCCCTCGACGTCGTCGGGGTTGAACTTGGCGATCTCGGCCTCGATCCGCTCCTTGTCGCCGGTGTAGTCGAACGTCCGACCGTCGTCGAAGTAGATCCGGTAGAACGGGTCGATCGGGACGATATTCACGTAATCGGCGATCGTCTTGCCGTTGAGCGCCGCCAGCTCATCGAGGACGAACGGGACGGTGATGATCGTCGGCCCGGCGTCGTAGGTGAACCCCTTGTCCTTGTAGACATACGCCCGACCGCCCGGCTTGTCGCGCATCTCCAACAGGGTGGTCGAATACCCCTTGGCCTGGAGCCGGATCGCCGCCGCCAGCCCGCCAAAGCCGCTGCCGATGACGACCGCCGGCCCTTTCGACCCCACCGGAGCGGGCTTGGTCTTAATGATCTTCGGGGTCTTCTGGAAGGCGATGCTCATGGGGATAGTATTCAACGGGGCAATCATTGGTCGATGACCGATCTGGGATGAATTTCGACGCTAGGAACGTTGCATTAGTGCGGCGAGAGGAAACAATCAACATGTTTGATCGGTTCAATCTGGTCGTGACCCACTTCAAGGGATCGAAGCCACTTTCCCCAATAAGATGGAAAGCGGAAACTCTTCAACGTCACTCAAAGAGGCCCAGTAGCGAATCTCCTCGGGCAATCCATCGAGATCGCGCGTGAGAAAGTCCTGAAATTCGCTCACCAATCCCTCATCCTCGATCCTGTCCAGCAAAGCTTCGTTCATCGAGGCTAGGACCAGTTCTCCCATCTCATACTGCTGAGTACGGGTAAGCTTTCGCGTGCGACAAATCCGAATAAACTCGGCGACTCGCCGAGCATCCGCGTTGCAGATTCCCCAATCCTGTTTGTAGAAGGTCAAGCCAAGTTGGTCCGTGAGGTCTTGGATGTCTCGATCGGCGGAAGTCATTGTGTCTCATCCCACGAAAGGGTAAGCCGTCTTCACTCCCGATTTGCTCGGGACCAGAAGGACTCGATTTGCCGATGAATAAGTGCCGTCGGCATTGATTTCCCGCCCTAATCCAGCGGGAATCTCGAAGATTTTCGCCCCTTGCGATAACTCGGACAATTTGCCGGCGATGAATTGTTCCGCCCCGGAATCATCCACCCATTGACCAGTCGGGCGTCCAGTATTCGTGGCTCGCTGGGTCAATTCGTGAGTATTGTGACTACCATGCTTCGTGAACGTATGGCCAACTCGTCTCCCTCGCATGGGACCAATCGGGACATAAGCTTTGGTATCAGCCACGATGATTCCCAAAAGGCCGACCGTCCCAATCCTGTTTCACCCCTCGACGGCCAGGCCGTTGTCGAGGACCTGCGAGACACCGCGAACGTGAGTTGGCCCGGTCTTCGCTCCCATTTTTACGAGAAAGCCACAGAACCGCCTCCCTCACTTGAGCCAGTCCGACACCCGGAGCGTGAAGCCTGGGAGGACCGCCCCGCCGTCGAGTGTTGCCGTGTGATTCAGCCTCGTGACTCGATCCACCGACTCATACACTAGGACGGTTCGTTTCCTCGGGTTGGCGAACCAGACCAACCGCACCCCGGCGGCGAAATACTCGCGGAGCTTGCGGTCCATCTCTTGTTTCGTGTTGCCCCGGCTGAGGATCTCGACGACCAGGTCCGGGATGATGTCGAGGATGGCTTGATCCGGGATGATCCCTCCGGGCAAGCGCTCTCGGGGGTAGAACGCCACGTCGGGGAGGCGGACCTGGTTGGGGGCGAACCAGATCATCGCATCGGGGGCCAGGACCCTCCCGAGTTGCCTCGGCTCGGTGAAGCTTATCAGGAAGTAGATGAGCATGGCCGCCAGGCCCGATTCCTTCGAACCCATCGTCTTCTCCACCAAGGTCCCGTCGATCAACTCGCAGAGGCGACCTTCGCGGCGGCGGATCGTCGTCACGTCGCTCGCCGTCGCCGTGCCGGGGGTGGGGTGGACGAGGATTCGATGGAACGGGATCTCAAGGGAAAGGACTTGGCCCAGCGTCGGGGTTCGGGTGACGGGCGGGTGGGCCGCGGTTGTCATGGTTGGTGGCCTCGTCGGGATTCCCGGACGCCGGGAGGAGGGAGAGAGTCTGGATTATCGCTCGACGGCCAGGCCGGTGTCGAGCACCGGCGAGACGGCCGCGTCGGTTTCGATCATCGCGGCGGTGAACTCGGGCAACGGGTCGGCCGCTCGGCTGGATGAGGTTCGGAAGAGGCCGGTGAGGGCGACGAACTGGCGGCGCTGGGAGGCGTCGATCGGGGCCTCGTCAAGGGCGGACACGGCGTCTCGGCGGACCACGTCGAGGCGGGCGCGGCACCAGGGGATGGCGCCGCTTTGGTGGATCAGGTCGAGCAAGGCCCGGCGGCGGTCGAGGCCCGCCGGGGCTCCGAGCGCGGCGACGAGCTTGCGGCGGCCTTCGGCTTCGAGCCCTCGGTAGGCCGCCCACAAGACGTAGGTCCGCTTGCCGCCGTCGAGGTCGGGATGGTCGCCTCCTTCGAGGTCGGCGCCGAAGGCGTCCAAGTCGTTCTGGACCTGGAAGCCGAAGCCGAGGAGGTCGCCGAATCGGTCCAACGCCCGGGCCACCCCCGAGGGCGCCCCGGCGATCGAGGCCCCCAGGACGAGCGGGCCGGAGACGCTGTACCTCGCGGTCTTGCGGAGGTAGGACTCGATGATCTGGTCCTCGGTCAACCGGTCGAGCGGGCAATCGTCGTAGAGGACGTCCAGGGCTTCGCCCAAACCGGTCTCGAAGAGCATGTCGGCCATCAGGCGGTTGGCCCGGCCCAGGGTGCAGTCGTCGAGGCCCGACCGGCTCAGGAGCCGCATCCCGAGGGCGAACAGCAAGTCGCCGCCGATCAGGCCGAGGTCGCTGGAGCGCTTCCGCTCGGTCGGGTGGTCGGGCTGGAAGGCGTCGAGCCGGATCGCCTCGTGCAAGGTGGCGCGGTTCCGACGGGTCACGCTGCCGTCGATCAGGTCGTCGTGGACGAGCATGAAGGCGTGGAACACTTCCAGGCTGCCGGCGGCGAGGGTGACGGCGACCGGCGGCGGGTCGAACCGACCGGTCAAGATCCGGTACGACGCCAGGCAGAGCCGGGGGCGGAGCCTCTTGCCCCCCCGGAGGACGAACTCGCTGAGGCGGTTGTAGAGCGGGGCCAGGTGGGGGTTGCTCGCGTAGCCTCGGCGGGTCTCCTCGAAGAACGCGAGCAGGTCGCGGTCGACCCGGTCGCGGTCGCTCGAGGGGGACAACCGATCCAAGGGCGTCGACTCGGGGGTCGAGGTTCGGGTGGCGGCCTGGGGCACGATCGTCCTCGCCGTCAATTGCGTGTCGTGATTCGCCAGGGAACAAGCCAGGCCCAAGGCGACTTTGTTCGGCTTCTCGAAAGCTGGGCGACCGTCGCCGATCGCCTCGCCCTCGGGTCGGAACCGCGAAGGGCCAACTTTTGTGAAGGTGCCATCCCATTATAAACGACCGGATAGGGCGAAGCTGGTCCCAAATTGCCAGGACCTCCCCGATTTCCGGCGCGACCGGCGGGACGCTCCCATCTCGACCACCTCGGGCCGTTTCGATCATACTCGGGACCTTCCCTCGACGCTCCGAAATCGAGTCGAGTCACCCATGAACCACCGAGTCATCGACCTGAACGCCGACCTCGGCGAAGGCTGCCCGTGGGACGAAGCCCTCTTGCTCCGGGTGTCATCGGCGAGCGTTTCCTGCGGGGCCCACGCGGGAACCCCGTCCGACGTCGAGCGGACCCTCCGATGGGCCGTCGGTCGAGGGGTCGTCGTCGGGGCCCACCCCGGCTACGCCGATCGAGCCGGTTTCGGGCGGCTCGACCAAGATTTGACCGACCCCCAGATCGGTGAGTTGATCGCAGGGCAGTTGGACCGGCTCGACGCCTGGGCCGGGGCGGCCGGGGCCGCCGTCCGGTTCGTCAAGCCCCACGGGGCGCTCTACAACCAAGGGCAACGCGACGGTCGGGTCGCCTCGGCGATCGTCGCCGCGCTCCTGGGTCGAGGGCTGCCGATCCTCGGCCAGCCCGGCGGCGAGGTCGAGCGCGCGGCCCGGAAGTCTGGCCTCCGGTTCGTGGGCGAAGGGTTCGCCGACCGCCGGTATCGCCCCGACGGCAGGCTCGTCCCCCGGACCGAGCCGGGGGCGGTGCTCGAAGACCCGGTCGAGATCCGCGACCAAGTGCTTGGGCTGGTGGGTCGAGGGATTGAAACCCTCTGCGTCCACGGCGACGACCCCCGATCGGTCGCGCTGGCCGACCTGGTCCTCGACAGTCTCAAAAAGGCCGGGGTCGAAGTCCGGGGGTTCGCCTGACGTGGCCTTGGTGGTGGTCCGGCCTGGCCTGTTCACGACGGTCCAGGACCGGGGGCGGGTCGGCTACCGGCGCTTCGGCGTCCCGGTCGGCGGGGCGTTCGACTCGGGGGCGTTCGACCTGGCCAACGCCCTGCTCGGCAACGATCCGGGTGCCGCCGCCCTCGAATTGACGCTCCTCGGCGGGTCGTTCCGGGCCGAAGCCGACCTGGCCATCGCCCTGGCCGGGGCACCCTTGACCGCGACGGTCGAGCCCGAGTCCGGCGAAGCCCGCCCCTGGTCGATCCCGCAGGCCGGGACGCTCCGGCGGGGCGAAACCTTGAGCTTGCTCGGGTCCAGGCTCGGAGTCCGGGCCTACCTCGCGGTCCGAGGCGGCTGGCGGACCCCGGTCGTCCTCGGGAGCCGGTCGACCGAAACCCCCAGCCGGGCGGGCGACCGGTTCGAAGCCGATCCGGGCACGACCTCGACCCGCCACCCCTCGCCCGAGGTCGCCCGGGTTTTTGGCCTATGGGACGATCCCGACCCGACGATCCGATGGGTCGACGGCCCGGATTTCGAACCCGATCAATCCGAGCTTGTCGGCCCTTACCGGGTGCTCGACCCGTCGAATCGGGTCGGGGTCCGGCTCGAAGGGGCTTCCATCCCGGTCGAGGGCGATCCGAGCCGGCTCTCGAAGCCCGTCGGCCCCGGCGCGATCCAGGTCGCGGGCGGCCGGCCGATCATCCTCGGCGTGGCGGGCGGGACGATCGGGGGCTACCCGCACGTCGGCCACGTCATCTCGGCCGACCTCGACCGGGTCGCCCAGCTCCGACCGGGGTCCGAGGTCCGCTTCGAGCGAGTCACCCTCCCCGAAGCCCGCCGGGTCGACGCCGACCGGCGGCAAGCCCGGACACTCTGGCGAACCCGCCTCTCAATCTGGGCCAAGGTTTGATCCAGTTCTCTTGAGCCACGGATGGAACACGGATGGGATTATTAAATTTTCTCTTATCCGTGTTCCATCCGTGGCCAACGAGATTTCTTTGAGATTGCCCGAAGCCGGCGAATCCGGTATCAAACGCGGCGGATTCTTCGGCTCGTCCCTTTCTTGTTCAATCGACCTGAGGGTTGACCCCTTGATGACGCCTGGCCGCCGATCGTGGCGAATCGCGTTGGGAACCGTCGTCTGGACGATCGCCGGGCTGGCCGGATGCCACGGGGTCCCGATCGCCCGGGTGGCCCCGGCCCCGAACCGGCCGCAATCGACCTTGGGGTCGGTCGGCCGCGCCGCGCTCTTGCCGGCGACGATCGCGGCTGACATGCCCTCGGAGACGTCGTCGATCGACCCGAGCAACTCGGCGACGACCGGGACCCTGACGCCGTCGTCGGCGATCGAAGGGGCGTCGGGCCAGGGCCAGTCCGACCTGGGCAAACCGGCGATCCCCGCCGCGCCTTTGCCGCCGACGCCGTTGCTCGACGCCGCCCTGGTCCGGGCCAAATCCCGAGGCGAACTCCTCGACGGCGCCTCGCCCCCGGCCCACATCGACCCGGCGGTCGCCGTCGCGTCGATCCCCTCGCCGAGCATGACCGAGGCGATCAGCCCCTCGCCCGCCGGACCCGAACCGAGCGTGGCGGCCGCCCCTTCGGCCCCGACTCCCGAACCCAAGCCGGTCGAGACCGTCGCCGTCGCCCCGCCGGCCTCGCCCGAGGAACTCTGGCGCGAGGGGGTCCGCAAGCTCGTCGGCCTGGCCCGGTCGAAGCAAGAGCAGGCGGGCGCCGGCAACGGGGCGACCGCCGAACCCTGGGGACTCCGAGCCAGGGTCCTGGCCTGGCTGGCCGAGCCCGACATCGACCCCGACCTCGGCCAGCGCGAGGCCGACAACGTCCGATCGGTCCTCCGGGCCTTGGAAGCGGCCACCGGCCCGGGCAACTCGGGCAAGGCCGCCGACGCCCACAACCGGGGCGACGACGTCCGGACCGCCGTGCGGACCCTCGAAGCCAAGGCCCCGCTCGAACTGGTCGATCTGCGGCTCTGCTCCAAGGTCGAGCGGTTCGGCGACTTCACCCCGATCGACCCCCCGGCGCGACGGGGCGGCGACCAAGTCGTGATCTACTGCGAGGTCGACGGCGTCCACCACGAGCCGACCACCTCGGGAGGGTTCCAGACCAAGCTCGCCGGTCGGATGGAGATCATCCCCGAAGCCGGAGGCTCGCCGATCATCTTGCCGCTCGGACCCGCCAAGGAAACCTTCCCCCGACGCCGCCGCGACTTCTACATCGCCTACCTCGAAGTCCTGCCTCGCAACCTGCCTCCCGGGCAATACACCTTGCGGATGACGCTCAAGGACGTCTTCTCCGAACAGTCGGCCGGCCGAGGGATTCCCTTGACGATCGTCGGGGACAAACCCCTTGATGCCGCCACGCCTCACGAGCCTGGTCCGACCCTTTGAAGGACTTGCGGTCGACGGCCCGATCGGCGATGATTGGCCAATCCAATCTCGCGAAAGCCTCCGCCGCCGACCGTCAGGGCATCAAGTCAAGTCCTCGAAGGGGTGGACCGTCCATGTCGAAGATCCGGGCGATTTGTCGGTGGAGCGTCGGCCTCGCCTCGGCGGTAGCCTGGGCCGGTCTGGCGGGCTTCGAGGCGTCGGGCCAGGATTCCGCCGGGAAACGGTCGGTCGTCCTCGTCGCCCAGAAGACCCAGGCCAAGAAGAAGGCGACGCCTTCCAAGAAAGCCGCCGACACCCCGAGCGAGGCCGGACCGCTAGGGGCCATGCCCAAGACCCAAGGGTCGGTCGTCTCGCACGCCGATGCCGACGTCGCCGCCCAGTTGGCTAACCTGTCGTTCAAGCGCGACATCGCGCCGATCCTGGTGGCCAACTGCGTCGGCTGCCACACCGGGGCCGGCGCGGGGCTGTCCCGGGGCAAGCTGAGCATGGCCAGCTTCGAGAAGCTGATGGCCGGCGGCAAGCGGGGCAAGGACATCGTCCCCGGCGACCCCGACGCCGGCCACCTCGTCCTGATGGTCAAGGGGGAGGAAACCCCCAAGATGCCGCCCAACAACGGCCAGCGCGGGTTCTCGGCGGCGGCGGTCGAGAAGATCGAAGCCTGGGTCAAGGCCGGTGCCCGGCTCGACGCCGGTTTGTCGCCCGCCGACCCGTTCGACAAGTACGCCCCGACGACCGGCGACCTCCGACGCGACGAACTCGCCAAGATGAAGCCCGAGGAGCGCGACAAGATCGCCGAGCAGGCCGGCCGCGACCGCTGGAAGAAGGCCACCCCCACGGTCCCCGACTTCACCGCCGGAACCCACTTCCTCGCCTTCGGCAACCTCCCCGGCGACCGGACGGGCAAGCTCCTCAAGGCGATGGAAGCCCAGTACGCCCTGGCCAACCGCCTCCTCGGCTCGCCCAAAAGCCCAGCGCTCGACCCGGTCGAGAAGATCAGCCTCTACATCTTCCGGGACCAGAACAGCTACGTCGAGTTCGTCCGGAGCGTCGAGCAGCAAGAGGTCGACTCGGGCGAACAGGCCCGGGCCAAGCTCAACGTCGAGTCCCCCTACATCGCCGCCGTCGACCCGGCCAACGGCGGCGAAGAAACCCCCCAACCCAAGAAGGGGGCACGCAAGGGCAAGAAGGCCGACGACTCGCCGGGAGGCCCCGAGCGGTCCTTGCTCGGGCTCTTGACCGAGCAACTCGTCACCGGGGCGGCGAACAAGGGCGGGAAGGCCCCCAAGTGGGTCGCGCTCGGCCTGGGAGCTTACGCCGCCAGCCAGGTCGAAGGGGGCAGCCCATATTACCGACGCCTCCGGGTCGAGACCCTCGAAAACGTCCGGATCGGCTGGCAGCAAAAGGCCACCGAGGTCCTCGGCGGCCAGGCCCCGACCGAGACCACCCGCGCCGTGGGCTACTCCCTGTTCGAGTGGATCGCCG
>JAABUX010001313.1_pt1 | contig 38007 bp, 30 predicted proteins | sample 5561851 | NCBI WGS metagenome assembly JAABUX01 (sample SAMN10711883, study PRJNA513361) | rock metagenome | isolation source: Antarctica rocks | place: Antarctica: Victoria Land, Richard Nunatak red sandstone | collected 2016-01-03 | reverse complement strand
CGGTTCGCCGTGCAGAGCCGCGACGAGTCGGCGCTGCGGCGGGCGTTCGGGCTGGACTTCCTGCTCGACGGCACGGTGCAGCGGATCGGCGACGGCCTGCGGATCTCGATGCGCCTGCTCGACCTCGGGCGCGGCGGCCAGGTGGCGTGGTCGCGCCGCTTCGACCGCGACGCGGGCGACCTGATGTCGCTGCAGGACGAGGTCGCGGCCGAGGTGGTGGCGCAGGTCGACCCCGAGATCCTGCTGATCGAGAGCCAGCGGGTGACCGCCCGCCCGCCGACCGATCCAAACGCCTACGACCTGCTGCTGCGCGCGCTGCCGCTGATCACGCGGATGGAGCGGCCGTTGTTCATGCAGGCGGGCGAGCTGCTGGCCCACGCGGTGTCGCTGGAACCTGATTTCGCGGCGGCGCACGCGTGGTACGCGTACTGGCACGTGTTCCTGATCGACCAGTCGTGGGCCGACGACGCGCCGGCCGGGATCGCCGAGGCGGGGCGGCTGGCCGAGCGGGCGATCACGCTCGACCCGCAGGATGCCAAGGCGCTGACCATCGCCGGCCACGTCCGCGCCTTTCTGCAGCGGCGCATGCGCGAGGCGACGACGCTGCACGAACGGGCGCTGCAATTGAACCCCAACCTGTCGATGGCGTGGGTGCTGTCGGCGATGACCTGCACCTACATGGGCGACCTCGACGAGGCGCAACGCCGGCTCGACCGCTACAAGCAGCTGAGCCCGCTCGATCCGCAGGCGTTCTTCTACGACGCCGCGCGCGTGCTGGTGGCGCTGCTCAGGCGTGACCACGCGCTGGCCGCGAGCCTGGGGCGTGAAGTGACCGAGATGAACCCGGCCTATATCGCCTCGCAGCAGGTCTACCTCGCGGCACTGGGGCATCTGGGGGAGGCGTCGGAGGCGGCGCGGGTTCGCCAGCACCTGTCGACGCTCGACCCCGGCTTTTCGGTCGGGCGGTTCCTCGAAACGACGGCGCTGCAGCGCGAGGGCGACCGCGCCCACTACGCCGACGGCTTGCGAGCGGCGGGGCTGCCGGACAGTGCGGTGTGACGGTCTGATCCTCCATCGCCGGCAACCGCGTGATGCGGCCGCCGGCTTTCGAAGGAGATCGTCGGCGCCGTTCACCCCACCAATCCGTGCGGGGTCCGGGATAGGCTGGCGAGGTTCTCGTCGACCGCGCGGAACAGCCCCCAGGTTTCCTGGTAGAACACCCGAGCGCCGATCTCGCCCTCTTCCAGGTCGGCTTGGCGCGCCTGGATGTAGCTGGTCCAGCGGCGGCTCGCCGGCCGGCGGTGGTGGAAGTCATGGCAGGGCGCGTCGCCGACTAGGACGAACAGCCGCACCAGCAACTGCAGGGTCAGCATGTCGAGCCACCACGCGCTCCACCGCGCGGCGCCCTCGAGCGAACGCGGCGTCATCGTCGGCGGCACCGAGCCAGGGAACACGCCGGCCGTGGCGTGCGAGGCGAAGTCCTTGCCGCGTGCCATGATCATCTCGGGGTCCGGGAACCGGTGTTCGCACAGGATGCGGAACACGGTCGCGATCTGCAGCAACACGACGACCGGAAACACCCAGGCGACCAGAAACGTCGTCACATGCCCGGTAGCGACGGCCAGCGCCGTTGTCACGACCCAGACGCCGACGCCGATCGCGTTGTGGGCGCGGTCGGGCGACCGCCACGCGCCGCCGATGCGGCGCAGCAGGAAACGCAGGTGAAACCGCGGCGACACGATGTTGACCAGCACCCGCCGCCACAGCGCGCGCTTAGGCAACGCCGGCTCGAGCCGGCACATGCCGAACACGAATCCGGCGAACTCGTCCTCCTCGGTCAGCAGTTTTTTGTGGTTGTGATGTAGCATATGTTCTGCTTTATACGCGTCGAAATGTTTGAACAGCAGGATGGCCGAGATCAGTCGGCCAACTCGGATGTTGGTCTCGCGCGTCTTGAAGACGGTGTTGTGCGAGCAGTGGTGGAACACCACCACCTGGAACAGCCCGAGCCCCGCGCTGGCCAGCAACCAGCCCGCGAGCAGCAGCGCGGTCGCCGGGACGATCGACAGCCGCAGGGCCACGGCGGCGAGCGCCACGCCACCGAACGTCTGCAACAGCGCCACCACCACGAAGTACAGCGGCGACCGTTGGACCAGCGCCTCGCCGGGCAACGGCTTGGCGGTGAGCCAGGTCAGGAACGGTTGCAGGACGCGCGGCAACCGCGCGGCCATCGCGCCTCGAGGGTCCAGGCCCGGCAGCCATCTCGTGTCGGATGTTCCGGCTTCAACGGCGCTGTCCGGACCCTGCAGCGCGGAAGTTATGTAGCTCATGGCATCTCCTTCTGACTGCTCAGCGATGGCCGAGGCCTGCACAAGGACGAGGGCTGCACACCGATCGGCATGGCTTTCGGAGGCGTTTCGGCGCGCTACAGAAAGCCACAACAACAAGTGGCAACGACACCCGCATTTTAGCGTTAAAATAGCGTCAAAAATGACATCTTCGATTGGCTTGTCGTGGTTCCTACATGCTTGTCAGGTGCCTGTCCGATGCCGTATCAGTCGAGTGGGTGTGATTTCGCATGGTCGATGAATGGCGTCCGGATGGGATTCCGTGCCTGCGACCGCGACCCTGATCGGAGTTCACTATGTTGTACGTGGCCTATGCGAGGCACCACGACGGCAAAATGGCCGTCTTAAGTTGCGTCAAACAATTTAGTGATCTCGCGCCTATGTTGCTGTTGGTGTTCTGCGGCGGCAAGCTCGATCCCTACCAAGTACGCGGAGCGTTGCGCGAGGCCTATCCGAACGCCGAGGTCGTCGGCGGCTCGGTGGCGGGTGCCATCAGCGGCCTAGGGTTCGGCTATAGCGGTCTCGAACTGACCATTCTCGCGTTCGTCGATCCGGCGACCACGCCACGGGTCGTGCTGAACCTGGACCTGCTGGCCGGCGAGGGTCAGGCCGGCGCGGCGCTCGGGGCGGCGGTGAGCCAAATCGCCGAGCCCGGCGCGGTCGTGTTGCTGTTCTACGATAGTGTCGCATCGAGTCAGCCACTTCGGCTGCATCCGGCCAGTCCGCTCGTGAACGGCTTCCAGGCGGCGCTCGACGGCAAGCGTGTCGAGTTGATCGGCGGCGGCCTGCTGACCGACATGAACCTGTCCGACGGCTGGGTGTTCACCGGCGACACGGTGCACCGCCACGCGGCGTTCGCGCTGGTGTTCCCCTCGGCGGTGCGGGCGTCGACTGCGGTGTTGCACGGCTGCCGGCCGGTGAGCACGTTCATGGAAATCACCCGAATCGACGGCGCCGAAGTGTTCGAGCTCGATGGCGAGCCGGCGTTGCAGGTGATCGAGCGCATGCTCCACCTCTCGCTCGGCGGTCCCGAGGGTCACGACCTCACCCTTCTGGCGACGCTCGGCGTCAAGCAAGGCGACCCGTTCGGCCCCTATGACGAGAACGCCTACGTGAATCGCCTGATCTTGACGTCCGATCGGGACAGGGGCTCAGTGACGCTATTCGAGCCGGACTTCCAGGTCGGATCTAAGGTACAGATTATGTCGCGCGACAACTCGTTGATGTTGCAGTCCGTGCGCGACGGGGTGGCGGTGGTCGAGCGTGCGCATGTCACTGGTCGCCGGATACTGAACCTCTACATCGACTGCGCTGGCCGGGCGAGCGCGCGAAGCGGCGCCGAAATGGAGGAGGCGGACATGGTGGTGCAAGGCCTCGATCCCGCGGTGCCGTTGATCGGATTTTATTCCGGGGTTGAGATCGCGCCGTTCGAGGGCTACAGCCGGCCGCTAGACTGGACGGGAGTGCTGACCACGCTCAGCTACGACGCATAATGGGGGAAGAAACCCGCTCGTTCGAACGCGAGGTAAATTATTACCGACGCTACTGTAACGAACTTGGTGCCAGCCTGTTCCGCCTGCAGGAGGAGCAGAGCCAGGCGTTCCGCTCCGCTCGCCGCAGCCGGACCGTCGTGAAACTGTTGCGCGAGGCCTACCGGCTCGGCGACGTCGCTATGAGCACCCACGACGTCGGCGGGCCGATGCTGGAGCTGCTGGTCGAAAACACGCTGTGCGACCGGGCCATGCTGCTCCGCGAGGAGTCCGTCGGCAGTGGCGTGTTCCTGGTGGCGCAGGCGATTGGCCTCGCGAACCGCGCGCTGAGCGGTCCGATATCGGTGCCCGCCCCGCCCGCGTTCCTATACACCACGGCGGCCCAGGGTGCGCCGACCGGCAGCGCCAGCGCGGTGGTGGCCGGCATGGGCGTCGCCTTCGTGCTCTGGGCTTACGACGCCAGCACCGGCCACGCGCTGGTCATCGGTAACAGCGCCGAGACGAACCTCAGCCGCCCATTCGAGGCGGCCGACCAGGAGTTGATCGAGGCGGCGCTGTCGATCTACCTCGACGTGCTCTACCGCAAGACCGCCGAGGCGCAGTTGCGGCAGGCCAAGCACATCGCCGAGGCGGCCGGTTCGGCCCGGGCGGCCGGCTTGGCGTCGCTGGCCGACGAACTCCGCGAGCCGTTGCACGCCATCGCCGACCTCGCCCAGACGTTGCGCTCGACGGAGCGGCCGGCGCTCGCCGACGGCGTCAACCCGGCGGACGAGATCGTGACGCTGTCGCGCTACCTGCTGATGCTGGTCGATGGCGCGTCGGAACAGCCGGAAGCGCTGACGGCGGCGCTGTCGCTAGATGTCGAGTGGATACCGGTCGACGAACTGATCCGGTTCGCGATTGCCTCGATCCATCCCGCTACCGTGGCTCAGGGGGTCGAGGTCGAGTCGAACATGCCGCGCCGGCGCACCGCCGTGCTGGTCGACCGGCGACGCATGCAGCATGTGCTGCAATACCTGCTCGCGAGCGTCGTGCGGGGTGCGCCGTCGGGCGGGCGGCTGCGCGTTAACGCGAACCGCCGCAGCGATGGCGGCCTGGAGATCGTCATGACCGCCGCCAACAACCCGATGCGCGGCGCCGACGACATGCTGCCGTCGCGGACGCAGAGCGTCAGCGTGGCGGACGGGCCCAACATCGCCATCCCGCGCGCGATCGCCAAGGCGCACGGCGCCACCCTGTCCGTCGAGGTGAGTCCGCTCGGGCGCTTGGTGGCCCGCATCGTGCTGCCGGCCCACAACACCCGCGACTTCGAGCTATCCGAGGAAACGTCAAGCGCGTTCGGCTGACGCGGCGTCGATCCGCGACGTGCGCCGCGTGTCACGCATCGACACATAGACCACGAGCGAGCCGGCGATCAGCACCGAGATGTAGATCGCGAACCAGGCCTCGTGCCCGGCGTCGCGAAACGCCAGCGCGATCGGCTCGGCGGTGCCGCCAAACAGGCTAACGGCGATCGCATAAGGCAACGCGACCCCGATCGCGCGGATCGAGGCGGGAAACAGCTCGGCCTTCACCACCGCGTTGATCGAGGTGTAGCCGGACAGGATCAGCAACCCCAGCAACGACAGCCAGAACGCCGCCCACGGGTCGTCGTGGGTGCGGCCGATCGCGGCCAGGATCGGAATGGTTCCGAGCGTGCCCGCGACGCCGAACGCGATCAGCAGCGCGCGGCGGCCGATACGGTCGGACAGCGCGCCCATCACCGGCTGCACGCAGGCGAACAGGAACAGGCTGCCGACCGAGATCGCCGTCGCCTGCTCGCGCGTCAGCCCGACCGAGTTCGTCAGCAGCTTCGGCAGGTAGATCGTGAAGGTGTAGAACGCGGCGGTGCCGCCCATGGTGAGGCCGATCACCAGCCCGACCTCTCGACGATGCGCCCACAGGTCGCGCAACGGCGTCCGGGTCCGGTCGGCGCTGGCGAACGCGGCGGTCTCCGGGATGCCGCGCCGCAGCCAGAATGCCACCAGCGCCAGCGCCGCGCCGATCACGAACGGCACGCGCCACGCCCAGGCTTCCAGCGCATCCTTGGTCAGCACGGTCTGCATGAGCAGCAGCGTGAGGCTCGCGAGCAGCTGGCCGCCGACCAGCGACACGTACTGGAAGCTGCCGACGAAGCCGCGATGTCGCGCCGAGCCGATCTCCGACAAATAGGTGGCGGACGCGCCATACTCGCCGCCGAGCGAGACGCCCTGCAGCACGCGCGCCGCGAACAGGATGATCGGGGCGGCGACCCCGGCGACCGCGTAGGTCGGGCAGACGGCGACGACCAGGCTGCCGGCCGACATCATAAGCACGCCCAGCACCAGTGCGGCGCGACGGCCGCGCCGGTCGGCGTAGACGCCCATCAGGTAGCCGCCGATCGGCCGGAAGAAGAACGCCCCGGCGAAGATCGCCGCCGCACTCAGCAGCTGGCCGGTCGGGCTCGCGTTGGGAAAGAACGCTTTCGCGAAATACAGCGAGAAAAACGAATAGCAATAGAAGTCATACCACTCGATCAGGTTGCCGATCGAGCCGCCCAGAACCGCTCGCGTCCGCGTCACGCGCGCTCCAGCGTCTGATGTGCCGCTAACGCCGCCATGTCGACGATCTGCGACACCGAGCTGTCCATCGGCAACAGCTGCGCCGGGTGCGTGAGCCCGATCAGCAACGGCCCGATCACCCCCGCGTCACCCAGCCGAGGCGCCAGCCGTGACGTGATGTGGGCCGAGTGCAGGCCGGGCATCACCAGGATGTTGGCCGGCCCGGTCAGCCGGCAGAACGGATAGAGCGAGCGCAGCGACATATCGAGCGCGATGTCGGGGCTCATTTCGCCGTCGAACTCGAAGTCGACTTCGCCCCGCTCGCGCGCGGCGTCCAGCAGCCGCACCGCCGCGCGCAGCTCCTCGCTGGTGGCGTCCATCGGGTTGCCGAACGACGAGAAGCTCAGCAAGGCCACGCGCGGCTCGTGTCCCAGCCGGCGGGCGGCGGCGGCGGCCCCGATCGCGATACGCGACAGCTGCTCGGCGTTAGGGCGGCCGTGCACCAGGGTGTCGGCGATGAAGATGGTGCCGCGCTTGCCGACCATCAGCGTGAGGCCGAACGAAACCGCACCAGGAGCGGTGTCGATCGCCATGCCGATGTCCTCGATCGACACGGCGGCCGAGCGGTTGAGGCCGGTGACCATCGCCGCCGCGTCGCCGGTCGCGACCATGCAGGCGGCGAACACGTTGCGGTTCAGGTTCACCATCCGCTGGCAGTCGCGGTGCAGGTAGCCCTGCCGCTGCAGCCGGCCATACAGGTGCTCGGTGTAGGCGGCCGTCCGGTGCGACAGCTTGGCGTTGTGGATCTCTATTCCCGCGATGCCGCCGGTCAGCCCCAGCCGGTCCATGGTCGCGCGCACCCGGTCCTCGCGGCCGATCAGCACCGGGGTGCCATAGCCTGCACGCTGAAAGGCCACGGCGGCGCGGACGATCTTCTCCTCCTCGCCCTCGGCGAACGCGACGCGGGTGGGCGCCGCGCGGACCCGCTCCATGATCGCGTCGAGCGCGTTGGCGGTCGGGTCGAGCCGCCCGGACAGCTCGCGCGCGTATTTCCGCAGGTCGGCGATCGGGCGGCGCGCGACCCCGGAATCCATCGCGGCGCGCGCCACCGCCGGGGCCAGCCGGCTGATCAGCCGCGGGTCGAACGCGTTGGGGATAATGTAGTCCCGCCCGAACTGCAGCTTGAGGCCGGCGCCGGCGGTGCTGACCTCGTCCGGCACGTCCTCGCGCGCCAGTTGCGCCAGCGCCTCGGCGGCGGCGATCTTCATCGCCTCGTTGATCGTGCGCGCGCGGACGTCGAGTGCCCCGCGAAAGATGTAAGGGAAGCCGAGCACGTTGTTGACCTGGTTCGGGTAGTCGCTGCGGCCGGTGGCGATGATCGCGTTCGGCCGCGCCCGCCGCGCCTCCTCCGGCGTGATCTCGGGGTCCGGGTTGGCCATCGCGAAGATGATCGGCGCGTCGGCCATGCCGGCCACCATCTCGGCCGTTAGCGCGCCCTTGATCGATAGGCCGAAGAACGCGTCGGCCCCTAGCAGCGCCTCGTGCAGCGTGCGCGCCTCGGTCGGGATGGCGTGGGCGCTCTTCCACTGGTTCATCCCGGCGGTGCGGCCCTGGAACACCACGCCTTTCGTGTCGCACAGGATGACGTTGGTCGGACGCAGCCCCATCGCCTTCAGCAGTTCCACGCAGGCGATCGCCGCCGCCCCGGCGCCGTTGACCACCAGTTTCGTCTCACGCAGGTCGCGCCCGGTCAGGTGGCAGGCGTTGATCAGCCCGGCGGTGGCGACGATCGCGGTGCCGTGCTGGTCGTCGTGGAACACCGGGATGTCCATCAGCTCGCGCAACCGGTCCTCGATGATGAAGCATTCCGGCGCCTTGATGTCCTCGAGGTTGATGCCGCCGAAACTGGGGCCGAGGAAGCGGACGCAGTTGACGAACTGGTCGACGTCCTCGGTGTCGAGGCACAAATCAATCCCGTCGACGTCGGCGAACCGCTTGAACAGGGCCACCTTGCCCTCCATCACCGGTTTTGACGCCAGCGCGCCCAAATTGCCGAGGCCGAGCACGGCGGTGCCGTTGGAGATCACGGCGACCATGTTGCCCTTGGTCGTGTAGTCGTAGGCGCGCGCCGGGTCGGCGGCGATCCGCAGGCAGGGTTCGGCGACGCCCGGCGAATAGGCCAGGCTCAGGTCGCGCGCGGTGATGAGCGGCTTGCTGATGCGGGTCTCGAGTTTGCCGGGGCGGCCGGAGCTGTGCAGGGCCAGCGCCTCCTCGACCGAAACGCGGATGGTGCGCGTGTCCTCCGGAATGTTGTCGGCCATGGTGGACCCCTGTTCCCTCGAGCGGCGATGGTGTGCGCGCGGGCGCCCCGGGGCAAGCCGCGAGCCGGCTTGGGAGCGGCCGGCCGCCATGCGATATTGCGGCCATGGATGAAACGACCGTGCCGTTCGTCATCGCCGCGATCGTGGTGGTGGTGCTGCTGCTCACCAGCGTGCGGGTGGCGCAGGAGTACGTCCGCGCCGTGGTGTTCCGGATCGGGCGGGTGAAAGGGGTGCGCGGGCCGGGCCTGTTCCTGCTGGTGCCGTTCGTCGAGCGCGCGGTGATGATCGACATGCGGGTGATGACGCGCGAGCTGGAAACGCAGGAGACGGTGACGCGCGACGGCGTCGCGGTGCGGGTCAACGCGGTGCTGTGGTATCGCGTGGTCGACCCGAGGCTGGTGACGGTCGCGGTGGTGGACTGGCGGCTGGCGGTCACCCAGGCGGCCGAGACGACGCTGCGCGACACGATCGGCCAGAACGACCTCGACGGGCTGCTAAAACACCGGGACGTGGTCAACATGCGGCTGCTGGAGCGGCTGCGCGCGGCGGTGCTGCCGTGGGGCCTTGCGGTCGACGCGGTCGAGCTGAAGGACCTGGACATCCCCGAGCAGATGCAGCGCGCGATCGCTCGCGAGGCCGAGGCGATGCGCGAACGCCGCGCCCGCGTCATCAAGGCGGAAGGCGAACTGGAGGCGTCGGCCAAGCTGTCCGAGGCGGCGCGGGCGATCGCCGCGACACCGGGCGCGATGGAGCTGCGGCGGCTGCAGACCATCAGCGAGGTCGGTGCCGAGAACAACAGCACCACAATTCTGGTCATTCCGGGCGAATTTGTAGCGGCGGCACGGGCTTTGGCGAGTGGCTGACACGTGATTGACAAGGTACCCAGGACGCCACGGAAGTGTTGAATAACGCTGGTGGTTGCGCCAAATTGACGGCGGACGGTGAGGTCCGGCGTGCCGGCGCCCGCGCCGCTTGAACAATGGAGCGTCCGCGATGCGTCGCATCCTTCTTACCGTGCTCGCTGGCGCAGTCGCCGCGCCGCTGGCACTCGCAGGTTCCGCCCATGCCGACGGATTCTATCGCCAGGGCTACGGTGGCGGTTATGGCGGCGGCTACGGTGGCGGTTATGGCAATGGCTACGGCGGCGGCTACCACCGTGGCGGGTTAGGGTTCGGCGGCGGCGCGGTGCTCGGCCTTGGGCTTGGAACCGTGTTGGGGCTTGGCCTATCCCGCCCATACAGCTACGCCCCGCCTGCGTATTACGCCCCGCCGCCCGTGTATTACGCACAGCCGCCCGTCGTGTATGCGCCGCCGCCCTACTTCGCGCCGCCGCCGGGATTCTACTACCGCCCCTACTGAGCCATTCCCGCCGCTTGCCGCCAGTTAGCGCGGTAGGCGGCTAGTTTGGGATCGGCAAATCGCAAAGCCCGCGACACCGGCGGCGAAGCGATTCCACCGCCGCTGGCGAGCCAGCGGCCGGCGAGCGCCGCACCCGCCCGACCGCCCGCCACCAGGATTTCGCAGGCCGGCCGCAGCGCCTGAAGCAAACCGGGGAACAGCGGGTTCACGGCAAGCGGGCCATCGACCACGACCGTGCCCGCCGACCCGAGCGCGTCCAGATCCACATCGGCGACAAGGGCGACATACAGCGTCGCCAGCGCCGCACGTTCGACAGGCGACAAGCCCTCGACGCCGATCAGCCTTCCCTCGTGGCCCGGGAACGGCCCGCCGGGTGCGAACCGGGGCAACGCCGTCGCACCGGCGGCCAGCACGCGCGCGAGTGCCGCACCATCCGGCTCCGGGGCGTTTGGTCCGGCGATGACGGCGTGCTCGCGGCCGCTCATGAACTTCGCCGTCGCCGTCGGCTCGCCGAACGCGTCGACGTTGGCCAGCATGTCGCGCGGCTCGTCCAGGCGCGAAAAGTCGACGCCGCGCGCCAGGATGACGCTCCACGTGCCGCTGCTGAGCACCGCCAGCGTCGCGTCGTCGGGCCGGGCGACGCGGTGGCACAGATAGCTCGCGTTGCTGTCGTGGATGCCGCAGAGCACATTGGCGGTGAGGCCGGTCGCGGCGGCGATCTCGGGGCGAAGCGGCCCCAACACGTCGCCACAGTCGCGAAACGGCGGGAACAGCGTGTCGAAGCGTTGGGTCACCGCCAGATCGCTCCAGCGTCGCTCGAGCGGCCGCCACAAATCGCTGTGGCAGGCGAGCGTCGTCAGGTTGTTCGCCGCGACGCCGGACAGCCGGTAGGCCCAAAATTGCGCGTACGGCACCGCGCCCGCCACCCGCGCCCACAGCTCGGGAAACCGGGTCTTCAGGTAATAGAATTGCCGACCGATGTTGAGGCCGGGCGAGATGTCCGGCGAGAACGTCTTCGAGAACGGGTCGCGCAACGCCGCGTATTCGCGGGCCACGACCTCCTGCCGCCGGTCCTCGTAGTCCGGCACCGCCACCACGTCGCCTGCCGCGTCGAGCAGGGCGGCCGCCGCGCCGTGCGCCACCGGAACGATTGCCGCCACCCGCGCCGGGTCCGGCAGCCTCGCCAGGCGGTCGAGCATCCAGGCCTCGATCCCGCCCACGTCGAGCTGGTCCACCGCCGGCCCGGCGATCGCGGGCGACGGGCGTTCCTCGGCCCACACCACGTCGCCGCCGACGATGTCGAGCAGCATCAGCTTGGCGTTGGTCTTGCCGACGTCGAGCACGACGACCCGATCGCGCGCCATCTCGTTTCCTCCCCCGTGGTTGCCGCCATGACACGGAGGGTGCGCGGCGGTGTCAATCTGGCGGGCAGGCGTCGCTCTCGTTAGGTTGAGCGCAAAGAGGGAAACGCCACATGGACGCCAACCTGCTGGACGACCGTTGGGACGCCGCCCGCGCCGCGTCGCTGAAGCCGGAGGAGCTGCTGCTGTATCGCTCGAACCTGCTCGGCTCGGACAAGCGCATCACCAACTACGGCGGCGGCAACACCAGTTCCAAGCTCATGATGACCGACCCGCTGTCGGGCGCCTCGGTCGAGGTGTTGTGGGTGAAGGGTTCGGGCGGCGACGTCGGCTCGATGAAGCTCGACGGCTTCGCGACGCTCTACATGGACAAGCTGCGCGGGCTGCGGCGGGTCTACCCCGGCGTGTCGGGCGAGGACGGGATGGTCGCGCTGTTCAACCATTGCACGTTCAACCTGAACCCACGCGCCCCCAGCATCGACACGCCGCTGCACGCCTTCGTGCCGCGCCCGCACGTCGACCACATGCACCCGGACGCGATCATCGCGATCGCCGCCTCGGCCGACGGCGAGCGGATCACGCAAGAGGTGTTCGGGCACGAGATCGGCTGGCTGCCGTGGAAGCGGCCCGGGTTCGAGCTCGGCGTCTGGCTGCAGCGGTTTTGCGAGGCGCACCCGAACGCCAAGGGCGTCATCCTTGGCGCGCACGGGCTGTTCACCTGGGCCGACGACCAACGCGAGTGCTACGAGACGACGGTTGCCACGATCAACAAGGCGATCGCCTGGCTCGCCGCGCAGACGACCAAGGCGGCGTTCGGGGGCGAGCGGGTCGCGGCGCTGGAACCGGCCGCGCGGCGGGCGATGGCGGCGGCGCTGATGCCGCGCATCCGGGGGCTGATCGGTGCCGATCGGGCCAAGGTCGGCCACTTCGACGACCAGCCGACGGTGTTGCAGTTCGTCGGCTCGGAGCAGTTCGAGCAGTTGGCCGCACTCGGCACCTCGTGCCCCGACCATTTCCTGCGCACGAAGATCCGGCCGCTGGTGCTGACGTTCGACCCCGCGACGGACACGGCCGAGACCCTGGCGGCCCGCCTGCCCGACGCCGTCGCCGGCTATCGCGCCAACTACGCCGCCTACTACGAACGCTGCCGACATCCCGACAGCCCGGCGATGCGCGACGCGAACCCGGTGGTCTACCTGATCCCCGGCGTCGGCATGGCGACGTTCGCCGCCGACAAGGCGACCGCGCGCGTCTCGGCCGAGTTCTACGTCAACGCCATCAACGTCATGCGCGGGGCCAGCGCCGTCTCGACCTATCGCGGACTGCCGGAGCAGGAGGCGTTCGACATCGAATACTGGCTGCTGGAGGAGGCAAAGCTCGCGCGGCTGCCGAAACCCAAGGCGCTGGCCGGCAAGGTCGCATTGATCACCGGTGGCGCCGGCGGCATCGGCATGGCGACCGCGCGGCGGCTGATGGATGAAGGCGCCTGCGCGGTGATCTGCGACATCGACCGCGCGGTGCTGGCCGAGGCCGAGGCCGAACTCCGGAAGGGCTACGGCCCGGACGCCGTGCGCGGCCTGTTCGTGGACGTGACCGACGAGGCGGCGGTGGACGCGCTCTACGCCGACGCCGCGGTAGAATACGGCGGCATCGATGTTTGCGTCTCCAACGCCGGCATCGCGTCGGCGGCGCCGTTCGCGGACACTTCGATGGCGCTGTGGCAGCGCAACATGGACATTCTCGCGACCGGCTACTTCCTGGTCTCGCGCGCGGCGTTCCGGCTGCTGGCGGCGCAAGGCACCGGCGGCTCGATCGTGTTTGTGGTCAGCAAGAACGGCATGGTCGCCTCGCCGGGTGCCTCGGCGTACTGCGTCGCCAAGGCCAGCGAACTGCACCTGGCCCGCTGCATCGCGCTCGAAGGGGCGCCGCACGGCATCCGCGCCAACTGCGTCAACCCGGACGCGGTGCTGCGCGGCAGCCGGATCTGGCAGGGCGAATGGGGCGACCAGCGCGCCGACAGCAACAAGACGACGCGCGAGGGCCTGGAGAACGTCTACCGGCAACGCTCGATGCTGAAGCGCAGCGTGTATCCGGAGGACATCGCCGAGGCGGTCGCGTTCTTCGCGTCCGAGGCCCGCAGCGGCAAGTCGACCGGCAACATCCTCAACGTCGACGCGGGCCACGCCCCGGCGTTCACCCGATGAGCGAACGCCACGTGCCGCTCGCGGCCGACACCGGGTTCATCCAAGAGCAGAACCGGCCGCGGATGGCCGACATGACCGACGACTACGACGAGCTGGGCCACCGGCTGTCGCGCCGGGGCATTGAGATCGAAAAGATCACCGCCGCCGTCGGCGCGTTCGGCGTCGCCATCCCGACCTGGGGTGTCGGGACCGGCGGCACCCGCTTCGCCCGTTTCCCCGGCCCCGGCGAGCCGCGCGACATCTTCGACAAGCTGGCCGATTGCGGGGTGATCCAGGCGCTGACGCGGGCCACGCCGACCGTCTCGCCGCATTTTCCGTGGGACGACACCGGCGACATCGCCGCCGTTCGCGAGGCGGGCGCCCACAACGGGCTCGGCTTCGATGCCGTCAACAGCAACACGTTCCAGGACAGTCCGGGCCAGAAGCTGAGCTATAAGTTCGGTAGCCTGTCGCACACCGACCCGGCGGTGCGGGCGCAGGCGGTCGCGCACAACCTCCGCTGCGTCGAACTCGCGGTGGGGTTGGGGTCGACCGCGTTGACCGTCTGGATCGGCGACGGCGCCAACTTCCCCGGCCAGCAACACGCCGCCCGCGCGTTCGAACGCTACATCGCCAGCATGACCGAGATCGTCGGCGCCGTGCCCGACGGGTTTCGCGTGTTCCTGGAACACAAGATGTACGAGCCGGCGTTCTACGCGACCGTCATCCAGGACTGGGGGAGCTCGCTGCTGGCGGCCCAGGAGCTGGGGCCGAAGGCGAGCTGCCTCGTCGACCTCGGCCACCACGCGCCGAACGTGAACGTCGAGATGGTGGTCGCGCGCCTGATCCACGTGGGAAAGCTCGCCGGCTTCCATTTCAACGACAGCCGCTACGGCGACGACGACCTCGACGCGGGGGCGATCGACCCGCACCGGCTGTTCCTGGTGTTCAACGAGCTGGTGGACGCCGCCGACCGGATCGCGCCCGCCTACATGCTCGACCAGTCGCACAACGTCACCGACCCGATCGAGAGCCTGATGACCAGTGCGATCGAGGTGCAGCGGGCCTACGCGCAGGCGCTGCTGGTGGACCGTATAGCGCTCGCGGGGTTCCAGGACGCCAACGACGCGATGCTGGCGAGCCAGACCCTTCGTCGCGCCTACACGACCGACGTGGGCCCGATCCTGGCGGTCGCCCGAAGCCGGCACGGCGGCGCGATCGAGCCGGTGGCGGCGTACCGCGCAAGCGGCTATCGCGGCCGGGTCGCGGCCGAGCGGCCGGCGCGGGCGGGCGGCGGTGGCGGGATTGTTTAATCACATGAAGACATTCGCCGCCGCCGTCGCGCTCACGGCCGTAGCGCTTTCGGGGTGCGCCTTCGCCCAGGCCCAACTCGCCAGCAACGATCCCGGCTCGGTCGAGCCGGGCACCTACCGGGTCGATCCCGACCACACCCAGGTGAACTGGGCGGTGAGCCACCTCGGCTTCTCGATCTACGACGGGCGGTTCGACAAGGTCGCGGGCACGTTAACGATCTACCCCGGCGATGCCGCGAACGACAGGCTCGACATCGCGATCCAGACCGACAGCATCAACGCGCCGAGCCCCGTGCTCACCAAGCAGTTAGCCGGCCCGGACTGGTTCGACGCCAAGCGTTTTCCCACGATCACGTTCAGATCGACCCAAATCACCCCGACCACGGCCAACTCGGCCAAGGTTACCGGCGACCTGACGCTGCACGGCGTGACCCGGCCGGTGACACTCGACGTTCGTTTCGTCGGCGCCGGGCTGAACCTGCTGTTCCGGCAATACACGATCGGCTTCGAGGCTACCGGGGCAATCAACCGAGCCGATTTCGGCGTGTCGAACCTGGTGCCCGCGATCGGGAACACGACGACGTTGCGGCTCAACGGGGCGTTCGTGAAATAGTCTGTCGCGCCAGTTCGCGGCAGACCCGTCGATCTGCCGCACACGGCAACTTTGCTGCGCCGCCAGCCTTTCCAGTTCACGCCGCGCGCACCGCGCCAACCGTTGCCGGACGAACGACATGCGCTCGCCTACCACCACGACCTCGCCCGTTGGTTCCCCGGCCCCCGCGCCGGAGGCCGCAGCGACCGACATTCGCCTGCTGCTGGCGCAACCTGCGATCGGCCTCGGACTGCTGCTGGTGGCGCTGGGTGCCGGCGGCTACAACTATCTCGCGGGCGCACAGGCGGCAGACGACGTGGTGCGCTCGAACCAAATCGCCGCCGACACGAACCAGGTGTTGTCCGACCTCAAAGACGTCGAGACGGGCGAGCGCGGCTTCCTGATCTCGGACAAGGAGATCTACCTCGAGCCATACAACGCCGGTCTGGCCAACGTCGCCCGGGACCTGCAACGGCTGCGCGACAACAACGCGCCGATGGACAGCCTGCCGACGCTGGTCGAGGCCAAGCTGCGGTTCGCGGCCGAGGCGATCGCCAAGCGCCGGACCGGGGCGAACTCGATCATGGATTCACTCGGCAACGGTCAGGACAAGGCGACGATGGACGCCGTGCGCGTCCATGTCGCCAAGACTACGGCCGCCGAGCAGGCGCGCCGGCGTGCGATGGAAAACGGCGAGCGCCTGCGCAGCCTGATGCTGACGGTGGTCACCGCGCTGGCCGGCATCCTCGCCTGCGCGTCGCTCGGGGCGCTCGCCTGGCTTCGCCGCCGGCAGGAGCGGGCCGCAACCGCGCTGCTTGCCGGGTTCGGCGCTAACGCGCCGATCGGCCTCGGCTTCGTCGACGCCAGCAGCCGGGTGTGGCACGCCAATCGCACGCTGGAGGAGATCGCCGGCGCGTCGGTCGATGGCCTGGTCGGCCGGTCGCTTGCCAACCTGATGCCGAGGTTCGCCAGCGCGCTCAGTCCGCTGGTGGCCTCGGTCGCCGCCACCGGCCAGCCCCGCACCAACGTCAAGATCGAGCTCGCGTCGGGCCCCGAGGCGACCGAGCTGACCGACCAGCGCCGTGCCTACCTGGTGAACCTGTTCCCGCTCGACCGGCTGGGCCGCAACGACAAGGCGGCCGGCGTCGGGCTGATCCTGCAGGACGTCACCTCGCTGACCGAGGCCGAGACCCGCACCCGGCGCAGCGAGCTGCGGTTCCGCTCGCTGATCCAGGCAACCGCGACGATCGTCTGGAACACCGACACGCGCGGCGTGTTCTTCGACACGAGCGGCGAGTGGCGGGCGTTCACCGGGCAGACGCAGGAGCAGAGCGCCGGCGACGGCTGGCTCGCCGCGATCCACCCGGACGACCGCGCCATGACGGGTGAGATCTGGGCCCGCGCCGTCGACGGGCGCGGCGTCTACGAGCTGGAGCACCGGCTGCTGCGGTCGGACGGCGAATGGCGTTGGATGGCGGTGCGCGGCGTCCCGGTGATGGACGAGGGCACGGTCCGCGAATGGGTCGGCAGCCATGCCGACATTACCGCGCGGCGCGAGGCGGAGCAGGCGCTGGCCGCCGCGCGCGACTCCGCCGAGGAGGCCAACCGCGCCAAGAGCCAGTTCATCGCCAACATGAGCCACGAGCTGCGGACGCCGCTGTCGGCGGTGATCGGCTACTCGGAGATGCTGGAGGAGGAGGTCGAGGACGCCGGCCAAACCCACCTCTTGGGCGACATCGGCAAGATCAAGGGCAGTGCCCGGCACCTGCTGAGCCTGATCAACGACGTGCTCGACCTGTCCAAGATCGAAGCCAACCGGATGACGGTCTACGCCGAGACGTTCGACGCGACGACGCTGGCCCACGACGTCGCCGCGACCGTCGCCGCCCTGATGCGCCAGAAGAACAACGAGCTGGTGATTGACCTGGCGCCCGACCTTGGCGAGATGCGGTCCGACCAGACCAAGCTGCGCCAGTGCCTGTTCAACCTGCTCAGCAACGCCGCCAAGTTCACCGAGAACGGCACGATCACCCTGTCGGCCCGTCGCGACGGGGGCAACCTGACGTTTCGGGTCGCCGACAGCGGCATCGGCATGACCGAAGAGCAGCTCGCGAAACTGTTCCAGCGGTTCACCCAGGCGGACGCCTCGACCACGCGCAAATTCGGTGGCACCGGCCTTGGCCTGGCGATCACCCGGGCGCTGTGCCGCCTGCTGGGCGGCGACGTGGCGGTCGAGAGCGAGGCCGGGCGCGGCTCGACGTTTACCCTCACGATCCCGGCCATTATGGCCGACCAGACCCAGATCAACCTGGCCGCCGAGCACGCGTCGACACCGGCTCACGACAGCGACGGCTCGGTGCTGATCATCGACGACGACCCGGCGCAACGCGACCTGATGACTCGGTTCCTGAAACGCGAGGGCTTTGACGCGGTCAGCGCCGCCGACGGGCAATCCGGATTGCAGATGGCGCGCGCGGTCCGGCCGCGCGCGATCATGCTCGACGTGATGATGCCGGGCATGGACGGCTGGGCGGTGCTGAGCCAGCTGAAGGCCGACCCGGACCTGGCGGGGACGCCGGTGGTGATGGTGAGCTTCGTCAACGAGCAGGCGCTCGGCATGTCGCTGGGCGCCAGCGACTGGGTGCCCAAGCCGATCGAATGGGATGAGCTGCGCCGGGTGATGGACCGGTTCCGCGAGGAGGGCGGCGAGGCGCTGATCGTCGACGACGACCCCGGCCTGCGCGAGCGGTTGCGGTCGACCCTGGAGCGCAACGGCTGGACGGTGGCGGAGGCCGAGAACGGCCGCGCGGCGCTGGACATCGTCGCCCACCGCCCGCCAAAGGTGATCCTGCTCGACCTCATGATGCCGGTGATGGACGGATTTTCGTTCTTGCAAGCGTTGCGGGAGCGGCCGGGTTGCGAGAACATCCCGGTGGTCGTGCTGACCGCGCGCGACCTGTCCGCCGAGGACCGGCTGCGGCTGGGCGGTGCCGACCGCGTGTTCAGCAAGGGCGAGACCAGCCTGCGCGACATCGCTGGTGAATTGCGCGCGCTCGCGCCAACCAACGGGGATGACGGCACGTTAGCTGACGTTGCAATGGTCCGGCACACCGGGGAGAGTTGAACGATGCGCGTACTGTTGGTCGAGGACCACGAGGAAATCTGGGACTTCCTGTCGCGCCGGTTGCGGCGGCGCGGCCATGAGGTGTCGGTCGCGACCGATGGCCAGCAGGGCCTCGACAAGGCCCGCGCCGAGCAGCCCGAGATCGTGCTGATGGACATGAACCTGCCGGTGATGGACGGCTGGACCGCTGCGCGGACGCTGAAATCCGACGCGGCGACGGCGAAGATCCCGATCATCGCACTGACCGCGCACGCGATGTCGGGCGACCGCGAGAAGGCGATCGCCGCCGGTTGCGACGACTACCACCCGAAGCCGGTGGACTTCTCGAAGCTGCTCGAGCAGATCGACGCGTTCGCGCCCGGCACAGTCGCGAGGCCGGCCTAGGGTCACTGGAAGGCGGTGGCTGATGGTTGAAGCCGCAACAGATCCAGCCTGGCCGACGCTGAGGTCGTCGTCTCCGACGGTGCCCCCGCCGCAACCGCGTGACCTGGGGGTCTCACTCACCCGCAACATCGACGCGCTGACCGAGCGCCGCCAGGTCGAGGAGAAATCCGCCACCCGTCAGGAGCGCCTTGCGAAGGCCGTCACGAACTTCACCGGCAGCATGATTTTCGTCTACGTCCACCTTGTGGTCTACGGCGTCTGGATCGCCGTCAACAGCGGGATCGTCGCGGCGATCCCGAAGTTCGACCCCTCGTTCGTGATCCTGGCGACCGAGGCTTCGGTCGAGGCGATATTCCTGTCCACGTTCGTGCTCATCAGCCAGAACCGGTCGAGCGCCGCCGCCGACAAGCGGGCCGACCTGGACCTGCACATCAACCTGCTGGCCGAACACGAGCTGACCAAGCTCGCCGAACTGGTCGTGGCGATGGCCGAGCGCCTGGACGTGAGGCTGGCGCAATCGCCCGAGATACGGGAAATCCAACGGGACGTGGCGCCGGAAGCGGTGCTCGACGAGATTGAGGCGAAACAGGCGCGGGGAGGATAGCGACGCTCACATCCAGGGCTGCCCGCCCGGCTTGTCCAACGCGCGCGAGATGTAGACGGCCGCGCTGATCAAGGCGAGGTGGGTCAGCACCTGCGGCGTGTTGCCGAGTTGGTCGCCGGTCGGCGACAACTCCTCGGCATACAGGCCGAGGTGGTTCGAGTAGCCCAGCAGCTTGTCGAACAGCAGTCGGGCGCGGGACACCTGCCCGGCCCGGGCCAGCGCTTCGACGTACCAGAACGAACAGGCGAGGAACGCGCCCTCGTCGCCCTCGAGACCGTCCAGCGCCACATCCTCGGCGGCACGTCGGCGCACCAGCACGTCGGTCACGAGCTGCCGCTCGATTTGCGCCAGGGTACTGAGCCAGCGCGGGTCGTCACCGGCGATGAAGCGCACCAGCGGCATCAACAGCATCGAGCCGTCGACCGTCTTGGCCCCTGGATACTGCACGAACGATGCGAGGTCTGCGTCCCAGAACTCGCCGTGGATCGAGTAGTGGATTTCCAGGCGCGTCTGGTTCCAGTCCGGCAGCGGCGCCGGCAGCGAGCGCCCCTGCGCCAACCGGATCGCCCGGTCGATCACGACCCAGCTCATCAGCCGCGAATGCAGGAAGTGCTGGTCGTCGCCGCGCCCCTCCCAGATGCCCCGATCCGGCCGCCGCCAGTTGTCGCGCAGCCAGCCGATCATGGCGCAGACGTGGCCCCAGCCGTCCCAGCTGGTCTGCCGGCCGTATTTGTCGGCGAGGTAGATCGCGTCCATCAGTTCGCCGTAGATGTCGAGCTGGAACTGGCCGATCGCCGCGTTGCCGACCCGCACCGGGCGGCTGTCGCGATAGCCGGCCAGGTGGTCGAGCGTCCGCTCCGGCAGCTCGGCCCGGCCGTCGAGCGCATACATCACCCGCAACGGACCGTTCGGGTCGGCGTCGCCTCCGGTGCCGGCGTCGGCCGCGCGGGCGCCGATCCAGTCGACGAAGCCGGCCGCCTCTTCGACGAAGCCGAGCCGGACGAAGGCGTACATGGCGAACGACGTGTCGCGCACCCAGCAGTAGCGGTAGTCCCAGTTGCGCTCGCCGCCGATCTGCTCGGGCAAGCCAAACGTGACCGCCGCCACCATTGCGCCGTGCTCGGCCGACGTCATCAGCTTAAGCACCAGGGCTGACCGCCCGACGATCTCGCGCCATCGCCCCTGGTAGGTCGATCGCGCCGACCAGGCGTGCCACCACGCGACCGTGGCATCGAACGCGGCCCGCGCCTCGGCCGGGTCGAGCGGCCCGTGCGGCAGTTCGGGCGAGATTTCAAGCGCCACCGCCGCGTCGTACCCGGCCTCGAGCCGGACGGTGCCACGCACGTCGCCGTCGTCCTCGATCAGCGGAAATGTCGCGCGTAACCGAAGTTCCGGCGCTTCGCCGCCTGCGTCGAAGGTGGCGCTTTGGCCCTGCAAGTCGATCCGGTAGCGCCTGCGGGCGTAGCCCGGGCGCGGCGCGCAGCGCATCCGGATGTCGAGCGCGCCGCGAATGACGCGGACGTGGCGGATGATACGCTGCGGGCCGCCATAATCCGGCACCGGCATGAAGTCGGTCACCTCGGCGATGCCATCCTCGGACAGGAACCGGGTCAGCAACACGTTGGTGTCCGGTATGTACATCTGGATCGTGCGGTGCGCGTCCTGGCTGGGGCCGATCGAGAAGCAGCCGGCGGCGGGGTCGAGCAGACTTGCGAAGATCGTCGGCCGGGCGAACGCGCCCGCGCAGAAAAACGAGATCGTGCCGTCCTGCCCAACCAACGCCGCCGAGCGAAGGTCGCCAATCACCCCGTGGTCGTCGAGCGAGACGGGTCGTTCGTCGGGTCGTTCGTTGCGCGCGGCCTGGATGGTGGCATGAGATTGGTCATCGCCTCGACCTGCATGTCGCGGTGCGGTACTTGCCATTCGTCATTCGCCTCCAGCAGCATCGCGCCGATCAGCCGCAGGATGGACTGCTCGGACGGAAAGATGCCGATGACGGATCACGTCCGTCAACATGGTGAGAACTGCGGTAGCCCGCGCCGTGCCGACTCCGCCGGAGCTGGCCACCATGCTCGATCTGGTGTTGGGCGTGACGGTCGTGGCCGCCGCCGCCTCCCCGCCGGATCTGCGATAGCGGCCCCTCGATTGCTAGAGAGACAGCTTACGCGCGTAAAAACCTTCGGCAAGGCCAGTGGGCGACGCGGATTGTATGCCGCGGATGTGCATGAGGCCGCGGAACGTCTCCGGCCGGAACCAGCGTCTCGACCGCTGGCTAGCGAAATGAGCCATCAGGCTTGCCACCTTTGCCTCCGCATGAACTGGGCTAAGGTCGAAGAACAGATTTGGATTGCCCAAGTCAGGATCGTATTTTGGGACCTCATAGCCAAGCACGAGATGGTCACGGAACGTGTTGGCTGTAACCTCGGCAATTGTCCGGTGGTCCTGGTGATGATCCTCCCGTACATGCGTGAAGATGACATCCGGCACGCTGCCGTGCTTGAGCGCCTCGAACGTGGCTTTCAAGCTCGTGAGCTCGTCGGGGAACAATCCGTCGCGAAACTCGTAGAGGTCAATCCGTTGTTCCCCGGCCTTCGCGAGAAACGCGGTGGCGCTGGCCCGCGCCTCCGGCGCCCGCTCGCCAGGCGCGGAGAACACAATCCAGTGGACATGGGCGCCCGGGTGCCGCTCCAGCAAAGTCAAAACAGTGCCGCCAGCGCCGATCTCGATGTCATCGGAATGCGCGCCCAGGCAAAGGATGCGCAAGGGCTGGTTGGTTGGCGGAACCAAGGCGAGACGAATCATCCGCTTGCTACTCCGCCGCCTCCAGCATCACTTGGGCTGGCTGTTCGACGACCTTGGGCCCAGCCGCGCCTGGTGCAAGACGCCACAGTTCCCAGGGCGCCGGCCCCTGCACCAGCAGGCCCTCCAGTGTGCGCAAATCCTTGAACGTGTCGCAACTGCGCCAGAACCCTTTGAACGACAACGCGGCCAACTTCCCGGCCTCGATCAATCGCGTGAAGGGCTGCTCCACCAATTCCTCGCCTGGGCGGATGTAGTCGAAGATCTCGCGGCGGAAAGCGAAGAAACCGCCGTTGATCCAAGAGTCCGCCTGCTCCGGCGTGAGAATGCCCGTGACCAAACCAGCCGTGTTATGATGCATGAAATGCAGCGAGATGTTAGGCCGCACGACCATGCAGGCACCCACGGCGCCGGTGGCGTAAAGCTGATCGATAACGGATGGCAACGCGCAGTCGGTGAGCGCGTCGCTGTAGTTGGCAAGGAAGACATCGTCGTCCTTGAGTAGCGGCTTCACGGCCACGAGGCGCTCGCCGATGTTTGCCTCCGCGCCAGTATCAACGAGCGTGATGCGCCAATCTTGTAAGTCTCGGCCCAGCAGCTCCATCGTGCCGCCATTTCCAGCGATCACGAAGTCGTTGGAGATCCACTCTTCATACTCAGCAAAGAATTTCTTGATGGTGCTGCCCTTATAGCCCAGGCAGAGGATGAAGTCCTTGTGGCCCCAGTAGGCATAATACTTCATTAGATGCCATAGGAGAGGGCGCGCGCCGAGCATGACCATCGGCTTGGGCAGGTCGGCGCCGGCGCCTGTGATGTCGCGCATCCGCATCCCTTGACCGCCACAAAACAGGACGACTTTCACTTCCTATTCTCCTTCACGGTGATCCGAATGCGTCCTGTTCGGGTTACGCGGGCACCGGCGCGACAATCCGCGGCTCCGGGATCGGGATGATGAACTGCCCCCCCCAGGACGCGATGTGCGCGAGCTGGGCCACGATTTCCGCCGTCAGATTCCAAGGCAGGATCATGACATAGTCGGGCCTGTTCCGATCGATCGCGTCGGGAGCGAGAATCGGAATGCGACTGCCGGGCAGGAACATACCATGCTTGTAGGGATTGCGGTCGACCGTGAAGTCCAAGAAGTCCGTGCCGATGCCGCAGTAATTAAGCAGCGTGTTTCCTTTGCCGGGGGCGCCGTAGCCGGCGATGCTCGCTCCGGACCGCTTCAGACCGCTTAACAGTTCGAAGAGCTTGCGCTTGGTCTCGCAGACCTGCTCCTGGAACTTCTGGTAGGTCGTCAACTCGCAAGCCCCGGCTGCAACCTCGAAATCTCGTATGCGCTTGACCGTCGAGCTCTCCACATGGTTCGCGGGTGCGCGGCATGCAAACACGCGCAGACTTCCTCCATGGGTGGCTAGTTCTTCGACGTCGAACACCCGCATGCCATGGCTGGCCATGAGGTGCTCGATCGAGGTCAAAGAGAAATACGAAAAATGCTCGTGATAAATGGTGTCGAACTGGTTGCCCTCTATGAGGCGCGCCAGATGCGGAACCTCCAGGGTCAGCACACCGTCCGGTTTCAGGAGGATGGCAAGGCCCGCCGTGAAATCGTTCAGATCAGGCACCTGGGCCAGCACGTTGTTGCCGATGAGGAGGTCGGCGCCGCGGCCTTGCTCTGCCAGCGTGCAGGCCAGTGTACGCCCAAAAAAGGACGCAAGCGTCGGCACGGCCACCGCTTCGGCAGCCCGGGCAACGTTCTGCGCCGGCTCGATGCCCAGGCAGGGGATGCCACGGCCTACAAAGTTGCGCAGGAGATAGCCGTCGTTGCTGGCCACCTCCACGACGAAGCTGTTCTGGTCGAGACCAAAACGCGCCGTAGCCATCTCGACGTAGCGCTTGGCATGCTGGAGCCAGCTTTGCGAAAACGACGAGTAGTAGGCGTACTCGGTGAAGAGGTCGTTCGGCCGCACGTATTGGCCGAGCTGGCCAAGCCAGCAACGATCGCAAATCTTCGCTTTCAGCGGGTAAAACATCTCTCCCATCTGAGTCGCGTCGGCACTGACGAAGCTCTCGCAGAGCGGCGACATGCCAAGATCGACGAAGGCGTGCAGCGCGTTGCCACATGACCGGCACGTTGTGACGCCCGCCACGCCATCCAGCGACACAGCTTCGGCCAGAACGCCCTGAGAGGACGATTGCCCGCCATCCAACGCTAGGGTGCTGGGTTGGTCATTCATGGGTCAGTTTCCAGCTCGATGGTATCTGCGCCGCCGGGTCCTGTAGCCGAGCCAACCGAAGGCTTCTAAAAAGCTGGCACGGCGCGCGACACGCACCCATACGGGGCTGGCGGGGCTGCATCACTCCACTCCAACGACGGCATGATGCCGCAACCGCCGGTCGTGCGGTTGCCTGGTTGCGTTCACAGGCAGGACTGCTGGACCTGGAGGATACACCGCCGGTCCAGAAGACATCTTGACGCCAACGACTCGACGGAGTGCAGAGACCACGCCCGGGACGGCCAACAAGCCAAGCACATACAGAGGACGCATCACTCCCTCGAAGTAGGGGTAGTGGCGCGAGAACAGGATGCGCAGCGCGTCGCGCCGCCGCTTGCCGAGCGCGTGCGCGACGACGGCCGGATGAGCCAGCCGCCGGAGCAGCCAATCGCGGGCTGCATTCTCCTCGGGCGTGAGGCCGTCAAGGCCGGCTGCAAGCTCGTAAAGCCGCCACGGCACCGATGCCTTGTTCCTGGCGGTGATGCCGTCGGGCGACGGCAGGCGATACTGCACTGACAGGTGCGGAACGAACGCAAACGAACGCGTCCGATAGGCCAATGCGAGTCGGACACCAAAATCGGCATCCACCGGCAACCCGATCTCTGAGGGGTCGTGATACCCTACGGCACGAGCCGCCTCGGTCTCGATGAGGAAGCCGATCGGCGGTATCTGCCGCCAAAGAGCGCACACCAGCGGATCGCGACGCAGCCCTGATTGTTCGAGCGTGCGGTTGGCATGGGCATTGTGGATGCGGGTCTCCTCGAGTGCGGGCGCGCCCTCCGGTGTGATCCGCTCCAGCATGCCGTACGCGGCGACGACGTTGTCAGCCATGGTAAAGCCTTCGGCCATGGCCGACACCGCTCCTGGAAGCAGTGCGTCATCGTCGTTCATCAACACCAAGCGATCGCCTCGCGCGACGGCGAACAAGTTATTGAGATTGGTTGCCAGCCCCCCGCCTGGGTGATTGCGGCGGTAGCGCAACGTAATGCCCGGTGGGGGAAGAAGTGACGCCACAAGTCGCTCGCATTCGTCGTCGCCCGCTGGCGAGTTGTCGCCCACGTCGATTTCGAGGGGGCGATAATCCTGTGCCAGGCAGGAATTTAGGCAGTAGCGGAGCAATCCGGGCCGCCGATACGCTGGGACGCAGATTGTAATCAAGTTACTCATTGCTAGAGCCCTTGTGAGTGCACGGTCAGCGAAAATGTAGCAAACCGGCCTAGATTTTTAGAACACATCCGCTCCATCCGCCTTGGACGCCGATCATAAAACTCTTAGCGGTTCCGTGTCTTTACTTCGACAAGCACCATGTATAGCATAACCAAAGGTCTGAAAAACCAGTGGCTCCTCCGTGGCATATCCTAGTTTCGCGCTTTACTTACCCAGTCGACCTAGATTTTAATCCACCTATGGCCGGCCAAACGATCCTACTGATGCAATTTAAGCTCGAATTGCAACACTCTGTTGCGATGGGCGTTCCTTTTCTGTGCACCAATCTTGCCATCTCGACATCGGTTAATCAAGCGTGTTCATCATTAGTTGCATATACTTGTGCAACATTCAATGATCACCTTCAGGTGAGAGTAACTGAGAGGTAGCCGGTGGACGCCAGGATCCAACCGGTAGCCATAGGTCAGGCACCCCGACCGGTTGCGTCGAGTCGCGCAGATCGGTGTGAGCAGCTTTGTTAAGCCGCATGATGCCGAACTGGGTAACGACCCACCTGCTAACTCCGCTTCCTGGCCGACCGCCTCGGTCACGCAACACCGCAGGACAAAAAACAAGTGGCATAGGGCGATATTTGCACGTCCACGTCGACCGAATGCTCCCAGCCCCGCTCGGAATGACTGGGGAGGATCCAGGGCGCACGCTGCGCTACGTCACGAACGGCGCAGAATATCTCATCCTTCGGCAGGGTGGAGATGGTCGCAAGGTCAGCTCAACCCGCCTAATCGGTCGGCTCAAGCAGTCCCACCTCCGCCAGCGCCGCGGCGGCCGCCTGGACAGCGTCGAACGGCTTGCCGGCGCGCTGGGCGATCTCCAGAAGCGACGCGCTGCCGTCGGACTGGTTGAGCACCCAAAGCATCGCCATCTGATCGAAGCCAGCCGCGCCCCGTCCGGCGTCGCCGACGCCGCCGATCTTGACATAGAGGCCCCGGCGGCCGAGTTGCGGTTCGCCGAACGGTTGCGTGTTGCGCCACCGCCGGTCGGCTTCCGCAATGGTCAGCACCCGCTCCAACAGAGCCAGCGATCCTGCCAGAGCGTCCGGCCGGATAAAGTCAAGCGAGTCGGCCGAGGTATGATACTCGGGGAACGTGCCGTTGGGAGACCGCATCAGGCAGCCGACCGGCAGGTTGAACCCTGGAGAGCAATACTGCCGCTCGTCGTAGCCGTATGGGAGAAACGGCTGCACCCGGTCGGCATGGCCGAGTTCACCGAGCGCATAGGCGGCAGCCCGATCGATCGCCGCATCGCTTCGGCGAGATCGCTTGTAGGTCGGCGGTCCCGCATCGCCCAGGCATGTGAGCACCATGCCGTGCGAGATCTGCGGCAGGCGATCGCGGTTCTGTGCCAGCCAAGTGATCGCGCCGATGGTGCCCGGCAGGAACACGATCCTTAAGCCGAGACGGTGCGGCCGGGATGCCCAGACCTTGGCAAACTCGATCGCCACCGCCATGCCGCTCAGGTTGTCGTTGGCAAGCGAGGGATGACAGCAGTGGACCGAGAGCAGGATTTCGGCCGCATCGGTCCCGGTGATGACACACTCGCCATAGCTCAGCGCCCCGGGTGCCAGGTCGACGTCGATCGTCACCCGATACTCGGGGTCAGTCATCGCGAGCCGGGTCCGGTCCGGCAGGCAAAAGCCCCAGGTCTGCGCGTAATATGCGGTGCGGTAGGGGATCAGGTCAGGCTGGTCGGGCAAGGAATAAAGGTGCTGGTCCAGCTCGCTCAGCGACACGACGCGGTCGATCGCCTGGCTGTATTGGAGCAGGTGCAGGGAATGGTCGACCAAGTCGACGACCACCTCACCGGACATGCGGCGGATGGTGGCGGCCCGAGGGGTCCATTCCAACGGGACTACCCAGTCGAGCACTTGCGTACCGGACGGCACTTCCGTGACCGTGAGTGGGATTTGACGGCCAATATAGGCGAGCGTCTTGCGCAGTCCTTCTCCAGTAATGCTTCGGAAGATCGGGAACAGCGCCGTAGCGTGGGCGTGTAGCCGCTCGCCGATACTCTGCTCCAAGGGCCTGTCGTGCATCGGTCCATTCCACCGGCAAAAGTTTCCGTTGGTTTTATGTAACGGTTACCTTCAAAAAAGCCAAGATGATTTTCTATCGGACTCGGCTCGGTGGAGTCGTCCCGATCGGGCAAAGCAGCTCGCAGACGAGCGCGGCTGGTTCGGCCGCATTTTCGCCGAGTCCGCCTATCAGGCGGATGGACTGCCCGTCCGATTCGTCCGATGGACCGCTTCCGTCAGCCGTCAGGCTGGAACTTTCGGGGCATGCACCACCAGCGGGCGCCGCACGGGACGCCGAGATTATCTGTGCGCGATTAATACGATGTACGACGTGGTGGCGGATGTTCGGCCATACCGCCCGAGCGCCGGCCAACGGCAGTCCGTTCCGCTGGCGACGGCCTCGGCAAAGCCGGCCTTACATCGGCCGTGCAGGACGCAGAATAATGTCCGTGACCTCGGCGCTCCGCGGCAGGACCAAAGCGGCTAAGACCATCGCGGCCACGTCCTCGGGCCTGAGCAGCGCGTCGGGGTTGTATTGGCGGCCCTCGGCCGCGAGCACGGCGTGTTGCATGGGCGTGTCGGTGCGTCCGGGGAAGACGCTGAGCACGCGCACCCCGTCGGCGTTGACCTCCTGCCGAAGCACGTCCGTCGCCGCGCGCAATGCGTGCTTGGTCGCCACATAGGCGCCTGCGCCCGGCGCTGACCGCAGCGCGGCGGTGGAATTGACAAAGACGACCTGCCCGCGCGCCGCGCGCAAGGCGGGGAGGCAAGCGGCGGTCAGAAGCATCGGCGCGCGGACGTTGACAGCCTCCAATGCCGTCCAGTCGGCATCGGTGGTGTGCTCCAAAGGCCCGTACCGGAATTCGCCCGCGCTATGGACCAGCACATGCAGCGCCGGAGGGAGTGCGGAGGCTACGGCGGCCACGCCCTCGCGCGTAGCGACGTCGGACACCAGCACACGCGCCGCGCCGCCCGCCTCGGTCGCCACCTCCCGCAACAGTTTTTCTCGCCGGCCGACGAGCACGACGGACATGCCCTGCGCCGCGAGCAGGCACGCGATCGCCCGACCGATGCCGCTGCCTGCGCCGGTGACAAGGGCCGCCCCATTCGTCAGCACAGCCCTAACCCCTGCTCGACACGTGGTTGCTCGCGCCCATTGCCGGCGATCTTCCCTACCGCTGCCCGAGGTTCATCATGCCCGGACTTTGGCGGATGCCTGCCGGGCGGACCAGCGTAGGTCCGGCGAGAGCCGCCCCGCTTCGATGTGCCCGGACAGCACCCGCAACCGGACCAGGGCAGACTCGCGGAAGACGGGATCGGCAAAGCCCACGGCGCGCAGGCCGTCTGCCAATCCCTGGATCGTTCCGCTCAGCGTTTGGCGTGGCTGATGATCCGGCGCCAGCTTCCGAAACAGCGAGAAGTCGACGCGGTAGGACCGGTTGTCGGGGAGTGCGGCCGGGTTGATGCTCACCTCCGTGCCGGGTATCTCGCGCGCGACAGCCTCGGCGAGATCGCGAACGCGGAAGTTCCAGTCGTCCGCGCCGGCGTTGACGGTAAGGAACCGCCCGCCCGCGTCGGGTTGCCGAAGCGCGGCCCACTCGATCGCGCGCGCCATGTCGGACACCGCGATCAGCGGCCGCCAAGGCGTCCCGTCGCTGAGCACCGTGACCCGGCCGGAGACAAGCGCCCCCGCGACGAAGTCGTTCAAGACGAGATCGAGACGCAGCCGGTCTGACATGCCGCAGGCGGTGGCGAAGCGCAGGCAAGTCACGGTCATGGTGCCGTTGTCCGCCTGCCGCAGTCCCTCCTCGGTGCCGATCTTCGACCGTGCATAGGCGGTCAGCGGGTTCAGAGGGTCGCTCTCGCGGCGGGGCGGCCCATCGGCGGCAAGGCCATACACGCTGCAACTCGACGCGAAAACGAACGCGCGCACCCCTGCCGCCGCCGCCCGGCGCGCGATGTCGAGGCTGGCGCCCCGATTGATCTCGTCCGTCACCGCCTCGAATCGGTTGCCCATCGGGTCGTTCGAAATGGCGGCGAGGTGCACCACCACATCGGTGCCGCGCAGCAATGCCTCGGGCGGGTCGCGCGTGTCGCCGAAATACTGGGCCGACAGGTGCCGAACCTCCGGCAACGGGCCGGGCGTCGTAAGGCAATGAGCGAAGATCCCGCTGTCAAAGCCCCAAATTTCCGCCTGTGGGAAGCGCTCCCGCAAATGTTCGACAACGACCGGGCCGACGTAGCCCATGTTGCCCGTTACAAGGATGCGCATGTCTCGGTCTCCGTTCGTCAACTTAGCCGCTCATTGCGACCACGGGCGGTGCCGTGCCGAAGTTGTTGCGGCCCGCCCGCTCGGGAAGCTCGGCCCGGTCAAAAGTGTGTGCCGCTCGGCGTCCCGCCGGCCTAATGCCATACGCTGAAATGTTACTATACTGCAAGGACGAGCGATGGTCGATCCCGACATGCAGCCCAAACGGGGAAGAGGCCGAACCCGCCTCTTCCCCGCGTCGCGTGTTCCTGGTCGACTCAGCGGGTCGGCTTGGTTCCGCTGACGTTGGTGCCGAGCGTGTTGTCCGCCAACCGGGTCGCCGCGTTGTCCCGCACGGTTCCGGGCTGGGCGGTTGTCGGCTGGGCAGTCGTCGGCTGGGTAGTCGTCGGCTGGGTAGTCGTCGGCTGGGTAGTCGTCGGCTGGGCGGTCGTCGTGGCGGAACGCGTCGTGGTGGCCGAGCCCGGGACTTGCTCCACCTCGAGCTGGGTCTCGCGCACCGTGTCCCGCACGGTCTCGACCCGCTCGGTCGCGTCCTTGCGCAGGCCGATCTCCTCGACGACCTGGACATTCTTGCCGACGACAGCCTCCTCCGACCGGGCCGACGCCGACAGTGTCCGGGCGCGGAACGCGTCGGCGGCGACGCCGGTTAGCGGACGGTTGATCGGCCGGCGATCGACCACGACGCGCTCCTGGCGAAGACGCACCTGCTCCTCGACCGGTGTCTCGACCACGCGCGTGGTGACCCGCGTCCCGCCCTGCTCGACCTCGCGCTTGCCGACGACCAGGTTCTCCTTGACGAGCTCGATCTTGTCATCGACGCCAGCCGTCGGCGTGGTGACGCGCGCGGCCGTCGCGGCGACGGCCGGCATCGCCGTTCCAGTCATGGCGGGAGCCTCGCCATGCTCGAGGATGTGCTCGACCTGCGCCGCCATCGCGTCGCTGGCGCGCACGGTCAGCAACGTGCCGCCCTGCCCGACATGCTCGGCATAGGCATGGGCGTCGGTCTCGCTAACGCCCGCCCCGGTCAGCGACCCGAGCAGGCCGCCGGTCGCCGCGCCGATGCCGGCGCCGGTCAGGGTCGCGATCAGCCAGCCGGCCGCCACGACCGGACCGATGCCTGGGATCGCCAGCGCGCCGAGCCCCGCGAGCAGGCCGGCGCCGCCGCCGAGCGCCGTGCCAAAGCTGGCGCCGGTGCCCGCGCCGGTGTGGGTGTGCTCGGCCGCGTCGCCCGCGACCGTCGTGCCGACGTCGCGGTTCTTATCGCCCGAGACGAGGCTGATATCGTCGTGCGGCACGCCGGCGGCCTCGAGCGCGTTCACGGCGCGGACGGCATGGTCATAGCTGTCGTAGCTGTGTGTGATCATTCGCATGATGGAAATCCTATTGAGTTAGGTTTTTATTGTTGAAGCCGATTACTGCTGGCCGATGTTGCCCTTGTAATCGAGCCAAACGCCGACGTTGGCGCCGTCTTTCATGGCGGTGCCGCGCCAGATGCCGTCGTTGTCTTTCTTGAGGTTTGACACCGTCTTGAAACCCTCGCTCTCGATCCGGCCCTGCGCCTCGCCGGAGGTAAACGAGTTGGCGCCCTTGGCAGGCTGGCGCGCGTTTGCCGAGGTGGTGGCGACCGCCTGGTTGTTGTCGCCGGCGGCTGCGGCGGTTCCGGTATCGGTCGTGGCTCCAACCGCGTTGCCGACCGCCTTGCCGGCGCCGGTCACGGCTCCAGTCGTGGCGTCGGCCGCGTTGCCGACCGTGTTGCCGACGGCTTTGCCCGCGTCGGTGACTGCACCCGGTGCCGTGGTCACGGCGGGAGCCGACGGTTGGGCCGGGGTCGTGGTCTGGGCCGCGGCGGCCGTGGCCATCAGGCCTGCCGCGATGGTGATTGCAGCTAACTTCATTGGTAGAGAACTCCTGGTTTGGTCGATGGGAGGGAAGGCACGCTGCCGCCTACGTCGGCACGGGGGTGGCCGCTTGGACCTGCCGAGTGCTTTCAGTGACAGGCGGTAGACATCTCGTGCGCCGGTGTGAGAGCGCACGGCGAACGGGGGATGGGTCGTCGTTGCCGGCCAGCGCCAGTTCGAGCTGGCGGCGAGCGCGGAACACCCGGGATTTAGCGGTTCCCACCGCGCAACCGATGGCCTCCGCCAGAGCCTCGTAACTCAGGCCGTCAATGGCCACCATGAGCAACGCCTGCCGCTGACTCGGACTGAGGCGTAGCAGCGCACGGTCCAGCTCCTGGACTTCCAGCCGGTGCTCGCTGGTGGGCTCGGTTGCCAGGAACCTGGCCGGCACGTCGTCGATATCGGACGTCTCGCGTCTTTTGCGGCCGTTGCTGATGAAGCGGTTGCGAAGGATGCGGTGGAGCCAGGCCGGGAAGTTGGTGTCGTGCACGTAGCTGGACTGTGCCGCGAGAGCGTTGCAGACCGTGTCGTGAACCAAGTCGTCGGCGGCCGCGCGGTTGCGCGTCAGACTGAGCGCATAGACCCGTAACCGGGGCAGCATGGCGACAAGCTTCTCTTGGAACGATGGCACGCCGGGGACAGTCATCTTGCATCCTTCCAGGTCCGAGCTCAGTCCGACGGACTGCTCGGGTCATTCGACAGGGCGTGGTCGGCAGAGCCGCTCGAGGTAGATGCCGCGCGAGGCAGATGCCTCGCGCGGCTCGCGTCGGCTGCTTACGTTGGCGGTGGGGCGCCGTCGGCCTGACCGACCTCTCGGCGGACCGCCTCGCCGCCGCTGCGCATCGCGTCCTGCAACACGTCCTTGGCCTGGCCGGCCAGTTCGCCGCTCAGTGCCGCGTCGACCAGTTGGCCGGCGGTCTTGCCCGCCGTCAGGCCGTGGCCCTGGGCGCTGTCCCGCGCGGTCGCGGCCACCGCCTGTGCGACATTCCTGCCGCTTTCCATTCCCTGCGTGGCAAGGTTGGTCGCAGTGTCACGCGCCTGGCCGGCGATGCCGCCAAGCGCCGCCTCCTCCTGGTCGGATTGCGGCAGCAACGCGCCGAGCAACGCGCCCGCCGCGAGGCCCAGCGCGCCAAGCAACACGGGACTTTCGGTCAACGCCGCGACCAGGTTGCCGCCAGCCTGGCCAGCCGCCTTGCCGCCCTGCGACACGGCGCCGCCGGCATATTGGACGGCATCCCGGGTCGACGACGTCAGCGAGCCGAGCACGCCGCTGGCCGAGCTGACCGCACTACCGGCCTGGCTACGCAAGCCCTGCGCGGTGTCGGTGATCGACTGCTGCGCCGACGCGAGCGCGTCGCGAACACGCGAGCCGAACGACTCCGTGGTCTCCTCCTCGTGGCGGGCCAACCCGATGGCTTGTCCGCGCGCGTGGTCCAGCCGGGCCGAGTAGGCGTGGTCGGCCTCGTCCGCCTCGCGTGACACGCCCATCTCGGCCCGCTGCACCCGATTGAGCGTGGCTCCGAAATCCTCGCGCCCGTAGACGTGCGGATAGCCGGGCGAACCGGATGACCGGACGCCGTCGCCGGCCGGAACCGCCGAGGCATGGCTCGCTCCGGCCCGGGGGTTGGAGGCCATCAGCCACGCCAGGCCGATCCCCGTCAGTGCCGCCGGCATTGGGTTGCCGCGAACGTTCTCGAGCAGGCTGCGGCCAAACTCGGCCCCCTCGCTGCCACGGAAGTATCCCATCAGGTCGTCGACGACCTGGCCGGGGGACAACCGGTCCTGCAACTCGCTCAGGTGGCTGCCGAGGCGGGACCGGGTCTGGTTCAAGTCGCGCTCGATGCGGGTGGGATCGGTGGGGTTATCGGACATCAGGTGTGCTCCTTCACGACGCGCACGTCTTTTTGCAGGCTGGCCGCGGTGCGGTCGGGGGTGAGGGTTTTGAACGACAGCATCGCCAGGCCGGAGCGGGCGAACAGCGCGCCGATCACCACGATCAGCACGCCGACGATCAGCGAGGCGGCCCAGGTCGGCAGCGCCAGCGCCAGCGCCGCAGCGACGCCCTGCAGCACGACGACCAGGCCCGCGAAGGCGAGCAGGGCGCCGCCCACCAGCCAGATCGCGGCCATGATCACGCTGTTGAGCTTCTGGTCCAGTTCGGAGCGGGCGAGGCGCACCTCGCCGCGCACCAGATCCTGGATGTCGGTCGCGACGTTGCCGAGCAGCTCGCCCAGCCCGTGCGTGCCCTCGGACCTAGTTCCGCTCACTGGTCACCTCCGGCATGCCGCCCGGCGCGGTCGCGGGAGCGCCAAGGGTGGCGGCAGGCGGGTTCGGCGCAGGTGCCGCGGCCGCCTGAGCGGGCGTCGACATCTGCTCAGGGGGCGTCTGAGCGGGCGCTGTCTGAGCGGCGGCCGTAACGGCGAGGCGGCCGACCCGCGCCAAGGCGAAGCCCGCCGCCATCGACGCGCCGACAAACAACGCCGGCTGCCGGCGCGCCAGGCTGCCGAGATCGCCGAGCAGGCTCTGCAGGTCGTTGCTCCGCAGCGTCGAGGCGAGTGCGGTCAGCTCGTCCGCGCCACGTTCCACCAGGTGAGCAACCCAATCCTGGTGGCCCTCGAGCTGCTCGCCCGACTTGTGGACGGCGCGGGCGACATCCTCCAGCCGCTCGGCCAGGTTGGCTTTCTGCGTCTCGGCCATCGCACTCGCCTGCTGGCCGACGGTGCCGGCCACCGAGGCGGCTTGCGCCTGGGCGTCATGCGCGACGGCACGCGCCTGTTCGAACGCGCCCGAGGCGGCTTGGCGCGCCTGTTCCCCGGTTTGGCGAGCGGCATCGCCGATCGCCTGGAAGTCGCCGAGAACCTTTCCGGCGGCGTCCGTTTTCATCGTGTCACTCATGTGCGTCTCCGTTGAGGGTTAAGCCTTCGGCGGCGGTGAATGGCTGCTTACGCCGCATGGCTGCAGCCACCGCCGTGCGGTGTCGCCAGGTCGGACAGCGGCGCCTGGCCCAGTGCCCGGGGGTCAGTTCACCGCCGCGACCGAACGGAACGACATCCAGGCTCTGGTGCAATATCTCCGTCGCCCAAGGCTCGACGCTCGCTACATCGACACTAGGCAGGCTGACCGACGCGAGCGCGCACTCACCGGCACGCGACATAGTGGTCGCGCCAATGGACGTCACGCTCGCGCCGGCCGCCGGCCGACCGGCTGACGTGTCGTCGCTTACGGTTCGCATGGGTTGGTCCGGTGCGGCCCGGTCAATCGTTCGACACGTCGCGGACCGCATCCTTGGCGCCGCCGACAGCGTCTTCCACGCGGCCGGCGGTTTTCTCGGCGGTTCCGCGGGCCTGCGTCTCGGTGTCGCCCGTCACCTTGCCGATGGCCTCTTTCAGCGAGCCGGAACCCTTCTTGGACACACCTTCGGTGCGGCCTTGATCCATGACGGCGATCTCCGTGTTGCCCGACAGCCCACGAGTGGTCGTGTGGAGTGCCCGGCGTAACCCGGAGCAGCCGTGATAGTTTAACCGGTCTGCACGTCGCCAGACGGTCACAGTGGCCGGATCGAGCTAGTGCGGTCGCACTAGGCTACCGTGATCGTGAAATCGGTCGTTGTTACTGCAATCTGACGCGGCGTTGTTTTGCTTGAGGTTTGGCGGTCGCGCCAAGACCGCGTTCGCGTGCCCACACCACAAGTTGGCTCCGGCGATGCAGGTCGACGGTCCTGTAAATCGCGGATACGTGATTGCGGACCGTGTTTCGGCTCACTCCCAGCTTGGCGGCGATGTCGTCGTCAGACATCCCTTGCGCCATCAGCGTCAGCACGTCGCGCGCCCGGGGCGTGAGGTCGCTGACCTTTGGCCCGGGCTTGTTGGACCCACCCTGCCGCGTGAGGCCGGCCAGCTTCTCGACGACCTTTTGGCCGAACCAAGACGTGTCCTGCATCACCGCCTCGATGGCCGTCATCAAGTGGGCTTCGGTCTGCTTGCGCTCGGTGATGTCCAGCATGACCGTCAGCAGGCATGGCTCGTCGTGGATCGTGACGGTCTCGGCCGACAGCAGGTAGTCGCAGCTCCGGCCGTCCTTGGTCTCGAGCTTGACGTCGACGCTGCGCAGGTGCCCGGTCTGCCGGACTAGCCGCACCAACTCGTCGCGTGCGGCACCCTGTCCCCATAGCCCGCACTCGGGCTCGGAGCGGCCGACGATCTCCTCACGCCGCCAGCCGGTCGCGGCCGTCAAGGCGTCGTTCACGTCGAGCAGGCGCATCCCGTCCAGCGCGATGATCGCCATCGGACCCGGGGCCATGCGGAAGGCGGCCGAGAAGCGCTGTTCGCTGTGCCGCAGCGCGTGCTCGGCCTGCTTGCGCGGGTGCAGGTCGGCGAACGTGAACAGCATGCAGGCCTCGTCGCCGATTTCGATCGGCTGGCCCGCGACGATGACCGTCTTGGACCGGCCGTCGGCGACCCGGAGGCAAGCCTCCATTTGCGGGATCATGGTGCCGGCGTGCAGGCGCTCGACCGCGTGGTCGCGCCTCTCGGCCCCTTCGAGCACGTCGACCTCGTGCAGCGACTTGCCGATCAGGGCCTCGCGGAGGAAGCCGGTCATCTCCATGAAACCCTGGTTGACCTTGACGTAGCGCATGTCCGACAGCCGCGCGATAATGGCTGGGGCGGGGTTGGCGTTGAACGTCCGTTCAAAACGTTCCTCGGCGTCGAAGCGCTCCGTCTGGTCCTCCAGCACCAGCGCCAGGCAGTCGGGCTGGCCGTCGTGGTGGGTCAGGACCAGGCTGCGGACTTGCTGGATGCGGCGTCGCTCCTCGCCGGGACGCACGATCTCGACGATCACCTGGGTGAACGCTTCGCCGGCCACGACGCGGTCCATCGGATACTCGCCCGCCGGCAGCTTTTGCTTGTTCCGGTAACGCAGCTCGAACCGCTCGCGGTAGTCCGACACGGTCTCGCCCAGCCCATCCAGCGACGTGACCCCGTGCATGGTCAGCGCCGACTCGTTGGCCCAGGCGATCGTCTGGTCCGGGTTGATGATGATCACCCCTTCCGGCAGCCCGACGATGATCTGTTGGAGCTGCGCCCGGTCTCCACGTCCGCGCGGAATGCGCCCGGCCGACTCCCCCTGCGGCCCCGAACGGGCGCGTGCCGCCGTGGCGCCACCACGGCCATCGTCGCCTCGAGACGTCGCGACGTCTGAGTGAGGCTCTTGAACTGCGGGCATGTGCCGGTGCGATGCGGAGGTCATGGGATTCGAAGGTATAGCCGAAAGGAAGGTTCCAAAATGCCGGCTCCGAAACGAGCACGCTCGCACAGTCTCAGCAGGCCCGCCTACGTGCGCCGGGCCTACCCGTGACGGGCGGTGGTCGAGGTGCGCGACGTCCTGTGACGCCTGCACCAGAGGTGAGACAGTTTTTACAGTCGCATGACATCCGAACATGCAACCCGTCGCCCCCCCGAGCTCTCTGCTCTGGCGGCAGTCGGCGCCAGATGGCGCGCCGCCTTTGGAGGAACTCGGTTGGATATCAGGCGGATCGCCTTGCTCGGGACGTACACGCCGCGACGGTGCGGCATCGCGACTTTCACGGCGGATTTGGCGGAGGCGATGGCTAGCGTAAGCCCAGAGGCCGAGTTGGTGGTCGCAGCGGTCAACGACGACAGGTCCTACCCCTACCCGGAGCGCGTTCGGCTGACGGTGGAGCAGGGCGACCTCGCCTCCTACGCAGCGGCCGCCGACACGCTCAACGCGCTCGACATTGACGTGCTGAGCGTCCAGCACGAGTTCGGCATTTTCGGCGGCCCCGCCGGAAGCTATCTGCTGACCCTGCTGCGGCGCGTGCGGGCGCCGATCGTGACGACGCTGCATACGG
>JAABUX010001312.1_pt1 | contig 38008 bp, 30 predicted proteins | sample 5561851 | NCBI WGS metagenome assembly JAABUX01 (sample SAMN10711883, study PRJNA513361) | rock metagenome | isolation source: Antarctica rocks | place: Antarctica: Victoria Land, Richard Nunatak red sandstone | collected 2016-01-03 | reverse complement strand
TGACCCATGACGAAGCTCCGGTGCCGGGATCTGTGAGAGGACCCCTGTTCCTACCGGGGCTTCGTCACATTCCCGCGCCCAACACGCCGCTCATGACCAGATCGCAACACATCCCCCGCGAACCATGGACCGTAACGAGAAGGAGCCCTCCGTGCACGCACCGACACGGCAACCCAGACACAAGACCGCGAGACACGCCAAAACGCCTCCGGCTACATCACCTCAGAAGAGCCACACCCATCAGCAATAGCAGCAGCTGCTCGTCGCACGGAAGCGGTGGGCGCGAAGACGGCATCAAGGTCCCGGGTGGCACACCGCCCGTCGAAGCACAGCGCGATCGCGGCTCCGCCGGCGGATGTCATCGGCGGAAAGCGGGCCTGGAGTCATACCCGGCTCAGAGCGTCCCGGGTGATGAAAACCCCCCGGGTGCGAAAGGACGGCGGAGACTCCTGAAGTGCGGTTGGGTGCATCCCGCGCAGGGGCGTAACGAACCACCACTTCGTGGAATACCGTCCCGGCTTGCGCGCCCAGGGGGGAAGAGGCCAGTTGTCGCGCCGAGCGAGGTGCTCCGCCAGTGCGGCGAGTGCGGCATCCACCTCGGCGGAACGCGTCGGCGGCGGCTCACGAGTGAACCGCTGGGACGCAACCGAGGCGCCGGCTCGGGCAAGATCGTGGGAGTAGTCGTCGAAAAGCTGGACGATGGCGTAGCGCCAGACGGACTGAAGTGTCCCTCCTTCAAGCAGAAGATCATCTGCGAGCAAGGCGCCGCCAACCTCCGTCTTTCACCAGGATTGGCGACACTCCGGGCGTGAAATGGCTTAAACGAGACCGAGATGCACCCGACCAGCCAGAATGCGATTTGTCTAGGATCGCGATCAAGCTGAGGCGGGTGCACCTCTTCCGTGCAGAGTACTTCGCGTGCTGCTTCGTGGGCCACTGGCCTGGAACTTACGGGGGATGACGAGCGGCTGGTCGCGCACGCGGGAGTCCTCCCGATGCGGCTGCTTTCGCAGGAGCTGGGCCTGACCAGCGGGTTGTCCGCCGGGATGCGGCGGCGGGGCTTCGAGCCGGTCTATGACCGGGGCCAGGTGCTGGTAGACCTGGCGCTGACGCTTACCGACGGCGGCGAGGCGATCAGCGACTTCCGGGCACTGGAGCACCTGGCCCCCGTCATCGGCCCGGTTCCGTCGGTCCCGACGGTGTGGCGGGTCCTGAACGAGGCCGGTGACCTGCGGTTGGCCAGGGTGAACGCGGCGGTGACGGAGTTCCGCCGCCACTGGCGGGGCCTGCTGCCCGCCCGGCCGGAGGGGTTCCCGTGGCTGAAGGTCGCCGGACGGGAACTGACCGGGACCACCGTGCTGGACCTGGATGCCCCGATCGTGTTCGCCAGGTCGGATAAGAAGGAGAACGCCGTGGCGACATACAAGGGCGGCATCGGGTTCTGCCCGAACCTGGCGGCGTGCGACAACACCGGCGACATGCTCGCCATCGACCCGCGGCCCGGTAACCCGGCCTCGAATTGCGCGGCGGGCAACATAGCCCTGCTGGACCTGGCGGTCTCCCGGCTGCCGGGACCGTTCCGGCATAATATGCTGTTCCGCCTCGACGGCGCCGGTTTCTCCCATGAACTGCTCGGGCACATCGCCGCCAGCGGCGGCAAGCGGGGCCGGCACTGGGAGTTCTCCGTCGGCTGGTCGTGCACGGACACCGAGACGGACGCCATCGCCCGCATGCCCCGGAAGGCCTGGACCGCCGGCATTGACCAGGACGGGGAGGTAGCGGAGGGCACGCGGGTCGCGGAGCTGACCGGCCTGCTCGATCTGGGCGGGTGGACGGAGAAAATCCCCGGCCTGCGGATACTTGTCCGGGAAGAGCCCTTGCACCCCCGCTACCTCAAGCGGGCAACTGAGCGGGAGATCAGGCTCGGCAAGCGGTACCAGCTGATCGCCACGAGCACCCGGCAGGGGCAGCTCGCCTGGCTGGACGCCCGCCACCGCTCCCACGTCCATGTCGAGGGCAACGTAAAGCAGGCCAAAGCCCTTGGCCTGAACCGGTGGCCGTCGCGGCGCTGGGCGGTCAACGTCGCCTGGACCCGGGTCGTGCTCCTGGCCGCGAACATCCTCGCCGCGTTCCGCCACCTCGCCCTGCCGCCCGGCGAGCTACGCGACGCCGCCCCCAAGCTGCTGAGGTTCCGGTTCCTGCACGTTCCCGGCCGCCTGACCCGCGGCCAGCGAAAACGCTGGCTCCACCTCCGCCGGGACTGGCCCTGGACCCCGGACATCATCGCCGCCTGGAACGCCGTCCGCGCCCTGCCAGCACCGGCCTGACCCCGCCACCACCGCCCCGACAACAGGAAAAGACCCCGCCCGGACCGTGGAAACCGGCGCCCCGGCACGACAGCCGGACCCTCACCCTGCCCGCAGAACGGAAACCATGATCAAAAATCCAGAATCACGGCCAAGGGGCCAACCCCGCCACCCCCGTGAAAAATCTAGGCCAACAGCATCCAAACCGATCAGAGCGGCCACGATGGCCTCCCGCCTTTGCCGCTAGTTGCTCAGGACAACGCTCGCGCGCCTCATGGTCGACGTCTCAACGGCATCACCAGCCAGGGATCCGTTGCGGGCAATTCTGCCAGTCAGGGCGATTCCGCCCGCGGGCCGCCCGGGCCGGCAATGATCCCACTTCATGATCATTCTCATGGCCGACAGCGCCAGCCCGCAAAATGTCCCCGGCACCTTCACGGCCGTCGCCGTCTACATTAACGGCCTGTATGCGTGGCCGCAGGCGAAGATCGACCGGTTCCCGCGGATTCTCCGGATCTCCGTCCTGAGCGATCCGTCCCACGCGGCTGCTGCCCGGGTGCTGGACGTCGAGCGTTGCGATGCCAGTCCGGGACGCGCCGACTTCATCCGTGAGCGGCAGCGGCTCGGCCATCACGACGCGACTATCTACTGCGGCGAGTCCGTCGTCCCGGCCGTGCAGTCCGCATGCGCTGGCCTCAGCTACCGTCTGTGGGTTGCCAGCTGGACCGGCCATCCGCACGAGATTGACAACGCCTGGGCGGTCCAGTACTCGGGCGGCGTCAACCTGCAGTACGACACCAGCATCGTCTACGGCCGCGAGGATTTTTCCCGGCCGTAACAGTGCGACGTCACCGGGCGGCCCGTCGCGATCCTGACGCCATTCGCCGCAGCTGCCCGGCACTCTGGCACGGCCGGGCGGTTCCGGGTTGCGAGCAGCGCGTTCAGTACCAGCTCAGTACGCGGCACGGCAGGAAACTGCCGAGACGGCGAACGGCGCGGCGTCCCGGAAAGACCCGTAACGCCGCGTCCGCTCACTCGCCTGCTTGCCGGTATCTGCTACTTCGTAGCGAACTGCTGCGTGTCCGAAACCCGTCCACCAGTCAGGAACCGCTCCGGCTCGAGCTTGAGCTGGTTCGCCGGCCGGGCGGAACCCTCGTCGACCGTCAATACGAGCGGGTGACTGAACCTGCTGTCACCGCCGTTAATGTACGGGTTGTAGGTGACGGTGCCCACCGTGCGCGAATGCGTCGTATCGGCGATGAACAGTGTGCGCACCGACTCGCCGCACGGCTGAAGCGTAAGCTTCTCGCCGCTGACTTCGCCTGACGCTACGCCGATGCACAGCCCGGTGTCGTTGCCGTACGGCGTGAAGGCCCACTCCATCACCGGATTCCCGGTAAGGCTCCGGCAGGCAACGGACGTCTGGGAGAAGTAGACGCCGCCGTTCGTGTCGCCACCGGGCGGCGGGCAGAAGCTGGCGACCGTGGTGCCCGCCGGCAGGTTGTTGGTGAAGTCCTGGTTCGGGTGCGAGTCGCTCTGGCGCTGCAAGACGATCGGCTGGCCCGCCTTCGCGCCGCCGCCGGTGTCGCCGGGTACGTACGCGTTAATAATCGTCTTGGTGCCCAGCAGCAAGCTGTATACTTCCGTGCAACTCTTGCCGCAGGCAGGCGTCTGGTTGGGGTGCACCGTGCGAACCGATGCACTTGCCGCGCCTGCTACTGACAGGCTGAGCATGGTGGTGACGGCTACTCCGGCGCCGAGCGTGCTGCACGCCGTCGCGAAGCGGTTCCGCATGGGTAATCCTTCCTGTTGAGTCGCCAGGACGCGTGCCGTCTTCCGACGACTCGGGCGGTCAAGCCGGGCCGGCTGCGGCTGGCGGTAATGCGTGGGGTTCGTGCTGGCTTTGGTTACTTACTGTTGTCCCGCCCTGCCATTACGTAGTCGCACGTTACCATGAGTGATCGCCGCTGACGCAGAGTTGCACTTGGTTTCGCGCTGATTCATCTCCGGCGCGCCCCGTGCCGGATTAACCACCCAGAACGACAGGTCAGCGGCAATCCCCGCAAGCAGTGATCAGATACCCTGCCGCGGTCGTACGTGCGCCGGAACGACGGACGCTCCGTTACCGGCAGTGCTGCCGCGACCGGCCTGGCCGGCAATGGCAGCCTGATCCGCCGCGGTCAGCTCCGGCGCCGGGCGGTCATCCCCGGCCGGGGCACCCAGGCTCTTCTTCACCGAATCCAGGATCGTCAGCCCCTGGGCAACCAGGCCGGCTGCCATCTCACTCAGGCCCTCAGCGCCGTTGAGGACGCTCAGGTTCGCGCCCGCCAGCCCGGCAGCGGCTTCCTTGACGATCTGCGGCAGCTGCTCGATCAGCATCCGGTCCAGCGCGACCCGGTTGTTCGACGAGGCCGCCTCAGCCTGCAGGGTGACCCGCTGCGCGTCCGCCTTCGCCAGGATCTCGACCTTCTGCGCCTCCGCCTCGGCGGGCTTGATCACCTCGGCTACGAGCTGGCGCTGCCGCAGCTCCGCCTGGCGATGCGCCAGCTCGGTCTGCGCGGACAGCACCCCCATCTGCGCCTGGGCCTGGGCAAGCGGGCCGGACTGGGCCGCCTCGGCCTGCGCCTTGTCCACCTCCGCCTTGTACTTCGCCTGCACGACGGACGTCTGCCTGGCGTACTCCGCCTGCGCCCGCTGCGACTGCTGCTGCGCCTCAGCCGCGGCCTGGTTGGCCTGCGCCTGGGCGATCTGCGCCTGCCGCTGGATTGCCGCGTTGTGCGGCGCGGCCATCGCCTCGATGTAGCCGATGTTCATATCGTCGATGGACTGGATCTGCAGCGAGTCGACGCTCAGCCCGATCTTGGCCATCTCCGCCTTGGAGCCGTCCAGGACCTCGGTGGCGAGCTTCTGCCGCTCGGTGACAATTTCCTCCACGGTCATCGAGCCGATGATCGAGCGCAGGTGGCCGGAAAAGATGCGGCCGGTCAGCGTGGACATCTGGTCCTGGTCGGACAGGAACCGCTGCCCGGCGTTGACGATGCTCTCCTCGTCGTTGCCGACCTTGAAGGCGATGACCGCGCGCACGTTCAGCGAGATGCCCTGCCGCGTCACGCAGGTCTCGGTCACCTCGGCCTCGCACATGGACAGCGTCAGGAAGCTGACCTTGCGGATGAACGGCAGGACGAACGCACCGTGACCCGTGACGACCTTGAAGGGCGCGCCGCTGCGCCCGTAGCTGCCGCCTGAAATCAGCATCGCCTCGTCCGGGGCCGGTACACGGTAGCCGAGCATCTCTCTCATCTCCCACTGCGGACGTGCCGGGAGACTGCCTGCCGGCATCGCTACTACCAGTATCGCGCATTAGCAGACGGTCTCGCACGGTTCATATAACCCCTGCGCCAAAAGGGTCCAGCGGGTCAGTCCACGCGCTGACATCGACGGTCCGCTGGCCGCGTGATTCAATCACCAGGACCGTGGTTCCGCGCGGCAGGGCAGACGGTGACCAGGCAATATAAGCCTCGGACCCGCCCCGGATCTTGATCAGCACCTCGCCGGGGCCGGACGGCCCGCGCGTTGCCACGATCAGCACCCCGATCGAGCCGATCAGCGAGTCCTCGCCAGCCACCGCACTCATCTCCTCCCGCCGCACGACGGTACCTGCCGTCTATTCTTGCCGTCCGCTCGCTCAGCCCGCCCTGGCCCGGCGCGGAATAGCTGGCGGCGGCGGTAGGTTCTACTCATGCCGGTGCGTTGCATCCCCCGGGCCGCAACTAATGCCATCGCGGAATACCGTCCGGCTGGAGCCGCGATGTGCCACTCGCCAAGAGGCGAAGCGCGCGCCGGCGCTGGCACGCCCTCGTGAGCACACGCTCGCGGGGGCGCTGTCATTTCCCGACGGCCTGCGACGATCCTCGCCCGGTGCGGCGGCCGCTGGCCGGGCCTGCTCGCGTACTGTGAGGCTTCGGCTTCCGGCCTCGCTGGCGGAAGCTCTGGCCGGGAGGGGCGCCGCAGTGGCTGACGTACTACCGCCGGGCGTCCGGGCCTCGCTGGACGACCCGTTCGCCGAGCTGAGCGGCCCGCTGTCCGGTACCCGGCGGCTGGACCTCCGGGTCGTGGACTCGGCCCGGCTGACCCCGCACGTGCAGCGGCTGCGGCTGACCGCGCCGCAACTGGCCGGATTCCGCTGGGAACCGGGCCAGGACGTGATGCTGCTGGTGGCCGCCGAAAGCAGGCGGCCGGTCCGGCGGCGTTATACGGTCCGCGGCCTGGACGGCCCGGGCCAGCTGCTGACTCTCGACATAGTCCTGCACGGCGACGTAGTCCTGCACGGCGGCGGCGTCCTGCCCGGTGACGGGCCGGGCGAGCGGTGGGTGCGCTCGGCCCGGCCGGGTGACACCATCGAGGGAATCGGGCCGCGGGGGAAAATCGCCGCTGCGCCGGCGGCGGACTGGCACCTGTTCATCGGCGATGAGTCGGCGATGCCCGCGATATTCGCCATGACCGAGTCGCTACCCGGCGACTCGGTTGCCACCCTGGTGCTCGAGATCCCCGATCCGGCCGATGAGCAGGAGCTGCTGGCGCCGGCCCGGACCCGGCTCAGCTGGCTGCACCGGCTGGGCGCCCCGGCCGGCGATCCGGGCCGGCTGCTCGCCGAGGCCCGCGACGTCGAGCTGCCGCCCGGAAACGGGCACGCCTACCTGCTGGGGGAAGCCAGCGTAGTGCTGGGCCTGCGCGAAGTGCTGGCAGCGCGCGGCATGAGCCCGGGTCAGATGTCACCGAAGGCGTACTGGGGCCGCGGCCGCGGCAACGGCGGTCACGGCGAGCCGGCCAGGGACGCCTGACCGGCTGACGCAGCCGGCGGCCGCGAATGACGCGAGCAGGCTCGCTGAATGGCCCTGCCGCAAAAATGCCGGACGGCTGCCCCTGGGCTGCCTCCCCCGGGCCGCAGGCCATTCGCCGGCAGCCGGCCGCCCCGCGGCGGCGGCCGTTGTCTCGCAAATACCCGGAGATGCTCCATAATCAAAGAGCCAGGGCTGGCCGGCCGCGGAGAGGAGCGCCGGATGACATCTGCGGTGACCGCCGATATCTCCGCGCTCATGTCCAGCACGTCAGCCCGGACGCTGATCCTCGGAATCGACTCCGGCGGCCGGATCCAGCACCATGACCGCAGCGCCGCGGACATGCTGGGGGCGCCCGGAGATGTCCTGCTCGGCACCCGGCTGGCGGACCTGCTGGCCGGCCCGGCGGCCGACGCGGCCGCCCTGCAGTCGCTGATCGACACGGCCTGCGCCGACCGCGAGGCCACGGCCGTGCTGACGATCCGGACGGCGCGCGGGTCGGCCGCCGACGCCGTCGTCACGGTCCAGCCCATCCGGTCCGCCGACGGCAAGCTGGCCGCACTGGCGATCCTGCGCATCCCGCCCTCGCTGGCCGAGCGCTTCCTCGACCCGGCCGTCATGCGCCAGGCCTTGCTCGACGGCGCGTTCCGGCACATCAGCGACGCGCTCGACCTCGATCAGATGGCCCGCGAGCTCACCGACATCGTGGTGCCGCATTTCTGCAATGCGGCCGGCCTGTTGATGCTGGAGAGCCTGGCCGGGGACGACGAGCTGCCCGCCCCGTCGGGCGCCGACGCGCAGCTGGTCCGGCGGCTGGCGGTCGCCCACGATGACGGCAATCCCGGCTGGGACGGAGCCTTCCCGACGGGCGAGATCCTGCGCTACCCGCCGGGGACGCCGTATACCCGCTGCCTGGATTCGGGCCAGCCCGTGCGGGCAGACCTCCGCGACGGCGACGCGGCCACCATGGCCACGTCCTGGCTGCGGGCACCGGTCGCCGATCTGCTGTCCGGCGTTTCGCTGCTGCTGCTGCCACTGATAGCCCGTGGCTCAATGCTGGGCTTCTTCGTCTGCACCCGGCTGCCGGGTTTCCGCCGCTTCGACGCTTATGACACCGAGATCGGGATGGCCTTCGCCGCCAGGGCCGCGATGTTCATGGACAGCGCCCGGCGGTACAGCCGGGAGCGCGCGACCGCGCTGACGCTGCAGCGCAGCATGCTGCCCACCGGGCTGTCCGCGCCGTCCTCGGTGGAGGTCCGGCACCGGTACCTGCCCGGCAGCAAGCTGATCGAGGTCGGCGGCGACTGGTATGAGTCGATCGCGCTGCCCGGCGGCCGGGTCGCGCTGGTAGTCGGCGACGTCGCCGGGCACGGGGTCCGGGCGGCCGTGACGATGGGCCGGCTCCGGACGGCGATCCACACTCTGGCGATGCTGGAGCTTCCGCCAGCGGAAACGCTGCAGCTGCTTGATGAGCTGATGCACGAGCTGGGCGTCCGCGAGCCGCATTTCGCGACCTGCGTTTACGCCATCTTCGACGCGGTCAGCGGCAGCTGCGAGTTCGCCTCGGCCGGGCACCTGCCGCCGCTGCTCGTCCGGCCGGACGGCACCAGCGAGTACCTGGACGTCTCGCCGGCTCCGCCGCTGGGCGTCGGCACCGGCCCCATCCAGAGCAGGGTGCTGGATATCGAGGATGGCAGCCTGCTCGTCCTTTACACCGACGGGCTGGTCGAGAAGCGGACTGCCGACATCGACGAGGGCCTGGACCGGCTGCGCGGCGTCTTCGGCCCCGGATCCACGGGCCGGCCGCTGGAGGACCTGTGCAAGGCCACCCTGGACGGCGTTTACGAGGATCATCAGCGTGACGACATCGCGGTGCTGATCGCCCGGCTGCGCCGGATACCGGCCGATCACCATGTCAGCTGGAGCCTGCCCGCCGAGCTGATCTCGGTGCGCCGGGCGCGCACGCTGATTCAGGAACCGCTGCTGGGCTGGGACCTGGCCGAGCTGATTCCCACCGCAGAGCTGCTGGTTTCCGAGCTGGTGACGAACGCGGTCCGGTACGCACAGGGCAAGATCGGGCTCAGGCTGGTACTCGAAGGGGGCCTGGTCTGCGAGGTACTCGACGATTCGGCCGCGCTGCCCAGGCTCCGGTATCCCGGCGACGACGATGAGCGCGGCCGGGGCCTGCAGATCGTCAGCCGGGTCGCGCAGCGCTGGGGCACCCGCCGCACTCCGTCCGGCAAGGTGGTCTGGTGCGAGCTTCCCGTACCGAACGGCCGCACCGCGGCGAACGGCTCGCTGCCCGGCTGACCGCCGCGCAACCCGGCGGCAGGCGCCGGCAGCTGGCGGTCAGCTCCTGGCCGGGGCGGCTGCGCGGCTGGTCGCGCGGGCGTACAAGTGCAGCCAGAGATCGGATGTCCGCCAGCTGAAAACCTGCCGGAAGTGCAAGCCGCCCAGCAGCTGCTGCTTGCGGTAGGTGACGAGCGCGGAGTCCCTGTTGATGTCCACCACCCATACCCGGCTGACCGTCGTCATCCGCTGGCGGACCACCGCGTAAGCGGCATCGGTTCCGGCCAGCGTGCCCGACGGGACGGGCTGACGGGCCAGGGCGATATTGGGCAGCTTCCTGAGGCCGTCCCGGTAGGCGGCGCCGAAGCTCTCGGCGTTGGGGTTGGTATACAGGACCACGTCGCCGGGCAGGCGGTTCGCGGCGACGATCTGGTCAGCCTGCCGGATGTCGTCCTTATGACCGCCCGGCTGCCGGACGAGAAGCTGCGGGCTGAGGCTGAGCACCGCGAGCACGAGCACGGCCACGACACCGGCGATCCGGCCGAGGGCCGCCACCGCCGCGCCGATGAGGAGCGCCACCGCCGGGATGCAGAACGCCACGTAGCGGAACGTGTAGACCGGGTGAATGAGCGAGCCGGCCAGCAGGATGGCGGCCGGCAGGATAATCCACGGCAGTGCCAGGCCGCCGAGCACCCCGGGCCATGCTGCCCGCAGCCGCCGGGACCGCCCGATCACGCCGACGGCCAGTCCGGCCGCGAGGATCACGGCGACCGCGTACTCCATGCTGGTGGTGCCGATCAGCTGGCCGAGGCCGGACAGCCCGGTCGGCGTCCGCAGCCACGAAACCTGGCCTTGCTGCCGGTACCCGAGGTAAACCAGCGGGCTGGCCGCCGCGCAGCCGGCCAGCGCCGCGCCCAGCCAGCCCCGCAGCAGCGCCCGCCCGGAGTCCCGGTCCGGCCGCGCCGCTGGGCTGGCCGGGCCGGCTGCGGCTGCGCTGCCGGTACCCGCGGCAGCCGGCCGGGCCGCCCCGGCCGGCTGCCGGGGAGCCGGCGCCCCGTCGCTCTCGCGGGCGGCCCCGGCGTCCGGGCCAGGCTCCGCTGCCGCGGCGGCCGACTCTGCCTGCGGCAGGGCGTCTGCCGCCGGGAAACTGCGGTCAGCGGCGAGCCCGTCAGCCGGCCGCGCGTTTTGCGGGCCGGCCCGCAGGCAGCGCAGCGCGACCGTAACTCCGTGCGCGGCGACCAGCAGCAAGCCGAAAATATTAAGAATGCCGAGCACGGCAATGCTGGCGCCGTACCAGGCCCACCACCGGCGGCGGTCGCCGGACGGCGCCGCCGCGGCCCGGACCAGCACGTAGCTGGCTATCACGGCCGCCATCGTCACCAGCGCGTACGATCGCGCGTCCTGACCGTAGAAGACGATCTGCGGGTTGATGACGAACACGACCCCGGCGGCGAGTCCGGCGCCCGGCGAGACCAGCCGCCGGCCGATCGCCGCGATGAACCCGGCAGCGACGCACATGGCGATCACCGACGGCAGCCGCAGGGCCAGCTCGCCGGTGCCCAGCAGCCGGGCAAGGACCCAGGCCAGCACGTAGTAGGCACCGTGCACGGCGTCGACGTGGCCGAGCATCGCCAGCATCGCGCCGAACGGCCGGTGAATTGCGGCGAGGGTCGCGGCCTCATCCCGCCAGAACGACGGCACCGTCAGGCCGGTCATCAGCACGCCGAAGGTGACCAGCGGCGGCAGCGCGCGCATCCACAGCGGGCCGACGTTAAAGCCCGGCGTTTCGCCGGCCTGCCTCGCCGCGGTGAACAGGGTGCTTTTCCTGGTTGCCCGGGCGAGGACGGCAGGACCACGCTCAGCGGTCATCGATCAGGTCCTCCCGCACTTGGGGGGCGCCGGCAAGCCGACCCTGCCCCTGGCCGCCTGCCGGGGCGGCAGCCTGAACTCTAGCGCCTTGCCCGGCAGTACCAGAGCCCCGCGCGACCAGAGCCCCGCGCGGTCAGCTCCGCAGTTCCGGGCACAGCAGTTCCCGGCGCAGCAGGCCGGTCAGGCTCCGCGTACTGCCCGGATCGACTCCCGCAGCGACCCCATCGTAGCCAGCACGGCGGAGGGCTCGTAACCGCAGTGCGCCATGCAGTTGGCGCACCGGGGATCCTTGCCCCGGCCGTAGGCATCCCAGTCGGTGGTGTCGATCAGCTCGCGGTAGGTCTTGGCGTACCCGTCGGACATCAGGTAGCACGGCCGCTGCCAGCCCTTGAGCGAGTAGGACGGGATGCCCCAGGCGGTGCAGCCGAAGTCTGCCTTGCCCTCGAGGAAGTCGAGGAACAGCGGCGAGTGGTTCAGCCGCCAGCGCTTGCGGTTCCCGGCCCCGAAGGCCTTGCGGAACAGCTCGGTGGTCTCCGTGACTCCCAGGAAGTGCTCCTGGTCGGGCGCTTTCTCGTAGGCGTAGGCAGGCGAGATCATCATCTCGTCCACCTTCAGGTCGTCGTTGAGGTAGCTCAGCACGTCGATCACCGTCTGCGGCGTGTCGGTGTTGAAGAACGTGGTGTTCGTGGTCACCCGAAAGCCGCGGCGCTGGCATTCCCTGATGCTGGCGACCGCCTGGTCGAAAACCCCGTCTTTGCAGACCGATGCATCGTGCCGCTCGGCGAGGCCGTCGATGTGCACGGCCCAGGCGAAGTACCGGGACGGCTCGAACTTGTCGATCTTCTTGGGCAGCAGCAGCGCGTTGGTGCACAGGAAAACGTACTTCTTGCGCTTCACCAGCTCCCGTACGAGCACGTCGATCTGCGGGTGCATGAGGGGCTCGCCGCCGGCGATGGAGACCATCGGGGCGCCGCATTCCTCGATCGCCGCGAGCGCCTGCTCCACCGGCATCCGCTGCTTCAGCATGCTGGCCGGCTCCTGGATCTTGCCGCACCCGGCGCAGGCCAGGTTGCAGGCAAACAACGGCTCCAGCTCGACGAGCAGCGGGAACTTCTCCGTGCGCATCAGCTTCTGGCGCATCAGGTAGCCGCCGACACGCAGGCTCTGCCGCAATGGCATGGTCATGTCTGCCTTACCTCCTTGGGAAGGCCGAATCTGATGGATTCAGTCGTTATTACCCGCTCGGTCAGCTCGACCGGGCCAAGGCCGGCCAGCGCGGTGATGATCTCGCTGACCATGGCGGGGGGCGCTGACGCCCCGGCGGTGATGCCGACCGACGCCGCCCCGGCCAGCCAGCCCAGCTGGATGTCGGCGATGGCATCGATCAGGTAAGCCGCGGTCCCGGCCCGTTCCGCCGTTTCCACCAGCCGCCGCGAATTGGAGGAATTGGCCGAGCCGGCGACCAGGACCAGGTCTGACTCGGCGGCGATAGCCCGCACGGCCAGCTGGCGGTTGGTCGTGGCGTAGCAGATGTCGTCGCTGCCCGGGCCGCGCGCGGCGGGAAACCGCAGCAGCAGCGCGTCGACGATCTCGCCGGCCTCGTCAGCGGACAGCGTCGTCTGCATCAGGTAGGCGATCCTGGCCGGATCCGCTGGCCGCAGGGCGGCGACATCGGCGGCGTCCTGGACCAGGACCATGGCGCCGGGCGCCTCGCCGAGCGTGCCCTCGACCTCCTCGTGGCCGGCGTGCCCGATGAGGACGACCAGGTAACCCTCGGCGGCAAACCGGCGCGCCTCCGCATGCACCTTCGCGACCAGCGGGCACGTCGCGTCAATGGCGTCCAGGCCGCGGCTGGCCGCCTGCGCCCGGACGGCGGGCGACACGCCGTGCGCGGAGAAAACCACCCGCGAGCCGTCCGGAACATCAGCCAGCTCCTCCACGAAGACCGCGCCGCGCTCCTGCAGGGCAGCCACCACCCGGCTGTTGTGCACGATCTGCTTGCGGACATAGACCGGCCGGCTCGTCTGCGCCAGCGCCCGGTCGACGATCTCGATCGCGCGCTCCACCCCGGCGCAGAACGAGCGCGGGGCGGCCAGCAGCACCCGGCGGCGCCCCCCGGCCGCGGCCCAGCTGCTGAGGGCGGGGCCGGCCAGCCGCAGCGACCGCAGCGCCGCGATCCCGCCGGACATCAGCCGCGGGCTCGCCAGGCCCTGGCCGGGGGTATCGGAGATGGCCCGGACCACCACGGCCGGGCGGCCGGCAGCCGCGCCCAGCAGCAGCGCCGATTCCAGGTCGGCGGCGAGCGCGCCGTCGGACCGCAGCCGGGACCGGCTGCGGCCGGCCGCGATCCGCGGCACCGTGGCGATCGGCCCGGCGTGCACCCGCAGTCCGGCCCGGCGCAGCTCGCCGGCCAGCAGCGGCGCCGACGGGCACGGCACCGTGCCGGCCGGCCCGGTGACCTGCGTTCCCACCACCAGGTCACCGGGCGCAAGCCCGGCACCGACGCCGCCGCCGGTGCCCGCGATAGCCAGCATGCTGAATTCCGCCGAGCCGAGCCCGGCCGCCTGCCGGGCGGACCGGGCCGCGCCGAAGCCGGTCCGGCGTACGTCGGCGCCGCTGGCCAGGCCGCGCCGCAGCGCCAGGGCTTCCAGCCCGAGCGGGGCGCACACCAGGAGCCGGCTCATGCCGCGCCCCGCGGCAGCCGCGTCGGGCCGCGCGCTGGCCTTATCAGTGCCCTCACGCCGCCGCCCGCAGGTACCGTCCGAGGGCACTGACCGGGAAGACCAGCCGGTACAGGTGATAGTTGATGGAGAAATCTCCCGGGAAGCCCGTCCCGGTGAAGTGCGGCTCATCCCAGGTACCGTCCGGGCGCTGGGTATCGGCCAGCCACCGGACGCCGCGCTCGACGCTGTCCGCTGCCAGGGCCCCGGCAGCTGCCCGCGCGCCGCCGGCCGCCAGCAGTGCCTGCAGCGCCCAGGCGGTCTGCGACGCAGTGGACTCGCCGCGGCCGGCCCAGCTGGGGTCCTCGTAGGAGCACATGTCCTCGCCCCAGCCGCCGTCGGGGTTCTGGTGGCCAATGAGCCAGTCGACAGCGCGGCGGATCGGCTCCTTGCCGGGCTGCACTCCGGCCGCGATCAGCGCCGGGACCACCGCGCCGGTGCCGTAGACGTAGTTGGCGCCCCACCGGCCGAACCACGAGCCGTCAGGTTCCTGTGCCCGCAGCAGCCACACGACGCCGCGGCGCGCCGCGCGGCTTGCGGCCAGCCCGGCCGCTGCGAGCGCCTCGATGGTATGCGCGGTAACGTCCGCCGACGGCGGGTCGATGACCTCGCCGAAGTCACAGAACGGCAGCTTGGTGACAAGCCGCGAGGTGTTGTCGGCATCGAAAGCGCCCCAGCCGCCGTCGCTGGACTGCATCCCGGTCAGCCAGCCGACCGCCCGCTCGATGGCGCCGGCAGCGGCCGGGCCGGGTGGCAGCTGCGCCCGCCGCAGCGCGAGCAGCACCTCCGCGGTGTCGTCAATGTCGGGGTAACCGTCGTTATCGAATTCGAACGCCCAGCCGCCCGGCGCCAGCCGGGGCCGGCGGACCTGCCAGTCGCCGGGGCCGCGGATCTCCTCGGCCAGCACCCAGCGCGCCGCGGTCGCGAGCGCCGGATGGTCGGCGGGCAGGCCGGCGTCGGCCAGGGCGATCATCGCCAGCACGGTGTCCCACACCGGGGACTGGCATGCCTCCATCCGCCGGACCTGGCCGTCCGGCGTGTCCGCCCAGATGGCGAAGCGGTCCAGGCCGGCCAGGCCGCGCTTGATCACCGGGTGATCGAGCCCGTAGCCGAGCAGGTGCAGCGCTATCAGCGAGTAAACCCACGGCGGCTGGATGCCGCCCCAGCAGCCATCACGTTCCTGCCGGGTGAGAATCCACTCAGCGCAGCGGCGCAGCGCAGCAGTCCGGATCGCCCGTGCGGGTGCCGTCCGCAGCCCGTGCCGGTGATAGGCATGCAGCCCGCGGTCCAGGTCGTGGAACAGCCGGGACCAGGCGTCAGCCGGGCGCGGCCCGCCGCCCGTGTTCCCGGCCGTGTTCCCGGCCGTGTTCCCGGCAGCGCTGCCGCCCGCGCCGACCGGACCGGCCGGACCGGCCGGCTGCAGCTCCTGCAGGCCGAAGGGCAGCGGCCGGACCGGCCGCAGCGAGCCGACAATGGTCAGGGGCACAATGGTCTGCCGTGCCCAGCACGCCCAGTCATACACATTCAGCGGGAACCAGGCGGGCAGGTAAATCATCTCCGGCGGCATCACCGGCAGGCTCGGCCACGGCCACTGGCCGAACAGCGCCAGCCAGATGCGCGTGAAGACCCGGCTGGCCGCCACGCCGCCGGCTGCCCGGATCCAGGCGGCAGCGCTCGCCATGTGGCTGGCCTCGGGCGCGTCCCCGGCGAGCCGGAGCGCGACGTAGGCCTCGATCGTGGTGGACAGATCAGGCCGGCCGCCATGCCAGTTAGCCCAGGTGCCGTCGGCGCGCTGCTGGGACCTGATCCAGCGGGCCGTCGCCTCGGTCTCCGCCGCCGCGCGGATGCCCAGGAACTCGCGCAGCAGCATGTCCTCGGCGTCCATCGTCACGTTCGTCTCAAGCTCGCCCTTCCACCATCCCGCGCTGTCTTGCAAGCTCAGCAGGTGAATTGTCGCGCGGTCCAGTGTCAGTCGGGCAATCTGCGGGGTAGCCGGTGCGCCGCGGGTATCGAGGCCGGGAATCTGAGTGATGGTCATGACACTGCCACCATTAAGGTGCTCCCCTGATTACGTCAGGCTGAATAACGGGAGTAAAAACATGAGCAGCTATACCCGCTTCGCTTTCACAGTTACCACTCACGGCCGGTAATGAAGCCGGCGATGCCGGCGAATTCCGCCCGGACGTCGTCCGGCATATCCGTTTCAGCCAGGCACTTCCCGGCCAGTGCCAGCTGCGCGTCCGCCTCGGCTTCGGCCCACTGCCTGCCGCCCGCCTCCGCCACCAGGCCAGCCGCGCGCAGCAGGTCCTGCGCGCTGAGCTGGCCCGCGCGCAGCAGGCAGGCCCGCAGCTCGCGGCCGGCGGCAGTGCCGCTGCCCAGCGCCGCGACGACCGGCAGGGACTTCTTCCTGGCCTGCAGGTCAGAGTGCACGGGCTTGCCGGTGACCTCCGGCGCGCCCCAGATGCCCAGCAGGTCGTCGGTAAGCTGGAAGGCCAGTCCGGCGTGCGCACCGAATCCGGCCAGGCCCATTGCCAGCCCGGCCGGAGCCCCCAGGTGGATCGCGCCGATGCTCGCGGCGCAGGCCATCAGGGCGGCGGTCTTGTCTCCTGCCATCTCCAGGCATTCCGCCAGCGTCACGTCATCACGCTGCTCGAAGGCCAGATCCGCGCCCTGCCCGGCTATCAGCCGCTGCACCGCTGCCGACAGGCAGCGGGCCGCCCACGGGCTCTGCGGCGCCGCGTCTTCCAGCAGGGCGTCCTGGGCCAGGGCGAGCAGGGCATCGCCGGCCAGGATCGCGGCGCCGACGCCGAACACCGTCCACGCGGTGGGACGATGCCGCCGCTCGGTGTCGGAGTCCATGATGTCGTCGTGCAGCAGCGAGAAATTGTGGACCAGCTCCACCGCCGCTGCCGGGGCAATGCCGCGCTCGGGCGGCGCGCCCGCCGCGCGGGCCGACAGCAGCGCCAGCGCCGGGCGCAGCGCCTTGCCGCTGGTGCCCTCCCCGGCAGCGAGCGGCGCGCCGCCGGAATCGGCCAGCCCCAGGTGGTAAGCGGCGACGACCCGCACCTCCGGACTAAGCCGGGCGACAAGAGCGGCGATGGCAGGCCACGCCAGATCCCGCGCGGCAGCTACGCCGGCCGGCATCACCGCGGTCATGACGGCGCTCCCGCGTTAACGGCCGGCCGGGGCTGCCGGGCGGGGCCGCCCGCCGTCAGGCCCGGCAGCTCGCGCTTCATCTGCTGTGCTGCGGTCAGGCCGCTGCGCACCGCGCCCTCCATCGTGTCTGGCCAGCCGGTATTGGTCCAGGCGCCCGCGAGCACCAGGCCGGGCAGCGAAGTTGCCGGGCCGGGCCGCAGGCCGCCGCATCCGGGTGCCTGCCGGAATGTCGCCCGCCGTTCCCTGGTCACGAAGAAATCCGTGACCGCGGCGTCCCGCGCCGCCGGGAATAGCTCGGCCAGGGCGGGCAGGAACTGCTCCCGCAGCGCCGCTACCGGCTTGTCAATGTACGCGTCGGCGCCCGACAGTGAGACCGCCAGGTACTGGCCGGGCGACCCGGCGGCATCGCGGGTCCCGCCGCCGGCATTGCCGGTCTTGTCGAAAACCCACTGCACCGGCGAGTCGACAGCAGCGGCGAAGGGCAGCCGGGTAACCCGCTGGCCGTATCGCACGTGCACGTTGACAATCGGCGACGGGAGCAGGGCGGCCCACCGCGGCGCCGTGGCCGCGGCGGCGGGAATCAGCCGGGCCGCGATCCAGGCGGGCACGGCCAGCACCACGCCATCGGCGTGCAGCGCAGCGCCGGCGTACCGGACGGTGAAACCGCCGCCAGCGGCGGGTTCGATGGCGGTGACCTTGGCGCCGAGCCGCACGTCCGCGCCAAGCCGCGCCAGCGCGGCCGCGGCAGCCGCGCCGTGCAGCTGGCCGAGCGGGATCAGCGGCACGCCGATATCCGCGGCGTCGTTTCGCTCCAGCAGCGCGGTCCTGATCACCTTGGCAGCCAGTGCCGCACTGGCGGCGTCGCCGGCGATATTCAGCGTCGAGACGATGAAAAGATCCCACAGCCGGCGCCGGACCCGCTCCGGCTGCCAGCGGGACCCCAGCCAGGCGCCCAGCGGCATGTTATCCAGTGCGGCAGCCTCCGGCCGGGCGGACCGCATCGCCAGCACGGCCCGGCCCACCTTGACTCGCTCGAGCGGGGACAGCAGCGGGTAGCGGGAAAGAGCCGCGGCCAGGTGCAGCGGCGCCGGCAGGCCGCTGCGCCGCAGCCTGGCAGTACGCCCGGGCGCCAGCACGGTCACGTCGAAACGATCCTGGAGCGCTACTGACCCGGTCATGCCCAGCCGGGCGAGCAGCTCCCGGTAGGCAGTGCAGCAGCGCAGGAACACGTGCTGGCCGGTGTCGACCTGCAGGTCTGCGCGCGTAAACGAGCTGGTGGCGCCGCCAAGCCAGGGCCGGCCTTCGAGCAGCGTCACGGCGATGCCCGCGTCGCGCAGGTCCAGGGCAGCGCTCAGGCCGGCCAGGCCGCCGCCTATCACCGCGACGTGCCGGCCGGTCATGGCCGCGCTCCGGGGGGAACCGGCCCGGAGCCAGCGGCCGCGCCAGCGAGGCGCGGCTGCGGGCGCCGGCCCATGCCTGCCAGGCAGGTCGCGGCGACCAGGATCTTCTCGCTGGCCGGCAGCGACAGCCGCTGCCGCAGTGCCACCTTGGGCGCGGCGGAAATATGGCCGAGCAGCCGCCGGTAGATTCCGGCCATCGCCCCGGCCGAGGCGGCGCTGCGGCGGTCCAGCAGCGGCATCAGCGCCATGCCGGCGGCATACCAGCCGCTGGCCCGGTCGGCCTCAAACCGGATTACCTGCGCCAGCGCCGGGTCGGCGGCCGGGTCACCGGACTGCCCGGCCGACAAGCTGCAGCCGAAACGCGCCAGGTCAGCCGCCGGCAGGTAAACGCGGCCGTTGCCGAGGTCCTCGCGAACGTCGCGCAGGATATTCGTCAGCTGCAGGGCGACCCCGAGCGCGTCGGCGAGGGGCTCGGCGGCGGCCGGGTCGGCGCTGCCGAAAACGCCCAGGGACAGCCGCCCGACGGACCCCGCTACGCACCGGCAGTAATGCTCCAGCTCCGCGAAGGTCCGGTAGCTGACGCCGCGCACGTCCGCCTCGCAGCCGTCAATGAGCTCGCCGAAGGCGGCCACCGGGAGGGCAAACCGCCGGGTCGCGTCGGTGAGGGCTATCAGGACCAGGTCCGGGCCATCCGGCCCGGCGCCGGCCACCAGCCCGGAGACCAGCGCGCGGCAGTGCGCGAGGGCGGCGAGCTTCTCGGCGGCCGGCAGCTCGCCGTCGCCGATGTCATCGACCCGGCGGGCGAAGGCGTACACCGCCGACAGTGCCTGGCGCTTGGCCGCGGGCAGCAGCCTGATGCCGTAGGAGAAGTTCCGCGCCTGCGAGCCGGTGACCTGCTCGCAGTGCCGGTAGGCCGCCTCAACCCTGCCGCGGACAGGTGCCGCGCTGGTCACCGCGGTCACCGCCCCCGCAGGTAGGCGAGCGCCAGCTCGGCCGCCTGCCGGGTGCGCCGCGGCCGCGGCGCACCCGGCAGCACGTCATAGTCGGCTGCGGCGACTGCGACCAGCGCGCTGCGGCCGCCCGCTACGTAGCCGGCGATCGCGGCCCGCGAACTGCCGCGGAGCGACCCGACCAGCGGGGCCCCGGCATCCAGCAGGCCGGCCGCCCGGCCGCACTCGAAGGCGATCAGCGAGCGCAGCTGGGCGGAGGCCCGGGCAGCTCCGAGGTCGGCTTCGGTGCAGCCGTAGCGGGCAAGGTCATCCTGCGGAAGGTACACCCGGCCCGCGCGGAAATCCTCGGCCACATCCTGCCAGTGCTCGACCAGCTGCAAGGCGGTGCATACGTTGTCGGACAGTACGGCCGCAGCCAGGGAAAACGAGCCGAAGATATGCAAGACAATCCGGCCGACCGGGTTCGCGGACAGACGGCAGTAACCCAGCAGGTCATCGAAAGCGGGGTACCGGGAAATCAGCTGGTCCTGCCGGTTCGCCGCGATCAGGTCGGCAAACAGCCCGACGGGCACGCCGCAGTCGGCTATGACCGGGCGCAGCGCGCGTACCTCCGGGCGGCGGGGGGCGCCCCCAGGCAGCTCGCGGAGATCAGATTCGAGATCGTCGAGCAGCCGCAGCCGGTCCGCGGGCCGCCCCGTGTCGCCGGTATCATCGGTCACGCGGGCAAACCAGTACACGGCCATCAGCTGCTGGCGGGTGCGGGCAGGCAGCAGCCGCAGCGCAACCGGGAAATTCTCCGCCGCCGCCCGCGAGGTAAATGCATCCGGTACCGCAGGGTCACCGGACTGCCGCCCGCCCGGCACAGCGGCCCCCGGCACAGCGGCCCCTGGAACAGCGGCACCCGGAACAGCGGCACCCGGAACAGCGGCACCCGGTACCGGCGGCCCGGCCGCTCGGCCCCGCGGCCCGTCCAGCCGGATGTCGTCGCGGTTCACGGTATCCATTCCTGCATAGTAGGCAAATGAATGTCAAAATGACGTATGCGTCACCTGAAATATACGTGGTCTCTGGCGCTCATTTAAGCAGCCCGCTGCCCCGCCGCCGTGCCTGGCATGCTATAACGATCTTGGCAGCGGTGCGCGCTTCCCGCTATTTAACTGGGCGGTAACATGACCGCTAAATGCCAGCGCCGCTTTCGCGCTGACGCTGGCGGTGCCAGCTCCGCCGGACAGATGCGCAGGCAGCTACGGCGGGTGGCGTCACGTCCGCCAGATCAGCACCAGCGCGCAATCGTCGCTGCGGCGCGTCCCGTCCTGCATATTCTGCACCAGCCGCGCCGCTCCCTGGCCGAAACCGGATGTCACGAGCCGGTCGGCCGCGCCGAGCAGCCGGTCGATGCCCGCGTCGATGTCACGCCCCGGCACCTCGACGAGGCCGTCGGTGTAGAGCATCAGCGCGTCCCCCGGCCGCAGCAGCCCCCGTTCGGGCAGGCAGCGCAGATCCGGGACGACGCCCAGGACGATGCCGCGGGCCATGGTCAGCCGCCATGTACCGCTGCCCGCCGCGAAGTGCGCGGCCGGCGGATGACCGGCCGACGACACCACGTAGTCACCGGTGGTGAGGTCTAGCGTCAGCTGAACCGCGGTGACGAAGCCCTCGCCCGGTACTTCGCGCCGCAAGTAGGCATTGCAGCACGCCAGGAACTCATCTGGCGGCACGGAGCCCAGCAGGCCGCCGAACGCCCCGGACAGCAGCAGCGCCCTGGTCCCGGCGTCGATGCCCTTGCCGGAGACATCGACGAGTGCCACCTCGAGGGTTTTTCCGTCGCAGGCCGACACCAGGAAGTCGCCGCCGAACGATGACCCGCCCGCTGGCCTGAGCACCGAAACCGATCCGTAGCCGGCCGGCAATTCGGGCAGCGTGCTTTTTGCCCGTATTCTGTCCCGGAGCTCGAGCAGCATCTGATCACCGCGCAAGCCCTGAACGCCCAGTTTTTCCCTGGTCCGGGCCAGCACATCAGCGAAGACACCGGTAATGACGATAGTGGCCGCAATTCCCGGCCCGACCAGGCCGTGCAGCCAGTCGAAGCCCAGCATTACCGCGACCAGGCCGAACAGGATCCGCAGCGCCCGCGGCCACAGCAGCAGGCCGCCGGCGAGCACCGGCAGAATCATGGTGCCCGGCGAGAACCACCATTCAGACAGCCGGACGGCAGCCGCGCCGATGACGACGACCGCCAGCGCGAGAGTGAACGCCAGCCTGCGGTTGCGGGTGACGAACTGTCCCCTGATCAGCTCCCGGAGCCGCCGCCAGGAAGTTCGCGCCGCGGCAGACATCCGGGGCGGAACAAGCGAAATCATGATGGCCGAACTGTACCGGCAGGCGGGCAGCAGCCGGGCCAGGCGGGTTCGCGGGCCGCCGGAACGGCACCTTAACCAGTCGCGGGAGCGCCGTTACTGGGGTACGAATGAGACCGTGACTGACGCATTCGAGGTCCGGCTGGTCAGCGAAGCCGAGCTGGGCCCCTTTTTTTCCGTCGGCGAGCAGGCGTTCAATTCTACCCGGCCAGCTCAGCTGGCCAGGGATCAGGAACTCGTTACCCTCGAATGGCCGCGCAGCCTGGCCGCGTTCGACAACGGCCGCCCTGTCGGCACCGCCACTGCCTACAGCTTCCTGATGACCGTCCCTGGCGGCCGGCTGCCCACGGCGGGCGTGAGCGCCGTGGCAGTCCTGCCGGACTACCGCAGGCGCGGGATCATGTCCGCCCTGATGCGCCGGCAGCTCGCTGACATCCGGGCCGCAGGCGAGTCCGTCGCCGCGCTGTTCGCCAGCGAGCCGGGTATCTACGGCCGGTTCGGCTACGGCTGCGCGACTGCGGCCCTGCGTTTCACGGTCCGCCGCGGCGAGGGGGTGCTGCAGCCGGCCCGGTGGGCGCCGGCCGGCGACGGTCATAAGCTCCGGGTCCGGGGCGCGGTTCCGGCGGAGTCCCGGCCGGAACTGGCCGCGGTTTACGAGGCGGTGGCACCGCAGCGGCCGGGCATGATGGCCAGGGATGATCGCTGGTGGACGTCGGTGCTTGCCGACCCGCCGTGGTCCCGGCACGGCAGCGGCCCGGTGCGCGCCGTCGTCGCCGAGGACGACGGCGGCCCGCGCGGCTACGCCCTCTATCACACGCAGACCGAATGGGGCGAAGACGCGCTGCCGTCGGGAACCCTCACCGTCAGCGAGCTACTGGCGGCTGATCCCGGCGCGACCGCCGCGTTGTGGGCTGACCTGCTGAGCCGGGACCTGATCAGCGAGGTCCGGGCCAGTCAGCGGCCGGAAGACGACCCGCTCCTGCAACTGCTTACCGACCGGCGGCGGGCCCGGACCCGCCGCGCGGACGGGCTGTGGATCCGGCTGGCCGATGTCCCGGCTGCCCTCACTCAGCGCCGGTACAGCTGCGCCGTCGACGTTGTGATCGAGGTGACTGACGAGCTGATCGGGTCGAACTCCGGGCGCTGGCGGCTGCGGGCCAGCGGTCGCGGCGACTTTCCGGCGGCGGCGTGCGAGCGCGTCACCGCGGCGGCGGATATCGCCCTGGGCGTGCAGGCACTGGGAGCCGCCTACCTCGGCGGGGTCAGGCTGGGCGCCCTGGCCGCGGCTGGCCAGGTCGCCGAATTGCAGGCCGGGGCACTGGCCGGCCTGTCGACTGCGATGTCCTGGGATCCGGCACCATGGTGCACGAGTATTTTCTGATCCGCCATTTCATGGACCACTGACCGCTGACCGCTGACGCCGGCGGCTGCCGCCAGGGAGGACGCCTGATGACCGGAATGAAGATCACTGTGGACGCGGCTATGCGGGCCCGGGACGTATCGCGGCCGCGCTCCGCCGGGGAGGACGCGGAAGGCCCCGCGACCCGCCCTGGTGCGGACGCGCGGCCGGCCACGCCAGCCGACCGGGAGCCAGGCCCGGCCGACGGCGGCGGCGCTGCGACTGCTCAGGGCAGCGGCGGCAGCTCGCCGGACCGCTCGTAGGCCTCGATCATCGCCAGCCGGCGGGCGTGCCGGGGTTCGCCGGAGAACTCGGTCCCGACGAAAACCCGGGCGAAGCTCACCGCCTCGTCGAGGGTGTGCATCCGGGCGCCGAGGCTCAGCACGTTGGCGTCATTGTGCAGCCGGGCGAGCCGCGCGGTTTCCTCGCTCCACCCGAGCGCGGCCCGGACCCCGCGGACCTTGTTCGCGGCGATCTGCTCGCCGTTGCCCGAGCCGCCGATCACGATACCGAGGCTGGCAGGCTCGGCGGCGGCGGCGGCGGCAGCCCGCAGCACGTACGGCGGGTAGTCATCGTCGCTCGCGTAGCTGGCAGGACCGCAGTCCACCGGCTCATGCCCGGCGCCGGCCAGCCACTCCGCCAGCCGCGCTTTCAGCTCGAAACCCGCATGATCTGATCCCAGGAAGATCCGCACGGCCCTAGTCTGGCACTCCGCCGCACTGGCCGGAACCCGGCCAGCTCAGCTCAGTTCAGTTCAGTTCAGGCGAAGATCGGGTCCCTGGTGCGGCTGCGCTTGATCTCGAAGAACCCGTCCGTGGCCGCCACCAGCAAAACGCCGTCCCAGAGCTTCGCCGCGGCCTCGCCGCGCGGAATCGGGGAGATCACCGGCCCGAAGAATGACACGCCCGCCACCGAGATGACCGGCGTGCCGACCTCGTACCCGACCCGGTCCATCCCGTTGGCGTGCGAGGCGCGCAGCGCATCGTCGTACTCGGTAGAGCTGGCCGCCCCGGCCAGCTCGGCGGGCAGTCCCGCGTCGGCAAGGGCAGCCTTGATCATGACCAGGTCGCGGTCGGCCTTCTGCTGGTGAATGCGAGTGCCCAGCGCCGTGTACAGCGGCAGCATTACCTCGGGCCCGAATTTCTGCTCGGCGGCGATGCAGACCCGCACCGGACCCCACGCCTGCGCCATCAGCTCCTGGTAAGCCTCGGACATGTCTTTCTTGTCTTCATTGAGCACCGCCAGGCTCATGACGTGCCAGCGTGCCGTCACCGGCCGGACCTGCTCCACCTCGAGCAGCCAGCGGGAGGCTATCCACGCCCACGGGCAGACGGGATCGAACCAGAAATCGACTTCGGCGGCGTGCTCGGTTGCTTCGGTAGGCTCCGGGGTGGTCATGAGCTCTCCTGCCGCTGGGTTAGTGCACCTGGACTAGATACTGCGCGCCGTTGATACTGCCGCCGTTGAAACTGCGTGCTGTTGCTGGGTACTGTGCGCCTCAGGCCAGCACCATTGAGGCCAGCACCGGGCACCTCGGCTGACACTGCTCACAACCGGGGGAAACCGCCGGGCATTCCACGAAGGGACAACCGTTCAGTGCCGAGTAACCTGACCCGAGACGAAGCCCGGGACCGCGGCCGCGCGCTCGCGGTGTCTTCCTACCACGTGCAGCTCGACCTGACCCGCGGCGATATGGTCTTCGGCTCGGTAACCACGGTGCTGTTCAGCTGCTCAGCTCCCGGTAGCGCCAGCTTCATCGACCTGACGGCGGACCAGGTGCACGAGATGACGCTGAACGGTGCCCCGCTTCCGGCCGCCAGCTTCGACGGCGACCGGATCGCGCTGCCCGGCCTGGCCGCTGACAACGAGCTGCGGGTCACCGCCGACTGCGCCTACTCCCACAGCGGCGAGGGCCTGCACCGGTTTGCCGACCCGGCCGACGGCGCCGTGTACCTCTACTCCAACCTGGAGACCACGGACGCGCACCGGATCTACGCCTGCTTCGATCAGCCGGACCTGAAGGCCAGGTTCACGCTCGGCGTACTGGCCCCGCCGCAGTGGCAGGTGATCTCCAACATGGCGCCGACGACGGCGGGGCGCGAGACCGGCGCCGGCGCGGCCCGCTGGGAGTTCCCGGCCGCCCCGGTGCTGCCCACCTACGTCACAGCCATCGCGGCCGGCCCGTATCACGTCGTCAGGGACACTCATGACGGTATCCCGCTCGGTATTTTCTGCCGCCAGTCACTGGCCAGCTACCTTGACCCGGACGAGATCTTCGAGACCACCCGGCAGGGCTTCGACTTCTTTCACGACGCCTTCGGCGTTCGGTACCCGTTCGGCAAGTACGACCAGCTCTTCGTGCCCGAGTTCAACGCGGGCGCGATGGAGAACGCCGGCTGCGTCACGTTCTCGGAAGTTTACGTATTCCGGTCCCGGGTCACCGACTCGGCCAGGGAAGCCCGGGCCGAGACGATCCTGCACGAGATGGCGCACATGTGGTTCGGCGACCTGGTCACCATGCGCTGGTGGGACGACCTGTGGCTGAACGAGTCGTTCGCCACCTGGGCCGGCACGGCCGCGCAGGCGGAGGCGACCCGGTGGCGCGGGGCATGGACGACGTTCGCCCAGGCGTGGAAGGCTTGGGCATACCGCCAGGACCAGCTGCCCTCGACTCACCCCATCGCGGCGGATGTCCCCGACATCGAGGCGGTCGCGGTCAATTTCGACGGCATCACCTACGCCAAGGGCGCAGCCGTCCTCAAGCAGCTGGTCGCCTACGTCGGCCGGGATAATTTCCTGGCCGGGGTCCGCGGTTACTTCGGCCAGCATGCCTACGGCAACGCCGCTCTTGCCGACCTGCTCGCGGCGCTGGAGCAGGCCTCCGGCCGGGATCTTTCCGCCTGGTCCAAGGCGTGGCTGGAAACCACCGGGGTTAACACGCTGCGGCCGCAGTTCGAGACGGACGCCGACGGCCGGTTCAGCGTGTTCGCGGTGGCGCAGGAGGCCGCTGCCAGCCACCCGGTGCTGCGGCCGCACCGGGTCGCGATCGGCCTGTACGACCGCGCTGCCGCCGGTTCCGGGCTGACCCGGCGGCGGCGGGTGGAGGTGGACGTGGCCGGCGACCGGACCGAGGTGCCCGCGCTGGCCGGCGAGCTGCAGCCCGACCTGGTGCTGGTGAACGACGACGACCTGACCTACGCCAAAATCCGCCTGGACGACCGTTCGCTGCGCACGCTGATCTCCAGTATCGGCGGGTTCGCCGACTCGCTGCCTGCCGCACTGTGCTGGGCCGCGGCCTGGGACATGGTCCGGGACGGCGAGATGGCCGCCAGGGACTACGTCAGCCTGGTACTGGGGGGCCTGGACTCGATCACCGATATCTCCGTCCTGCAAACCGTGCTGCGGCAGGCAGCAGCGGCTACCCGGCGGTTTGCCGACCCGAGCTGGCGGCCCGCCGGGCTTGCCGAGCTCGCGGCCGCGCTACGCGAGCAGCTGGTGCGCGCGGAGCCGGGCTCGGACCACCAGCTCTCCGTCGCGGCCGCGTTCACCGGGGTAGCCACCGCGCCTGGCGACCTGGACCTGCTGGCGGCGCTGCTGGACGGCTCCACCGCGATCAGCGGCCTGGCTGTCGACACCGACATGCGGTGGCGGCTGCTGCACCGGCTGGCCAGCAGGGGCGCCGTCACCGCGGCGAAGATCGACGCCGAGCTCGGGCGGGACCGCACTGACGCCGGCGAGCGGCATGCGGCGACCTGCCGGGCGTCAATACCGACGGCCGCGGCCAAGGAGGCAGCCTGGGCCCAGCTCACCTCCGGCTCGACCGCGACCGCGACACTCCGGGCGACGCTGGCCGGCTTCCAGGATGTCGACCAGGACGAGCTGCTGGCCCCGTACGCGGCGCGGTACTTCGCGGCGGTGGCAGACGTCTGGAGCAGCTCCGGCCTGGACCTTGCCCAGCGGTTTGCCGAGCTGGCGTACCCGGTCAGCGTGATCAGCCAGCAGGCAGTTGACGCTGCTGACGAGTACATCGCCAGCGCCGACGTGCCCGCCGCGCTGCGCCGCCTGGTCACCGAGGGCCGCGATGACGTGGCCCGCGCACTGCGCTGCCGCGCCCGCGACCAGCAGGGCGCCGAACCGGCAGCCCTGCCCGCGGCAACGTGACCGGGACGGCCCCGGGCCGCCGCGGCGCCTGAAGTCGTCCCGGTCCCGGTCCCGGTCCCGGTCCCGGTGCCGGTCCGGTGCCGGTCCGGTGCCGGGCGCTCAGCCCGGCGGCGCGCCCGCGGCTGCCGCCGCTACCGCGCGGGTCAGCGGCAAGGTGGCCAGGTCTTCGAGCAGGACCGGCTTCCCGGCGGCGTCGCAGAGCGGAATGCGCCAGTTGGGGTATTCCTCGCTGGTACCGGGGATGTTCTGGGCCCGGCTCTCGCCGACGGCGTCGGCCAGGGACACGCCGACCAGGACGGCCCTGGTGCGGGCGAGATAGCCGTACAGCGCCACGGTGAACTCCGCCGCGCCCGGCCGGGGACCGGGCGGCAGCAGCCCCTGGCCGACCAGTGCCTCATGCCAGCGGGACAGCAGCTGCTCGGCATGCTTGCGCTCGGCGTCCTCGCCTTCCGTCAGCAGCCCCAGCCGGGCCCGGACCGTGACCTGGTCGCCGCTCAGGAAGCCGGACACCGTCGGCAGGTCATGGCTGCCGACGGTGGCCAGGGCGCCGCGCCGCCAGTGCGCCGGCGCCAGCGGCGAGCCGTCCGGCTCGCCGGCGAACCACAGCATCGTGGTACCGAGGATGCCGTTCTGCGCCAGGTACCGGGGAATCCGCGGATCGACCGTGCCGAGGTCCTCGCCGATAGCCACCGCGCCGGCCTGCTCCGCTTCGCGGGCCAGCGCCGCGACGGTCGCCGCGTAGTCGTAGCGGACGTAAGCCCCCTGGTCCGGGGTCATTCCCTCGGGTACCCACCACAGCCGCATCAGCCCCATCACGTGGTCAGCGCGCAGGCCGCCGGCATGCCGCAGCGCCGCGCGGAACAACTCCGCCAGCGGCCGGCAGCCCGCCGCGGCGAGCCGCTGCGGATTCCACGGCGCCTGCGACCAGTCCTGACCGTGCTGGTTGAATGCGTCCGGCGGCGCGCCGACGCTGACGCCGCGCAGCAACAGGTCCTGGTGCGCCCACGCGTCAGCGCCGCCCGGGTGCACGCCCACGGCGAGATCGGTGATGATGCCGATTTCCATGCCGGCCGCCAGCGCCGCGGCCTGCGCCGCTGCCAGCTGCTCGTCGGCCAGCCACTGCAGCCAGGCATGAAACTCGGCCCGATGCGCCAGCGGCCCGGCTGCCAGCGCCGCGGCGGCCCGGCCGGGGTCCGCCGCCTCGGCCGGCCAGCGCCGCCAGTCCGCTCCGTATCGCTCGGCAAGGGCGCACCAGCCCGTCCAGCCGGCCAGCGCGGCGCCTTCGCGGGCCCGGAAGCCGTCGTAGTCGGCCTGCCGCCGGGAAGTTCGCTGCGCGCCGTGGATTACCCCGAGGGCGGCCCGTTTTGCTGTCCAGATTTCGTCCCGGTCGATAAGGTCAGCGGTCGAGTTACGGGCCCGCAGCGGCGCGGCTAGCTGCTCGATGTCCGCCTGCTGCCGGGTGGTCAGCGCCCCGTACTCGGGAATGTCCTCGATTCGCAAGTACAGCGGGCTGGCATACCGGCGCGTCATCGGCAGGTACGGCGACGGGCTGACGGGAGGCGCCGGCTCTGCCGCGTGCAGCGGGTTGATCAGCACGAATCCGGCGCCGAGGTCGGCGGCGCTCCAGGCGGCGAGGCTGGCGAGATCGTGCAGGTCGCCGCACCCCCAGGACTGTCGGGACCGGACGGAATACAGCTGGACCGTGAAACCCCACGAACGGCTGGCAGGAAACCGCGGGCCGGTCCCGGAACCGGGCACCGCATCGGAGCCAGGGTCAGGAACCCTCGCGGATCCGGAGCCGGAGCCGGATTCCGGGTCCGGCCGCTTCGGCAGCGCAGAGTCTGAGTCCGGCACCGGGGGCGAGCCGGGAGTGGCTTGCGCGGCGGCGTTCAGGACGTCAAGGAGCCGGGCGAGTGTCTCCTGGCTTACCTCGACGTCGTCGTCCCGCCAGTTCCGGTAGACCGGCATGATGCCCGCGGCCTCCGCCCGGCGGGTGAGCTCGGGATCAGTCATCCCACCATGATTGCCCCGCTGGGCCGCCGCCGGGCGGCCGGGTCCCGGCATCGGCGCTGCGGCCCGCAGCGCACCCGAGGCTGCGGGCAGCGACGCCGTCTGCGCTGGTCACCGCCTCTTGACCGGGGTGCGCACCGGCTCGGTACTATGCGGTGCATGGTAGCTGGCGAAGCCGGGAACCTGGTGGCGCAAATGCGTCGGGGGGTACTGCCCTACTGCGTCCTTGCCATGCTGCGGGACAAGGAGCGGTACGGCTTCGAGCTGGTGCAGGCCCTCGGCAGCATCGAGGGCATGGTGACCGGCGAGGGTACTATTTATCCGCTGCTGGCCCGGCTGCGCCGTCAGGGCCTGGTGGAGACGACCTGGCAGGAGTCAGCGACCGGGCCGCCCCGCCGCTATTACCGCCTCGCCCCGGCCGGCCGCGACGCGCTCAGCGAGTTCTCCGGCTCGTGGCGGCGGCTGCGCGACAGCGTCGATGACCTGCTGGCCAGCTCGGGCGGGAATCAGTTCTGACCAGCATGGACACGATCCGCTGCGATGCCAGGAAGAAACAACATCAGCCAGAAAGGAAGGGCCTGCCGGTGAGCACCGATGATGACCAGCTGACGGCGGATTCTCTCCGACGGCTCAGGTCCGCGGCAAGGGTGCTCCCGGCCGACCGCGCGGCCGAGCTCATCGAGGAGATCACGGCGCACATCGCGGAGGCGCGGGCCGGCGGCGCGAGCGGCTTCGCTGCGTCGCCCGGCGTTCGCAATATCCTGGACCGGCTGGGTGATCCGGCCGACATAGTGCGGGCGGCCGCCGAGGCGATGCCCGGCTCGGCGGCACCGGCTCGCGCTCAGGCCAGGACCGGCAGCGCGGGAGCGGGACCACTGGAGATCATTGCGGTCATCCTGCTGCTGATCGGCGGGATCGTGATCCCGGTAGTCGGCTGGATAGTGGGCGTGATCCTGCTGTGGGTCTCGCCGCGCTGGCAGCGCCGGGAGAAGCTGATCGGCACGCTGGTATGGCCGGGTGGCCTGCTCGCAGCGCTGGCACTACCAGGCTTCGCGCTAATCGCCGTCCACGTCGCCGTCTCCCGCTCCAGCGCCGAGTGCGGGGGCGCAGCATGCTCATCAAGTGGCGGGCTGCCCTCCTGGCTGGGTATCAGCCTCGCTGTGATCGTGATCGCGGCGGCGCTGGGCGGCCCGATCTGGACGGCTGTCCGGCTGCTGCGCCGGGCCGGTGCGCCGGCCGCCGAGCCGGCTGCCGGCGCGGCCGAGTTTCAGGGCACCTTCTGACCCCGGCGGCAGACGCTGCGCCGCGGCAGACTTCCGGCTGGCGGCCAGCCGAAACGGCTAGCTCCGCGCGATGTGCGCCTGCGGTGTGCCGCGGCGGGCCGTGAGCACGACTGCCAGCGGCCAGATCGCCTCCGCGCCGGCGACCACGCGCTCCGTGAGGCCGATCATCTGACCGCCGCCCCACAACTGCGCGGCGAACCAGCCGAGCAGTCCGAGCAGGCCGAGGGCAGCCGCAATGCTCACCACCGGGCGCAGGCCTGCGGGGACCGGGCTGCCAGCGTCCGGGCCGCCAGGGTCCTGGCCCGGAAGGGGCAGGGCCGGCCGGGCCGGCGAGACGGGCACCGGGTCGGGCCGGCGCCAGGCGCAGGCCGGCCAGATGGCCAGGGCAATGAAGCCGGCCGCCGCGGCCAGGCCGTGCTGCAGGGAGCTGCCGCCGCCGGCGGGTAGCGGGTTCGCCGCGACGGCGATCGTGGCCGCGCCGCCGGTCATCAGCAGGAGCCGGCCCGGCCAGCTGGCGGGGCGAAGCGCCAGGCCGGTGATGAGATGGCAGCTGCCCAGGCCGGCCAGCGCCGCAGTCATCACCCAGCGGTCGGTGGCGCCGCGGGCGGCCAGGGCGCTGATAGTGCCGGTGACAGCATCAAAATGACCGGGCTGCAGGGCCGCCGCAGCGGTCCACCCGCCGATGAGCAGCACCGGCGCCGCAGCCGATGAAAGCACTCCCCACCAGGGCACCCGGAGCCATGCGCGGCGCCCGGCCGTCATCACAGGCAGGGCTGACGCCGTGGGCACGCCGCATCTCCGGCACGGCTGCTGGCACGGCTGCTGGCACTTGGGCCCGGGCGGCGGGGCAGGAACGTCAGCTACAGCTTGGTCAGCTTGGAATCGGGGGTCGTGATCCGCTGCTGCAGCGAGCCGAAGTCGACCAGAACGGCGATCTCGTCCTCGACGCCGATGACCCGGCCAAGGCCGTACTTGTCATGGGTTACCTGATCGTGGATCTCGTAGTGCTCGACCGGCCGGACCACAATCGGCTTATTGAAGGGACTGCCAGGCAGGTAGCGCCGGGTGGCGGCGCGGGTTGGCTTCATCAATTAACAGTATGCGCCCGTTCCGGGCTCATCGCATGCCGGAACTGCACGTGAGAGGTGGCGCGCGGCCAGCCGCCGCTAAGCCGGGGCAGCTTCCAGCTCGCTGATACGCCGGCGCACGAAGGCACGCTGCGTGTCCGGCAAGCCAAGCCGGACTGCGGTGCGGTAGGCGGCGAGTGCCCCGGCTCGCTCCCCCAGCTGGTTCCGCACCTGGGCGGTGGCAATGTCGGGCTAGGAATCCGTGCCCTCACCTGCGGCCGGTCCCGCTGCCTGCCAATGCCCCGGCCGGTAACCTGGCCATCCTGGCGCTGCCGGCAGCCGCGCCGGCATCAGCCGCCGGCCGCGTCGGGAACCACACCCAAGCTGCCGGCCCTATTTACCCGCGCGGGGTGCCCAGTGATCCGGAAGCCAGCTCCATCCTGCTGCAGGCAGGCGAGCCGGCCGACAGCGATGATCGCCGCAGCAGCGCTGATCCCGGCGCTGACGCTGATCGGCGCCTGTTCAGGCCGGCCAGCCGACCCGGCTGCGGCCAGCGCCCCGCAGGCCCGGCCAGCGGCCAGTACCCGGCAGAGCCCGCCCCCGGCGGCGAGCTCACCGCCGGGGACCTCCCGGCCGGCTGCACGGCACCGGCCCGCGGCGCCGCGCGCTATCCCGGTACCGCCGCCGCCAGGACGGCTGCACCAGACGCCGGCCCTTCCCGGCGCGCGCGGCCAGGTCTTCCGGGCCGAGATGACCGACCTGTGGTCGGCCGTGGCAACGGGCCGTCCCGCCCAGGCGCGCCAGGCGTTCTTCCCGCTCGCCGCCTATCAGCAGCTGAAGGCTATTTACGATCCGGCGGCGGACTGGAACAGCCGCCTGATGGTCGATTTCCGGCTGGACATCCGCGCGGCGCACCAGTTCCTCGGGCGCGGCGCCGCCCGCACCCGGCTGTTCTCCGTGCTGGTGCCGACGGCGGCGGGCTGGGTTCCGCCCGGTACGTGCTTCAACTCGGTGGGATACTGGCATGTCAGCGGTGCGCGCCTGGTCTACACCGACGGCGGCCAGGTCCGCTCGATCGGCATCGCGTCGCTGATCTCCTGGCGCGGCCGGTGGTACGTGGTGCACTTCGGCGCCGTGCTGCGGGACGCTGTCACCGGGATAGTCGACCAGCCGGCCGACGGCACCGGGTCACTCGGGGACGCCAGCGGCTGCTAACCGCCGGCCGGCTTCCTACCACATCGCCGGGCTGCGGTGCCGCCACGGCGCAGCTGCCTCCAGCTGCGCGGACAGCGAGATCAAGGTGGCCTCCGCGCCGGTCCGGCCCGCCAGCATCACGCCGATCGGCAATCCGGCCGCGGTCCAGTGCAGCGGGATGCTGACGGCGGGCTGGCCGGACATGTTGTACAGCGCCGTCCACGGCGTGAACAGCTTCTGCCGCTCGAAATTCTCGGCCGGCCCGACTTCATCGAAGTACCCGACCGGGACCGGCGGTGACGCCAGCGTGGGATGCAGGATCGCGTCGTATCCGCTCAGCGTGCCCAGCGCGGCCCGCATCACGGACTGCAAGGCGGACTGGGCGCGCAGCAGCTCCACCGCCCGCAGCTGCAGGCCCCGGCCGCGCAGGTACCGGGTCAGCGGCAGCAGCTGGTCCTCCTGCGCGGCTTCGACCGGGGCGAGCGACGCCATCGCGAACCACAGCGTCTCGAACGCGGGGATCGAACCGGCAGCGAACGGCAGGTCGATGTCGTCGACCTCGTGCCCGAGGCCGGCCAGCAGCGAGCTGGCGTTCTCGTAGGCTGCCACGCAGTCCGGATGCGGCCGCGCACCCGGCATGATCGTCTGCAGCGACCGGGCGATGCGCAGCCGGCCCGGCTCGCGCGCCGCGGCGGCCAGGAACGTCTGGCCCGCGGCCAGCGGCGGCGCGGCGTACAGGTCGCCCGGCAGGGTCCCGGCCATCACGTCGAGCAGCAGCGCGGCGTCGGCCACCGTCCGGGCGAGCGGGCCGTCCGTGGACAGCCCGGCGAGGTCGGCCTGCACCGGGCCGCGCGAGATCCGGCCGCGGCTCGGCTTGATCCCGAACAGGCCGCAGGCGCTGGCCGGGATCCGGATCGACCCGCCGCCGTCGCTGCCCTGCGCCGCCGGAGCGAGGCCTGCCGCGACGGCGGCAGCCGCGCCGCCGCTGGAACCGCCCGCCGACCGGGTCAGGTCCCAGGGCGTGCGGGCGGGCGGCCCGATTTTCGTCTCCGTGTAACAGGGCAGCCCGAACTCGGGCGTGGCCGTCTTGCCGATCATGACCGAGCCGGCCAGGCGCAGCGCGCTTGCCACGTAGTCGTCATCGGCGGCGATGTTTCCGGCGAACACCGTGCTGCCGAAGGTGCAGCGGACCCCGGCGACCATGGTCAGGTCCTTGATCGGGATCGGCACGCCGGTCAGCGGCGGCAGCGGCGTGTCAGCGCCGCCGCCCGCCTGGCGGTGCCGCCCGGCGGCCTGGCCAGCCCGGGCGGCCTGCTCGCGGGCCAGCTCCCCGGTCACCGTGTAGAAGGCACCGACCTGATCGTTAAGGCGGTCAATCCGGTCCAGGTAATGGTCGGTGATCTCGGCCGGCGAGACCTCGCCGGCCGCGATGGCGGCCGCCTGCTCGACCACGCTCAGGTCATGAATCTGCGTCACGTGACCGAACAGTAGCCCGCACCCGCGCTCCCGGTCCAGGCCGGCGACCCGGCCGACGGCCCGGCTCTCGTCTCGCTATGGCAGGGCACCCGAGCGGCCACTCTGCCGGACGTAACTCCAGCTGAACGCTGGGCACACCGGAAATCGCCGTTGCCCTAACATCGGGCTGTGACCGAGAAGCTGACCGACGAGGAGCTAGCGTTCCTGCACGGGGTTCTCGACCTGGCGCGGGAGGGCCGGTCCGCAGAACTCGCGGAGCTGATCGACCGTGGCGTCCCGGTCAACCTGACCGGCGCGAGCGGAGACACTCTGCTGATCCTCGCGACCTACCATGGGCATCCCGAGACGGTGCGTTTGCTGCTCGAACGCGGCGCCGACCCAGGACGGGTTAGCGACCGCGGACAGACCGCCCTCGGCGCCGCCGTGTTCCGGCGATCGGCCGAGTCGACCGGGCTGCTCTTGTCCTACGGCGCCGACCCAGGCGCTGGCAGCAGGTCAGCCACGGAGATTGCGGCGTTCTTCGGCCACGACGATATGACGCTGCTGCTGGCAGCGGCGCGGCCCGCCGTCGGCGACATACCGGTCGCGGGCAGCGGGCGCGAGCCAACCTGATCACCGCCGCCAGTGTGCAGGACCGCGACGCGGTCAGACCGCCGCTGGGCTGCGTCGCACTTTCGTAGACGGAATGTCAGTATCTGATTAGTCATGAGTGACATAACGCGGCTGTGAGCACTGCCCTCCTGTCCCCCGACCCAGGCATCGATGGCCTGCTTCACCAGTGGATCACCGAGGCGCGTGCCGCCGACCTGCCGCGCCGGATTCGCCCTCCTCCGCCACCGCATCCTCCTCAGCTGAATCACGATCCGTTACCGTCGAAAATGCGACAGAACCGTTGAAGTTGCAGTCCAATGGGAAATCACTTGACGACACCCAGGTGCGCGCAAGTCGGGCCGCCCCGTAGATTCGCCGTTACAGGCACGCATCGGAACTGTCCGTTGGCGGGGTCTTATTGAATGGAAGATGCGATGAGCGACGACTCGGTAAGCGGCGACGTGGCGGGAGCTGGCGAGGACAAACCCGCCGGGCGGGGACCGAGGCTGACCCGGCGCCAGGCAATCGGGACCGGGGCGTTGACGGCCGGGGTGCTGGCAGTCGGTCCGGTGATGCTGGGCCGCGATGCCCAAGCCGCTGAGGCCAATACCGGGGCGCCAGCCAGCGTGGGCACGGCGACGAGCGCGGCTACTGCGATGACCGCTGAGGCCGGGGCGGGATCACCGCCGGTGGCGGCGGGAAATTGGTTGACGACCAATCAGGGCCTGCGTATCGCGGACGACCAAAACCAGCTTCGGGCCGGGATCCGGGGGCCGTCGCTGCTCGAGGACTTCGCCTTCCGCGAGAAGATCATGCACTTCGACCACGAGCGGATCCCAGAGCGCGTGGTCCATGCCCGCGGCGCCGGCGCCCACGGCACCTTCAAGCTCCACACCTCCCTGGAGGCGTACACCAAGGCCAAGGTCCTCATCGACACCGGGGCGACCACGGAGGTATTCGTCCGGTTCTCCACTGTGAACGGCTCCCGGGGGTCAGCGGACACGGCGCGGGACGCCAGAGGGTTCGCCACGAAGTTTTACACCCAAGAAGGTGTGTGGGATCTGGTCGGCAACAACATCCCGGTCTTCTTCATCCAGGACGCCATCAAGTTCCCGGATCTGGTCCACGCATTCAAGCCCGAGCCACTTGTGGAGATACCCCAGGCGTCCACCGCCCATGACAACTTTTATGACTTCATCTCTCTTACCCCCGAGGCGATGCACATGATCATGTGGGTCACCTCCGACCGGGGCATCCCGAGGAGCTACCGCATGATGGAGGGCTTCGGGATCCACACCTTCCGGCTGGTCAACGCCGCCGGGCACTCCACTCTGGCGAAGTTCCACTGGAAGCCGGCGCTGGGCGTGCACTCCCTGGTGTGGCCCGAAGCTCACAAGCTCGGTGGGATCGACCCCGACTTCCACCGCCGGGACCTCGCCGACGCCATCAACGCCGGCCACTATCCGCAGTGGCAATTCGGCGTCCAGCTCTTGGCTGAGAGCGATGCCGCCAAGGTGACCTTCGACGTCCTGGACGCCACCAAACTGTGGCCTGAGGAGATCGTTCCCGTGCAACTCGTCGGCACCATGACCCTCGACCGCAATCCCTACAACTACTTTGCGGAGACCGAGCAGGTCGCCTTCCACACCGGACACATCGTCTCGGGTATCGACTTCACCGACGACCCGTTGTTGCAGGGGCGGTTGTTCTCCTACCTGGACACCCAGATCAACCGGTTCGGGGGAGCCAACTTCCACCAGCTGCCCATCAACCAGAGCCGCTCGCCAGTCAACAACTTCCAGCAGGACTCCTCCATGCGCTACGCCAACCGTCCCGGCAACGTCAACTACGAACCCAACTCGCTCGGCGGCGGCGCGGTGGAGGCGCCCCCTTCCGAAGATGGTTTCGTGTCCTACCCTGAGCCCGTCTCCGGGGTCAAGGTACGGGGGCGCAGCCCCAGCTTCGCCGATCATTTCAGCCAGGCCACCCTCTTCTTCCGCAGCCTGTCGAAGCCGGAGCAGGACCACGTGACCGACGCCTTGAAGTTCGAGCTCGGCAAGGTGAAGTCCGTGGCGGTCAAGAAGCGCATGCTCGGATTGCTGGCGAACGTCGACAGCCGTCTCACCGAGCAGGTCGCCGCCTCCCTCGGGCTGCCGGCGCCGAGCGGTCACGTCAACACCACCCTCAGGATCTCTCCCGCACTCAGCCAGGCGCACACAGTGTTCGTCGCAGACACCCGCAAGGTCGCCATCCTGGCCGCCGACGGCGTCGACGCTGGCGACGTGGCCGCCATTCAGCGCCACCTCGCCGCCGCCGGTGTCAGCAGCGACGTGGTCGCCCCCCACGAAGGGGTCATCACCGGCGCCCACGGCGGGACGATACCGGTGACAGCCAGCATCATCACCGCCGACTCGGTGCAATACGACGCCCTGTTCCTTCCCGGCGGAGCAGCCAGCGTCGCAGCGCTGAGCACCAACGGCGACGCCATCTACTTCATCGAAGAGACCTACAAGTACTACAAGTCCGTCGCCGCCTCCGGCGACGCCCGGGCCCTCATCCCAGCGGCCCTAGGCAACGTCGGAACCCAACCGGGAGTCGTTACCGGCGCCACCAGCAACGCGATCGCCGCCGCCTTCATCAACGCCATCGCCGTCGACCGGCACTGGACCCGAACCAACACCGGCCGGGTATCAGCATGAGCCATGAATCTGCGTCACGGGACCGAACAGTAACCCGCAATCAGGCCCCCGGTCCAGGCCACCGGTCCAGGCCCCTTGCCCGACTCTCGTCTCGGATGTGCGAAAGCGGGACTGTGGATCTAAAGGTGTTTCCGGCCTGATCACGCCGGGCCTGACGGGCCTGGGGGAAGAGGTGCGGTGATGACACCTTCTGTGTCAACCTCAGGCCGCGATTGGCTTGCTGAGTTTGCTGGCGTTGCCGTG
>JAABUX010001309.1_pt1 | contig 38026 bp, 29 predicted proteins | sample 5561851 | NCBI WGS metagenome assembly JAABUX01 (sample SAMN10711883, study PRJNA513361) | rock metagenome | isolation source: Antarctica rocks | place: Antarctica: Victoria Land, Richard Nunatak red sandstone | collected 2016-01-03 | reverse complement strand
TGTTGTCAGAGTCATTGTCATATTCAAGAAATCGATTGATTTGAAATGTTGTAGTTCGGATTTGGTAGGTTTTCTAGGTGCTATCGTATCTTTGTATACGATATATGGAGTAGATGTAGGTGTAGGTGTGATGGGGTATGATGGGGTACCTTATAATGAAATGGCACGCTCGATGTAGATAAGATACCTACCTCGTGCCCGTTGCCGTTTTGCAGAGTTGACTTATTCTGTAACAGAATGGCGTTGCTGATGCAAGGCTCCATGCTGGATATCCCACCCACCGGGATCCTACATGTGAGATCTCGAGATGATAGTCTTCTTAACATTCTCCTCCCATATTTCAACAACATCGAAATTCGCCCCTGCCCTGTGTGCTTCCCGCTCAACGCAACACCTTTTGTATTTCCGGAAAGTTCACCGGAATCCTACGCGTGAGATGGTCGGGCGGTGGCCTCCTGTCTTCCACACGACGGACTTGAATCGGGGGACCCGATTGACTGTGCTCTTCTCGAGCCTTGGCTCTGTTCAGCTGTCTTTGTGCGCTGCCGGTACCGTGTCCAGGCTCCTTGATGCCGTTGTCCGGAGGCTTTTCAATGGTGTTAATCAGAGCGTTGGCTTTTCGGAGAAGCGAAGCTGAATGCTGTTCATCGTCCACGATCGCCTCGTCATCAATGGCCTCCTCTTCGTCCGTCGCTTGAGCATTCTTCATCCGTTTAGGCTGCTTGAGCCCTAATTCGTCTCTTCGTCCACCGATCTTGCCAGCTTCGATGCTCGTATATGTGAGATCGGCCCATGAGCCTGGCTGACGGAAGGGAACGCCGATTTCGCATCTGTGTTCGAGACTGGCAAAGGTGTACTCGACCTTCTCCTGCTCGAAGCTTTTGCTGCTACGGCCGTCGGAAATTGGCCCGAGTGCATAGGGTGGGATGGAAATCGTCAAACCGCTTGGGGTCTTAAGACGGCCAGAACCCCAGATATCTAGATAGCTGTCTTGGACGAACTTCTTGATCTGTGCGTCCAGACCGCCTTTGCGTGAGTAGACACACGCTCGTCTGATGAAGCGCAGATCCATTGTGTTTTCCGGGAGCAACAAGTCCAGCTCGATTCTGCGGACTAATCGAACGTCCCGGATCGATATCGTCCTGTTGCTTTCGTCGAAGAAAACTCTGATTTCCAATTCTGGCACTACTTCAAGTGGGACGGGTAGAGTGTTCTTGAATGAAGGCATGAGTCGTATGAGCAAGAATTCCTCATCCCATGCTTTAGGGTCTATAGTCGACAGACCGAAATTCTCCAGCGAATTGACTAGCCCTGGTACCAAGGTTACGAACTCTCGCCGCATCCCAGCCAGCTTAGGTTGAAGCCCAGCATTACTCTTAGCGGCTCCTTTGAAACCTTGAGTGGGAAATAATACTTGACCGAGCAATGCTGAGTCCCAATAGCTTATGTTTGAAACCCAATGAGAGATGGTCTCCTTAGCAACCTCATATTTGTCAGTTGGGGCTGCGAAGAACTGGGTCAATACACGAGCAACTGCCTTTCGATCAAGAGGTCTCTCCAAAGTGTTTAGACGCACGGCAGCCCCTTCCCGTTGGCTTTGGAGGTCGACTTGACGAGTGGAACGACTGCACCATCTCGACCATTGCTGAGTCCTCTCTGTTATCGATAACGCGTTGCCCGCGTCGATTGGGACTAGTATGTCCCTGTTCTGTCGAATGGCGGCGCCCACAAGTAGTCTCCGTTCTTTCGAAGGCTTGATCCGCAGAATCTGGCCGATCAGTCTCCGTGCATCCTCTAGGTCTTCGTCGTCAGGTCCGAGGTAATAGATGTTTACCTCCCCAAAGGTTAGCTATAATCAATATAGCAATCTTTCTATAACTTACCTGTCGCTTTTGGGATGGGACGGTGGTTTCTGTTATGATCGTGTTTGTGAGTTGCATCACTTGGCTAATGATAGCTTCGCGAGTATCTTTGTCCGGAACCCGGCCTTGTGATTGAGAAACCGCTTTAAATCCGGCAGGTAAACTGACGGTAGACGACTTGATGTTGCCTAGAGTATGAATGATCAATTTTAATATGTCAAGGCAAGTATCGTGATCAGAGGTGACACGGATCGTCTGATCTCTACTCGATGCCTCGACCTTTGCCCCATAAGTCTCGGATATTTGCTTGAGTATGTTTCGCTCTGCGATGAATTAGCGTTATCATTGTGACACTTATAGCGCATCTGGCTCACTGTGATTCACAATTATCTCTAGATGTGCCGATTGTAGCCGTATGTCCATCTCTCCCAACGAGGATTCATCTTCCTTAGGTCTTACTCGCCAACAATAACGCAGTATTCTATCGACGAGCATAGTCTTACGTGAAGCCTGCTTATCGACTTTATTTGGTAATGCCACCGTGGCGGTGACTCCATCCTGGGTCATTTCTGTGATTGGCGGTGCTTTGCTTTGCCAAAAATCTGTGGTTCCGGAAGTCCATGATGATCGTGCGTAGAGGGTGCTCCAGAACTGGTTGTGTAGGTCCAACGGATCTGCCAAATGTTTGTTCTCATTTCTCCCCAAGTACACAGCCAGTTGGCTTATAGTGAAGCCATCGTAGAGCCTCGCAACAACCTCGTCGTACCGCCGTCTAGAGAGGACGCTTCCAGAGGCTTCCCATGGAAGGCGGGCATCTTTCAGCCATTGCCCTCTAAGGGTATCTATATTTTGGCAGACCTGATCCATACTGATTATGCCTCGTTCTGCATTCATCTCCTCCTGCATGTCCGAGGAGCTCATCGCATCTATTGGCGGGTCGTCTCCAGTCTGTGATAACCGGGAACTATGAAGTGGCTTCTCATAATCTTTTCGTCCTTGTTGATCCTTGAGAATGAGGACTTCTGCAGGCTGACCTAGGCTCTCGAAGCCAAGCCTGTCCTTCGGCTGAGGTAGATCCCCAAGTTTCCTGAAAGCCACGGCATTGAAACGCGGCTTGTGGGGTTCATATGTGATAGTGAAGTTGGGCTGTGACTGGGAGGCTGGAGCGGTGTAGGATGCTTCATCATAGCTTTGGACGTCTTTTATAGGTGTTTGTTCTTGATGTAGACGACGATCGAGTTCGAAGTGTCGGACCTGCTGGTGGAGCTGTTGCTGCTTCAGCCGAGGCTTTCTGCGTAGGCTGAGGCGATACTGGCAGCGAAGACATATTGAAGCTTCCTGCGCAGCAGATCCGAGTTTGGACATTGAAAATCATGGGCATTGAAATTTCTTGGGAAACAGGACCGCAGTATGCCACAATGACGCCTTTCCCAATTCGGAAATATTCAGCCTTATCAGATCGAGGTAACCGTGAAGAGGTACTTGGACTATTGAAGATAACCATCATATATGATATATCTCATGAGGGCCTACGCTATCCTATTATATGCTGATGTTAATGATGTAAAATACTTGGTTTTACAGCATTACACAAGAATGGCAAAACTATCACCCTCTTTCCACATCCGTTCCAAACCATGTCGGCGAATACCGAGGTAGCACCTGTCTTGCTAGGTTCCAATCTGCTCAGAGCAGCTCGAATTCACGATACTCAGCGGCGAGCGCCAGCAAGCTCAGGCTCCGCTGTCATTGACGAAAAAGCACTGGATGGTGGTTTTAGGTATGGGGAGATCACGTCGATAGCTGGGACTAGTGGTATGGGAAAGACTCTGGTGGGTTTGATAATTGATATTAGCGAAATGTACATGCGCATAGCGATCGCACATTTCAAAGTCAATGCGAAGGTGATTTCACTTCTTGCTTCGGCTGACGGCTGTCGTAGATCACGTACCACGCCATTGCCAGTCATCTACTCCGAGATGAGCTAGGAGAGGTGGCCTTGATTGATACCACGGGATCATTCTCACCGTTGAGACTCCGAGACGTTCTGGTTTTCCGCCTTCAGGCCCGGCTTGAGCGACAGCGTTATCAGCAGTCTGGGTACGTGTATGAAAGGGCGTCGCTGGACAGAGAACGGACCGACGAAGTACTCACGGGGGAAGCTACGCGGATGCTCGACCGTGTCAAAGTGATGAGGGTCTTCGACTTTGCTGGTATGGTGGAAGCTTTTAGCGAGATTGGTCAAATGATCGAAGCGGCGCAGCAAGAATCTAGGGAGGCTGGAGATGGAACGAAAACGAGGAGAAGGAAGGAGATTGGTGATAGCGAAGAAGAGCTCGATGATAACGATGATCCGCCCAACAAGTACTCATCTAGCAGTACTGAAAGGCCTGATAGTGAAAACGGTCATCTTGGCATGCTAATAATCGACACCATTACATCCGTGGTCAGCCCAGTGATGTCCAAGAGCCAAACCCATGGTCAAGCTCTTCTCACAAGCTTTATGCGATCTCTCCACCATCTGACAGGCCGCCATCACGTATGCACCATTCTCAACAACGCCGCTGTAGGTCTCAATCCCTCGAATAACCCAGAGTTTCATCGTCGACCCGAAGAGTATGTCTCTATATTCTCATCGACATTAGGCAAGCCTGCTTTGGGCAAGACATTCACATACCAGGTTGACACATCTGTTTTTGTGTCTGCTGTGCCTAGAACGACTCAAGATGCGACAACTGCCTTTGCAGGCCGTGGCGAATCCTTCCAGAAAGCTCTCATCCTGGAGATACTCAAAGACAAGTGTGGAACGAGGGAGGGGCGATGGGCAGCCTTCGAGATCGGTGATGGGGTCAAGCTTCTACCATGCCATAGCTAGCCTAGCATCTTCAACCGTTGGCAGAGATCGTCCAGCTTCGTAAGTCTTCTCTTGCCGTGAACTCGTCTATTTCATTTGTCGGCCCTTGTTGCCTTTGTTCAAATTTCTTCGACTCTCCATCCGACTGGAAATGCTGCGCGATGCTACCCCGGCCACTGACGGGTCCTGGGCTGTTGGGATTGCTCTTACTGCCTTTCCGCTGGCGATTAGGTCTGAGAGTGTCATGACTCCCGGATGTATTTCTCTTGTGACCCCGTAAGGTTCTGCTGTCTCCCTCACTCTCGTCATCCTCCGTGCTACCTCCTATCTTGGAGCTTGGGGCAGTGGATATGCCATTGTGTTTCGCCCAACCATCGCCTCCAGCAAAAATATCCTCGATGCATTGGTCAGCCGGTAACTCACCAGCTTGTGCTGCCCATGATGCGGCAAGCGTCCGTCGGTACATATCTTGCAGTTTACCGCTTTCTCTGGCCTTAGAGGACATGGATGGCATGTTATTGCCGTCATCGGTGTCGCCTTGCTCTGCTGTCATGATACCCGCAATGCCACCAAAGACTGGCGCAGTCCGGAGAGTAGGTGCGCTGAAGTTCCTGTCGCCTTCAGTCTGCTTCATGTAGATACCAATCTAATATCTTGATCAGTGTTTTCATGGAAAGACGCAAAAGTTACAGCTCACCTTCAGCGTACTATTGATCTTACTCTCCTGCATTAGATACCTCCGTGTGACAGACTCTTCCCCATCGTCGCTTCCACCAACATATTCTGACAAATTCAACCTGACATTTCCCAGGACAATACGGTCAGCCCTCGCTCCAGATGAGTATTCCTGCAGCACTTCGAAGTGTATCTCGGACTCTTGGAGCATGCCGGTTCGATCGACAGTCAACCGTACCGGCAGATTCTTCACATAGTCCCAGCCAACTTTATGATCCCTGATGATGGCTTTGGTAGTATGGCCACGGTGTTCGGCGGAGGTAGACGATGGTAAATGCCATTTCACGTAGGAAGTTCCAGAGACCAGGGGGACGTTGTTCAAGTCGATGATCTGATGGTTCCGATCAGCTCGGGTACCTGCTTTGCAAGAGATGATAAGGTTACCTTCAGCTGCAGGTCGAACTTCGGCTGTGGAAAATTTCAGCACACATGCCTCCGAGTTCACAGTCTCAATGAAAACATACCCTTCGGTTCTTGGGTACTGTTGCGGAAAGTGTCAGTGTCTTCTGCATCCTACGGTACAATACGCTGAAAGACATCGTCGCTGGTAAAATGATTGAGTACTCACCGAATGCGTTCATCTTGCACAATTACCAAACAGTGATCCTGAAGAACATAAATAGAAAGCGCGACTCAACGGGTGCAAAAGGTAGATAGATTTGGGATACGTTCTAGACCATCGGGGGCTTCGGTTAGAGCTACGGGAGGAGCGGCCCGAACCGATCAAACTCGACTTTTTCGGGGAAGCGGGAGAAAATCGGCAGTGGATCCTGCAACTGGGTACATAACAACCCGAAGCCTGCTCCAATGTTGCTGGATCATCAAAGCCGGACTCCATAAAGGGGCGGATGTTACCATGTCTAAAGTGACCCAAGACTGCAGAAGTTTTCGATCCTACAGATGCTACTCGACATAGGTATCTATACCATCTCAGCTTCAGGATCTAGGTCCGATGGGTAGGTTGGAGGATCTTGTCGTCAGATCAATCTTTGCTAGGTACAGCGCCCAACCAAAGAAGAGCATACCGCGAACCTCTTCAGGCGGGGTGCAGGAATGGGTGCCGTTAAGTGGTATCGCTGTAGTGGAAGGTCGCTCGCACCTGTCGAACGCATCGGATTCGACAAGAATTGACTGAACACGTAGGGCATGATGTGACATGCATAGCTCTCGGGCAAGTCAGGCAATGAGAATGTTCTTGTGCATAGCTACCACTAATGTACTCTATAGAACTGGCATGAGATGTCTCCCTGCTTCAGATCCTGTTCTTCTCGCCAATGGCCGTGTTCTCCACGACTGGCACGCCGAGGTGATTGCACTTCGAGCGTTCAATCATTTTCTCCTCGAGGAAGCCAGGTTCCTTGCAACTTCTCCTGGTTTCGAATCCAATGTACTGAGGCACAGAGCACCAGATGCGATTGTTCAATGTCCGGAACAGCAACCTTTCGTCATCCGGGAGGACCTGAGGATCATGATGTACTGTTCGGAAGCACCTTGTGGTGATGCAAGTATGGAAATCGTAATGGAGGCTCAGGAAGACGCTACGCCATGGCCGGTCGCTTCTCACGATGACCCCGCCTTACTGCAGCTGCTGGGCCGAGGATCGTTCTCCCAGCTAGGTATCGTAAGACGAAAGCCTTGTAGGTTTGCGATTCCGAGCAACAAGAAAGCGGATGGCTGACTCCATAGTAGCTCGTGGAGACAGTCCACCGACTCTATCGAAGTCGTGCTCAGATAAGCTTGCTCTGAAACAATGCATGTCTCTGCTATCCTCGCCCACATCTCTCCTTGTCTCCCCCACAAACGCATATCTTGACACTTTGATCCTTCCACGCTCACGATATAGGCCTGAAGCATGTGAGAGGTCGTTTGGCGCGGAAGGACGGATGAAGCCAGTTGCTACCCAGACATGGTCCGGAGGTTACGCTTTTCACCCTTTTAAATTCGACACCACTGAATTGGCATTCAAGTACTCACGTCATAATGCTGGTGCAAGCCTCATAGGCCCGACCAAAGGTTGCAATATATCAGCGGTATGGAATCCATACATCCAGGAGACCCTGATCAACGGCGTCTTACAAGGGCGGAAACAGACGGATCCGCGCGGAGCAAGTGCGCTGTCTAAAGCGCGCATGTTCAGCCAATATCTCGAGGTTCACTCTATGCAGGAGATGCGAAGGTCGCACGGAACTGTCGCGATATTCGACCACACAAGTCTGAAGAAATCGGATGCACTCAAAGTTCGCCGGCAAGTCAAGACCATGGCGAAAGAAAAAGCACTCAAGGGATGGGATGGAAATTCCGACGACAACGTGGGGAATAGACATCTAGACCCGTGATCACCTGTTGAAAGAAAATGCGGCTTATGAAAAGATTTGCTCCAGGCCAAAAAGGACAGTTCCTATCAATGACCTATGACGAAAATTGCCTCAGACATGAAGATGATTTCCATCGATAACCTTTTATGATGGCTCCACACCGCTGTACAGGGTCTGACGCTAATCCAACAATGCTATGGCTCCCAAGATCCCAACCATAATGCTAATGCCGCCAACCAGGATGGACCAATACCGTCCTTATTATCAAGTGCATGCTAATTCCATCACCGTTCCTGTCTTAATCCCAACAGTCCAATGGCAGCTTTTCCTCGCACAGCGCTACTGGTTAGACTGTCTTCCTCAGCATGTGTTTCTCGTGATATTCCGTCTGGACTATCTGGTGGGCTGCCGATCTGCCTCAGCGCAGTGGATTGTCGAGGCAATGCCGGTGTCCTGAATACTTCGTCTCGGCTCCTCTTCTCCGGATTGCTCCCTGGAGAGCTTGGAGGCGACGAAGGAATCTGAGACTGTGTGATCGTCCGCGCAGAGTATGATGTTGGCTGAAGAATCGGAGCTGGGAGAAGTTTTGGCAGCGAAGGTTGACTTTCGGGCCACTCTGGGCTTTCGGTCGTTGATATCCGGAGTTGAGCCAGAGGAATGTGGATCTGGTTTGTTCTTATTTTGAAGTGGGCCAGTCGTAGCCGAAGGCGCAGAGTTTCGGCGTGCTGGACGTTGTCAGCTGGACCCCTATGACTATATGGGTGTGGTCCTACCTGGCTCGCTCTTGACTGCATCACCTGCGTCAACTCTGTGGCTGCAGTTTGCTGGGAGACCATTGTATCATCCGGATCGAGGTCGATGCACGAATTGGAGCTATTCTGCGAGTCCCCTTCTTCCACCTCTTCTACTTCTGCTGGTGGATTGGCGACAGCAGCTTCGGTTATGGTCTGCTTGGGTGTCCGCTGGCTTGGAGAGTCTAGGCGGGGGCTTTCCCTCGACTGTGCCTGGAAGATCGGATAAGCTGCCTATTCAGTCTCCCTTCACGGGGGTATCCTACCTCCTGTCGTGGCTCTTCGCTTTGGAAAGACGTTTGGGAGCAGGGAGTCAACCGGGCGCGGGAGGGCGATTGTGCATATTCTGGGTCTGCTACCTCTTGGATCGGCCTCTTGTTGCTCCCTGCATCTTTTCCAATGTTGGGCTTCGTGGAGGGCGTCCCCAACGTGTTGACTGCAAGCTCAGAAAGGGCTCGGCGTGTGGGAGTTGATATTGCCATAGCTGAAGCTTGTGTCTGTCAATACGATCAGAGCAATCCTCTGGCAAATGATGATAGGGGACAAGGACATACTTGAAGAGGCAGCGGGATATAGCTTGTTTGATGAGACGAAAGAGGTGGTGTTGAGGAGTCGGATTGGTGTCAATGGCAGATATAGTGATAGAGTGAACAATGTACTGAATCAATAGTCCTCAATAGAGCGCGTATGCTATGTTGCACGGGCTGTAAACAAGCACGTGTGAATGATCTTCTCGCGTTTGTGTATTTCCATTTGAAGCTATCGCGGGATCGGAGTCTCGGCCAGTCGGCGTCTGCTGTCGGCGGAACCTCGGGTAGATCTAGAGTTAGCGCCCGTCAATAGGCTAGAAGTAGAACAACAGATTATCGTCAATGGAGGTCAACCACCTGATCCGTCCACAAGACAACCCTCTCCAATATCCTCATGCTTCATCACTGTACTCTATATCAACTCCTCTAGATGATATAAGTTGTGACTGGTTGCAGCCTCCTATCTCATCCTCATTCTTTCAGGCCGAACCCAGCCATGGCGAACCGAGTCATGATACCTTTCCTGGTCGGCATGATGCTGCTGACGGGCGTCTGCAATACCTTGCTCTCGAAATACCAGGTATGCGCTATCTTTCATCCTGCCATCCTCCCGAACTGAAATTTGCAGGACCTCCAATGCGTTGCGAACTGTGACCCCGAGGATCCCGAGATACGACGCTTCTCTATGCCAGTCATACAAACGTGTGTAGATATTCATCCTGTGTCAACTAGCACATGCTGACAATTCGCAGTGCCCAGATGTTCGTTGGTGAGATGGGTTGCTGGCTTGTCGTCTTCGGCTTCTACCTTTATAAACGCTATGTCACGAAAGATGCTCCTCTGCTCCAAGGCGGTTACCTACCCGTTGATGATCATGACTCGGGTATCGAAAGTGATGAGGAAGATAGGATGGGTGAATCTTTTTCAGCGGTTCAGGCTGCCAACCCTGTTGCAAAGTCACTAGTTGCATACACGGACGGACGAAGGGAGCTATTTGGCTGGAGGATTATCTTGCTGGCTTTGCCCGCATGTTGTGATCTCACGGCGACGACTTTGATGAACGTCGGACTCCTCTTCGTCGCTGCCAGCATCTACCAGATGACCCGTGGAGCTTTGGTGCTGTTCGTCGGAGTCTTCAGCGTCGTCTTCCTTAAGCGCAAGCTGTACTTGTACCAGTGGTTGGCCCTCTTTATAGTGGTCCTTGGTGTCGCTATCGTTAGCCTAGCAGGCGCAATTGCACCTAATCCCCAAGATCAGCCGGACCCTCGGTCCTCTGTCCAGACATGCCTTTTCATGTTACGCACAGTGGCAAAGGAAGTCAGCACCAAGGCGAAAACACAAGAAGCTTTGTACACTGTCATCGGGGTTCTTATGATTGCTGCGGCTCAGATCTTCACCGCTACACAATTCGTCCTTGAGGAATGGATCCTGGAGCAGTACGCATTGGAGCCTTTAAAAGTTGTTGGCTGGGAGGGTGTCTTTGGTTTTATCGTTACCGTTATTGGCATGATCATCCTACATATCGCAATTGGTTCGACAGAGAGAGGGCGGAATGGCTACTTCGATGCGAAAGAGGGTTGGAGGGAGATCACCCACTACAGAGCGATCGCAGTATCCTCGGTACTTATCATGATCAGCATTGGGGGTTTCAATTTCTTCGGTTTATCAGTCACCAGGACCGTCAGTGCTACCGCGAGATCTACCATCGACACCTGTCGAACTCTGTTCATCTGGATCGTTTCGCTCGGACTGGGCTGGGAGACGTTCAAATGGCTTCAGATTGTTGGCTTCGCGTTGCTTGTCTATGGGACTTTCTTGTTCAATGATATCGTCAGCCCACCACTAAGACGTTGCATTCGACGACCAAAGAATGAGGCTTTACTGGCCGAGGAGCCGATTGAACATTCATAACATAATCACGTTTCAGACCGATCATCACTTTCAGATATATTCAGCTCACGCCACGAAAGCCCGAAAACGCAGCGATTTGGCTCGAAGAGCACATGAACGATTCAGCCTCTACCATGTCTATTAGGTTTCTCTTCCTATCGGCCACTAGGCGCCTAGTACTGTCTATCATATACCCATTTTGGCCGCATGAGCCTCGCTATACGACGAACATGCGACGTCAGCCATTAACGCTCCTAACAAAATTCAACACCTGTGACCTCCCATTACCACTACATATCTCGGGACAGTATTGGGACAGTCTCTCAACCGTTTCGTTCTCTCAAACCCATACCGTTCTGGTTGAAGTACGCCACCGCGCCAGCACCTGGGCTTGTCTGGGCGATGCCGAAGCGAAGGTTGATGGTTGGCTCACATACCAATTGATTGATGAAGATGAGCTTGGGTTGACTAGCATCGGCGCCGGTTGGCAGCTCAAATGTACCGATCAGGCTTCCCGTTGCGGCTTCAATGGTATTGTACGTTGGTCTATTACCAATCGGTCCATTGATCTTGAACACATTGATTTGGCCTTCGCCGGAGCTGCTGTATCCAGCGTTAGGCACGAAGTTGAATTCGAAAGAGAAAGGTCCGGGGCCTTTTCCACACGGCAGGTTGGCGAAGGAAACGACGAGGTCTATATCGTTGGTATTGCCTGCGTCTTTGCTGATTTTGAATTCAAAGGCGATGCCCCCCGCATTCGTGACACTGGGCGACGAGGCGCTCGAAGTGGGCGAGCTGGTGTTGGTCGCGGAGGTGATGCTTGCGAGGTTCGACAGGGACGAGATGATGCTGCTCGCGGACGTTTCGGTTGGTAGGCTGAGGAGCGAGGACGTAATGCTACTGGCGGACGTTGCGCTCGGCATGCTTGTGGAAATGGAGTTCGCCTGACGGGCCTCGAGCATGCCCACTGTCGTCTTTGCGTCACGCGGCTCCAAAAAGCCCATCATGAAGCCGCTGGTTGAGCTGCTGGATGAGCTGGATGAGTCGCTGGATGAGCTGGATGAGTCGCTGGATGAGCTGGATGAACTGCTGGATGAGCTGGATGAGCTGCTGGAAGAGCTGGATGAGTTGCTGGATGAGCTGGAAGAGCTGCTGGACAAGCCGCTGAATAAGGACGCAGTGCCGAGTGGGAGGGAGATGTTCAATGAATTCAGAGGGGTGATTGAGGCCAAGCTGCTCGTCAAAGAGGGAGTACTGCTGAACAAAGAAAGGGTGGTAGACGAGAAGTTCGCGTCGGTAAGGGAACTTGATTCCATAGAGATACTTGAGCTGGTCGAAGAGGAGGAGCTCGAGTCCGTGGAGGTCGAGTCCGTGGAGGTCATTGAGTCCATTGACGAAGATTGACTATCTGGCGCCATGCCTGATCCGCTCAGGTCGACCGACTGATCTGGATTGGCGCTGGAGATCTGGTAAGCGGCGCTGGGGCCGACCATTTCTTGCGCATTGAATACACTCGCTCCCGGGCGAGCGGCAGAGGTAGCGGCGAGCGCGAGGACGGTCGCGGCGATGGAGACGAGCATTGTGATTTTTGAGACGGTGGTGGTGGTGTGGGTAGTGATCGTGGATGATTGTTTTGTATGTCAGAACGAACGACTTTGATATTGGGAACATTCCTATGCGACGGTCTTTAATAAATAACTAAAACTTCAACTTCATGCCGTCATCAATCTCTGCGATCAATTAAATCTCTGTCAATTCTAGATGAATCTACAACTTCCACAATCCATATCTCCCACCAGCCTCAGCGCCCCGTTACGGGCGCCATTTCCAGTTCCTTTATTCCGTCCCTGAAACAGTTATCCGTGGCGTCACGCCACCGATACGCCTGACAGTTGCAACGTCGGGGTGGGGCTTGCTGTGACAGTTGCACCGGCGGCGTGGCGCTTGTTTTACCGGGGATGAAGTTGGGCCTTTCACCGTTGCTGAACGCCCTGTGTGGTGCATGCTGATATATCTATGTCAATTATTACTTTTTTCCTATACAATGTATGGATAGGTGTTTTACAGAACTTTCAAATCTCCACACTTTCTAACATACGGAGTAACAAGCCACAGTCGGACTCTGGTTCACATCTACACTGAGCTAAGCTGAGTGGAGTAGAGTGGAGTGGAGTGGAGTGTTTACATCAATACTTCAATACATCAGTATATCATTCCAAAATCCAACAAACCGTCATAGATCTCACATGGCCAATTTGGGTCCTGGTGCTATGACCGAATACTGCGGTTTTGGGAGTGGTGTCGCTATCCGGATCAAGTACTTACGGTGACTGGGGCTGGTGGATGGTGATGGTAATGGTGACGGAGATGGCTATGTGTGGTAGGATCATTCCATGGCAGATATTGTTTGAAGATCGGTGTGTTGTGCGGCTTTTGATTACCTAGCTTAGGACTGATGCTTGCAGATACATGTCTGTCTGTATTCGAGGTTAGATCCATGTATATACATGAGAGTATTGGTGAGAATGTGCTGAGATGTTTTACTGGACGGACGGCTTGGTAGATAGATAGAACATCGGCCTTTAGTTCTAGGCGAATACGGGTTCGACGGGAGCCATCAGCCTGCATTAGTGGATCCGTATGATAGTGGTTTGTAATCGCGAAGGAATAGAAATACACGGTTGAGAATGTCTAAAGTACGCTCGATGCACGGCCACGCACACAGGATCCATAGCGATCCAACATCCACGAATGTAGGATCTTCTTACACTCGGTGCCTCACTTTCATAGACATACCTGCAGCTCTTGAAGTTTGATAGAAGCAAGTGGCCGAAGCACCCAAAGAGTAAGAAAAGAATAGCGTCTCTGTGGAGTGAATAGATCGAGCATCATCTACTAGGAAGTCTGACGTTGTTAACAACGCAAAGTCGAGAGCTCGTTATTCGTTCTGTCGCCACATAAGAAAATGATTACGGTCAGTGTCCTATGGCTTCAAGGCTGAAAGATGAGACTTGATGAGAGGAAGAAACGAGAAAGGCACGCGGCCGTGGTCGTTTGGTGCCAGAAGTATTTGCTATCACAGCGGCGAACGCTTTCAGTTGTCAAAGGCAAATCGACGAAAGCGTCGAGGAGAGCAAAGACGAGATGGCCTTGGTATTATTATATACGTGAGCAAAAGCGTGCCAGGTACTACAAGCCTGACCAGGCAAGATATTTCGAATCAAATGACTTACTCACTCTGACGATACTCAATGACTTAGAGCAGGCATGTTCATGTTGCTCGATATGACCCCCTCTCGCATTCGGTAGAGAGCCGTACCAGAGAGCTCTAAGTATCCAAGTGCAGCTCTGAAATCCTTGCTGGAGCTGTGATCGAAAAGAAATACTTACTCATGGTGTTACTCAGCAAACAATGCCAATTGTAAGTTGGAGAAAAGGTAGGATGAGTCTTGTCGTCTTCTGATTTCGTTGCTACTATGGGGATTGCTAAGGAGTAGGAATAGTAGGGGCATCTGGCTCCCTAAATACATGCTTTCTAACGCTAGTCCAATTACCCCTCATCAGCTCCAGAGAACATATGCGCAGCGCCCCCGCGAAGCAGTACCAATAGTCTTCCTAATTCAGGCCTGATATCTTGACTCCCACTCGGTGTCTTCGCCGTGGGAACCCTACCACAGAGCTCCATGGCTCTTAGAAGTAGACGATCTGCCCCTATTAGGGCGCACCAGGCCTAATACCTGACCCTAAGCTCCAACTCTTAATGACCGGTGTAGACGCCGTAGTATAGTATTCTTTTAGCTTAATAGTACGTCGTGTACTAGGCTTTCCGCAGGTAATCGTAGAAGGCATCGTTGCCAGTAATTGTAGTCGCTAAGGCGTATAATTGTACGACGTGGCTACAGGCCACGAAGGAGCAACCCCCCCGGGACGGCGGCGTAGCATGAAGGCTTTCGAGCACTTAAAAGACTGTGACTATGTCATCGCACCGTGGTCGCCAGAAAAGGTAGGATGAGTCTTGTCGTCGTCTGATATTGTTGCTACTATGGGGGTTGCTAAGGAGTAGGAATAATAGGGGCATTTCCCTCCCTAAATACATGCTTCCAACGCTAGTCCAATTACCCCTCATCAGTTGGCATTCTAGCACGGCAAAAGTGGCAGTGATTACTTGTGACCCTTGGGTATCGGCGAGTGGTCGACAACCCGTTTCCAATGGATAAGCATATAGCGGGAAGGGGAATACTTGGTAGAGTTGCAGCGAAGCACCAACGCGAGCCTATAAAGCCGGCAGTGCCTCACAGGCGACTACTGTACGCTCTACGTACTGCGTTCACAGTGGACTGGCTGTATGGAATTTCGAGGCTTCTTTTGTACCCATGCAGCTTGTCAGTATTTCCCATTGGCGAGCTTGGCCTAAGCCGTTGATTTGGTGAAGACTCTGCCTTGATTTTGTTGCTGATCTTTGAGGGACATCTCCTGGGCTCGGCTTGCCCAAACTATATTAACGGCACGACGTGCTCGACAATCGCACGTGTCAGAACTTACCTTCGTCAGCCGTCTTCGAGCGGTATGTATATCAGATCAAGGCATTAATCACAACAAGGGCGACAGGTAGAGGTTGGCGAGGTAGTGGGTAAATGTTTGGGGGATATTTCACGAATGGGAGCATTTACAATTGTCCACAAGGCTGCCGTCCGCCTCTGAGCGTGGGGCATGGGTACACGACGCTCGTCGATCGATGGCTTCGGTGCTATGATGGTTAGCAAGTAGTTCTGAGTATACATACCTACAAACGCAGTTGTTGTAGTCATGGACGCGGGAGATGGTTAACTTAATACCCGTCGGAGAGGCATCGGCTTAGAGATTTGGCTGAACTTTTGGAAGACTACAAAACACGTATTAGGACGACGCAGGTCAACGCTAGAACGTATCTTCTTACCTTAGATAGGCGGTAATGGATAATTGTGGCTCGTGAGGAGAGAAGCCCACGGCGGAGTGACTCGATTCCCAATGGTTTGGTATTAATGAAGTGAATGCAGTTCGATCGTCCTTGCACATCCGGAAGTATAAGCTTACCCAACTTCAATTGCTCTTTATAATAAGTATGACTGGCTCGTTGTTACCTGGTTATATGATCCCGGGCGCTGACCGCAGACAAGGAAAGCTTGTGTTAGTAACGTCCCCAGGACAGCGTTGTATGAACTATTTCTTTCGGTCCGAGTCAAAGGATGTGACTGGAGAAGCCCTTTCGCATGTGGGTGCGAGCGATTGCTTTATGTTTTGGCATCATGTTAACTTGCCATGTTACCGTCTATGCTGAGCTCAAGGGCTTTTTACTCTAGCCATAAGGGTGTGCAAACCATCTGTTCTATGCTGAAAGCGTGAGCTGAAAGCCTCGATAGCGTCCACTAGGAATGGACCCGAGACTGCACAAGTCTAGATTTTGGCAGAATTAATGTGTGACTCTTTGACACCAAACTTTTTCCCGAGCACAATCCACTGCGCAAGGCATATGACAAGCCTAAATGCCGATTCGTTTTTCTCTGCAAAGGCGAGGTGCAACATGTCAGCCATCGACTTCGCAACGTCATCATCCTCGGATGCCCAGGCAAGAAAGCCTATGCTGGAGACATTATCTTTCGTAATGAGTCTAGTCATCAATCGATGTAGGGGCCCATCGATTCCGAACTTCAAAGGCGCACTGTAAGGATGCTTTCGCTTCTTGTAGATCTCGTCTGTGACGAACGGACGTGCTGCTTCTCGGAGGACGTACTTCTCGACGAAATGAAAACCTCTGCCAGAGTCGGTGGGGCCCTTGAGCTTCTCGTTGTCCCTGACCTTAGGTCTGATCTTCATACTCGGTGGAAGGCCATTGGCGTATTCAGCCAAATGATGATCGAGAAAGGGAGTTCGCCCTTCTGTACTGTGTGCCATTTCTCCTCGATCCCCCAAATTGGATAGGATCAAGTTATCCAAATGAGCCTTGCAGAAGATGTATTGCCCGCAGTGGAGTGGATGCCATTGAGCCATTTTCGCCACGACGTCATCCGGAATAGCTTGCAAATAGGGCGAGTGGGAAAGCAATTGACCTTGCGGCAATACATCGCGCTTAAATGGTAATGAAGGATACGCGTTGCTCATCTGGGCTGGTGTGAGCAACTCCGGAAGATGGTTCAAAGCTTTTGTAGAGGCACTGGAACCGTGCGTTTGCACCATCGTCTTTACTATCTTGTCGAATGCAACGTTCCTCGACACCTCGGACATAGTCGGGTTTCGGAAGCTCATATCGCCTTCACTCAGGTAGTCTGGTAAGAACAGCGAGTAGCCGCCAAAGATCTCGTCCGAACCTTGTCCTACGACTGCGATAAATATGGCAGTTGTCGAAACGGTAGGGTCACTTACCATTGAGGATGACAAGAAAGCCTTTTTCTCGTACTAATTCCGACAGAGCATACAAGCCAATGAAGTTAAGATCCGGATTCGGCTGCTCGATCATCCACGTAGCGTCTTCAAACCTATCTGCCAGTGCGTGTTCGTCCATATGCTTCTTGTAATATTTGACACCCAGAAACTCTGCTGTCCGGTTTGCAGACACTAGTCACTTGTAAGCCGCTGCCATTGGCGAGAAGCAAATACTGACATGACTCATCGAACCCACTGTCCTCATCAAAGGCAACGCCAAAGCAACTCAGTCTTTCAGTGATCGGCTCACTGCCAACCTGTTGTCCTTCTTGCATGAGGTGGTTGACCATGCCAGCAACCACGGACGAATCGATACCACCACTGAGAGCCACGCCAACTTTCACATCTGCTCGAAGGCGAACCTTGATTGCATCAAGGAGACGAGTGCGAACTCCCTGCACCATTTCCTCCTCCGTACGGAGATCTTGGTTGAGCTGCACAACGTGAGACTCGTCATACGCTAATATCGAAAACTCACTTTGCTAGGGTAGTCCATGTCCCAATACTGCTGCTCCTTGAAATCGCCAAAGCCATGACTGATCAGGAAGTGGCCCGGACGCACCTATCAAATCAGCACTAGTCTTTGCACACTTGAGTTATGCTTACCGATCGCACGTCTTTGAAGATGGTGCCAGAGCCAGTCTGAAAGCTGCCGCTGACAATGGCTGCCACTGCCCATTCTGGCTTCCAACCAAGGGGCAGGAATGCCTTCATCTCTGTAGCTACAGAGATCTCTCCGTCGATTACAGTCCAAAAGAGTGGTTTGATTCCATATCGATCGCGAGCGGCTATGAAGATGTCGCGGTCGGAGTCGTACAGGCAGAAAGAGAATTCACCTCTGAGATGCGAGAGAAATGCAAGACCGTAGCACTGATAGAGGGCAAGTACGAGCTCGCAGTCGCTGGTACCTCCGAACTTGTAGTCCAGCTTGGCAACCATCTCGAGACGAAGGCGGTCATAGTCATAGATCTCTCCGTTAACGACTGCATGAATAGTCTGCTTGTCATTGTGAAGAGGTTGATTGCCAGACGGGCTCAGGTCATTGATCTTCAAACGAACATGACCCAATGCTATGGTGCAGCGTTAGTGTCATACCTCACAGCAGTACTTTTCTACTTTTCTTTTCACCAATATGACCGTTGGGACTGATCCATTTGCCGAGTGAGTCAGGTCCGCGATGTTTGATTTGTGCGAGACTTGCATCAATGCGCGAAAATGTATTGGCTCTCAACTTTGACTGGCGTAAAGCCAAAATCGCAATGAGGCCACACATAATGCCATTCACCACTTCTGTACTTCTGTAGGGGTCCAGTGTACAATTTAGTAAGAAGAACAAAAAACAAAATGAGAGGTCGACGAGCCCGGGCCTCCGATGTCGCTTTGCTGACGTAACCCAGAGTGACGTAGTGGTCTTGGCACGGACGACGAAGACGAAATCGGCTTGATAATCAAGTGTTCAGATACAACTGAAATTGCTTGGGACTGATGTAACACGATCTTGACAACAGGGAATCCTTCTATAGCTTGCAGATAAGAAGTGCTCGGTCGCATATGCCATGGAGAGACAAGTGCCAAGCCCGCATGTGAACAAGATGCCACATCGGCAGTCTTTTAAGATGTGAGCACAATTAATGGCAGGAGTGTGTCCTGTTCTGGGTTGTCTAACAGGCCATGCGATGATTGCTGTTTTGTCCAAGATAGCCGGTCCTTCGGGATCATCCTCAGGAGACACGCTTCCACACATCACCATCTTGGAGCCGAAAGATAGGGCCTTAGAAAGTTCTTGACATATGGCGCACCGCACCTCCTCCAAGAATTGAGTTCCATATATGGCAATGGTAAGGCTGTGCGATTTGACCATCATGGATCTGAAATATTGCATCAACAACGCAACAGTCAAATTTATAAGGTTTAGCTTCCGAGGGTGTGACTTCTCACCATCTTAAGGGATATTTTACTACCAAGATTTCGCTTCCGAGGCTAAGCAGAAAGTAGGTAAGTAAGGTACTTTAATCAAGCGTCTCCGCATGGATCAGCTACTTTAGCGTGTGTTCCCCGAGCCGAGGCTCGGCAGGATCACCACCTGAATGCTTGACTTACTTACTCGTATATACTTTATAAAGATCTGCCATTGAGATGACCACTCCATGGCGGACCGAGGACACTCTTGCGAAGATAGAAGATATGCTTTGGTCACTCCGACTCGGGGCTTAATTGCCAGGTTCGAGTAACAGGCCATACCCCTCCTTATTGGTACCTCAGACCTTCCTAATCTGGATGGTCCATCTGATATCATGCGAGCGCTCGCCTCGTGAGAGATGACGCAGAGACATGCAGGGTTTTCTTTATACCTCTCTCACTGGAGTATCCGCTGCCTGATCTGAGAGTATGAAATTCAAAGCTTCGCCAAAGTGGGCAGGTGAGGCTGATTGCCCCTTGCACCTGCCATGTTCATCAACACCTGTCATCGACACAAAAGCCCGTTCGGGGTCGATCAATATATATACTTCAGATACTCCACCTAATTCTGCGGCAATTTAAATCTTGTCTTATAGCAGTATGCGAACTACATTCTTCCTCCCCGTCCTGTTTGCTTGCTCAGTGGTATCCAAACATGCTGTGGACGCTTTCCGGCGGGTCGATCGGGTGTTGGAGTCTAGAGTTGACGTGCAGAAGACTGCAGCACCTCAGCATAAGCCACTTCGGAAACGTGCATCGCCTTTCCTGAACAACGCTACGCAGAGTACGAGCATCGAATCACGTGTCATATCCTATTCCTGATATGCTTATAGAGTTCGCTGTCGACGGTACCAAGATCCCCGATGTCAATGTGTGTTGAAAAGGCCCGAAATCAGGCTTTAAGCTCATACTTGTGCAGTTCGACGTGGGAGAATCATACGCTGGATTGATACCTGTCTCCTCAAAGGCCAATGAGACTCGGGAGCTATTCTTTTGGTCAGCCTCACCCACTCTACCTGAGCGCTTCCTTGCTGATATTGGCCAATAGGTTCTTTCCCTGCTCGAATCCTGCTGCTACAGATGAGATTGTCATCTGGTAAGAAGATACCCCATATGCGCCTCCATACGCCTGACTGAATCCTCTTCTGAAGGTTCAACGGCGGCCCCGGCTGCAGCTCCCTCAGCGGGCTTCTCTTGGAAAACGGTCCCTTCACCTGGCAGCCTGGAACCTTCGCCCCAACGCAAAACCCTTACACCTGGGTGAACCTGACGAATATGCTTTGGGTGGAACAACCGGTGGGCGTTGGATTCACGCAAGGGACTCCGGACGTTGTGGACGAGATTGGTCTTGCGAAAGAGTTTATGGGATTCTACAAGAACTTCGTTGATGACTTCCAAGCACAAGGCAAAAAGGTTTACATCACGGGCGAAAGCTACGGCGGATACTATGTTCCATACGTCGCGGATGCTTTCATCAACGCCCATGATACGAAATACTACAATGTGGGTGGTGTGGCCATCATTGACCCGATTCTCGGCGATGGGGACCTCCAGCAGGAAGGTAACCTCCCGTACACTCATGGACCATGCAGCCGTAATTGACTTCGCCCATAGTACCTGTTGTGCCTTATCTGGACTATTGGGCAAAGGTATTCAGCCTGAATGAGACCTTCACCACCGCAATCCATGAACGAGCGTCTGCGTGTGGCTACACAGATTACATAAATAAATATCTCACATTTCCTCCGCCAGGCTCATTTCCTCAACCGAAGAACAGCTCCGACGGCTGCGACGTCTTTACTGATGTTTTCAGCGCCGCCTTGGAGGTCAATCCTTGCTTCAACATCTATCACATCCTGGATACCTGCCCTCATCTTTTTGACGTGCTCGGCATAGTCAATCCAGGTGATTATTTCCCTCCAGGCGCCCAGGTGTATTTCAATCGCAGCGATGTACAGGCTGCTATCAATGCACCTCCAACGAATTGGATGCAATGTACCGACAAGAACGTATTCGGCGGCCCAAATGGTAGCAACCCTAAGGATGAATCCCTCGGACCAGCACAGGATGGCGTACTCCAGCATGTCATCGAGTCAACGAACAATACGATTGTTGGCGTCGGAGGCCTCGACTACTTGTTACCCATCAACGGGACGTTGCTCGCGATCCAGAACATGACTTGGAACGGGCTCCAAGGATTTCAGACACCGCCAGAGACAGACTTCTTCGTGCCTTATCACCCAGAGTACAATGGAGGATCTCTTGCCGGAGCAGGAAATCTCGGCAAGTACGTAAGTGAACGTGGCTTGACGTTCTTCACTGTAGAATTAGCTGGACATGGTATGTTTATCCGGATTTCCTTTGAGGCTTGGTGCTGACAGCTAGACCAGAACTACCCGAATATTCGCCAGGTGCTGCGTACAGGGTTGTCGAACTCTTATTGGGAAGAATCTCCTCCTTGAGCCAGACAGGTGATTTCACCACTCAGACTGGGAACTTTACGGGCATGACACCGCTGTTGAAGCGTGAAGGCTACGAGAATATGAATATATAGGCCGAAGGTGCCGTAAATCTATAGTGCTGGTACCCCATGCACTTGGGAGCATGTAATAGGATACCTTTTCAGTAGACATCTAATTTCTGATATTTAACGTAATCACTCCGCGTTCGAGTCTCCCGATGATTGATGGGCCACGGCTGGCGAATGAGGAGGAAACTTGAGCAATAGAATCTGACGAAGTCCACCATGGCGGTTTCGAGCGCTGGTTTTATCAGCATCAGTATTGCAAAGCTGGCTCTGCGTCCTTCCTTCCTACTTTGCGAGCAGTCGCATCAAGCGGCAGATGCTAACCCGCGTGCCATGCCAGGCTTATGATAAGATAAGAGTTAAGTGATCCTAATAGAACATGGAGTTACCTTAGTTGTATCCTCTAAGCTAGTAAGAAGTTCCATAACTTTGAAGGTAATCTATTCAAGGTTTTGTACTTGTATCTATTAAACTTCTTCTATTTGGAAAAGAGCTGATTATCTCCTATGTATGCAGGACAGGAGGTACTAGGAGGGAGTTTGTATGATGCAAGTTCTTGCAGTATTAGTTTTGAAGTAAGGCGTTTGTTTAGAAGAGGTATACGATGTAGGAGCATGGATGAGGTGTAAAGCTGTATAGAGAACGTCCTTTAATTTCATCTTTATATAGATTCCATTGGTATACTCGCTTGACCTTCCTTTTCTGCAGCCATTAACGCCTTAATGTTGGAAGAAGAGAGCTGGCGGGCAATTCCATATGTTGGCGACTTTGGCATCGGGGCCTTGGCATTACCCCCTGGGATGCCTTGCCAAGATATGGGATGGGTAGACGATTTGGACGCCTTGCGAGTGTTAGTGACATGTGCTTGTATTATCAGGGGGGTCTCTCTACTGACATGATCTACCTTTATGCCTTTCGGCCGCTGATCGGATTCCAAGGCTCATCCTGTGGTGTCTGTTTTTCCCATTTCTTCAAGGCCCAGCCGATTTGCTCGCCATTGACGCCAGTGGTTTTGGAACTGATGTTGTCGTGGTGAGGGTCAATTGCTGCTTGATCGGTGGCTGCTGATGTTGTAGAGCCGTGGGTGGCTTTGGTTGAGCCATGATCTTCTGTAGGTACTGGTCGTTTGCCGCCTGTTGTTTGATTGTTGAGGGTTGAGCCGTGAGGCTGGGTGGATTGGTGGGAAGACGACATCTTGGTCTACTGATAGCTCAGGAGAGGACTTGTATTCTTTGGTATGAAAGAGAAGAGAAGTTGCTAGTAAGGTGCTATCTTGACGGCTTGACAAAGAGCAACATGCCTCGACTTTATAGTCGTGAGCCAACATTGGATCTTGCGAATGATGGGAGCTTAATGACGGAAGCTTTCATGCTTGGACCTCTCAACGAATTTTTTGTCGATGAAAGAGGTATACTGTGGCCAACATGGAGCCACAATATGCAAAGACCTGCTGCGAAGATCCTCGGCTGATACTAGCTCACAGCATTGTCACTGGACATTGATTCATGCGAGGAACTTTCCCACCAGCGTCGTCGCTGAAGGGAGTAATGTATCACAGCTCGGAGATGAGATGCAAAGATCTTCTTGCGAGACCGTCACATTAGCACTGGCTCAAACCCACACTCGCAGTACATGGAGCCACAATATGCAAAGACCTGCTGCGAAGAACCTCGGCTGATAGTAGCTCACAGCATTGTCACTGGACATCACCTCATGCGAGGAACTTGCCGACCAGTATCCTCACTGGCGTGGTCAATTCATCACTGCTAGGAGATGAGATGCAAAGATCTTCTTGCGAGACCATTACGTTAGCACAGGCTCGAACCCACACTCAGAATTGAGGGTATACTAAGAGGCGCTCGGAAATATTTTCGGCCGGGCTGAGTTCACGAAGATCACTCATGAACACCATGCATGGACCTTTGGTCACCGAGCGATAAAAGGTCTTCGCAACACCACCATCCATTTTGTTTGGCAGGGATGTTGTATGGTAGATACTACCAACAGGAGGGATTACGTATAGTCACTGCCGTCTGCAAGGTCCTTATGGGGGCGTCAATTTCTCGTTCGCTGAAGCCTTTCCTTGCAGTAACTGAGGGCCCTATGCACGGAACTCACTAGTCGCTTATCGTTGATAGGATCCTACAACATATAGGCACTCTCCAGATTCGGCGGTATAGCGGTAAATGTAGATCATTGTTGCCTCGAGCCGTCTTTTGGCGGGTTCCTAGCCGCTATACGTTAGTCATATGCAAGGAACTCTTTGGAGCCTCAATGCCCAGTGAAAAGGTGAGTCCACGGATTGGCCCCAATCGCCGTTTCGCTGTGCGGCCACTAGAGAGTGAACAGGTGGTTATTTGGGGGTGTTGGAGTGGAGAAGCTTAGCATTCCATTCAAGCCACGTCATGAGCGGTAGGGTGGATTGAACTGACCGAGTGGAATCTCATGGTCAGATTCGTCATTGAACAACGCTGCCAGTTCCGGAACCCCCATCCATGCTAGCGTCTTGGCATAGGTCACCCTTGTTTATCTCCCCGAGTAAAGGATACACAGTAATGTAGAAAGCCACCAGCGGTTGAACAAGGATGTAGCCGCAGCAGATTAATGCATGGGCCTTCCTGTTGTCCAATCAGTATCCATGACAATTCGCGTCACGCATGATGGACCTCCACTTCATCCAATCACTGTCGCTTAGTGCCTGGTATCGTGGATAGAGCTATCGTCGATCAAACGATTCGTAGCCTTGCGGCTCACTCCGCCTTATAAGAGCTCTACTCCTCTTTCCATTGCTTATGAGTAGTCCCCGAGAATGACAAAATGAAGACTCGAAACCGAGGCCGGGCAACCGTGAAACTCTGCTGCCAATGTTATTGATGGATGAACAACCCACAGCATCTTGAATTAATAGCACAATCTAACTTCAAGGAAGTCGCCCACGTTCTCTCGTCTTCGCTATAATATCTCGACGTGACCGGCGACAATTCTCATCTTGGCTCCTGATCTAGCCTTCTTATCGCCTGACGAAATGGACATCGCAGTCGCTCCTCCGTCTAAGTGGGCTACCAAAGATGACTGGATTACCAACCACACCCTCATTGCACGGCTCTACGAAAACTATCCGCTACACAAAGTTATGCATTCCATGGAAACACAGCATGGCTTCAGAGCAACGTGAGCAGCACTATATCTATGTTTTGCATCAAAAGATGCTAATGGAACTCTTTAGCATCAAAATGTACAAGACGCGCATCAAACAATGGGGTCTCAACAAGAGACATCAACATATGGTGATTACAGCGGTCACGAATCAGAGCAAGATTCGACATCGCGTAGCTCGGGAAAGGCATTCGACACCTTGTCCTCATGGCCGGGTAGTCACTGTTGGAGATGTGGTTCAGTGCAGATGGTGCAGACAGGTAGTGATCGACGATATCGATATCGCACAACCAGCATCCGCACCAACTAAGACTATGTTGGAGTGCTTCACCGCGGTTTCGACCTTGTCTACAACATCAGGGCTGCTTAGTATACCAGAGCGTATCTTTAGCACTATCCGGGACTATTACCGCGGTTCTTTCGCATCTGGAACATGGGTAGCAGATCAAGAACGAATTCATTGTTGGACTATGAAAGATCGTGCCGGAGGCGCGTTGATGGTACCGTCGTCACGACATCTTCATGCGTTCCTGAATGAGTCTGAACTAGCTTGTAATCTTTTCGCCGATAACTACCACTCAGAAGCTGGACGGGCGCTGATGTCAGCAACAGCTCGAATAAAAGAGATCCTTCAAGCAGAGCACCCTATGACTCTCAGCGTTCTCTTTGAGCTTGTCCTTCACGTTCAACGGAGAAATAGGCAAGGGATAGCCTTGGAGGTTCTTCGGTATTTCTCTGCTCTCGCTGAGATACTCCTAGGAGATCAGCACCCTCTTCGCCAGATCTGTGGATGGCTTGCTTCTTCGGTAGATACAACGTTCTTCCACGAAGTGGTTGTTAGGTGTTTTCGGAGCGCTGTCGAGCATCTTGAAACCAGTCTTGGTTTCATGCATCGATCTACACGGGAATCTCGCTTGAGATACATCAAAGAAGGGAATTCGCATGAGAACATCAAAGAAGGGAATTGGCATGAGAACATCAATCGGGAAGATTTTCTTCTACGAAAGCTTCTCGGCGAATATGAACGTATCCTGGGGACTCTTGGCTTTCGGACCTTAGATATTCGTTCATCACTTGTGGCTCTTTACCTGAAGCGGGAAGAATTTGCCAGTGCTAGAAGGTGGTCCACGAGACAATATTTGGTTTTCAGCAAGCTCAATCGTTATCGGGTGATCTGCAGACATTCCAGAAGTGGACGTTCGAACTCATTAGTATATGATTGCTCGTTGCAAGCTTCACGAGGACGAATCAGAGAAGGCAATCTTCTTCGAGCCGATCACACTACCAACCCTAGAATGGAGGACACATGATGTCCGAGTATAGCGGGCGATTATGGAAGAGTGTATGTTGAAAGGTATATTTCAATCTCCAAACTCTCGGGCAGAAAATAACAAGACAAAACTTCCGGTTAATTGTCTTCGTATTACCCAAGGAAATCTAACAATCCTCATGTAATAAGTACTACAGATCCAACACATCTCTAGAGCACTCAGTAGACACTTAGTCCTATGTCATCTTATGTGAAATAGACTACCTTAGAAACATCGCTTTTGTACGCGTACATTCAGTTACATGAGCGGTTCACACGGCTAAAGACATGTGTTCATGAAATATCATTGTTTGGTCTCTATTCAGGCTTATACATTATGAGGCTTAGGCCTCCTACAGTAGCTCTAAAGAAATCTCCTGTATCTAAACGGCACGGTCCTAGGGTAAGCAAGCCTAGTTACACAAGCAACATTCTAGAGGTAGGATAGTAGGAAAAGCTGAGATTCACGATCTTTGAGTTTTGAAATGATGAGAAACCAGGGGGACGACAGTGCTAAGATGTTGTATCATAGTACCTGCGATCTCCCTGACCGAAAGCACTAGTACTTCCCCTCACTAACCCCTAGCTAAGCTAGCTGGCATTTCAAGATCATACGTTGTCCAGCAATATTTGTGCAAGGGGAGGCTCGGATGCGTGATGTAGACTGTCGATATAGACAGGGCGTGAAGTTATGGGGCGGGACTACTGGAGGATTGAATAAGTATACCAGAGTGAATCGTAATCAGTCTGTGGAGTGATGATTTAGGTGCTGAAAGGGGTGCTAGGTGAATGCTTGCTAAGGTATCGTTGGAATGAGAGGCCTTCTCAGTATTTTTCAAGGGTTCCACGGGATTTTTTGGTTGGTAGGCAGTCTTTCATAGGCTTTCAATTGTGGCAAAATAGTCTGAACTTACGACGTACAGTGGACCGTTGAAACCCAAAATAAGTGAAGGATCAACCAACGGATGAACTACATTAGCGGTGAAAGCTCCTGGTTTTAGTCACTTCTGACGGGATCCCGATTCAACGAGGAGTGCTAAGATTTGGGTGTTGATTGTGTAGAACGTTGAATTGTTTGAGGTGCATGAGAGTTCTGACTTCATATACCAAGACCGAAGCTGAGCCATCGAGATCTCGCTGATCATTTCTGGATTTCAAATGATGTCACCTTAAATGCTGAAGCTTAACCAAGGTCTCTCCAGTCCGAATCGAAACTCTTAAATTCAATTCAATTTTCATATCGAAGTCCCAGAGATCAAAGGCCCTTCCTTAATCCACAACGAAAAAAACCCCACTATATTGTACTTGTCCTTACCCCTGATCGTCTTTATCGTCGCAGAACCCCATCCCATAGGGCCCCTAGCATACTCCAGCTGCCACGCCGCCCCCAGCAGTTCCATCGCCAAACTATTCGTCATGCGTTGTGCATTCTCCGCCTGCACAGTCGGAAAGCGCACTGATACCAGGCCGCTGTTGAAGACACGTCTGTTGTCGATCAAGTTGTCCGGCTTGCAACTTTCAAAGTAATCCACGAGATTGGAGATGTTGCCCGTGACGGCGCCTTTGAGTGACTCGTCGCTCACTCTCAGGTACTCATCGATGATCATCCAGGTGCTTTCAACGACATCGTGAGACTTTGTCTCGGAGATCAAAACGTGGAAGGGGGGCTTGGGCCAGGTTCCGAGGAGGGTGGTTGTCGAATTTAACGAGCTCGGTGCTTGAAGTGAGCCGTTGGAAATTGACGGAAGTTGTAGGATCGAAGGGTAGAGTGGTAATGACAGAGAGGCCGCAATGCTTGCGATGGCGATGCAGAGGAGGAAAAGCATCTGAATTGCACAAGAGTCAACAGCGGACAGCAGCCCGCTATTATCACAATCATACGAAATTGCGATTCTCTTGATGGTATCGGCAGATTATGGCGGGTACCAAGTATAGGGATCCTTAATATCCGATATCCTTTGAGCCGCCTCCATTTCATTCATCAGCTTCATGCCGAGGCCACGCGGACGCGAGACACAGATAAGCAAATCTGCCGTGTAAAGTAAGCAGAAAACAGGTTTCGGATTGTGGTAGCCTCATTTGGTATTCGGGGAACAAATCGGCACGGGATCGAGCCATTTCATCCACCGTTGCCCAGCGCCGTTTTCAATCGCTGAGCCCGATGTTCGGTAGCGTCGTCCGAGATGTAAGCGCATGCTGGTGGGACGCTTATAGTAATAGCTGCCGGCCTTCGGTGTCTCCAACCGTGGAAAAGGCATGAAGTTGCCTCTCTCAACAGCTAGAATCAGGTTGTGATCCTTCCGTGAAGTTGCCCTTGACTGCATCAACGCGAAGACCTTGGCTTTGGTCAATCGCGATACTGATCTTGATACATGGCCGATGATAGATCGTACTTCGAGAACACTATTACTGCAAGGGTCACAGTGAGACTTGCTGAATATCCCAGAGTCAAAACCCTTACCGAGTATGATTCAGCGTGCTAGACTTGGTGCGAATACGGAAGACAATCGCGTCCTACAAGTCCTTGTACCTCTCTTCGAAATCACGTGTCTCTCCGTTCATAATCATGTATGAACACCTTGCAAACTCTTCCAGCTGCTGACCAATGCTAGTGTCGCCTAAACTGTAGAATGCATGCGCAGCGTACATCGCAGCATTTATCGCAGATCCTTCCAGTTGACAATAAGAACGGTCTATAGAGACTATGGACCCGCTTATGGTGACCACGAATCCTAGGTTTCGGAGCAGAGCTATAGATGTCTTTATGACCTTGTCTTGAGATCCACTTTTCTTGTAAGCCTGGCAGAGCCACAGCCCCAGGGATACTAAACCAAGACGTGGTCGATGCTCGAAAGCCTGTCCATCATAATTCTTCTCCAACTTGGCATATAGCTTCTCGACCTGTGCTAGACTTGGCTCTTTGTGTTGGTACTGCGGCGACAGTGGGGAGTCGGACAAAAGAGCTCTCGATTTCTCAATCAACTGTGCTCGGTACTTGCGCTGGTCTAATGATGATGCAGCTTCTGCATTGCACAGTCCACAATCGCATTTAAACGCCCACGTCTTTTTAAGCCCCTCTTGTGCTTTGGCGTTGACCGGGTCTGGAAGCCGGTACGGCATCAATATCTCTTCCCCCTTGACAATGTCTCTTGTCGCCCTTACAATCATCATGTCGCCAATGAACGAACGTCGTGCATTGCCGTCACAGGCGTGGTTCATGTATGATGCTCTCAACCACAGACCCGTGGAGTGATAGCCGGCTGAACTAGTGGCCTGTATCTGCGCTGCTCTGCTACTCGATCTTACCGTGGGACATTCAAAACAATTATACTCAATTATTGATTGGGTGCGGAAGGCGTCAATCGGCACAAGACCATCAACAACTCGAAGCGAATTTTTTGGGTGTTCGCCACCATCATAGAGATCGAAGAACTCAATAGCTAGCTCAGGACTATAGACCAGCTTTTGTATCAATTCGAAGAGCAAGGTTGCCTGCGTACCAGTCAAGGCCCGTTTGGTGTGATGGTTCAAGATGGTATAACGATGAGGTATTTCATCGGAGTCGAACGCTATGCACTTCGCTTTCTCGCACATGATCATTTGACCCACCCCAATATCTTTCGTGGCAATGAGTCCTCTGCCATGCGTGCCGAACTCGCATATTGCCGCATTCGATGTGAAGTCAGCGTGGTCAAGCCGATTATGCTTCTTGTTGGACGATCTGCTCATCTTCGTGAAGTCATAGTCGCCGCTGGACTGTTCTCGCTTACGCTGTTCCACTCGCTCGAGTGCGTCGAAGGCAAGTTTCTTGTTTGGCGCAAGCTCATACATTTTCTCGAAATATGCTTGAGCTTCCTGCAATCGGCCGAGTCCGTAAGCTGCACAACCCGCGCGCTCATAAGCTTTGGAGTTGAGCGCGTAATGTCCGTCATTTTCTCCCTCTTTGGCGGGAAGAACAGAGGCTTGGGCATCTATCAGTGCTTTCTCGAAGCGCTTGAGGAATAAGTTGACTGCCGCACGATTACGCAGCAGATCATGCTTGGTCGCTATATCATCGAAGCTGCAAGCATCCAAGCCTTGACTGTATGCATGGAGAGCGGCAATGTGGCTTCCAGTGCTGTACGCAGCATTCCCTTCCTTTTTCCAGTCAAGCGCAGACCTGTCAGCTTCGATGAAATTGGCATATACACCTGGAACAAGGTTGTCATAATGATATAGTCGAACAAGGTCGGAGGGATGATCAACCCGTAAGCTGTTGATACTGTTGGCGCTCGCTGAATAGTATGGCTCCTTGATGGCAAGTATAGCATCTTCTGGAAGTATTTCGTCTACTTGGGCGGCTACATTGGTATTGTAAAGGGCCAATCTTTCAGTGGCACCTGTCTCGTCTTGAATTATGCTGTGCACGGCAGTGACTCGGAGCGCAGTATCAATGGTCCGTACAAAGAGAACTTTACCACGATGGTGTGTGTCGAGCTGTAGCTCTGCAATGCTGATTGGATCTAATTCGGCAACGTTCTTTGTGGATGGTGGGTAAGGATCGCAGAGGAAATAGTGTTGTTCAGAACTACCAGTATCTTGACCCTGTCTCTGCATAATTTCAGGCTTGAATCATGGTGTTGGTGACAGATTAGGTGACTCACAAGCAAATCGGATTCAAGAAGTAGCTGCTGGCGAGACGGTCTGTTGATATTTGGTAGACTAGACTTCGATACTGAGTTCTGTGAGCTTAGTTCCTGTCTCAAGTCAGCCTTCTTCGGACCTTCTTCTCAATAGTGGACTGGCCATATGGAGTTCGAGCGTGGATGGAAACAGTTGGATTTATTGACTTTGTCGCTAATGGGGCTATGGGAAAGGAGATGATGGGGTGATCAGAGGTCTGGGGAACTCGTCAAGATGTGCTTTGAAGAGGACGATGAACAAGTCATATCACGCGCGATTGTGTGAAATTACAAGAGTGAGGTTCAATGGGTTGTTCTCTCTTATAGATCCGGGAAAGATGCCGAGTTCTTAGGTTTCTGACTCAATCCATGACTCACATTACGAAGTGGGCCAATGCGCAGCTAGAGAAGTACCTAGCGAGTATCACATATAAACTCTTTCTTTCTTCTTGTTTCATGTAAACCATATGCGGCGGACAAGACAAGTGTTCGCATGCCTAGAAATGCTAGGACATAGAATTACATCCGGAAGCAGTGTAACAAATTTATTCGAATATAAAAGCTAGTTAGATATTTAAATATAAATACGCGATTTTAGGATATTTAAATAATACTCGAATATAAATAAGCTAGTTAGATATTTAAATATAAATACGCGATTTTAGGATATTTAAATAATATTCAAATATATTACTATATTAGATATAGATACCTAGTACTTATTATTTATAGCTATTTATTACTAGGTAATAATAGTAAATACTAGGTAGTAATAGTAAATACTAGCTAGTAGGCTAATAGTAGTAACTACTAGGTAGTAGTAGTAAAAAGGGTAGAAAATCTTAGAAGAATTACTACTTTATTTAATTATAAATTTCTACTTTAATTTATTATTAATTATACTTTATATAAATATATAATTTAATAATAAAGATAATATATTTACTCTAATTATATTAAGCTTTAAAATATATTAAGATTATTATTAATTATTAATTATTATTATTTTAATTATTATTACTTTAATATTAACTTATAATATTAATTAATTATATAACTAGAAATAAAAAATTCTATTTATATCTTTTATATTTTCTATATTTAGATATAATATAACTCTATATATCTTTAAATTATATATAGTAGATAATTAAAGCTTTAAAGAAGATTAATATATATATAATTTACTAATATATATCTATTAATAGTAATTAATTAGCTATCTACTATTAATAGCTCTTAATTTAACTATAAACTAATAGATTTTTTATTATTATTAGATTTATAGACTAGAGAAAGAAGAGGTTAGTAGTTATTTAAGTTTTCCTCTTCTTTTTAATTACTCTAACTCCGCTTTTTAATTACTTTAACTCCGCTTTTTAATTACTCCAACTTAGCTTATAAATTCCTAATCCGGCTTATAAATTACTCTAATTTAGCTTATAAAATACTCTAATTCAGCTTTTTAATTACTCTAAGTAAAGATTCTAAAAATTATATAAAGAGTAAAATAATCTAAATATTCTTCTTTTTTACTCTTTATTCCCTAGGTCTTTATTATAAAGATAGAGTCTAACTTAGAAGAGGTTCTAAGTTTTAACCCCTCTTTTAAAGAAAGAGATCTATTTTTAGATTTATTTAAATTAGAACCTATTCTAGATAATTTTAACTTTAATTTTAATAGTTCTACTATTCTATTATAACCTTGGTAGTAGAGCCTTAGTAGACGCTATAAGCGCTTACTAAAGTCGAATATACCTTAGCATAGCGACTTAAGCGATCGCTCGACCTGATCGCTCTAGTTAACGCAGGTCGATTACTAGCGACCAGCGCGAGTATAAACTTTCCTATATCTATATAGAAAGCGTGATCTTTCCCTTAGATAGGAGCTTCGTGCTTAACTCATGTTATTAACCTAGATATCTCCTAGATACTAAATATAATACTCCACCTATATTAGACTAGTTTAGTACGAAGCCTATTTACCTTAGTCCTTAACACTCCTCTCTATAAGATCCACCTAGACTCCGGAGCCTTCTAGTTAGAAGACGACGGGTCGTAATACTTTAAGCACCCTTAAGATAAGTACCTTAGGATAAAGGGACCTCACCCCAAGTAAACGCGGTCTATAATAGTTAGTAATAGTAGAAGTTAAAGAAGGTATTAAGGTTACTAAACCAGATTTATACTATAGCGATCGAGATAAACTTGAAGAGTAGTTAGTATAGATATAACTATACTTCTCTTTTAATAAAGACGCTATTAGGCTAAAGAAATAACTACTATTTATAATAACTTATATAAGAGGACGGGCCTAGAGATAGTCCGCTCCATTTCTTAAACGATATATAGAGGATCCCGACGACGACGATAATATCTCTATTAAGTTATAGATAGAGAGCTTAATACTCTTCCGCTAGGAGATAAGACGGATATTCGGACCTTCTAATAAAGCTAGCGTAGCGACGAGAGTCATCTAGTACCTGATATAAAAGAAATCGGTATCTAAGTATATAATACAGTTTTAATAGTACTTTATAAGAACCGACTAGGATAATAACGCGCTAATAGTAATGTATCGGAGAGGATTAAAACCTTAGGTAAAGAAGGAACTTATACGAGACGGAGCTATTTATAATAACTTAGACTTATTAATAAGAGCCTTAACACGAGTCGATAACTAGATCCACGAGTTAGTAATAGAACTACGCTATAATAGTAGAGTTTCTAGACTTAGTTATATAGGACTCTATTCCGGAGGAAGTTATAGGAAGAAGCGATTCTCACGCGATCCTTACGGTCCGATGCTAATAGAGTTAGACTTCACCGAGAAAAAGAAACCGTTTAGAGGTAAGAAATAGCAAGGGGGTAAGAAAGCAATGAATTGCTATAGCTGTGGTAAACCGGGCCACATCGCCAAAGACTACAGGTTGAAAAATATAGTAAAACGACCTCAGTTAAATATATTAGAAAGAGTTCTAGTTAGGAAGACTAAACCTCTAAGGGATTAATAAGAAACGGAGTACGATGATACCGAGCTAGATATAATTATAGATGATTTGCTAGCCCTCGTCAATCCACCTATTAATAGAGAACTATAATCTAGAGAAGAAGAATTACGCGAAGAAATAGCTAAGAAATAGAGAAATATCGCAAAGATTAAATAAAGGCTAGTAGATATTTACGAATAACTCAAGGAATTAGACTCTAATAACGAATATAATAGTGGTTATATTCGGAAGGGAAAACCCGAATAAAGCCGAGAAAGCGAGGATGATTCCGACTAGGAAAACCTCAGCCAGACTTCTAAGAAAGAAGGTGATAGAGCAGTATCTCGAGCTTCTACATTAAAAGATCTACAGATAAAACTCGAGGAACGGGTAGAGTTCTACCAAGAAAAAGTAGTAGGAGGACTTCTATAGAAGGAGTTTAGGAATAACTTAGTATATCTATAACACGGAGTAATATACTAGTCAGCCTACGCCGACGAAACATGTATAGTTCACTACTAAGCGAAGATAAACTTAGGAAAATCTATTAGGATCTAAACGTATAGAAAAACTTAGTCAAGTTATAATAATATAAGTTATTATTAGCATTTAGTAATTAAAAGATTAAGGAAGTAGTTTCCGAGCTATAACTAAAGATGGTATAGTAGTCTTTATAAGCACCTTAAGCATGACGAGTACACGTTAGAGTGCCACTTAGATAATTAGTATGCCTATTTCCACGATAATTACAGAAAGCACATGTATATAAAAAGAACTACCGGATTCCTATCCTTTTCGGGAAAAGAGTAATCCCTTGTATTAAGGGGAAGTATAAGGAGATTAATGTCCTTACCCTAAAAATATATTAGCTATATTTAACGAACTACGTAATGCATATAAACGTACCGGTTAAAATAGATAGTTAGCGGACTATAGCAATAATAGATTCTAGAGTATCTGGAAACTTTATTTCTGAAGCATTAGTACGGTTAGTAGGCCTACTAACGCGGAGAAAGAAGGATCTATATGACTTACGGATAGCCGACGGGTTAACGCTATTAAAAGGAAGCGTAGACGAGGAGATAACCTCGCTACTATTTATAATTCAACGACACTATAAGGAAATGTCCTTTAATATTATAGGGATGGCTACCTATTATATTATATTAGGTATGCCTTAGTTAGAAAAGCATAACCTAGCAATTAACTAGAGAAGAAAAGTACTTAAGTTTAAGCGAACTAGCGATATCACTAGATTCTAACCTACACGTCGATAGTAGACGACGGTAGATAAGAAATCGAACCGAAGAACGGTTAAGGTATATATTACCTTAATTTCGAATAAGGATAACCTTAAGATATAAGGATCCGACTTAATAGATACTAGCAGCGGTCTGCTAGGTTAATAAGTTAGAGTTCTTAGAGTAACTAATAGTACTCCTAACATCCTATAAGAGTATTAAAGATGGAAACGCCTCTTTATAAAAGAGATAATAGTAAAAGCTCTGCCTAAATACTAACCTTAGGATTATAAGATCGAACTTAAACTAGAGAAGGAACTAACATTTAGACCTATTTATGCGTTATCTGAAAAGGAACTTATAGTACTACGCGGGTACCTTAATAAGAACCTAAAAAAGGGATTTATTCGAGAATCCAAATTACTAGCAGGATATCCGATACTCTTTATAAAGAAGAAAGACGGGTCACTACGATTATACGTAGACTATCGAAAGTTAAACGACGTAACGATTAAGAATCGTTACCCGCTACCTAATATTAGCGAGCTACAGGATCGGCTAGCCAAAGCAAAGATCTTTATAAAGTTAGATCTTCGAGGAGCGTATAACTTGATTCGAATAAAAGAAGGTGACGAATAGAAAATAGTATTCAGGACTCGATATAGATATTACGAGTACCTAGTCATGCCGTTTAGTCTTACTAACGTACTAGTAACCTGCTAGGCATTAATTAATAATATTATACGAGCTTATTTAGATCTTATAACGATCGTATATCTCGACGATATATTAATTTACTCTGAAACTCTTAAGGAATATATCCCTTATATATAAGATGTATTAACATGCTTATTATAAGCGGGACTCCTCCTGAAGCTAGAGAAATGCGAGTTTTATAAGACCTCAGTTAAGTTCTTAGGGTTTATAGTAATAACTAAAGGCGTTCGTATAAGCCCTAAGAAGATTCAGGCTATATAAGAATGGCTTATACCATACGATATTAAATTAGTATAAGGATTCTTAGGATTCGCCAACTTTAATAGACGTTTCATAGAAGGCTACTCTAAGAAAGCCTTACCACTAATAGAAATCACCAAGAAAGATACGGGATTTCAATAGGATACTAACTAGAAGAAAGTATTTAAAGAACTAAAGCAAGCTTATATAGATCCTCTAGTACTTTATATATTTCGAAATGGAGAACTAGTACGTATTAAGACAGATGCTTCAGATCTAGCGATTAGAGCATGCCTCTATTAATAGAAAGACGGCAAATAGCATCTAGTAGCATACTACTCACGCAAGATGTCTCTAGTAGAACAGAACTATAATATACACGACAAGGAGCTTTTAGTAGTCGTCTATTCTCTATAGTATTAGAGAGTATATGCCGAAAGTTATTCGGAACTTACTATCTTCACCGATTATAAAAACTTAGTGGGCTTTATAACTACGAAAGAGTTAAATTAATAATAAGTTTAATAGTCTAAACTCCTTAGGCAATATAAGTTTAAAATTCAGTATACCCTAGGAAAAGATAATAGATGAGTAGACGCTTTAAGTAGACGATCTAACTATATATAAGTAAAAGATATTACTACTTAACCTATCTTAAAATAAGAAAACGATAGATTATTAGTACTAGTACGGAATCTAGCTACGACTATGCGAGTCACGACATATATAGTTCCTGATTTAAAGGAAGTATACGAGAATAATAACCTAGCCGGACAACTTAGGAAGGAATAGCCTAGCCGGGACCTGTTACTATATAAATAGAAACTGTACTTACCACTAAAAGTAATAGAAGAAGTAATTAGGGATCACCATAATAATCCTTTACTAGGACATCTAGGAGTGTCTAAAACATTAGAACTCATTTAAAGAGTATACGCCGTACTAAACCTGCGAGCGTTAGTCGAGTAATATATCAAGGAATATATATGCTGCCAGCAGAATAAATCTGTAAGATATACTAAGTACAGATAAATTCAGTTTACAGAAGTTCTAGACACACTATAGAAAGACGTCACGATAGACTTTGTTATCAAGTTACCTCGGTTAGTTAACCTAGTAACTAATAATAAGTACGATTTAATAATAGTTATTATAAATAAACTTACTAAATATACTATTATAATCCCATATAAGGAATCCTATAATACTAGTCAGCTTGGATTCATTTTATTAGATAGACTAATTAGAGATCATGGTATACTAGAATTAATAACTTCGGATAGAGATAAACTCTTCACATCGAACTATTAGAAAACTTTGGTCGCGTTAATTAGAACCAAACTATAAATATTAATAGCCTATTACCCTTAAACGGATAGATAGACTAAACGAACTAATTAGATAATAGAAGTATACCTTAGATACTACGTTAATAAAAGGTAAAATAATTAGGTTATATTACTCCTAATAGCATAGTTAGCATATAACGATAAAAGGTTAGATACGATAAAGCTATTACCGTTTTTTATAAACTACGGTTAACACGTAAACTTATTCCTAGATCCTCGATAAAGACTAGATGCCGAAAAAGCCTTAGTATTAACTTCTAATATAAAAAGCCTGTATAAAGATATATAGTACACGATTAGCGAGGCTAATATTACTATAGAGAAGTTAGTTAATAAGAAAAGAAAATTAGGTCCTTAGCTAAAGAAGGGGGATAAAGTATACCTCCTTATAAAGAATTTAAAAGGTATAAGACTAAGTAGGAAACTGGACTATATTAAAGT